>Ga0194063_10001896_pt1 | contig 13238 bp, 5 predicted proteins | sample SepL3720m_MetaG_FD_155459 | JGI IMG/M metagenome (GOLD analysis project Ga0194063, IMG submission 155459) | Anoxic zone freshwater microbial communities from boreal shield lake in IISD Experimental Lakes Area, Ontario, Canada - Sep2016-L373-20m | ecosystem: Environmental > Aquatic > Freshwater >... | reverse complement strand
ATATAGATATATCCCGTGCCGCCGTTGGCTTTTTCGATTTTCTGAATCTTCAATATATCCGCGACATTTAGCAGGGTGATTTTGAGGGGTCTTGTCGGGCTCGGAGAGGATTTTGAAATGCCGTTTAGGTCTGCAGGATTGATGTTGATGGAGCCAGGCGTTGTCGTGTCCGAAACATACGGATCGCCGATCTTCATGATCCGCTTGATTTCATCCGCGGGGATAAGCAGCCTGACTAGGTCGCGATAGGAAGCCGTCGTCATGCCTGTTCCGACGAACAATTCGCGCCAGGTTTTGAACGGCTCGAAGTTGCTGCGAGTGAATAATACAAAAAGAATCGCCAAAAGTGCAACAAAACCAGCAGCGATTTTCAAAAAGAGTTTTAACTTTTTTCTATTTTTAGGTGGGGATGCTTTCTTTTGCATAAACGAAGCCTCCAAACAGCATAAAATCAATATTTTCCCTCATCATTTTAACATATATTTTTGCTCTTTACTAATCCAAAAATCAAGTGTAAACTGGTACATAAAAAGTGTAGTTGGAGGATTGCAAATGACGAATCGAGAGAGAATCATTAACACCCTAAATTTTAAAGCAGTTGACCGCGGGCCGATGGTGGAATGGGCGGCCTGGTGGGACAAGACAGTGGAACGTTGGAAAGAAGAGGGACTCGACCCAAGTCTCAATACAACCGAAATCATGGCGCAATTTGGCATTGATGATTTAAAGCAGTTTTGGATTAGCCATATGGGGAACGGATTACCAGAAATTCATGAGCACGGAAAAGGCCCTATTGCAGATGAGGCGGATTATGACAAGTATCACTTTGCCCTGTACCCGGATGACGCAGTGAAATGGGCTCATGAACGCATGTTGGAATTAAAGCCGGGACATGATCGCGGCGATTACGCGATCTGGATGACGCTCGACGGATACTTTTGGTTTCCAAGAAAATTATTTGGGATTGAAAATCATTTGTTTTCATTTTATGATGAGCCGGCTTTGTATCATCGGATTTGCGAAGATCTTTGCCAGTTCCACCTAAAGGTCATTGATGACTTTTGTGCTGTGATAGTGCCTGACTTTATGTCATTTGCGGAGGACATGTCCTACAATAATGGGCCGATGTTATCGGAGGATTTGTTTGATGAGTTTATCAAACCTTACTACAAAAGAGTGATTGCGAAGTTGAAAAGTTACGGCATCAAGGTGTTCGTCGATACCGATGGAAACGTCATGCCGATGATTCCCTGGCTCCTCGATTGTGGTGTGGAGGGCATCCTGCCGTTGGAACGTCAAGCCGGCGTGGATGTCGCCGAAATTAGAAGGACATATCCTGACCTCTTGATGTTGGGTGGATACGATAAAATGGTAATGAAACGCGGAGAAGCAGCGATGCGAGAAGAGTTTGAGCGTTTGCTGCCCGTCGTGCGGACTGGTGGATATATCCCAAGTGTGGATCATCAGACGCCACCAGATGTTTCGCTGGAAAACTATCGCATTTATGCGAAGTTGTTTCAAGAGTACGCTGAGAAAATCTGAAGAAACTGCTTGTTTTCATTTTAACAATATGGTATTATCTAGACATCATTCTAAAGATAACTCATGTGTAACAATACATGTTTATTTTTGGAAAATTTATTTATTGGGGGTATTTATCATGAATTTAGTTGTAAGAACAGCAAAAAAGAGAAAGGCATTAGCGGTCATTTTAAGCTTGATGATGCTGTTTACATTGATTCAAGGCTTGACGTTTGGCGTGAGTGTGCAAGCGGCAACAAATATTTTAGGAGGAGACGCTACATTTGAGTCAGCAACTGTTGGGACTTCATCATCCTGGTTAAATGTGCAACCGAATGGTCCCAATACGACAGTCATCGCAGGCGGTGCGTTTGGCACTGCGAAAGCAGCCACTGTCTTAGGCCCATGGAAAGTTGCTTTAAAGCAAGAACAGACAGGTTTCGTTACAGCAGGGAAATTTTATGAATTCAGCGCTTGGCTGAAAGGTTCGTTGCCATATCTTTGCAACATTGTTGTTTATAATGGAACTACTGCGGTAGCATACCCGATTACTTTACCTGCAAGCATAGGCAGCAACTGGGTATATTGCGCAACTCGTTTTACAGCGCCAGTTGGCTCTGGAAACGGCGTTAAAAATCAGGATGGTCATTTGATGCTACAATTGCAATCAGCAACTTCAGATTTTTCTATTGATGAAATTATGCTTCAGGAAGTCGATTCGTTGACACTTCCACCAGCACCGACACCACCAGCAACACCGACACCAAATCCTTTTGCGACACCGACACCAGTGCCAACACCAACACCAGTTCCTACACCGACACCGACACCAGGTCCTGCACAAACCATGGACCCTACAAACTTGTTGGCAGGCGTAAATGCTGACTTTGAGGCAGGTGGATGGGGCGGAAATTTGACTGCAACTACCGTTGATCCTGGACAAGGATTACAAAGTGGTGTTGCGGCAGCAGGAGGATGGACTGGTAAGTTTTTAAATGCACCGCATCTTTTAGATAATACGACTTATACGTTCTCCTATTTAGTGAAGACAGATGGCACACAAGCAAACTGTTTGGTTGCAGTCAATTACAAAGATGCATCATCTGCAGACTTTAAGGTAAGTGGACCTGCTTACTCTGGCAATTCAACTACTTGGACAAAATACACTTCTGTCTTTACGACAGGCTCAGGTGTGAAAATGATCGATGCAATGAACTGGATTTCGTTGACTTGTTGGTCAGGAACACAAGTATACATTGATGACATTCAATTGCACAAAGGGTCGGAAGTCATTGTGACTCCTACACCTTCTCCAACACCAACCCCATCACCAGTTCCAACCCCTTCACCAACGCCAGATCCATTGGCGACACCAACACCAACTCCAGATCCTAGCGTGCCACTGAAAATCATGTGCATTGGTGATTCCATTACACAAGGTACTGGCGGCGTAGGCGGCGTGAGTCCATCTCATCCACCAGAATTATCATGGAGATATCCATTATGGAAGATGTTAATCGATAGCAATGCAAAATATGAATTTGTTGGATCAAGAAACACAGGTTTTGATAGCAATGCAACTTATCCTGATTATAAAGGCTTCACATTCAGCAACAAACATGAAGGATACTGGGGATGGACGATTCAATCGGTTACGACCGCATTGACGACGCCACTCACGACCATCAAACCTGATATTGCGATTATCTATCTTGGTACAAATAATGCTGTAGCAAATGAAACAGTACCTGCAAAAGTTGCTGCAATGAGACTTTTAATTGAAAAATTGAGAGCGAAAAATCCTAGCATGAAAATTCTTTTAGGCAAACCTTCACAAACTTGGTTTACAGAAATGCAGACAGCATATGGCGCACTTGCAACTGAGTTGAATACTGTGACTTCACCTGTGATCGCAATTCAAAACGCACCAGGATGGGTTGATGATCCAGCCGCAGTTGGTACTTGTACGAACGACTGGGTTCATACGAATACAGTAGGTGATTTGAAAATGGCTCAAGTGATTTACCCAGTACTTGCATCGGCAATGGGCCTTGTTACACCGACACCGACACCGACACCAACTCCAGTTGTAACACCAACGCCAACGCCTACATCTGTACCTGTATCAGTCACTGGCGTGAGCATCTCGAAATCATCCGCTACTATCAAATACCCAATGACACTGCAACTAAGCGCAGTAGTAAGCCCTTCAAACGCTGCTAACATGAGCGTGAAGTGGACTTCTAGCAACACAAAAGTTGCGATTGTTTCCTCAACAGGAAAAGTAACATCTAAGGGACCTGGAACAGCTACAATTACGGTCAAGACAGTCGACGGTTCTTTTTCGAAGACATGCAAAATTACGGTCACCAGAGCGGTTTCGAGTGTGAAGTTAAATAAGAAGACGGCAACAATTATGCATGGTAAGACAGTGAAGTTGACTGCAACCATTACACCTTCTAATGCAACAAACAAAAAAGTGACTTGGAAATCAAGCAACTCGAAGATTGCAAAAGTTTCGTCTACTGGTATTGTAAAAGGAATTAAAAAAGGTACTTGCTACATTACGGTTACAACCGCAAGTGGTAGTAAGACTGCAAAATGTAAGATTACAGTAAAATAACAAAAATGCACGGAATCAAGGCTGCCTCAAATGAGAATTTGAGGTAGCCTTCTTTTTTTACCATTGTATTCATGGTACAATTAATTTGTGCAATGTGAGAAAAAGCGCGGAAAGATTTGGTGGAGACATGGTGTTTCGAAATAAAAAGATAATTAGTTTTTTGATGCTCGTGATATTTGTGTGCGGGCTTTTCGTTTTTCAAAAAGGAGAATCTCTCAACGTATCTGCTGCTGCGGATACCTATAAGACGCGGATGGGGACTAATGTCGAAGGGCTTTCCGACTGGAGTCGCAGTATGATGTTTGTCGATGTCATGAAACAATCACGAGCGTGGGGGAAAGCTACGGAGCCGTGGACTGCAATCCCAGACATCGATGCACACGGTTGGCCAACGACGGATGCGGGCGTGATCGCAATTTGTTCTACGATTGAAAACCAAATCACTTATTTGAATATTGCTGGTACCTATAAACTCTCGTTCGAAGGAAGTGCGACAATTGCCCCAAATTCTTGCAGTTTTTCGGTGGCGGGTCAAGTGTATTCTGACGGCATTACAACGGCGGATCTAATTGTTCCAGTTGGGCAAAGTCAAGTATTTATTTCCTTTACAAACACAATTGGGGGCGTACGCAACGTAAAACTCATTCGTCCAGGATATCCAGCAGATACGACGCAGATTTTTACAAATGAATATTTGGCTGCGCTGGCGCCTTTTAGTACATTGCGTTTCATGGAATATCTCGCTGCGAATGGGCAGGATGGAATTTCGGGTGCGCCATATTATTCTTTTGACCCGCAAGAATGGACGAATCGAAGATTGACGACGGATGCCTCGCAGGCAGGGTTGATTCATGGTCAAAGAGGTGCTGCCTATGAATACATCATTGCACTTGCGAATCAGACAGGAAAAGATGTTTGGATTAACATTCCTTCCAATGCTTCTGACGACTACATCACACAACTGGCAACCTTTTTCAAAAACAACTTAAATAGCAATATCAAATTGTATATTGAATTTAGTAACGAAGTCTGGAACTGGATGTTTTCTCAAACGCACGCAAATCGTGATTTGGCGCTTGCGAACCCGATTGCAAACGGCAGTATGACGAATATGTACGCAATCCAGACCGTTCGGATGGGTGAATTATTTAAGGCTGTCTATGGTGCTGGCGCCATGATGTCAACCGTGCGTCCTGTGTTGGCCTGGCAGTTTAGTTCCGGCGCGATTAAATCAATGCTGCAATTCATTAATGATACATATGGCAACCCAGCGCAGTATATTTATGCAGGGTCAGTAGCGCCATATTTCCAAGAACCACTACCAGAAGACTGTACGAGTGCAGAAGTGATTCATGCCACGATGATTGCAAATTCAGATGATTCGGTTACGGAAAAAGTGCGTTTGATCAACGCGGGGAAAGAATGGGGCTTGCTTGGAGGCATCGTTTGCTACGAGGGCGGACCACATCATAGAGGGCAAGTCGATGTGAACTTAGAGATTCGAAAGGCAGCCCAGCGCGCACCTGAAATGAACGCAATTCTGAAGCGAGATTTACAGACAAACTGGTTTGACATTGACGGCGGGTTATTCATGTATTACACACTCTGCGGAGGTTATTCTGTCTATGGTTGCTGGGGGCTGACGGAGTCCATGGTAGATTTGAATACACCAAAGTACACGGCGATTTCGACCTTGTCAAACACTGCAGTTGACTACTCTACTCCGGCGCCATTGCCAACGACCATCCCGGATGAGCCTGGTATGCTTTCAGGCACTCCATTCAGTAGCGATGGCATTAACGCCAACGCGAAAAAAGCCTTTGACGGGAATTTATTCAACTATATTAATCTGCCAAACACGAGTTATTACGGGTTAGATCTGGGTACGCCGCAAGTGATTACGAAGGTGAAAATCTACCCGCGTTATGATGCTGGTACGCCGGAATATTTATTGGATCGCGCAGTTGGGACCTATCAAGGTTCTAATGACGGGGTGAATTATACGAATCTGTTTGTCATTCCAAGTCGCGCGAGTTTTGTCTACGGGAGAGGCAATTTTACTGCGTTTCCTGTGACGAGTACCGTTGCGTATCGCTATATCCGCCATTTGGGTTCGATTTGGGCACCGTTAGAGGTCAATGAGGTTAAAATCTTTGGGGTCTATACAGAACCAACCCCGACCCCGACCCCAACGCCAACTCCAACGCCAATTCCAACGTCGACGCCGACGCCGACCCCATATAACGGACCGGTTTACCATGCGTCAGATGCCACGTTGGTTGTAAACAGCGCCCCTGCGGGGATGAATACACTTGTTCAGGATACCGCGGACGGCTATATTGTGGTGTCATGCGAACTCAAGGGGCAAATAAATATCAATAGTTTTTCCTGGGCCATCGCCTACGACAAGTCGAAAGTGGTTCCTGTGCAAGTGGAGACTCCAACCGCAGAAGCGCCCAATGGGAAACTCATCACTTCATTAGAGGTTGCACCTTACTTCTCGATACCTGGAGAGGTTCATCTCGCTGGCTATTCCATTTCTTCCTTCCAACTGGAAAACACAACCGCTGCGCTAACTGGAAATTACTTTATGCTTGGTTATGCTAAAAACACAGGGGCGACCTTATCATTCGCCCAAAACGCGCGCGTCACGTTATTGCAGTTGAAATTCAAGAAACTTGGCATCGTTGATCAAAACACATTTTCCTATTTTCATAAGACGGTTGCGGGCACGGTCGTCAGTAAGTTGATCTATTCGACGACGAACGTATTGCAATATCCGACAAGTACGGGAGCAAGCGTGTTCACGCGTCCGGATTTATTTGCCATCGAGATGGCGCAACCAGGTGTGACGGTTTCGCTTTCCTCATTGTCAGCGGCAGATGCGCTGAACACAGGAGATACCGTGTATGATCATTTCATGAATCTGGCGGGAGAAACAACCGTCACAGCCAGAGACTCATATTTATCGCAAACAATTCTTGCTTCGGCGGCCTTCAATCCAAACACCAAAACTGCAATCTTCTCGAATTTACCAGATGGTGCCTACGTGCTGAGCGTTCAGCGCAATGGGTATATGACAAGGGATATTGCAGTCACCGTTTCTAGTACAAGTTTGCAACTTGGCGACAAGTCTTTGTTTGCAGGGGATGTCTACGCCGATGGCATCATTGACGGTTCGGATTCAGAGCAATTATTTAGCACGATTGGACTTGGCTATGGGGATTTCGGCTACGTGCCGTTGAACGATATTAATTTGGATGGCATCATCGATGGAACAGACACAGAGATGTTGTTTGCGTTCATCGGATACGATGTGAGTAGTTATGGAGAAACGGTGGATTACTATAACTAGTTGAGGAGGAATTTTTATGAAGAAGTTAGTCAGTGTAATGGTTTTAGTATTTTTGACGACGATGTTATTTGCGCAGTATGTTGCGCCAGTATCGGTGAACGCGGCACCAGGGGCGCTGGTGTACGAAGGATTTGACTATACGCCACAGGCGGTGCACGGTTTGAACGGTGGAATCGGGTTCGGCTCCGCTTGGGATGTACAAAACATCGTTGGATCACGGCTTGGACTTTCTATTACGGACAACAGCCCTCTCACTTATTCCGCTGGCGGGAAATTTCTCACTACGTCTGGAAGAGATTTAGGACTTGGGACAGCTTATCTATCCACGGGAAGGCTTTTAGACATGAGTTCCAATGGCGTTTTGAAGGATTTTGTGGTATATAATCCAACGCCTTTGCCTTCTGCAACGCCAATCGCTGGAAATGGCTTAGTTGGCAAGGTGGGAACGAAAATTTGGGGTAGTTACCTCCACAACTTCGGCATGCCTGCGGGATTAGATGGAGATAATCGAGCCTTTACGTTGTCAACTGGCGTTTCTACTTCTCAGTCTTTGACTGGTAGTAATCAAAAAGTATCCATTGGGTATTTTGGCACGAATTCGAGACTGACACCGACAGGAACTTCCGCTTACTGGACGTTGCGCATCTATTCCGCGACGAACCCGGGTGCCTATTCTGAGACAAATACTGCGGATAAGTACTTTTACGATGTTGCGAATAAATTCATGTATATTCGAATGACGGACAAAGTGATTTCCTTGACGCCTACGACTAGTTTTATTTCTTATTCAGTCGATTATACGGCAATTGACGCGACGGTCAATGTATACATCAATCCTGCGCTGGGCGCAACAGAACCCGCAACCGCGGATGCGACCTTTACCATGCCAATTGCTTCGAACAATATGAATTTTAGAAGTTTGTTTTTCAACACACCAAATAACATTTACAAAATGTATCTTGATGAAATTAGACTCGGTTCCAGTTTTGAGACGGTCAATCCGAATAGCGTTGCAGAACCACAGCCGATCCTGTCGCCTTCTCCGTTGGGGCCAAAGATTACTTGGGCATCAGGGACCGCAACGCCACAGCCAGGCACTGTTGTGACTGGAGCAAACGCTTCAAACGGCCAGTATCTTGTGGATGGCATCATCAATGACAATACGAAATGTGCTAGCCTTAATAATGCTTCCTTTGCAGCATATTATACGATTTCTTTGCCGTCCACGATGATGGTTGCTGGGGTGAAACTCTATTTAGGGGAAACGGGCGCGACGCTCGGAAAACAAACCCCGCTTAGTTTTTATTTGACCTATTATAACGGGTCCTCCTGGGACATCATTCCAGGCACGAATGTCTGGTCAAATCGCATGGCCGAACGCACGATTGTCTTTCCAAAGCCATTACGCACCTTCAAGATTAGGCTCGTGAACATTACTTTAAGTGATACAAAAATCAGAGAGATGGAACTTTTCGAGCCAGCTACGAATGCAGGATTTACACAGACGGTTGCCACGTTGGGGGCGGCTTCTTGGAATGATGAATTCGGGTATCTCGACAATTCCCTGTGGGACATCGTTGGCGCGACGCCATCGAGCCTTGAAACTCCGCCTGCTTGGGCTTCTCCAAACCCGACCCCTGCAGCAATCTATGCACCACAAATTGTGGATGATTCTGCAGTTACGCCGTTGGATTGGACAAGGCTATCAATCGGAACGCCACTTCCTACGACTGCGCCGACTTACCGAGCAGACTATTACGCACAAGACGGAAAGGGCCTTTTGCTGACGCCAACGACGAACTATTACGCATTTCGCTCGAAAACAGCGATGCCAGCGAATTATATCATTGACGCAACTTTTAAATGCGGCCGAGGGGCCAGCCCAGTGTACATCTATTTCAATGAGAGCGGGACCACAGCGACTGGAACCGCCACAAATGGATATCGACTTGATGTTACAAATAATGACAGCTCATTCAATACTGCATTGGAACTTAAAAAAATGGTGAATGGCACTGCGTACTACCTTGCAAATGGGGCCGCAAACGTCAGACCTTTCTATTATGAGACGCTTCGCATTCAGGTGAAGGATGGCAACATCAAAGTGTATCAATATGACCCTGAAACGGGCATGCTCCAACTCATCGATGTCAACGATGTGACGTATACATCAGGAAATATTATGTTGTCAAGATTGGGAACGACATTCACAAAAAGCGCGGTGTTTGACAGCGTGAGGGTTTTCAATATCGCGGAAACAACGACCGATTATTCGCCGCACAATGTAACCTTCAAAGACTGGGATAATACGACCGTCTTGAAAACGGAATCGGTTGGATATGCCAAGTCAGCAACCGCGCCAACGACGCCGCCTAGAACGGGATATACCTTTACGGGTTGGGACGTCGATTTTTCGAATGTGACCACCGACCTCACAGTAGTTGCGGTGTATGCAATCAATCATTATACCGTTTCCTTTAAAGACTGGAATGGCGGGTATTTGAAAACACAAAGCGTGGCATATTTAGATAGCGCGACAGCCCCAAGTGACCCTGCCCGTGTCGGTCATACTTTTACTGGCTGGGATGTCGGTTTTACAAGCATCGCTTCAGATACGATCGTAACGGCGCAATACTCGATTAATAGTTACTTGGTCACGTTTTACAATTGGGACGATACGCCAATTGGTGTAGCGCAATCCGTGCCTTTCGGTTCCAGCGCGATCGCGCCAGCAGATCCTACAAAGCCTAATTATACATTTACGGGCTGGGATGTTTCTTTCAAGAACATTACGACGGTTTTGAATGTGAAGGCTACTTTTGCGATAAACACATACACAGTCACGTTTAAAAACTGGGACAATAGCACGATTGGTTCACCACAAACGATTGCACATGGTGCAGCCGCGATCGCCCCTGCTGAGCCAACAAAGGTCGGAAGCAAGTTTATGAACTGGGATGTCCCATTTAATAATATTACTGGGGATTTGGTCGTGACGGCAGTGTTTAGTTTAAATAGCTACACGGTGACATTTAAAAACTGGGATGGAAGTTTAATAGGAACCCCACAGGCAGTGAGCTATGGTGCTTCAGCAGTAGCGCCTGCGATTCCTGTCAGAGTCGGCTATACATTTACTGGATGGGATACAACCTTTGACAACATTACGGGTGATTTGACTGTAGGGGCGCTATTTCAAGCGAATCCAGTACCGATGACGCCTACCATAAATGTTGTGACAAATGGCGCGCGAGACCTTTCGGGGAAGGCGGTTTCAGGCGGGGTTGTGACAATCATGGTTGGTTCAAAAAAATATACTATTACTGCAGTTGCGAGTGCATGGAAGATCACGATGCCAAAGGCCGTTCCGGCCGGGACAAAGATCACAGTCTCTGTCCTCAAGGATGGGGTAAAAAGTTTGACAAAGACCATCTATGTGATCCCAATGACACCGACCGTTTATGCCGTAAAAGCGAACGCAGTTGTTGTAAAGGGTGTTGCAACGAAAGGCGCGATCGTTTATGCAAAAATTGGCACTAAGTCGTATTCATCTAAAGCGAATGCAAAGACAGGTATTTTCGCTATTAAAGTGCCAAAAGCGAAGAAAAACGTGGCGATTTCTGTTCGCTGCAAAGCAGGTGGTCAATATAGTGCAAGTAAAACGATTAAGGTGAAGTAAAATAACTTGCAAAAACAGATGAAACGGGTATAATAGCCTTGATAGTTTGATTATGAGAGGATGGATTTTATGAAATTGAAAAGACTATTTTTATTACTAATGGCATTTGTGATTGGACTCACACTCGTGCTTACAGGATGCAATGGTGGCGTTGATACGCCGAAGGCAAATCGTTACGCGCAAGCGACGGGTTCGCCGTATACACCAGCACCTGACAATCCATTGATTAAAAAGACGAATATGTATGACAATGGATACAAATTTGATCCGCCAGTCACTGTTTCGGTCATCCGATATTATGGGCCGCAAGTGCGCTTCCAAGCGGGTGAAAGCATTGACAATAATGTATGGACGCAAGCCTATGAAAAATATTGTGGCATCAAACTGAAGTCTTTGTTTACTGTTACGGACTTTACGAAATACGATTTGAAAGTGACGACTTCGATTGCGACCGATTCGTTGCCTGATATCATGCCAATCTACACGACATTGTTTTTCCGCGTTGCAGATTCGGGCCGAACAAAAGACCTCAGACCGTATTATGATAAGTATCTTGATGCGCCATTGAAGACTTATATGGAAACGGCATTCGGAGGCACCGCCTATCAGACCTGTTTTAGGAATGGCATCTTGGCAGCGCTTGCTCCACCATCTGGACAAAATCCTTCAATGCAATGGATTCGTCAAGACTGGTTAGATCGCTATAACCAACCTTGGCCTGCAACGATAAACGATTCCATTAAATTGATGAAGTTCTTTTGTAAGAAAAATCCGGGTGCACCAGCATCTCCACAGACTTTTGCGTTCCCAATTAACACTAATGTTTCCACGGGATTCGAAAATGCATTTGGTGCTTATTCAGGAATTTGGATCGATGATGAGAATGGTGGCTTGATGCGGAGTGATGTTTCCCCAAAATGGAAGACGGTTCTTCAGATTCTTTCGGATCTATATGCAGATGGTTATCTTGACCCTGACTTTACTTTGAATGCACAATCAGTCGTCGAAACACAAATGACCAACCAACAATATGGATTTGATTATAATTATCGGACGGCACCAGATGGATTATTAAATAATACAATTGCTTATAATCCAAAAGCGATATGGAAATCTGGTGAAATTATGGACGAAAATGGTGCGCCGGCAAAGATGCAAGTCAGTACAAGAGTTGCAGACTTTACTTGTGTAAACAAGAAGAGCAAATATCCTGAAGCATTGATGTTTTTGATGAATGTGTATGGTGATTTGATAGGTGGCGTTGGCATAGAATTTAGAAAATATCACGATTTTCTTGCATCAGATGGTACACATTATGATTCCTTCTTTTATCCGTTTGCAACAATGAAATATCCTATCGTGGATAACGGGGCAGTCATTGCTGCAGCGCAAAAAGCAAACGACCTTTCAAAATTGACAGGAGAACAACTTGGCATTATTGAAAAATTCAAAGATTGGACGGAAAAGAAAGATTCCTACGGCTGGCGCCTATGGGCAATCTTAAGTCCAGGTGGCTCAGCGGAAACACAGAAGAAGATTATTAATAGTAACAATATCTATCCTGACAGAGGTTGGGGACCTGAGACGCAAGCATGGATTGATCATGGACCTGATTTATCAAGTAATCGGACAACGATGTTTTCACGCATTGTGCGTGGTGATGTATCGGTAGAGGCTGGATTCGATGAATGGGTGACTTACTTTACCAATAATGGCGGACAGGATGCAACCACCGAGATTTCTGAATGGTGGAAAGAAGTAGGAAAAGCCTCAATTGACAATTTTACAAAAACAAACAAGTAAGAATTTGAAATAATGAAAAAAAGTCCTGGGAACGGGGCTTTTTTTGCTCTTTCAATATATCGCGATTACGACAAGCATTCGAAATATTGTCTACTTTTACATCTTGTTTTCAAAATAATCACATGTTAAAATTATGGTCTAAGTACATTTCTAATTGCCGTTAAATATTAATAATGGCTTGAATATTAGAAATATCAAAAAGGGGGATATTTATGAAGATGAAAAAGGGAGTATCAAGGCTATTGGTTGTCGTATTTATT
>Ga0194063_10001894_pt1 | contig 13242 bp, 12 predicted proteins | sample SepL3720m_MetaG_FD_155459 | JGI IMG/M metagenome (GOLD analysis project Ga0194063, IMG submission 155459) | Anoxic zone freshwater microbial communities from boreal shield lake in IISD Experimental Lakes Area, Ontario, Canada - Sep2016-L373-20m | ecosystem: Environmental > Aquatic > Freshwater... | reverse complement strand
CTGGTACATCATCAGCCTCCTCTCGAGGACCATATGGTACCTCAAAAGTGTTACCGATGTATCTCAGCCTAATCAGACAAATATAGTTGTGGAGCGGGAGACGCAAATTGTTTTGAACCCCAACTTGATTCGCTCCTTCTGCATTTTAGCAAATTAATGGAAGCGTACCAAAGGGCATGCTCATAATAACAATTTAAACACTATAGGAAACTAGGCAATTTAGATATTGTTTAGATTAAATGTCGAGAGTAAGTCCAGATTCAATCAATTTCATTGTAACTGCTTGCCACTCCGGATTTTTCTTTAATTCATGAGAATTAATAGTTAATCTTCTAGGATGAGCAACTCTTCTAGCGTCTGATTCGACCTTCACGTAATACGAATTTTTAATTAAACGTGTCAAATTGCCAAAAAATCCTTGAGATATATGTAAATTTGCTAATAAAAGTTTTAAATCAAGAGCAGGAGTTTCAATTTTAAAAATACTTTCAAGATTATTTTGTTTTAAAAAATCCTCAGCTAGGCTTCCTACGCTACAGGGATAAAGCATGGATTTACCAGAGGTAACCCTTATCATTTCAGTTAAATATAATTGTGAATATTTGTCTGGCACATAGCCGGTGCTCCACAAGGAAGTACTAATGTCTACACTGTTATCTGCAAGCGGTAGAGTTAATGCGCTTCCGGCAATAGGAGTACTATTCTTTATCCCTCTATGGTTTCCACCATTATAACTAGGATCTATATTAAATACTTTTAAACCTTTTGTTTTGAAATCTGCCTGAAGATCACTGCCTCCGGCTCCTAAATTTAGGAGTATTTGTCCAATCAGATCATCTTCTTTTAAGTTAAATAACGAAAGATAAAAGTCTCCCGGTCTTTCAGTCGAAATAACACCTCTCTCGCTATGTTGAAGTGGGGTTTGTTCTCTAATAGTTGATCCAATTTCACTCATAACTTAAATTATAGTACTACTTGGAGAAAATATGGGAGACGGGATGCCCTACTAATTATGAGATCTTCCAGGCGAAATATTGAAAATTTTGCGTCTGGAGCGGGTAAAGGGAATCGAACCCTCTTCTATTCCTTGGGAAGGAATCATTCTACCAGTGAACTATACCCGCGATAAAAATAATTGTAACACAGGGGATAGCAGAGTATGATCAAGCTAAACAAGATAGGAGAAAATATGAAAATAACACAAGTTGGTGCATACGAGATCTTAGCTTCAGGTGGTTATCCAACAATCGAAGCAGTAGTAACTCTCGAAGATGGCGTTTGTGGCGTCGCCTCGGTCCCTTATGGGGCATCGGCGGGTAGTCATGAGGCAACAGTATTAATGGACAACGACGCATCGCGCTATAGCGGCAAAGGCATGCTATCTACAATTAAAAATATTGCCACCAAAATTGCTCCCCTCGTAATTGGGATGGATGGATATGATCAAAAGTCAGTTGATGCTGCAATGCTCCGGCTCGATGGCACCGAAAATAAATCCAATCTCGGCGGCAATGCAATTCTTGCTGTCTCAATAGCAACAGCCAACGCGGCAGCCAAGAGCAAAGGAGTCGAGCTATATCGCTACATCATAGACACTTTTCAAACTGGCATAAACCTACAAAGACTTCCTCAGCCCATGGTTGTTGTCGTTGAAGGTGGCAAGCATGCCGACAAAACCACCGACCTACAGGAATTTTGCCTAACTGCAATTCGACCTGCAAGTATTGTGGAAAATGTACGCATGATTATGGAAACCTACCACCAGCTTGGTAAAGTACTTGGTTCACAGGGTCTTTCGACCAATGTTGGCAATGAAGGCGCCTTTGCCCCAAGTGGTATCCCAACCAACGAAGCACCTTTTGCTTATCTACTAGAAGCTATTATCAAAGCTGGGTATGTCGCAGGCAAAGATATTGGGATCTCAGTTGATGCTGCAGCGAGTGAATTTTTGGAAAACGATAAATATAATCTCAAGATTGAAAACAGAAAGTTGACTGCCGATGAGCTCAATTCATACTACGAAAGCTGGCTTCAAAAATATCCAATAGCAACATTCGAAGATATGTTGGGAGAAGACGACTGGGCCAACTGGGGCAAACTAAAAATTATTTGTGATAAATATTCGATTCCCCTAATTGGCGACGATCTAACAGTAACCAATACCAAACGACTAAAGCAAGCAATCGAGTCTCATGCAATTTCAGCAATTCTCATCAAACTAAATCAAATCGGTACCTTATCCGAAACTATTGAGTGTTGCATGCTAGCCAAAGAGAATGGACTCGCTACAATCACATCGCATCGTGGTGGAGGGGAAACCAACGATACGACTATGGTAGATGTTGCAGTCGCTGTGGGCTCTTCATATATAAAGGTTGGCCCAACTCGCGGCGAAAGAGTAAGCAAGTATAATCGCCTAATGGCAATCGAAAGACAACTACTAACGATTATATAGCTACCTAGGTAAGACTAGCTTTTGGCCGACCTCAATATAATTTGCAGATTTAATCTCATTGGCTTTGGCGACCTCGGGCCATTTGTAACCATCGGCATAAGCACGAACAGAAATATTCCACAGGTTATCACCTTTTTCGACTACGTAGCTATCACCCTCAATCGGTTTTACGTTTTGCGCAATTTTAGACTCAAACTCAGCTTTCTGGGAAGTAGTCATTATGACTGCGACCTTTGGCAATTTAAGTTCCTGTCCAGCCTCGAGCTGACCTGGGCTAGTCAGGTTATTTTCCTTGGCAATATCTACCCAATTGTAGCCAGATCCATAAAATTTTTGAGCAATCTTCCAAAGATGATCACCCTTAGAAACGGCATATGTCTCGGGTAGTTCTGCAGGGACTACGCTCCCATCATCTTTCGTTACAACAGCAACGTCGCCAATTGTTGCGGTAGGCATAGGAGAAGAAATGGTAGTTTCAGCTTTTTCTGTAATTTCAGGAGGTTTAGTTTTGTACATGCGAAATGCCAAAATCCCAACAAGAAGTACAGTGATAACTCCAAAAATCATCGACAAAGAGTCTTCATTCAGCTTAATAACTTTCAAAAGCTGCTTAATTTTCTTTTCCATTGCATCTCCTATTTCCAGGGCAGGAAATATATACTAAGACCAACATAGCAAACATCTATAGGGTAAGTCAAGGTAGAATATGCAAAAATTTACAATTTTGTAGTAAAATCTACAAGTGCGAGGGGCTGTAGCTCAGTTGGTTAGAGCGCTTCCCTGTCACGGAAGAGGTCAGGGGTCCGAATCCCCTCAGCCTCGCATAACAAGTTAATATAATTGTAAGGAGGAATATTTATGAACCCAACCCTAATTCTCGGTGTAATAATCCTAGCACTAGCTGCTTATGCAGTTTCAACTTACAACTTTTTCCAAACAGCTCTCACTCGTATCAAAGCTAGTATCCAGGAAATTGGCAATCAACTCAAAAGACAAGCCGACCTTATCCCCAACCTCGAGGCAAGTGTCAAAGGCTATCTTTCTCACGAAAAAAATATTCTCGCAATGCTATCGGATGCAAGAAAAACCGTTACAGAAGCCGCCAAATCCAACGATATCAACAAACAAGGCAAAGCTGCCGAGGCTCTATCCCAAATCATGCCTCAGCTTTCAGTAGTAGTTGAAAGTAATCCCGAGCTCAAAGGCAACACCACTGTCACAAGTCTCATGGAAGAGCTCAGGGATACTGCCGACAAGGTCATGTATGCACGCCGTACTCTTATCGATCTTACTGCCGACTACAATGTAAAGATTGTCACAGTCCCAAGCAACTTTATTGCCAATATGTTCGCTTTCAAAGAACAACCAGGGCTCAAGGTTGCTGATATGGAAGAGGCAACCAGTGTGTCAGCAGAAGAAACTAAATCTCCCAAAATTAGTCTATAACCTATGCTAAACGTCTACGAGCAAATTGATAGCAACAAAAAACGTAGTTTCTGGGTAATTGCATTATTTATGGCATTTGTCGGCGCCTTTGGATATTTTTTCACCTACCTGTACAACTACGATTGGAGCTTTTTTGTCGGCGCCATATTCTTTTCTTCAATCGGCAGTTTGGTAAGCTATTATTATTCCGATTCAATAGCACTATCACTCGCTCATGCCGAGCCAGTAACCCACAAACAATACCCAGGATATATCGCCGCTGTCGAAAATCTCTCCCACGTTGCCCAAGTGCCAGTCCCCAAGACATATATTATTAATAGCCAGGCAATGAACGCTTTTGCGACAGGTCGAGATCCAAGTCACGCCGCAATCGCCGTAACTCAAGGGCTAATCGACAAATTAAACAGGACCGAGCTTGAAGGGGTTGTAGCACATGAGCTAAGTCATATCAAAAATTACGATACAAGGCTTATGACAATAGTTGCCATTTTGGTTGGCTCAATCGCTCAGCTTATCAATTTTTCCTGGCGATTTGGTGGTTTAGGTGGCAGGAAAAGAAGTAATGATAGCGACAATGCCAATGCCAATGCAATCTTTCTCGTTATCGGAGTAGTGCTATTAATACTCGCGCCAATTATCGCGCAACTTATTCAGTTAGCCATAAGTCGAAGGCGCGAGTTCTACGCCGACGCAAGCGCCGCCATGCTTACCCGCCAGCCATCAGGATTAATCGGGGCGCTCAACAAGATTGCAGCCAATGAAGATATTCAGTTAGAAACAGCATCACCAGCTACTGCCCATATGTATATCGACGATCCAGTTACCAAAGAGTCGCACGGATCGTGGCTAGCTGGACTCTTCTCCACACATCCCCCAATCACCGAGCGGATCAAAGCACTCGAGGGGTAGCGTATAGAACCTACCTTCTGTTTGACAAGCCCAGTGAATTGTAATATTATAAGCTTAATCAACAACGCCTTGCTCGATAATACGAGAATTATAACCGGCCAGAGTATTTGATATTTTTTGGATCCTACATAAAGGATAGCGAAATATCAAACCAGCGGCTGGTTTTTTAGTATATGCCGTAAGGAGATATTATGAGCGAGAAAGAAGTTTGGGGTCTAAGCAGACGAGAATTTCAAAACGAAAAAGGAAATTACGAGTTAGCATGGGGCATCTTCCTGTTAACTGCTAGCGCAGTGCTAGTCAGTAGTGGAGCAGGATGTCTTGGTGCAGTACCAGCGGTATTTATTGGGATCGGCTCGATAAATAAAGGAATTAAAGACAAAGTAAGTGCTAGGTTTGGCAATCAATAGGATGATTCGCATTCTTAGTGTTAGAATATTGGATATGGTCAATTCAAATCCAGTAATAAGCCTAAGTGATGTACAGCACACCGCACAGTTGGCCAACCTCCCTATTCCAGAGGACAAATTACCCAAACTCCAGGCACAACTAGAGTCGATCCTACAGTTTGTCAAAACCGTACAAACTGTCGATACCGATAATGTGCCAGAAACCACACAAGTCACAGGGTTAGAAAACGTTTGGCGAAAAGACGAGGTGGAGGACAGCCGCACATTCACTCAAGATGAGGCTCTCGCTAATGCTTCAAGTACACACAACGGATTCTTTATGGTTAAGGCGGTTATATGAGCATTAAAGATCTAGCAGCCAAAATTAAAAACAAAAACATAACTCCAGCTCAACTTGTTGAGGAGGCCTATACAAATATTCAAAGATCAGAAGACCAAATCAATAGTTTTATCACTCTTAGGCCAAAAAGCGATGTTCTCGAAGAGCTGGCAAAACTCAAGCCATCCAATTCGCCATTGTATGGTATCCCCTATGTATTAAAAGATGCTTACGCTACAAAAGGGATACAAACAACGACTGCAAGCAATATACTAAAAGGTTTTGTACCAACCTACTCTGCAACTGTCTACAAAAAACTTCAAGCCGCAGGTGCCATTCTTATTGGCAAGTGCAATCAAGATGCCTGGGGTCATGGTGGTAGTACCGAAAATACCGATTTTGGGGTTACTCATAATCCATGGGATATTTCCCGGGTAGCTGGTGGGTCCTCAGGTGGTCCTGCTGCAGCAATCGCAGCCAATTTCTGCACCTTTGCAATTGGTGAAGATACAGGGGGTAGTATAAGAAATCCAGCTGCTTGGACCAACACCACTGGACTTAAAGTCACCTATGGTCGCGTAAGTCGATATGGCGCAATTGCATATGCTAGTAGTTTTGACACGGTAGGGCCCATGGCCAAAACTGCCGAGGATCTTGCATACATTCTTTCTACGATAGCAGGGGTTGATCCATATGATGCAACCACTTCACCCACACCAATCGATGATTATCTCGCCCATCTTGGCAATGACCTTGCTGGCAAAACCATTGGCGTTCCCAAAGAGCTATATGGCGATGGTTTAGATTCAGAGATCAAAGCAGCGATAATGTCAGCAATCGAAAAGTACAAGGAGATGGGTGTCAAAATAATTGAAATTAGTCTACCAATCAGCGAAATCGGTTTAGCTGCGTATTATCTTATTGCACCAAGCGAAACAAGTAGCAACCTCGCAAGATACGATGGTATACGATTTGGTCAGGGCAGGGGAGAATTTACTCAGGAGACAATACGTAGAATTATGATTGGTACATACGCACTTTCGGCAGGCTACTATGACGCGTATTATCGTAAAGCTCAAAAAGTTCGCACTCTTTTGGTTCGAGCATATGAACAAGCGCTTGCAGGGTGCGACGCACTCATCATGCCAGTTAATCCCACGATGCCACCACAAATTGGAGAGTTAATAAGCGATCCTCTATCCAATCTGTTGGCCGATGTCTACACAACTTCAATTAATCCAGTCGGCGTCCCATCCCTTGCTCTCCCAGCTGGATTTAGCAAAAGTGGTCTCCCGATTGGCATGCAACTCGTCGGCAAGAAATTCTCCGAAAGCCTATTGCTCAATCTGGGTTACCAGTACCAACAAGTTACCGACTGGCACACAAGGAGTCCCAAATTATGACCTATTCATTAGTTTGCGGCGCCGAGATCCATGTTGAATTGCGTACTCAAAGCAAAATGTTTTGTGGCTGCAAAAACGACCCCTTTGGTGCCCCAAATCCAAATATTTATACCTGCCCCGTATGCCTTGGTATGCCGGGCGCACTTCCTGTTCCCAACAAAAAGGCAATCGAAGACTGTATCCTGATTGGCTTAGCTCTCAACTGCCAGATTAGTGAGGTCAGCAAGTTTGATCGCAAGCATTATTTTTACCCAGATCTTGGTAAGGGTTATCAAATATCTCAATATGACGAGCCATTCTGTGTTGGCGGCTATGTCGATACATCATTTGGTCGAGTCGGGATTACCCGCGTACACATGGAAGAGGACACGGCCAAGTTGCATCACGAAACAGTTAATGGCGAAAAGGTTAGTCTTATCGACTTTAACCGAAGCTCAGTGCCATTAGTTGAGATAGTCTCTGATCCAGACATTAAAAGTGCAGAGCAAGCCAAAGAATTTTTAAAGAAAGTACGAGATATTGTACGGGCGCTTGGCGTCTCCGACTGCGACATGGACAAAGGGTCAATGAGATTAGAGGCAAATATCTCATTGGCACCAGTAGGGGCGGATCCCAGTGTCCGCCCGCCATTGCCTCCTTACAAAGTCGAAGTCAAAAACATCAACTCTTTTCGCTACTTTGCCAACAGCATTGAATATGAAATGAAGCGCCAGGAAGAGCTTTTACTTAAAGGATCAACCCCAAAGCAAGAAACCAGAGGTTATAGACAGGATGGCAATCGCACAGAGAGTCAAAGAGGCAAAGAGGGTGCTGCCGATTACCGCTACTTCCCAGAACCAGATATTCCTCCCTTTCGTATTAGTCGAGAGATGGTCCAAGATATTGCCCAAAGACTACCTCAGCTCCCCGAAGCAATTATTGCCGAGCTAATTGGTTATAGCATCCCAGAGAGCACGGCACGCGTACTTACGGGCGATAATGCAGCTCTTGCCTATATTCGCGAGATTAACAAGCTCGATCCCAAACTTTCTCCCAAAGTGGCAGGCGCAATCGCCAACAAAAAGATCGATATTACCAAGCTCTTACCTAGTGATTACGTCAAAGAAGAATCGACCAAGGCTGCCGATAAGATTACCGACGTTGCTGAGCTGACAAAGCTTGTTGAGTCAGTAGTAACCGCCAATGCGCAGTCTATCACCGACTATCAGGCTGGCAAGCAAAACGCGCTTGGCTTCCTTATGGGCCAGATTATGAAGACTTCTGGTGGCAAGGCCGACACCACAATTGCCAAAGATATTTTAACCAAACTGATATAATAACGATATGTTAGCAAATCAAGAACAGTCAACAAAAATCACAATACCGCCAGGCAAGATGGAAGCGCCAACAAATTTTGATGGCAGCCATACCCGTGTCATAAAGCGTGTGGGAAATCTTGAATTGGAGGGGATCCACCAAAACGGAGGTGGAGACTGCGTTCCCGCAACAATAATCAATACGCTCTCAATCTTAGGAGTAGATGTTCGCAATATGTTTGTTGAAAGCGTTAAACAAAATATTTTTCAAACCGCCCAAAAAATAGACAACCGTTTTGACAACTCGGTGTTAGCAAGTAATGGATCTGCAGAAATGCGAGATATGGTTAATGTAGTTGCTGATTACTTCGATAAGCCAACCGAACAAGCAGATATTCTCAACGTGAATGGGGTAGGCTTGTCCGAAAGAGGCGCTCAAGCACAAGCACTAAATTTGCTTGATCTGCTAAACGATACCTCACGCTATCCAGAAGCTATAATGATGATGGGCATGGTATACCGACCGGGGATGGCGGCAACGGATAGTAGTAGACACGCAACTGCTTTGTACTTCAACCGACAAGGTTCTCCAGATAACTGCTATGTTCTAATAGATCCAATGTCCCCCGAAGTTTTCAATCAAATGGGAATAGAAGAAGTCACCAAATATATTGGAACTAGGATGCTGGGCCAAAGAGCACGAGATAACTTTTTCTACCTTCCACCGGGACATTTAAAACCTGCATTCCTCAAACAAGGCTACTATTCAAGTACCGTTTTACAATAACAGTAATCCGATAGGCATAAGATATAGTAGATCACACTTTCTTTCCCTATCAAGATAAGATAATCTAGTAGTATATGGCTGTCGACTTTACCCATCTCCACGTTCACACCCAGTTTAGTCTCTTGGATGGCTTAAGCAAGGATGAGGATCTGGCAGCTGCCTGCAAGGCATATGGCATGGATTCCATAGCAATTACCGATCACGGCAATATGTATGGCGCAGTACATTTTTACAACCACATCAAAAAAGCCGGATTAAAGCCCATTATTGGCGTCGAGCTCTACTACACTACAGGCCCACGCACCGAGCGTAGCCGCGAATTTAAGACTCACCATATTCTTCTTTTGGCAAAGAATTTTCAGGGTTATCAAAATCTAATGAAAATGGTAAGTATTGCCAATCTCGAGGGTTTTTACTACAAGCCGCGGGTCGACTGGGAGATTTTGGTCAAGTATCACGAGGGGCTAATTGCAACTACGAGTTGCGCCCAAGGAGAGGTGCCTTGGCTTCTTCGACATGGCGAGCAAGAGAAGGCAGAGGCTCGTCTTCGCGCACAGCAAGAGCTATTTGGTGACGATCTATACATAGAGCTTCAAAGACATGATGGTCTAGAAGACATGCTCACACCCCTAAATGAGCAGCTAGTCGCCTTGAGTCGCAAATTTGGGATCCCACTTGTTGCCACAAATGATATTCACTACGTCAAAAAAGAAGATGCTAGAGCCCAAGATGCACTTCTTTCAATCGGCACCAGGACCACTCTCGACGATGCAAATAGATTTACCATGATCAACTCTCCAACATATTACCTCAAGTCCAAAGAAGAGATGGCCGATCTATTTGCCGATCTCCCAGAGGCTATAAGCAATACTAGAAAGATTGTCGACAAGTGCAACGTGGTAATCCCACAAGGCAAAATGATCTACCCCCAGTATCCTGTCCCAGAAGGCCTAACTCCCGAGACATATCTTCACCAAATGGTCTACGACAAGCTCCCGCCAAGGTATCCTGTAGTTACACAAGTTATCAAAGACCGTATTGAGTACGAGCTCGACGTTATCTGTAGCAAAGGTTATGCCAGTTATTTTCTTATTGTCCAAGACTTTATCAACTGGGCCAAAAGCAACGGCATAAGGATAGGCCCCGGTCGCGGCAGCGCTGCAGGTAGTATCGTAAGTTTTATCCTGCGCATAACAACAATCGATCCATTCGCACACGGCCTTCAGTTTGAGCGCTTCCTCAATCCTCAGCGTCCCAGTCCACCCGATATTGATGTAGATATTTCAGATATTGGTCGTGGGCGGGTTATCGAATACGTTACCCAAAAATATGGGGTCGACAAAGTGGCTCAGGTTATAACTTTTGGCACGATGGAGAGTCGCTCCGCAATTCGCGACATTGGTAGAGTTCTCGGGATGCCCTATAGCGACCCAGATCTTTGCGCCAAACTTATCCCATTAGGCAGTAGTATCGATGAGGCACTCAAGACAGTATTTGAACTACAAGAACTTTACAAAAATCCCAAATACAAAGAGCTTTTAGATCTTGCCAAAAAAGTCGAAGGTGTTGCTCGCCACGCGAGTGTCCATGCGGCTGCAGTTATTATTTCCCCCGAACCAATCCAAAACTACACCCCAGTTCAATATGGTTCCGATGGCGCCGGTATCACCACACAGTACGACATGTATGCAATTGATCTAAACGTCAAAGACGACGCAATAGGCCTCATGAAAATGGACTTTTTGGGGCTGCGCAATCTTAGTATTCTTCAAAACGCGATTCACATTGTCAAAGAACAAAGCAATATCGATATCGATATATCCGATCTCCCGCTCGACGACAAAAAGGTCTTTGAAATTCTCGCCAAAGGTGAGACAACGGGAGTTTTTCAGCTCGAGTCACCAGGTATGCGCCGGCTCGCCAAGCAGCTTCATGCCGACGTCTTCTCCGATATTGTGGCGCTTATTGCACTATATCGTCCAGGGCCAATGGCGCTTATCCCAGACTTTGTCAAAGGCAAGCTAGAGCCAAGTAGCGTGCATTACCTACATCCCGACCTCAAACCAATTCTGGGCGAGACATATGGTGTTGTCGTGTATCAAGAGCAGGTGCTCAAGATCGCAAACGTAATGGCAGGTTATAGTCTCGGAGAGGCCGATATTCTTAGGCGCGCCATGGGCAAAAAATCGGTCGAAACCATGAACAAAGAGCACGTCAAGTTTATTGCCCAAGCTGGCGAAAAAGGCTATGCCAAAGATCTTGCCGAGAAGGTCTGGAGCTTTATCGAGAAGTTTGCAGGCTATGGCTTTAACAAAGCTCACGCAACAGGCTACGCCATGATTTCGTATCAAACTGCCTATATGAAAGCGCACTTTCCTGCAGAATATATGACTGCATTAATGAGTGCTGAGGCGGGCAAAGAAGATAAGATGGCGCTAGGGCTTGAAGAGTGTCGCAATATGGGTATCGTTGTGTTGCCACCAGACATAAACAAAAGTATGTCTGACTTTACAATCGAAAAAAACGGCAAGTCCCTAGAGCACAAGGCAATAAGGTTTGGATTTGCGGCAATCAAAAATGTTGGCACTGCAGCAATCGACAACATCCTAATTGAGCGCACAGGGGGTGGAGAGTACAAAAGCTTTACCAACTTTATTTCACGCGTCGATACCCAAAAAGCCAACAAAAAAGTACTCGAAAGCCTTATTAAAGTGGGAGCTTTCGATGCCTATGGCAAGCGTGCAGTAATACTCGATGAGATTGAGACTGTTCGCGCCAAAGCCGGCAAATCGAGTGCCGAGAAAAATGCCGATCAGGGAGGTCTTTTTGATTCGATTTCTGAAGAAATAGATCTGATAACAGACAATTTTACAAGTAAGAAGGATGAATTTTCGGCCCGCGAGCTTATGGAGATGGAGAGAGAGCTCTTGGGCATCTATCTTCGCGAGAATCCAGCTCAAAAAGAAATGAAAAAGCTTAGGACCGAGTGGATGACCAAGATTGAGAGTCTCGACGAAAAGAAGGGGCTCAAAACTACAATTATGGGTATTATCAAAACCGTCAAAATAGTTCTTACCAAAAAGAATAATAGCGAGATGGCCTTCTTTACCCTTCAAGATGAGACGGGCGAGGTAGAGTGTGTCATCTTCCCCAAAGGGTTTGCCGAAAGCAAGGACAAGCTTATCGCCAACAGCCTCGTTACTGTCAAGGCCAAGGTCGAGGAACGCGAAGAAAAAATGTCTTTGTTGGTTGACGAATTAAATCCCGTTATCCAATCCACAGAACCCGTAGGGGCGACTCTAAGGGCAACTCGTGAGTCGTCCTCATCCACCCCAACAATCATCGTCCCTCATGGTACCACCAAGGCCGAGCTTTTCGCGCTTAACAAGCTTTTACAAGACAATAAAGGGGCTGACGAGGTCACGCTCATCTTTCAGAATGGCGCGGGCGAAAGGGAGCTCAAGCTGCCTTACGGCATCGCTCTCACCCCCGACCTAAAATCCGAAATCGACGACCTGCTGGCCAAGCCAAATCTAAATTAAAGGGAAATATATAAATATGGTAGCTGAAAACACAGATGGATTAGATAAGAAAAATTTTGATTTATCATCTACAGATGAGGTTAATCATCGCGGTATTCTAATTTCTGGTCTCAACGCGCTTGAGCAAAATCATGGTCTTTCCAGGGAAAATATATTCTTATTAATCGATCAACTACCAGAACATTTTGCAGATTTTACTCACTTGGGGCAAATTATATTCGAGCCAGAAACACACTATATGATTCAGAGAGATGGAGAATTGATGTTGGCCAAAGAGTCAAATGTGTTAGCAACTGACAAGATAACTCGCATGGTAAGAGGACAAACAATCTGGAATTCCAAATTGGTTAATGGGGATAGATTACCTTCCGATGGAAAACAAACGATAACAATTTATTCCGCAAAAAACCGAACCGACGAAAAACCCGCTGATGTCATTCTGTACTCCACCGCCCACGAATTAGGGCATACTGCCTACAATGCAGTAGACCCCAATCAGGGACCTGCATTTTGGGAATATTTAGATAGTGCAAATAATACTAATCAATAAGCTTAAGTAGCATTTTGCGTTGATTGTCCGGCAGAAACTACCTGTTTCCAAATATCCCATAATTGCCTTCGGAGTTGTGGTGTGGCACAGCGCGATAGCGCTAGTTGCCAGAACATAAGTGACACT
>Ga0194063_10001893_pt1 | contig 13250 bp, 16 predicted proteins | sample SepL3720m_MetaG_FD_155459 | JGI IMG/M metagenome (GOLD analysis project Ga0194063, IMG submission 155459) | Anoxic zone freshwater microbial communities from boreal shield lake in IISD Experimental Lakes Area, Ontario, Canada - Sep2016-L373-20m | ecosystem: Environmental > Aquatic > Freshwater... | reverse complement strand
ATCTAAATATAGATAGTAATAATCAAATAATATTTAATTGAGAAAATAAACCTATTTTATTAGACACAAATGATGAAATTTTAAACAAAATATTACAAGATCAAAAAAACAATCAAAAAACTCAAATTATAAATATATATTGATGAAATATTATTTTAAATAGAACATTTGATTATATAATTCATAATCTAATATTATTATTATCAAAAATAAGTCCAAATAATTTTGAAGACAATTTACAAAATTATAATAAATTTAAAAATTATATAAATAATAACACAACATGAAATAATATAAATTATAAAAAAGACGAAAAAACAAATATAAATAAAGATATATTTAAACAATTTAATAAATGATTATCCAAAATACTCAATACTTTTTAACAAAATATTAACATATATTATATCATAATATATTAAATAAATTATTTTTTTAAACAATCTAACAAAATTAAAATATCTAAACTTTTAGACACATATAGACACAAACAGTCAAAATAGATAAATAACATTTTGTTAATATTTATACATTATTATTACTATTAATTATTTAAATTAATATATATTATATTAATAAAGAAATTTAAAATAAAAACTTGTTGAAAAATGGTAATATAATACTTATAGTATGAATAACATTTATTTATAAATCATATTAATGAAAGATCTTATAAAAAGAAGTATAATTACAATCATAGCACTACTGATAGTTAGTTACTTGATATTCTGCTACAATTCTTGAATAACAATAACAAATTCAGCATTCTTAGATCAAAATTCAAATTATTATATAGTTTTGATTTGAATATTTTTATATACAGCTATTATACACTGAATATATCCAATTCATATAAAAATAAATAAACCTGTATTATTTTTTCTTTGAATAGTTTTGATAATTATTTGAAAAACCGTATTAAACAACAATTGACAATTATGAATATATTTTTGAGATATTTTTACATTAACTTGAGTTATCATAACTCTATTATCTCCTACAAATATTTTAATACCAGAAAAAATAATAAATAAGAAAAAATCCAAAAAAATAGAGGTAATAGAAGTTTAAAAATTATAAATTGCGGGTGTAGCTCATTTGGCTAGAGCGCTTCCTTGCCAAGGAAGAGGCAGCGGGTTCGAGTCCCGTCACTCGCTCCACTTTAAGCTAATAGCTAATAACTAATAGCTAATAATTAACGGATAATATATGCTTCCAAAAAATCCACAAAGTAAATTGATACTAAATAAAAAATTATTTATAAAAATCAAAAAAATAATCAAAAATTTGGTTATTATTTTTTTTATATCGAGTATTTCTATAACTATATTATATAAACGATTAAATCCTCCAATAACCAATTTTATGACATATAGGATAGGAGAACAAATAGTTTGATTAAATACAGTAATATTAAGAAAAAACTGGGTAAAAATTGAAGAAATACCATCCAATTTAATATATTGAATTATATGATGAGAAGATCAAAAATTTTTAGAACATTTTTGATTTGATTTAGAAGCAATACAAAAAGCTTATGAATATAATTCAGAAATGAATCAGACAATACTTTGATGAAGTACAATTACCCAACAAACAGCTAAAAATTTATTTCTTTGGCCATCTCGTTCATATATAAGAAAATGATTAGAACTTTATTTTACATTACTTTTGGAAACATTACGATCAAAACAAAGAATATTAGAGGTTTATTTAAATATTATAGAATTTGGAGATTGAATATATTGAGTACAGTCAGCATCAAAATATTATTTTAATAAACCAGTAAATAAACTTACAAATTCTCAAATAGCATTTCTTGTGGCTATATTACCAAATCCGAGATATTATCAAAATAATAAAAATTCATCTTATTTAAATAATAGAAAAAATATTATAATAAATAGTCTTTATAAAATGAAATGGAATAAAGATAATAAAATTTTTGTAAAAGAAATTAAGAAATAGATATTTTTTATTAATTAATTTTAAGAAAAAAGATTAACCAAAATTCTAACTGCAGCATAAGATAGTATACATATCATAATTCATACCATAGCTCACGATATAATAGTATTTGCTTTTTTTGTTTTTCATGCGTCTCATTCAGCAGATATTAGTTTAAAACCACCAATTACCAATATAACCATACAAACTAGTCATACACTAAACCATAAATATTGATTTATAATTTGTATTATTTCAAATATAGTACTTTCATCAGTATGTATTTTAGGTGGTCATGTAACTATAATATCTTGATTTCATTGACTACTAGGTACTTGAATATCAATAGCAAAAATATTTCACACATTTATTCACATAAATATAACCAAACTTAATATAACCAATTTAATTTTTTTCATAATTATAAATTATCAATTATAAACTATTAATTATTTAATTACTGTTCATCACATATCTTCTGTACATTTTGCTTCTGTTTCAGAATTAATAATTTTTTTTCGCTTACAACCAGTATTTGAATTATCACATATTCGACATCTATTTCATCACAAAGCTGGATCTTCCATAGTACTAGAAGAATGAGAAAATGGAGCTAATGATTTTCGTTCACGATATTGCATAGTATTTTGTGGATGTCAAAAAGTAGAATGTAAACATATCCATTTTTTTAAATCATCTCAAGCTACTATCGTTCATCATGTCTGACATCATACAGTTAATCCTCACAAATCTTCACTAGTTTTTAAAGAGCTGATAGTTATAGAATTTACCAAATTTATTATTCACAAACTAGACAAAGATAATAAAATTCAAATTCATATATTTAATAGATTTTTTTGTGGATCTTTTGGTGTCTCTCAATTAGAAGATTGTATAATATATAATACTCAATTGTAAAGTACCATAGTAACAGACAATACTATAGTTATTCTAAGCAATAGTTTTGCTATTCTAACTATCAAAGGAGCTCTTTGAGTTGTACTTATAATTGGTCATCAATTCAAATTTACACTTACATTTGTAGATTCTCTAAGAATCTCATTACCTACTTGATCTTTTGTTATACCTAGGTCTACAAGTCAATTTTGTTGTATAGCTGGATTAAAAGCCTGTTCTAATAAATCTCATGCAAAAACATTTATACTTACAATTATAGAAAAAACCAAAAACAATAGAAGTATTACCTTTTTAAGATCATATTTAAACAATTTAATAAAACTTTTAATCATTATAAATTATAAACTATAAATTAAATTTGTGTAAGTAAATTGTCTGCTTCCTGTTTATCTTTTTCTTTATTTTTACTCTCATCTTCTTGTAATTTATCTAATGTTTTTTCATAGTTTACCACTTGGAATTTATTTTCATATTTTTGTTTTATTTCATCTTTCTTTTGTTCATATTTTTTTTCTATTTCCTCTAATTTATTTTTTTCTCTTACAAGAATATCTCTCAATCTATCTATTTGTTCTTTATTCATTATAGACAAAAGATTAAACCAACTTTGTTTTTCTTCAGGTTTATCTATAGATTTAGACTTGAGTAATAAAATTATAAGTTCAACATCTTGATTCAAAAAATTTTCAGGAATTATAAATTTACTTGCTAATTCTCGTAATTCTTGAGGTATTTTTTGTTTTATTAATTCACTAATCTCCATTATGTTTTTTAAATAATAAATTTTTAATTTTGGATATTATCTTGTTCCGTAGTCATATATTATGTCAGTAATTATCTATATTATTATCCACTCAAACCTTATAATCACTTATAATAGCATTTTTCAATGAATCATCAATAAATAATTCTGCTTCTTGGTCCTGATTTTTATGATATAATTCTGATTTTTTTTGTATAATTGGTACCTTTTTCATGTTTTTTCTCATTTTTTCTATCTCTCTCTTTGATACATAATATGATCATCATCACCTCAATGATTCTTCCATAATAATCAAAATTAAAAACTAAATTTTATTAATTCTTTGATTCAATAGTCGATCTACATCAGACTTATCTATAATATTTTTTTCTATTAATCTTTCAGCATATTGTTTAAGTTTTATCATTCCTTGCATATAAGAAGATTCCATTATATTGTCTACCTGATCAATATTTTTATTTCTAAGATTATTTTTAATAGCAGTATTATTCAACAAAACCTCAAACAGAGCGACTCTATTGTTTCAGTCTTTGGTTTTTACAAGTACTTGAGACTGTATTCACAATAATGCATCAGCAAATCTTTCGCGTACACTATCCTGTATACTTGGATCAAAAAATGAAATAAATCTATTTATAGTATGTGAAGCACTACTTGTATGTAAAGTACTAAATACAAGATGACCAGTTTCAGCTAGACTCAAAACAGATTCGGCAGTTTCCATATCACGTATTTCTCAAACAAAAACTATATCCGGATCTTGGCGCATAGCTCCTCTAAGTGCATTATTAAAAGACCAGGTGTCATGACCTATTTCTCTCTGTGAAATTAAACATTTTTTTGCTTGGAATATAAATTCAATAGGATCTTCAATAGTCACTATATTTTCATTTCTTATTTGATTTAAATAATCAAGAATAGCTACCATGGTTGTAGACTTACCAGCTCAAGTAGGTCATGTAATTAAATATAGACCATTTTTAGCAGTCAATACTTGTTTTTTTACGTTATCAGCAATATTTGAAAACATCAATTCTTCAAGTTGCTTAGCAGAGCTATTTATTTTTCTCATTACGATACCTATTCTACCAGTTTTTAGATATGCATTTACTCTATAAGTTGTTCAGTCTTTTGAAAGATATGCAAAATCTGCTTCTTTATCAGCGAGAAATTTATCAAATCTTTGTGGATTTCATTGAAACAGTTGTCTAAGCATAATTTCAATATTTTCGTTTGTTAATTTACCAGCTTGTTCTTGTCTTATTATTTCTCAGTTTAATCTATATGCAATAGATTCATCTCAAGATATATGTAAATCAGAAATATTGGGATTTTTCTCTATCAAATTCATTATATCCTCTATATCTATAGACAACAAAATATTAGTCATTTTTAATATTTAAATATAAAACAAATTAATTCTAATCAAAAAACCTTATTTGTCAAAAAAACAAGCCCCAAATTTATTTATAATATTTAAAAATTTTCGTTCCTTATCGTTTTATTTTATTTATTGTCTTTTATGTGCTTTTATATAATATATTTAACAGATTTTTACAATCATATTTTACTATGAAAAAGCCAATAATTTTATTTATATTTCTTATTCTACTTACACTAACTTGATGTATTCCCCAAATATCAAATATTTTAACATTTGATCAGTCATTAGAAATATTTAAAACACAAAGTAATACGCTCATTGATAAATATTCAAATTTGTCTGATTCTACATGAATATCAAATCAAGATATTAAATTTAACATATCATCATTAGATACCCAATCACCAACCAATATATATATAAAATCAACAATGTCATTAAATTTATTAGAACAAAAATATAGCAATCTAACAGATTATGATGTAAATATATTTGACAATATCAAAAATCAAAAGATAATAAGCTCTTGAAGTTTTTTCTATTCAGAAATAGAATATATACCATATTTTAAGCTAAATAATTTCAGTATGGATATGTGAACATGAAACATAGAAAACATATTTATAAAGGCACTATTGTGATGAATAATAGATAAGCGGATAATGATAGATATACAAGATAACAAAAATTTTATTCAAAACTATGTTGATATAAATTATTTTTTAAAAGATCTAATATCTTTAAGTCGTTGTGATATTTTCTATAAAATCAGAAACACTATATATAAATGAAAACGTGCATACAAAATTTGATTAAATATACAAAATATCAAAAACTGTATCAAAAACCCATATTTAGATTATAGTTGAATAGTATTTGAATGATTTTTAACTCCTTTAAACGATAGTCAGGTTATTTTAGAAATAAAAAAATTACAATTACCAAACCACATAGATTTATTTATAGATTGAAGTTTTGACAATAAAAACATAAATATCAATCTGTCCAATATAGTATCCAAGCTTAAAACCTCTATAAATATTAAATATACAGCCAATCAAGATAATATAGATTTTAAATCAAAAGATTACAATTATAATATAGACATAAATAAATCAAAAGATTCTTTAAATTTAAACTGAAATATAACCCTAATTACAAACAATATCAAACAGCCCCAAATAAATTTTAACATAAAATGAAATTTAGTCTTGCAAAACACATGATATTTAGATATTAAAGTCCCACAAAACTATATAATAATGAGTCAATTATTGTGAGATAAATTTTCTCTTAAGAACATAATATGACAATAATCATTTCCATACACTAGTTTTAAAGTTTAAACTGTTTTCCATGTTTTGAAAAAAATCAAGCTTTTCCGACAAAAAAATATGAGATGTGGATCTTCATCATTGAAATAATAAAAAATCATGATCATGATTTTCTTGAATAATCAGATTTTTATTTATAATTATTTGTATTTTTTCAGTTTTTTGGGTTTGAAAATATGTAATTTGATGGACACAGGCTAGTTTATGAATAATTTCCAAATCTTCTGCTAGGTTTATAAGTAGCAATATATGACAAGAAATGAAAAAAGATGAATTTTGAAATATAAATATACTTTTTATATGATATGGATGAAAAAATCATGCTTGATGATATTTAGCAGACTCTATTATGGTTGCATCTTGGAATCCTGAATTATGAGCTATTACATTTATTTCAATACCTAGGGATTTATTGGTTTCTAATCCAGTAACAAAATGAGTTAGCAGAGTAAATGCATTATTTACTCAGATGTATCATAAGAGATGAGATTTGCTTTCATGATCGGCTTGGTTTAGTGAAAAAATTTCAGAAATTCTTTGATTACAGATAAATTATTATGCAACAATTGATTTTGATTGATTTGAAAAAATTATAAACACATTGGGTTGAATAGATATATATGTAAAAAATATGATACACGATACAACATATCCAGATTGAGAAATATGATATATGACATTTCATTTAGATGCTTGACAACAACACTTAGATTGAAAGACAGCTTTGATGTATGCTAGATCTAGACACACAACATCAGATTTTGATAGATCTCTAAGACAACAACAGATCATAGATGCACTAAAAGATAAGCTTCTATCTTGATGATATCTCAAAAATGTTTCTAAAGTAAAAGCACTATATTCTAACTATACTGAAATGGTGACTACAAATATAAGTTTCAAGGAAATAATATGAGCCATCAAATACACAGATAGCTTAAATAATATATTTTCTTTTGGTTTAAATACAGAGTGTGTATATTCAAATTTTGAATATATGAAACCATGATGTTTCTTGTGAGTCCCCAACAGAGACTTATTTGATTGAGCATCTGTAATGATACCGGAATGAACAAACTCAGCCAATATATCTTTTTATGATAATATACATAAATTTGCATTTTTAGCTATGCACAACCAAGAATATCTAATAGAAAGAGCAAATATAATAATACAAAACTGAATAGATAAAAACTTTGCTAGAAGTTTGTGAAAACAACTAGATTGACATTGAAATTTATTAGCGGCAAAATTGAAAAAATATTGATTTAAAATATCTGATACACAAAATGCAACTTCACCGATAGAGAAGACAACTATCTTTGTTCCATCTACATGATCTTTTGCTGGAACTACAAAAATTTTATGATTGTTTTTTAATTCGCAAATACAAGTAGATCCAGTAATCACCACTTGAAATAATGTAGTTATAATACTTTGAAATGACTATATTCAAAACATAAAAGATAATTGATTTAAATACGATTTGTAAAATGAACAAATTGGACATATATAGAAATCAAATAGACAAGATAGATATCCAAATAATTTGACTTCTAAAAAAAAGATTTGATATAGTGAAAAACAAGATTTTGCCCTATAAAAAAATTTTAAACATTCAAATTATCCAAAACAAAAGATATAATCAGATTATTCAAAATCTTTCAAGGAAGTCTGACAAGTTAATTTCAAAAAAATTTATCAAAGAAATGCGAGATATTATACATCAAAATTCACTTAAATTACAAAAATAAATTTTCCTTTGAAAACAACCATGACTTCATTAACTATATCTTAGTTATTAGTATATTAGCGATTAGTTATTGAAAATTAGTGACCAATATATTTATAACAAAACATCCATCACAGATAAATAAAATTATCATAATTTCTTTAAATTTGTTATTATTTAAATAAAATGATTCCATCTTTTGTATATCAAAAAAAAGCAGAAATAGTAAAATATATCAAATGATTATGACTTGCGACCGAAAAAATAAAAGATTATGACATGTTGTTACAGTCTTTTATACACAAATCTTTTGCTGCTGATTTTAAAAACATAGCGGATCACAACGAAAGATTAGAATTTCTTTGAGATTGAATATTATGAGCTATAATAAATAAAATACTTTTCTTAAATCATCCAGAGATGGACGAATCAGACCTTACTCTTTATAAAATAGCTCTCGTAAAAGAAGAAACACTGGCAGAAACAGCAAGAGATATAGAATTAGACAAACGAGTATTTATAAGTAAATGAGAAGAAAAATCTCAATGAAGATGAAAAGATGTTATAATTGCTGACTGTTTTGAGGCACTAATATGATATATGTTTATAGATTTATGATTGGTCGAAACAGAAAAGTTTATAACAAAATATTTGTACTCTAAAATTGATGAAATTGCATTGCAACCAGTCAAGTCATATAAAACAATGATACAAGAGCTAGTTCAAAAAGATCACAAAATAATACCAGAATATATAGATACCGAAAACAAAAAAGACGACAAAGGCAATACCTTGGAATATAAATCTGAAATTCATGTATTATGAAAAAAACAATCTCAATGATTTGGTCCTAATAAAAAAAAGGCACAAGAGGCAGCAGCAAAACAATTTTATGAAAAATATAACGAACCTCAAAATAAACATTGAAAAAAATAGAGAAATATATAAAAACTCAAATTGAAACCCATTTTTTTAATTTTATCAAATTAGTAATCAAAATGAAACCTAAATTTCACATCGTTAAAAGAGCTCATTATCGAGTTTGAATATGATTCTTATTATTGTTAGTTGCTCGATATTTGTTTTTCACAAATGCTCAATTCTGAGAAGAATTTACTGGATGAATAAATATATGAATCAAAAAAGAAGTAGACAATGTTTCTCTAAAACAATCTATAGGTGACTATATGCAATCTATTGGTTATACAACACCTAGAGTTATAATAGAAAGTGTGGGCTGATGAGAGACTAAAATAAAAGTAAACGCAAGGATAGAATCTGATGAAAAAGTTGCAGACCTATCCAAAAACATACAGAGTTTATTGGTTACAAAATGATTTATAACCAACACTTCTGATATTACTTCACAATCCATAATATGACCTAGTGTATGATCTTTTATGGAAAAATCAGCAAGAAACGCAATCGTCGTATGATTAATATTTATGGCGGTATATATGCTTATATCCTTTGCTGCAATTAGAAAATCTATATCTCCAGCAATACTCGCAATTATAACTATATTCACAATGATATTTGATATATCTATACCAGCATGAGCTTATTGACTTTGGATGATGATATCTCCAACAGTTCAAATAGATACAATATTTGTTATAGCTGTACTTACAACCATGTGATATAGCATAAACGACACTATAGTAATATTTGATAGGATAAGAGAGAACTTACAGATAAAATGATGAACCAAAGATATAGTATATGGAAAAATATTTGAAGATAGTCTACGACAGACGATGAGAAGATCTTTTGGTATCGTTTGAGCGACATTATTAGTAGTTATAGCGATGTTCTTTCTATGAACATGAATTATAAAACATTTTGCATTTACTATATGAATATGAGTTTTAGCTGGTTCATACTCCTCTATATTTATATCTGCTCCTTTGGCATATTTGATGATGTGAAGATATAAAAAAGAAAAAGCTAAACTTTAGAAACTAGTTATTAGTCCATTAGTAATTGGGAATTACCAATTACCAACACACCAATAACTAATCACAAAAAATCAAATATGTTAAATATTTTTCAAACCAAAGACTTCTATTTCTTTCGAAAGCCACATTGAGTTGCTTCTACTTTCTGAAAAGAGAAGTCTTTTTTGGATTATGTTTTTTTGGATCATATAGATCTACCAAACAATTCAATCAATTATGAAAATTTAGATCAAGAGATATTGAAATATTTAAATACAGAGATAGACTCTTTGAATATAGTAAAAAACATAGATGATAGCCAAAAAATTATTCAGAGTTTAATAAATATATTTTGAGAAGACAAAGAATACTGACTTTTAAATAGATTAGACAACGATACCTGAGGTTTACTTTATTTTGCAAAAGATCTAAAAATTTATGAAGAGTATAAAGTTAAACAGAATCAAAATTTACTAAAGAAATTTTATATAGCACAAGTAAATGGTAATCCATTTTTTAAAACCAATGAAACAGAAATAAATATTGACTACCCTATCATGCATCATAAATTTTCTGAAGATAGAATGATCTGTCTTACAAAACCATGAGATATAACAAAATGAGATTGAAAACAACACCCATCATCTACAAAGGTTTCTTTATTAAACTTCGATAAAACACAAAATATTTCTACTCTAATTATCTCTATATCTAAATGAATTAGACATCAAATAAGAGTCCATTTGTCTAGCATATGATGTCCAATAATTTGAGACAATATATATTCCAAACATAAATTTGACATCTTTCTTCGTCTATGGTCTATAGGATTTAAATAAAAATATACAAATATATTTGACATAAATTATAAAAAAATTATAATAATTTTGTATTTATTTTATTTTTCTTAAAATGGTGTCAGAAGATCGATATTCCAGACGACAAAAAGACAAGGAAGATAGGGACGATCAACAATATGATGATAGACTTCAATATTTTGTAGATTCGTTAAAAAGTAAATTATTATCACAAGAAGATAGCCCGATTGAATCAATAATTATAAATAGTCAAATAGAAACATGAAAGTTTAGTTATGATTGACGAACAAAAGCATTTAATGATCTTAAAAACAAAGAATTAATAGAATATACTAAAGATCTTAATATTCTTTGAGTTTCTCCAGATACGGTAATACAAGACTATATTTTCTATTTAAAAAAAAGAATATTATTAGATTTGCCAGAATATAAAATACAAAATATGATGGATGAATATTATTCCTTTATATCTCAAAAGGACGAAATAAAAGAAAACTTAGTAAAAAATTGAGTAATTTTACCAGAAAAAATTTCAGATATAGACTTATTTGTTCGCTTGATTAGTTGTGAAAATAAACGAAAAAGTTGAATAAAAAACTTATTAAGTCTAAAAAAATCTATAGATATAAAAGAAGAGAGAGAAATTATAGATGAAATAGAAAGGGAAAAATTAAAAGAAAATTTTATGCAATTGAGTCCTAAAGAAAAATTATTAAAAAATCTATGAAAAGAAAGAATAGATGAATTTAAAGAAGATATAAAAACAGAAAAAGAATTGTGACAAATATATCCTATTTTTGATATTATTTCATACTGTATAGATAAGATAAATAAAAAATACAACTTTAGATTTACAGAAGAAGAAAAAAATATATTAACAGAAATTTGACAAAATTACATTAAAAGAATAAGATAGAACTACTTAAAATTAAATAACCTTTAAATGTCCATTATTTATATTTTTTTAGATAAAAGTTCACTATTTCATAGAATTAGTAAATTAAATATTGAAGAGATTGGCAGGATCATGAAAGGAAAAAAATTCACTGTTTCAGTGAAAGAGTGAAAAAAAATGGGTCTTGTTTTGTTTTCTTTCACTCGTCGGTGTATGTTCACTAAAGTAGTGAAATTCACTAAAGCAGCGAACAGATTTAAAATATAATTTATATCGCAAAATGCAGGTACATCCAGGGAAAAAAATCCAAGAAGAACTAAAAGACAGAGGTTGGACACAGAGACAATTTGCATTTTTGCTATGAAAAAAGGTTTCAGAGGTTAATGAATTGATCAAATGAAAGAGAAATATTACTGTTCAGTGGGATATTTTACTTTCACATGTTCTGTGAACATCTCGCAAATACTGGTTAGAACTACAAAATGAATATGAATATTCGCTTGTCGAATCAGATTTTGATATTTCCAAGTTACCAAATATAGATCAAAAACCAGTAATTTCAGAAGAAAAAGATCACAAAATAAGTGAACAGGAAGAAAATAAATCCACAGTCTCATCATTTCATTCTTCGCCAGCCCTGCCTACCGGACAGGCAGGTCCTTTACAAAAGGAGCACAACTTAGTATGACGCGAAATAGAAAAAAAAGAAGGAGAATTAGCATCTGACCGTCAAAACAATTCACCTAAAGAACACAAACTAGATAAAGATGTAGATATATCAAAACAGCAAGAAAAGCATCAAAATTTAGACAGCAAAAAAGACCAAAAAATCGAAAAAAAACATGAAAAAAATATTCCAACCAAACAAAATTTACCCACTTCAAATTCTAGCCACGAAACAATCTCATCAGAATGACAGAAAAAATGAGAAGAAAAAAAAGATAAATATGACAGACAAAAAATTTACAACCCAGATAATAAATTTGATTCTTATTTCCCACCAAAAGAAAAAAAAGAAAAACATGGATCAACATTAATTAACATGGATCAACATTGAAAAAATAAAAAATTAAATTCTGACAACAAGAAGATATTACCAGAATGACAAAAAAAATGAGAAGAAAAAAAAGATGATCATAAAGATCATCATAAACATAAAGAACATATTTTTAGAAATTTCTAAGTTCAATTGATTTTGATTTCAATATTTCAGATTCAGATTTTTTTATAATTGTTTGGAAAAGTTTCTGTGTCAAATTCTATAGCAGTTACACAATCTATACCTAGTCAATATCTTACATTTTTTTCTATAATCTCCTCCTGTAATTGAACTTGTCTATTTCTGTCAGCATAGTGAGGTTCGATAATAGTGTCTTTTAATATATTAAAAGCTTTTATAAGTTTTGTTCAAGTCTCGGTTTTTACTCTAAAATATTCTCATAATATCATTGCTCCAGCAGATCCTCCTATTATATAATCTGCATTATTTACTATGTCCAACAAGCGCTTGTCTCAATTAATC
>Ga0194063_10001892_pt1 | contig 13252 bp, 9 predicted proteins | sample SepL3720m_MetaG_FD_155459 | JGI IMG/M metagenome (GOLD analysis project Ga0194063, IMG submission 155459) | Anoxic zone freshwater microbial communities from boreal shield lake in IISD Experimental Lakes Area, Ontario, Canada - Sep2016-L373-20m | ecosystem: Environmental > Aquatic > Freshwater >... | reverse complement strand
CACCCCCACCTGAGAAACCTCCTCCACCACCAAACCCACTTGATGAGCTGGATTTGACCGCAGTCATCGTCGAAGCAAATGTGCTCGATGCACGGGTGAGATCCTGTGAAAAATTGCCCATGAGAAACGCACCTCGTGGTCCGATATACCAGGTCGGTGCAGATGTGAAAATATCTTTGAACTGATCAGTCCATATTTGAGTGACTCCGAGGGCCATCGCATACGGTAAGAGTCGCTCAAACAACTCAGGTGTTTTCTCAGGTGCATTGTGGAACTCGATCCTATCTTTTTCGGCTGTTGACATGTAGAGCTTGAGACCAAGCACTTCTTCTTGGAGATTTTTTCCTCGTGGAGTATAGAACTGGAACGTAAGTATCGAATATATGATGAAGGGGACCGATCCTATCAGCATGACCCAAAATATGATCGCCAGTTCCGAGACTGCTCCGATCACTACTGCGGCGATGAATGCGGCATATATCGCGATCAGTGGGCCACTCAGCGGAGATGGGCTTGATCTGAATATCCTTTCGGTCACGCCCCATGCACGGAGTACTGATTTGATTGCGTCTACTTTTGGAGCAAATTCGTACTTCAGATCATTGAGTGAAACCTCTGTCTCGCTGGTGGAAAAAATACTTGTAAACATGAGCTGTTCTTCAGAGGTGATGGGTTGTTTCTTTTGGTTTGGCTGATCTTGGATGAAGGTATACCCGCTCCCTATGCCCAGTATCCCACCCTCGTCGCGTCTGATTTTCATATAGCCTTTGACGGCCAGTGAAAGGATGATCGATGATATGTCGACTGAGTCCACCGATTGATCGGCAACGAGTCCAACCTGAGCAGGTGACATACCCTCTGGTGCATCAAATCGTGGGGCGATGATCCCTCTGGATTGGGGCGGCATACCAAAGCGTCGTTTGACATACAGGGCAATCAATAGGGGGACAACCGATACGAAAAGAAGTGGTTCTGAAAGGAGGTATCGTGTCCATGTCCACGGTGCATCGATATTTTCAGACACCTGAGCTACGGGGACATTGAGTGTTGTGAGGAGAGTCGCTCCCGCAAACGCACGCAGTTCTCCGACATCGATCTTGACTGATCCATCTGCGTTTCTCTGCTGAGTGCATGACTCATCGGTACTCCCGATTGCGCCCCGATAACAAAAGACTTTGTCGAGCTTGATTCCATCTGCTGAGAGGTTGATAGATCCGTGAGTGATAGGCACGGGCCAAAATTGTGGAATAGCGTTCCAATAGAGCTTCACTTCTCCATTGTCAGATCGCAGCGAACGACCTACGGTATAGGTTATCTTGTACGTATGTAGGCCAGTGATCGTATTCTCAGGATCACCTATCTTCAAAAAAAGCTCTCTGTCTTTGAGATATGCGAGTGGCGATCGTGCACAGAGACTACTTGAGCGAGTGGACTCATCATATATGACTGGTGCACCATCGAGCGTAACATCGACGTTGTCTATAGTGAGATATGAAAACCGCTGGGTATCGAATCCTGCTCCCTGTGGTTGGAATACAAAAGGTATATATCGATAAATGCCATGCTTATATGCATCGAAGTTCACTCCCACTGTCTCAGTGACGGTGAGGAGACCTGATTTTTGAACGCGGATATCGGCTGTATAGTCATCGATCTGCCAACCCGACTCGGAGACTTGCTGGAGCATGGCCTGTGAGTCGCAGTCACCAGCCAATACTACCCCACTCATGGCATTGGTGAATATGCCCGTTCTGACGAATACTGCGAAGAGTACCATCAACGCCAGATATAGTATGCTGCGATACGATGATTTCATCAGGAACAATGTCAATTGAAAACAGAGAGACGATAGAGCTGTGGGTCACCGTCTCAGACTCAGAACTGTACTTTTACGTTTTGTTTTTCATCCTCAGCTGTCTCAAAGTACTTTTCTTCAGTGAATCCAAAGACACCAGCGACGAGGTTGTTCGGAAATACAACGATCTTGTTATTGAACTCTCGTACGGCGCCATTGTAATATCGGCGACTATTTTGAATATCTTGTTCTATCTGAGTGAGTGTATTTTGCAACTCGATAAAGTTTGCGTTTGCTTTGAGATCAGGATAGTTCTCTGCTACCGCAAAAAGTGTCTTGAGTGATGCAGACAAACTGTTTGAAGCTGCGGCTTTTTCGTCGATCGATCCTCCACCTATAGATGCACTGCGATACTTGGCAATATCTTCGAAGATTTGTGTCTCGTGCTTGGCATAGCCCTTCACTGTCTCGACTATATTGGGGATGAGATCAAATCGCTTCTTGAGCTGTGTATCGATATCCGCGAATGCCTCTTTGATCTTTTGACGAGCTAGAGAGAGATTATTAAATAGACTGATGAGAAAAACGACGATGAATCCAGCAGCACCGACGAATACGAGTAGAGGTGTCATAAGATAGAAATAAATATAGTAACCATAGGCATTATACTCGCAAATCAGGAGACAATAATCTGCAAATCGCCTTTTTCGACTATCTGGTACTATATCCCTATGCATACGACTCGCAAAGAGGTATACGACAGTATCGAAGCTCGATCGCTCAGGTCCCGCAGTAGGTCGGGATATATCGTGGATATGTTGATTTCACAGACAGGCACATCAACTTTTTTGATCATCAACATCACACTCTTTCTGATTTGGATACTATACAACAGTGGATTGATCACATTCATCCCCGTTGTCGACCCGTATCCATTCGGGATGTTGACCATGATCGTGTCTCTCGAAGCGATCTTGCTATCCATACTCGTCCTCATTAGCCAAAATCGTACAAGCAAAATCGACACGATACGTGAAGAGGTGCAGATGCGGCTCAATATCATCTCTGAACAAGAAGTGACCAAAGTGCTCCAGATGCTCTTGAAGGTGTCACATAAAGTGGGAGTCGATCCAAAGGATGAGGAACTCATCGAAATGCTCAAAAAGCTCAATACCCAAAAGATAGAGCTTGAGATCGAGGAAGAGATAGAAGAAGCAGATCACGATCACAAAAAATTAATTAATAATTAATAATTAAAAATTAATAATGAAAGGAAGGGCGGGCGTAGAGCATAAAGTCTCTGAAGTGTCAGTTCGAGCCCCGAAGGGGCCACTTCGTGGCTTGCCAGCCCCGCTCTGCGGGGTCGAGAACTGATGAGATTATTCCTCGCCTAGGTTAGTAATTTATCTGTTCACTTCTCGACCCTGCTCGAAGTGACAGAAAGAAGTGAATCAAGCAAAAAGGAGTGTCTTCTCGTTGAAAAACGGGATCCATTACATTGAGGGCCTGCCCTTTCGAAGCCTTGGCGAAGGAGGGACGCCGAATCCATGAATGACACCATACACGGTTCCTGATTGTCGTCAGGGAGTCAGGTAAAAGAGCATGAACTGTGAAATATGAAATATGAACCATGAAATATGAACTATAAACATGGAAAATGAGAGGGGAAATGTGAAGGATAGGACATGCAGCGTGAAGCAGCAGAGAGAGCAAGTCGAGAAATATATATGTGCGATAAAACAGCATATTTTCTCTATACAGAGACATATATAACCATACGAATAGGTTGAGCATTTTCGCAGCAGATTTCGTTCTATATTTGATATAGATAGTCGCCAAAAATATCCCTATTGACACAGTCATATATGTGCTCTAAGATGATAACAGCATCACCTGTACACATGGTGTATGGCAACCTAGATATGAGGTGACTTGAGGCAAACGCTATAGATACACGCGATCGCTGTATAGAAAAACTGATTTATGCTGAAATAGCACCAGGAAGGACCTCTGATAACGGAGCATATAGACCAGAGAGGACGACAGATCAATCCAAAGATACTGGTGCATACCCAGGTTATAGGTAGATGCATACGACGAAGCACCTAAAAGACTGGTATCCGATAGTACTTGTTACAAGTGGCAATTTTCGCACGAAATTGCGCAAAAATGAATTTGAGCATGAAAATAGATATAGTAAATCAACTGGAGAGCAAAAGATGCTTTATTCTCCATCAAGTCACATGCTATCGGATAAAATACAGTCTCATTGAGGGTAACAGTAGATACGGTGAGAATACGGGTTAGCAGACAGAGCATCGCTTTGCTAAACAACCCAAAATTCACCTTCAGCACGTCACAACAACACAAATTGACACATTTTTGACAGTGCTTCATAACTGAGCATAAATCTTTGATTTGGAACGTCAGGATATACCAAACGTCTATTTCTGTTCAATAGCTCAGTACAGATGACCTAGAAGATGTGCTACTCTAAAATCTTCCGCGTGCATAATACTATGATCATATCCATATGCTTTTTTTAAATCAAATCAACTGCATCACTGGACATGCATACGGCGGTGTATCGTTAATATTTCATCGGTAGGTGCTATGCACCTCTGCCATGGGTCATATATGACTGTATGTGCTGGTATGACAGTGTGTCGTACCTCGTATATAGGTATATACTTGTACCTAGACAGGTTTGGTACTATCTACTGATATTTTGTATTGGATTAATTTGAGATATGGGTCGAGAATAGGTATTTGTATATAGTATGTGGAGCCACAATTGGTCTGTTTTGGTATATTCTGACCATTTTCACATGATGTATACTGGATATCCTATGAAAACGGTGGTATTCCCTCCTCCTGATATCGTCGAACAAACTGCTCAAAAAGTCTCCGCTACTCTCACCGAATCGGTGTCCGTGTATGAGCATGTGTTTCTCCTTTTGTCAGCTGGCTCGTGGGTCTCTGTATATCAGTCGATGGCACCTCTTTTAGCTTCTCGAGACATGGGTAATCTTACCGTAGGACTCGTTGACGAACGATATGTACCTAAGGGTCATGCTGACAGTAATGATAGACAAATTTCTGATTCGCATCTCATCAAAAATCTTGTTTCTCAAGGTGCTACATATATACCTGTACTCCAGGATATAGACCCTGGTCCAACAATGACTACCTTGATTGCAAATACTGCATACGGTGAAATATTTTCACATCATCCACATGTAATCATGACTTTGGGATTGGGTCCTGATGGACATACTGCTGGTATTCTCCCCTCCTCTTCTGCATCTCTTTTTGATGCACGTTTTCACGATCATGCAGATTTGGTTTATTACGAAACTACTCCGAGTGAAACTGCGAATCCGTATACCAAACGCATCACGATATCTCCTTCAAGTATCCAAAAAGCAGATGAGATCATCATATATGCAGCAGGTGCCGCAAAAAAGCCTATTATCGATCGTATAGAGACATCGGATGATCCTCCATACCTGTTCCCGGCTGGTATCCTCCGTCCACTGTCAGATAGAGTCACGGTATACACCGATGTTGAATGAAATGCCTTGGCAGGCAGGTCTGACTCAAGACTGCACTTTTACCGAGTGACCTCCAAACATAGTACGCATGAGTGAGACAAGTTTGCCGGTATATGAGGGCCGTTTCACGGACTCAAGTCGATAGTTCATCGATCCCTCGATGATGGGCACAGGGATCTTCATCTCTTTGGCAGTATTGACTGTCCACATACCTTCTCCCAGGTGGCCGATGGATCCTGATATCTCAGCGAGTGAGGTACCATACTGCTTGAGTCCATCGAGCGTCCACTGGACGAGCCGTGACTCGATGACGCTGCGTTTTTGATAGATCTCGGCGACTTGTATGAGGTCGAGATGATAGTCTGACTCCTTCAAAAGAGTGAACCCCTCAGCTATGGCCTGCATCATGCCATACTCAATGCCGTTGTGGATCATCTTCACGAACTGTCCGGCTCCATATCCTTCAAAAAACTGGTAGGCACTCCCACCAGAAGCAATATCTTTGAAAAGGGGCTCGAGGTATGACTGGATATCTGTGGTGCCGCCGATCATGAGACATGCGCCTGTGCGTGCGCCGCTTGGACCGCCAGATACGCCAACGTCTATATATGAAACACCATATGTTCGGAGTTGATCTGCGTATCGGACTGAGTCTTTGTAGAATCCGTTTCCTCCATCAATGACGATGTCGCCCGATGATAAAAGTGGTCCAACCTGGTCAATCATGGACTGTGTCGGTTCACCTGCGGGGAGCATGAGCCATACGACGCGTGGTGTATGGCGATCGCCTTTTTTCGTGGAAGCTGGCGACTTTGATCGCAGAGCCAATAGATCTTGTACTGTTTCATATACTTTAGCACCGCTCTTTTTGACCTCTGAACGAGGTTCTGGTGATCTATTCCATGCATGTACTGAGTAGCCTTTTTCAAGTAGTCTCAAGACCATATTTTTTCCCATTTTGCCAAGACCTATGTAGTGGATGATCATAAAATATGCGCGAGTGATAATGGCTAACGTCGAATATTGCTAATCTGGCAGACAGCTGCTGATGGCTCAAGCCATGACCGACCATCTGCAATGAGCAAATCGTTGAACGATGCGGGTCCCCAACTACCAACCTCATATATGTCTGGAGCGAACGAGGGCGACTGAGCATATTGCAAGAGCGGGTCGACGAATTGCCATGACGACTCGATGCCATCTGCATGGGGGAAAAGGGTGGCGTCACCATCTATGGCATCACTGATGAGCTTCACATATGCCTCGACGAGATCCATCTGGTACTCGTTTTTGTAACAAAACTGCATGGGGACCTCATCTATTTTGTAGCTCAACCCTGGTTTTTTGACTGCGAGATGGATGATGACACCCTCGTTCGGTCCTATTCTGAGAGTCAAGGCAGTTGGACGATGGATACCTCTTGAATCGTCAAATAATGATTTTTTGTTTGGCTTGAATTGGATCGTGATCTCTGTAACTGACCGCATGAAGTGCTTCCCAGCTCGTACATAGATCGGGACTCCACTCCACCGCTCATTTGCAACCTCGAGCTTGAAGGAAACTGCTGTCTCAGTCTTGCTCTCTGGAGGGATGCCCTTTTCTTGGGTATATCCGCGATACTGACCAAAGCGAGCTGTGCGACACATGTCTTCACACTTCAATGGTACGATCTGGCCAAGAAGCTCGCGACGAGCTGAACGAATATCTGTGACGCTGAGCGATTTGGGCTGTTCCATCAGAGCCATCGCGATCATCTGCAATACGTGATTTTGGATCACATCGCGCACGGTCCCGGTCGTATCGTAAAAGTGCTCACGTCCGGTGATACCAATATCCTCGAGGGCATTCACCTGTATATGATCTATAGATGACCTATCCCATAGGTGCTCAAACATACTGTTTGCAAATCGAAATGCGAGAAGGTTTTGCACTGTTTCTTTGGCGAGGAAGTGATCGATACGGTATATTTGCTTTTCTTCGAATATCTTGAGCAAGTGATTGTTCAACAATTGCGCTGATGTGTAGTCTGTGCCAAAGGGTTTCTCCAGCATGAGCTTCACCCATCCATCCGGTCTCTGATTGAGTGAGCAGTTGCCGATATGTCTGATGACATCGTCATACACTGATGGGAATGATGCGACATACCAGAGCAGGTTGCCAGGTCTCTCGTGACTGTCGAGATACTGGCGAATATCGATGAACACTTGCTCATCGGTCACATCACCAGCGATATAGTCGATATGTGTCGCAAACGTACTCCAGTTCGCTAGATCTGAGGGGTTCACGATGGATCGTACGTATTCGACAAACGCATCTTTCGTATATGATGCGCGTGCGTTGCCCAGGAGCAGGAAATCGGAAGGGAGCATGTGCTGCTCATAGAGCATATATACAGCTATTAATATCTTTTTTTTCGCGAGGTCGCCTGTCGCTCCGATGAGAATGAGCGTAAGTGGATCGATGACTGTATGCATAAGTGAGATGATCGAGCGTCCCAGAGTATATCAGGTCGACGAGTTGACGAGTCGACAAGTCGAAGGTCACCAGATCAAAGGTCTAAGGTCTAAGGTCGAACGTCGAAGGTCGACAACTCAGACAGTTGTAAGGTTGTCGGGTTATAAAGTTATCAAGTTATCAAGTCGAAAGTCGAACGGTTGAAGAGTTATCAAGTTATAAAGTTATCAGGTTATCAGGTTGAAATACAAGAGTGGGACAGGTAAAGTGACACTACCGTGTCATCCCTCCGGGCGTAGCCTACGGGCGGAGCCTGAACTTATTTCAGGATCTTGTTCCTGGACGTCATCCCGTTGAAAAACCGGATCCATCAGTGTCACTTCGAGCCCCGAAGGGGCCACTTCGTGGCCTGCCTGCCCCGCTTTGCGGGGTCGAGAAGTGAACCAAATAGCCCACCAGGTACCGTACGGTACCTGGTGGGAGTCTATGAACGAATGCGTACATGGTTCCTGATCTGCATCAGGAAGTCAACATGCTATCTTGACTTCCCGGACAAACGAAGTGCGATCCGGGATCCATTCTCTTGTCAGCCATCCAGATCCCGCCGTGGCGGGAGAAGAATCCCATTCCCTAGAGTGCCTGCCCTTCCGTAGCTGTACTTGTCCCGCTCTGTCGCGCCTGCCTGTCGGCAGACAGGTCAGACGCGACTCCGCGTGATGCTGGGATCTTGTACGAATCCCCTCTAGAAAGAGGGGTGCCCGCCAACGGCTCGGCTGTTAGGCGGGTGGGGTGTGTTGATTAATACATGACACACCCAGCCGCCAAGCTTCGCTATGGCAGGCTGGCAAGCTCCCTTCCTTTGGGGACTAGCCAGCAGGCTGTCCAAGATGGGACTAGCCAGCAGGCTGTCCAAAATGGGACTCCTCTCAAGAGGAGAGTCCGTGGTTCACTTCTCGACCCCAGGTACCATGCGATACCTGGCGGGTTAACAGCAAGATGGATCCCGTTTTTCAACGGGATGACACATGTGCACGATTATTCCTCTCTAAAGAGGAGCAGAGCAAGTTCCCATTTTAAAAAACCACCAGGTACCATGCGATACCTGGCAGGATTCAAAGTACAGTCAGCGATAAAAAACAGCCAGGTACCGTACGGTACCTGGCGGGGAGTTGATTCACTCGGGTAAAACGATTATTTCTTTATGGTTGGTTCAGCTGGAGCGAGTGGGACGAGCTGTGTACGTGCTCCGTTGATCACTTTGTCTCCCTTTGCGCTGTACGTGACGACGACGCCAGCGTTGTTAAAGATGAGGACGAGATCACCATTTTCCGCTCCTGCATAGAGAGCATTTCCCTTGAGCTGATCGATATTGTTCACCGTTGCGATCTGAGGGACTTCGGTGCTCGAAGCAGCGAGGTAGCCTGCGGCCTTCACCTTTTCCACGACTTTGGTCAATACAGCTTGCTGATCTTTGAGCTGCTTTTGGCCAGGAGTCTCACCTTGGTAGATGATTTTGGCAGAACTTGGTCGATAAAGAACCATTTTGCTTGCGAATGCGACTGCGCGATCGCCGACTTTGGCATCTTTGTAAACTTCTTCGTTGTATCTACTGAGCTTTTGCAACTTCGCAACGTCTTCGAATCCTTTACCTTTACCGAGCTCTGCCATGAACTGGAACTCACCCGCCGTGACACCAGCATCTTTGGAGATTTTTTCGATGAGGTTGCGCTCAGTCGCGACTGCAATATCATTGAGCGGATTCATCGCACGGAAAATGATATACATCTGTGAGACGATGACCAACACAAGTAGGGCGATGATGACTACATGTATTTTGTTGTGAGATTTCATAGGAAATACAAAGAATTTATATCGATAGGATGAATTAAGAGTATCAGCCCGCGGGGTGATTTTCAAATGAAGTTGAGTAGGCGGGCGTTTGCGGTATCATAGTGCTATGTCTGAGTCACCTATCCCCCATCTCGCGTATGCCCTCGCACTCCTTGCACGACGTGGCTACTCAACTGCGACGATGAAGCGCAAGATACACATGCGCCATCTCCGTCTGTCGAAGAAACTCCCCCATATATACCCTCTCGATGCAGTCGATGATCAGGTCAGCAAAACACTCACCTATCTCAGTGAGCACAAGTTGCTCGATGACACCGCATACACCAGTCACCTCATTTCTTCGCTGCGTCAGCGTCACAAAAGCGATATGTGGATCCGCCAAAAGCTTGCGCAAAACGGAATCAGTCGCGACACGGTGAGCGAGCTGCTGACGGATGAAGATCCTCATGAGTCGATCTCCCATCTCATCGCACACAAACTCTCTTATCATCCTGACACGTTGACGGATAAGAAGAAAAAAGAAAAGCTCATCCGCTGGCTGATGGGAAAGGGATTTAGGTATGGGGACATCCAAAAATCATTACAGTCGTAAAGTCGTAAAGTCCATAAAGTAAAACAATAGCTACATTGCTGGATTGTTATATTGTTTAGAAAACCCAAAGAAGCCCCGAAGGGGCCATGTTGTGGCCACACTTGTCCGCCTCTGGCGGAAGCAGATATTAGCCTTCGATTTTTCCAAGTTATCCCGCTCAAAACGGCGGGTATCAGTCCACGCCTTTCCTCGTCATCTTGAGCGCTAGCGAAAGATCCCAAGTATATAGTGAAGCTTGTTGTTTGAACTCCCCTCTAGAGAGGGGTGGCACGCGGAGCGGGACGGGGTGTGTTATGTATTCAGTTCAATACCCACCGTTTTAGGAGGTGGTCTAAGAATGAAAACACACATGGTTCCTGATCGTCATCAGGAAGTCAAAATAATGAAGCACATGAAACATACAGAATGAAATATGAACCTCACATCATGATGTGTGAATGTTGATATATGTTTTTTCAATTTTCATTTTTGATTTTTGAATTATTCATTTTGAATTGATTCTCTCCTACCTTCCGTTATTGTACATATCGAATATCTGTCCTGCAGTCAGAGCTTCCGCAGTCACAAAGGGTTCGTCAATGGAGTAGCTAGAGAAATTTGTACTATTGTCATTGCTCAGCATTAAGGGAACACTGGTATCGAAAATAGTTGTACTTCCCGTTCCGCTACCAATCTGAGACCCATCGAGATATAGGTAAGTATTTGTTCCAGTGTTAACACCAACTAAATAGTGCCAATTATTATCTGTAACATCAGTGCCTTGATTATAGATATTAGCTGTCCATCCAGTTCCAGCACTGTTGCCTATTTGGAAATTTGCTTTACTAGAAGCCACGCCTAAACCATAAGATAAATCTGTAGAAGACCCTCTTTTACCAATAAGACTGCCACTAGGATCATTTCCCTTAATCCAGACTCCAACAGTAAAAGCGCCAGTAATCTGAAAATCCGTCTTCCTAATCTCATAGCCAACTGGAACCTTTGACCCCGCTACTGGCGCGGTGCCATTCCACCCGCGCGTCGTGCCGCCCTTGGTGGTGAATATCGTGATGTTGCCACTACTGGCGGCTCCCATATAACCCCAGGAAGTGGTGTTGTCGCTATTGGTGACAACAATCATGTATGGATACGGCGCACTGCCTTGATACGTGCTCATCGTAGCGGCGTCATCAGTGAAGGAGGCGGTAGTAGTGTCGTTTCCTACATAAGATAACGTACCTATATTTGTTGCTATTGTTTGTTGTCTTAAATATCCTGTTGAACCGTCAAACGTATACGCTCCGTTACGAACACCGGCTGCCAGAGACTGCACTCCATCACTATCTCCCTGAACAGACAGTGAGCTCGCCACGGCCGAACTATCAGAAACTGGCGCCCAAGCCTTAAGACTCATAGCCACATTGTCGAGAGGGGTGACGGAAACGTCATCGTAATAAGTTATGCCTGCTGCTGGTCCATAAAATCTTACATAAAGTTGGGTGCAACCAGAAGGAGCTTTAAAAATTTTTGAGACCTTTTGATAAGTGGTTCCTGCCACTCCAGTTGAAGTTACACTAGTGATTGCTGCTCCGTTACTAACATCGTAAACATAATATGAGCCAGCGTTAGTACCGTCACCTCTAGCCCAAAAGTTAAGTAAATAACTATTACCAGGTTCTGCTGTAATAATTCCTGTTCTTGTAAAAGCACTAGGGGTGATTTTAACTGCGTAAGTACCACTGTGCACTTCGCCCGCTGTTGAAGTTTGGGTGATTGCACCCGTATTAAGAGTATCTGACCAGCCAGAAATTACTGGTGGGTTGGCTCCGACGGTCTCCATCCCGCCATTGTTGACGAGGTTCTTGTGAACGGAGACGTTATCGGTGTAGAAACTGTAGGAGGCGGCGGTGCCGGATTCCACGTAAATCTCAATCGAAGTACAACCCGCTGGCGCTTTAAAGGCGGCGTTGACTTTAGTCCAGGTGGAAGCGGTGACGGGTAACGTTGCCAGATCAGTTCCATTTGTAGCATCCCTGATTCTAATCTGAGCGGTGTTAGTGCCGTCAGACTTCAGCCAACCTTCAATTGACCAGTTAGAAGCGGCGGTGACGGTGAGAGCTTGCTTAATGCCTTGAGCCGATCCTGTCACTGTTATCTTTTGGCTACGAGTATCTTGGAGAATGTTAGCGGCTTCGGCATCAGCTAAGGTGGGAGCAGAGACGGCTGTCCAGCTAGTGGGTGATCCTGTCGTCGCGGCTTCCATGTTGCCATTAGTCATTAAGTCGCCATTAACATTAGTAGAAGAGTTGTACGCTCGATCATTGACTGCTGCTCCACCGTTATACGTCACCGGCTGCAAGGTGCCAGAGCCATCCATATTGGCGTAGAACTTGAGGGAGGAGTCAGCGACGTAGCCCGCCTCAGTCATCGTTGATGTTCCATTTCCATATATTGCAGCGATTTCAGTAGTGGAGAGAACTCGATCAAAGATAGCAAAGTCGTCGATGAGGGCTTGGGCGGAATTAGTTACCCCATCAGAATACGTACCAATAGCAGACCTAGCCCAGGGCTGAAACCCATTGTAGATTGTTGATGAAACTACAGGAGAACCATTATTTATTCTTATATCAGAATAGTTAGTACCATCAACCTTGTTGTTCGACCATCTTCCAACAACGTGATACCAATTTCCGGATGTAATGGTTGTACTTGTGTCTTTCGCCCAAGAAATGTTATTACCGTCGGACACGTACATGGACATACCGTTACCACTAACGGTATCCGACTTCCATACCCATATACGGGTAATTCCATCGCCTGTACTATAAAATGAATGTCTTATACCATCGTTCCCATTCCATGATGGTTTGAACCAAAATGAGATTGTGCCTTGATTTCCGTTGATATGCTCATAGTTATTCCCTGCTATCTGTGCTCCTCTATTGAATGTCAGTGTTGATCCTGCTGTCCCCCCTGCATTCCCATATACAGATACTGCCTGTCCCAGTTTCCCGGTATCCAGATACC
>Ga0194063_10001890_pt1 | contig 13264 bp, 14 predicted proteins | sample SepL3720m_MetaG_FD_155459 | JGI IMG/M metagenome (GOLD analysis project Ga0194063, IMG submission 155459) | Anoxic zone freshwater microbial communities from boreal shield lake in IISD Experimental Lakes Area, Ontario, Canada - Sep2016-L373-20m | ecosystem: Environmental > Aquatic > Freshwater... | reverse complement strand
GAGTTCACAACCGGTCACAATCCCCACGAAACACGCCATCATCAGAAACCGAAGCATATTCTGTTATCCTTTCAACAATTGGTCGGGACTCTAATCAACCAACAAGAAACAATCAATCATTGCACCTCAAACCTCGCGCTCACGACCGAGGTGATTTCTTTTTCGCAGGAGGTGGTATCATTAATTCCCTCGCCCGAGGTGGCCGTCACTCCCTTGGGGTTGATCTGTATGACACCCATGCGCGCCTCCACGAGTTTGCCGAGTCGCCCATTGGCGTTGTTGACAATCTGCCCCGCGCGGGCGGTCGCATCCCGTGTGGCTTCAGCCAGCATGTTGATCTTGAGTTCCGACAGTTTGGTATAGAGGTAACGCGGCGGTTCGGAGTCGATTTGCACTCCGTCCTTGATCAGACTCGTCACATTTCTGGAAACAGCCGGCACCTTGTCCATATTGGTGGAACTGATCGAGATCATCTGCGTGAGGGTATAGGAGTCGAGCTTCTCGTTGGTGATTACGGATGGGGATTCAGGCGCCTCGCCGGATGAACCTGATTTTGTCTTGATCACCTCTTTCTTGTAGTTTCGCGTCGTCGTGATGGAGGCCGTTGTGAGATCCGACTCCGGAATGCCTTCGGAAATGACGAAAGCCTTCACTTTGTCTGTTTCACGCTTCAGGGTGTCGTAGGCACGGACAAGGTCGGCATCATTCGCCGTTACCGTACCGGACCATGTGACAAGATCCGATACAATCATCTTCCGTGCAGATCCCGTCACCGAGATGGTCTTTCGTTCCAGTTTCACGGAGACATAGGCCCAGGCCAGGATGGCCACACAGATGACATTTGCCACCGCAAAGAAATATCCGCCTGCCCGCAACGTCACGTCCAGTTTTCCAGGGAAACGCGACTCTTGTCCACTTGACTCCACGCTCATTGTGTGCTCCTTATTTCGAATTCGAAAAGTGAAGCACCTTTACAAGCGCTTCGTCAAGCTCCGGAGATAACCACCGGCACATTTCCCCATTCGTTCACCCCCCCCTTTGCTCTGGAAATCGTTCCTTCAGTCATGATACAAAGACGGCGTCATACCACAAAAAAGGAATGGTCATGAAAGTTTCCATTGTAGTTCCGGTCTATAACGAAGAGGACAATATACGCCCCCTTGCCGAGGAGTTGCACCGCCTTCAAGGTGCGATTACGGAACTAGAAGTCCTGTTTGTCGATGATGGAAGCCAGGATCAAACGTGGGCCAGGATTCTTGAAGCAAAATCGAGTATGAGCACCATTCACGGGCTTCACTATTCTCCGAACCGGGGCCAGAGCCATGCCATGCTGGTGGGTATGCAACTAGCAACAGGGGATATCCTGGTCACCATCGACGGCGACATGCAGAATAACCCGGCCGACATCCCCCGGATGATTAAGGAACTCGAGGGGGCGGACGCGGTGTGCGGGTTTCGGGCCAAACGAAAGGACACCTGGGCACGGCGGATTGGATCCAAGATTGCCAACCGGGTCAGGAATTGGGCCACACATGATGGAATCCGTGACACGGGATGCAGTCTAAAAGTGTTTAGAAAAGACTGCATCCACGATCTTCCGTCCGTTGAAGGCGTCCATCGCTTTATGCCTGCCTACTTCAAACTCAATGGCCGCATCATCAAGGAAGTGGCCGTGGATCACCGGGCCCGGACGATGGGAACATCGAAATACACGAACATGAAACGGTTGCCTCGCACCATTTTTGACCTGTTCGGGTTCGTGTGGTACCGGAAAAGGCATCTCGCCAGTCTCGACGCCAGTCAGATCCAACGGGTGTGATGTCGATCAAAATAGCGTGTAAATGAAGGGGGCCACAGCCTGGCCGGCTACGATAAAGACGGCCAGCAAAAGGAGAACCACGACGACCGGTATGATCCACCAAGCCTTGTTTTGCCAGGCAAAACTCCCGAATTCTTTTAATAAACGTCCCAGATGTTTTAAAAAGCGCATAATCCCCCTAGTCTAACGCGTATTCCGTCCGCCAGTTCGCCTTGTCCAGCCACGGTGGCTGATCCTTCTTCGACAGGACAAATGACCCTAGCACAAGATAGTCCATCTCGGTTCGCATAAAGCACCGGTACGCATCTTCAGGAGTGCAAACGATGGGCTCGCCTCGCACGTTGAAGGAGGTGTTGATGATCACCCCGTATCCGGTCTGGTTTTCAAAGGCCTTGATCAGGTCATAGTAACGCGGATTATTATCCGGCGACACGGTTTGAACGCGTGCCGAGTAATCCACATGGGTAATCGCAGGGATATCCGAACGTATCTGATTGATCCGGTCACGAATCGAAAGACTCCCGGCCTCCTCCAGTCCCTTGCAACGGCTTTTTTGAACCTGTGCCACGAGCAACATATAGGGCGACGGCCGATCCAACTCAAAGTAATCGCCCACCCGTTCCACCAGACAGGACGGAGCAAAGGGTCTGAATGATTCCCTGTATTTGATCTTCAGATTCATGACCGACTGCATCTTGACTGACCGGGCATCTCCAACAATCGACCTGCCGCCCAAGGCTCGCGGACCAAATTCCATACGTCCCTGAACCAGCCCGATGACATTCTCCGCCGCAATGATCTTTGCAATCTCAGCCCCCCAATCCTGCGGGCCGTATTTCTTCGCGGGATACCCGTTCGCCGTGAGAAACGCTTCAACGGCATCATCCTCAATGTCCGGTCCCAACAACGATCCCTGCATGGCGTCATGAACATGATCAGCCACACGAACGTGTTTTTCTATTTGATAGGCCACCATAAGGGCTGAGCCCAAGGCGCCACCGGCATCCCCGGCCGCAGGCTGAATCCAGATGTCCTTGAAAATCCCTTCACGCAGCAGCCGTCCGTTTGCCACGCAGTTCAGGGCCACCCCGCCAGCCATGACCAGATACTCCTCGCCGGTTATCTTGCGAGCGTGCTTCGCCATACGGATAACAATGTCCTCTGTCACAACCTGAATCGAACGCGCGATATCCATTTCACGCTGGGATATTTCACTTTCCGACGTCCGGGCCGGCCCGCCAAATAAATGGGCGAATTCATCATTCGTCATCGTCAGTCCATCCACGTAACCAAAATACTTCAGGTTCAACCGGAACGACCCATCCTCACGCAAATCCAGAAGGTTGTCCTTGATCACGTCCACGTATTTCGGTTCGCCGTAGGGCGCCAATCCCATCAATTTGTACTCACCCGAGTTGACGCGAAAACCAGTGAAATACGTGAACGCCGAATAGAGCAGCCCGAGTGAATGGGGAAAATGAAGGTCTTGCAGAATCTGGATCTGGTTGCCGTCCCCCCGCCCGATCGCACTGGTCGCCCATTCACCCACGCCGTCCAACGTCAAAATGGCCGCCTTCTGGAAGGGAGAGGGGAAAAAGGCGCTCGCGGCATGGGATTCATGGTGCTCGGGAAAATACAGTTGGGGCATGGTGGTGATCCCGCACTTTTCCAATGCCCCCTCAATCTCCATGGGAATCCAGAGTTTCTCCCGCAACCACAGTGGAATGGCCATCATGAAAGATTGGAGACCGGCGGGCGCCGTGCTGAAATACGTTTTTAGAATGCGCTCGAACTTACGGATAGGCTTGTCATAAAAGGCAACCGCATCAAGTTTTCCACCCCGCTTTTCAAGTTCCTGCAGACAATATTTCGCCGCATTGACCGGGAAGCTCGCGTCATGCTTTTTTCGAGTAAACCGCTCTTCCTGCGCTGCTGCAACGATCTTTCCGTCGCAAACCAGGGCGGCTGCAGAATCATGGTAAAAGGCACTGATCCCGAGGATATTCATTAGAATTGCCTCTTATAATAGTCCGCATTGATGATCGGTTTGCGGGGGATCCAGTAGGTTGGCAGATCGGTCGGAAATTTGCGGCACAGGGGGTCAATCCCCCTTAATTTCAAAATGAGGCGCCCGGGCACAAACACCAGCCAGAACATGGGTGCCAGGAGGATCCAAGTCAGTCCGACGCCCACGGCCCGCCCCACGGCTTGACCGACTTTTTCAATACGCCGGAACAATGACGGAAAGAACAGACCCGAGATCAACAGTACGGCGCCGATTCCCCAAAAGATCCCTGCTCCGACCGGCCTGCCTTTGAATAGGAAGTAGGCACCCACCGCAGCCGGGATAAGGGCTTGCAGAAGAATGGCGCCGAGGCCCGGTTTCAATTTGGAGGAAGGATCGTTGTTCATAATCTGAGAGACCTTACCTTCCTCCGCAAACCAATGCAAGAACTCGCATTTTCGCCGAGCCTTATCGCCGCATGACTACTTCAGAAACAGATAGAATCCATTCGCAAAATGAACGATGCCCAAGATCCCAACGGCCAGGGCGCCGTACCACAGACCCTTCTTCTTCAACAAAGCCGCGATGGAGGACAGAACAATGGCGATCTGGAGGAAAATCACCCCCATGCCGAACGCCGAGGAGTGGGCTCCGCACTCATTGCGAAAGTCTTCAAGGTTCTTCGCCTTTTTCTGGATCTCGACCTTCTCCTCCTCGTATTTCTTAATTTTGACTTGGGCCATGCTAATCCTGTTTGAATAGTCCATCACCGCATCCGCCGCAAAAGTACCTCCCAGTGCCTTAAGTTCCAGTTGCAGTTTATCGCGATGCAGTTCGTACAGATAACCCTTAATGCTCTTGGCCTGGTAGAAGGCCCACTGATCCGAGGCCTGAGTCTGGGTCAGTACCGATTTGGTCGAATATCCTCCGCCCTTGAACGTTGCCATTGTGGCACAAAGGGCCAGAATTACTGTCGTCAGGGCCAACCAGTTCAACCAGGGTTCTTTCTTGTCATCAGCCATTGTTTTCACTCCTATTTAGTTCAAAAAGGCGCCCATTTTGATATTTCCATCCCCCTTGTCAAGAGGTGAAATATCTCTATCACTCTGACATCCATGCTTGCCTTCGGGGAGAATGTTCTTAAGAATCACGTGATGAACTCATCGCAAAGCACCTATCTGGCCTGGTTCGATACTGAATACACGTCGCTAGAGTTGGACGAGGCCAGACTGATCCAGGTGGCCATGGTGGTAACGGACATGCAGGGGCACCGGATTGCTTCTCCGGAACAGGATCTGGTCACCCCGGTGCGATTACACCCGGACGCTCACGTCAGCGATTTCGTTGCCAAGGAATGCCCTGATCTTGTCCGTCAGGCGCGCTCGGACACAGCCCCGACGAGTGAGACTGTTGACGGGATTCTGACCTCTCGCCTGGAAAATCTCCTGGGCCCGAGCCCCGAAAATATCAAGGACCGCCCTATTCTCGCGGGCAACACCATTCACGCGGATTGGTGGATGGCCCGGCGGTTCCTTCCGAATTTTCTATCCCGGCTCCATTATCGGAACCTCGACATCAGTTCTCTGAAGATTCTCTGGCTGGATTCCAAACTGGGGCCTGAGTTTGACAAGGAAGATCGCGCCTTGCTGCAACAGTATCTGCCCGGATGGACACTTCCTGAACAAGCCCGGCGACACGACGCCCTCTACGACGTTATGGCCTCCATTGCGGAGTTAAACTATTACCGAAGTCAATTATGTTTGACATAAAACCATACCTCGATGAACGACGGAAACGTGTTGAATTAGCGCTCGAACAGCATATGCCTCCTGAACAGATCCGTCCGGCGGTTCTCCACAAAGCCATGCGCTACTCGGTCATGGCGGGGGGTAAGCGTCTCCGTCCGATCCTCTGTATGGCCGCCATCGAGGCCGTTGGCGGAAACCCGGAGCGCGCCCTGCTTCCGGGACTTGCCATCGAAATCCTCCATACCTACACCCTGATCCACGACGACCTTCCCTGTATGGATGACGACGTGCTGCGCAGGGGACGCCCGACCTCCCATGTTGTCTTTGGCGAGGCTAATGCCCTGCTGGCGGGCGATGCCTTGCTGACACTCGCCTTTGAATGGTTGGCCCTCGTTCAGGCGCCCCCGCCCTATTCACCGAACCAACTCGCTCTGGAACTGGCCCGGGCCTCCGGAAGTCAGGGCGTGATCGGGGGACAGTGCGAGGATCTGTCTGCGGAAGGCCGGACGCCTGATGCGGATCTTGTGGAGTATATCCACCGGAACAAGACCGCCGCCCTCATCCGCGCCGCCGTGCGCATGGGTGGGATTTGCGGTTGCGCCTCAAACGCCAGTCTGGACGGTCTCTCCCGTTACGGTGAATGCGCCGGTCTCGCATTCCAGATTGCCGATGACATTCTGAACGTGACATCGACTCCGGAACAACTGGGGAAACCTGTTGGCAACGATGCGGAAATGAAAAAGCTAACCTATGTCGCCGTCCATGGCCTGAAGGCCAGTCAAGACAAGGCCAATCTCCTGATCCAGGAAGCCGTCGAGGCTATTCGAGCCTTGCCAGGCGACATTCAACCGCTTATCGCCCTGGCCGAATATTCGATCCGCCGGGTGTCGTGAGCACGCCACTTAAATCCGTTCAGGCGTCTCGATCCCCAGCAGGTTCAATCCCTGCTTAAGTATCCGGGCGACGATGGCACAGAGATTGACGCGACTTTCCCTGAGCCCTTCCGGCGCCTTCAGAAACGGAACGTTCTGATAGAAGGTACTGTAGGCGGAGGAAAGCCCGTAGAGGTAGTCGGCCAACGCGCTCGGCTTATAGGATTCCGCGGCCTTCACCACCACCTCCGGGAACTGCAGGATCAGAATGGCCAGCGTGCGCTCGATAGGTTCGCCCAAAAGAATGGGATATTTTGCCAGGTCGGCCCCCGGGAATTGATCCCGGTATTTGTCCTGAACACTGGCAATACGAGCGTAGGCATACTGCAGATAGGGAGCCGAATTACCATCCAGGGCGAGAGCCTTTTCCCATGTAAACGTCACCAGACTCTGAGGATTCTGGCTCAGGTCGGCATACTTCACCCCGCCAATCCCGGCAGCCCGCGCCACATCCCTCTGCTTGTCCTCCGGCATCCCGGGACTGGTCTCCTTCACGATGGCCAGCGCGCGTGACTCGGCCTCATCAAGATATTTCTCGAGTTTGATCACGTTGCCCTGCCGCGTCGAAAAGGTTCCCTCAGGGAGGCGCATGAGGCCAAACCAGACATGCTCCAACCGGGTCGTACACCCCAATCTTCGGGCCACGGCAAAAACCTGCCTAAAGTGCAACTGCTGGCGCTCATCAGTCACATAAATTATCTTGTCGGGATTGAATTCCGACACCCGGCTTTCGATCGTAGCCAGATCCGTTGTGGCGTAATTGAACCCTCCATCGCTTTTCTTAACAATACAGGGCGGTAATTTATCCTCGTCAAGAAACGCGACCAGCGCGCCCTCGCTCTCACGGGCCAATCCCTTCTCGATCAAGTTCTTAACGACACCCGCCAGTTTGTCATGATAAAAGCTCTCGCCCCGAACCAGGTCGAATTTCACATCCAGCCGCTTATAGATATGATCAAACTCACTCAGACTCAATTCGACGAACCGCTTCCACAACTGAAGGTTTTCCTCGTCGCCAGCCTGAAGTTTCACCAATTCCTGACGCGCCTGATTAAGCCATGTATCATCCTTCTTGGATTGCTCATAACTTTTCACATAGACGCGCTCAAGTTCCTCAACGGGCTCCACAGCCAGCGCCTGGGCATCTGCATAATGGCGGTACCCCATAATCATGATACCGAACTGGGTGCCCCAGTCACCCAGATGGTTGTCTGACATTACGCGATACCCCAGGTAACGATGCAACCGATCCAGGGAATTACCAATAACCGTGGAACGAATATGACCGATGTGCATGGGTTTGGCCACATTGGGGCTCGAATAGTCGAGGATGACCGTTTTTCCCCTACCCACCTGGGGGACGCCACACCGTTCATCCCGATGAACCTCGGACACCATGCTGGCCAGCCAGCCGTTATTCAGCGTGATATTGATGAACCCCGGTCCGGCAATAGCGAGGCCCTGCACAGCCTCATGTGCCGGAGCGCTTTTCGCAACCATTTCGGCGATTTGGCGCGGTGCCCTTTTCAGGATCTTCGCCAACCCCATCGCATGGTTGCACTGATAGTCTCCAAACTCGGCGTTGGTGGTCGCCACAATGGCTATCGCAGACCAGTCGCAATCGATTTCAGGCAAAGCCTTCCTGAATGACTGCTGCATCCAGTCCGACAACTGTTGTTCAATTGTGATCATCACGCCTTGCGGATCAGGGTGAGGAGCTCATCCCGCTTTTCTTCCATACAAGCCCTGGTTTTGGCTTCTAGATTAAGGCGTACCAGGGGTTCGGTATTCGAGCAACGAACATTGAACCACCAGTCGGCGTACTCGACCGTGATGCCGTCAAGTTCCGTCATCGCCCCACCCTTGTACTTGGCGCGGATGGCATCGAGCACGACTTGGGAACTGCGAACCTCGGAATTGATTTCCCCGCTGGCAAAATAGCGTTGAATCGGTTTGATCAACTCTGACAGTGTTTTGCCGGTCTTGGTGATGACGTTGGCGATGTACAGGACTGCCATCGCCGAACTTTCGGTTGTATAGTTGTCGCGGAAGTAATAATGCCCCGACAATTCCCCTGCAAAGAGGGCTTTATTGTCGCGCATCTGTTGCTTGATAAAGGCATGACCCACCCGGCTCATCATGGGCGTTCCGCCGTTGGCCTCGATCACTTCCCTGACTGCCCAACTGCTCCGCAGGTCATAGAAGATCACGCCTTTTTCTTTTTCCAGGATGCTGGTCGCAATCAGGGCGGTGATGATATCCATCGGAACAATCCGCCCCTTTTCATCCACAAAACCCGCCCGGTCGGCATCGCCGTCAAAGGCCACGCCAAAATCAAACTTCCCCTCCCGTACTGTTTTCTCAAGAGCCTCGAGGGTTTCCGTATTCAGGGGATTGGCTTCATGATTGGGAAACGTACCGTCGAGCGTGTCGTACAGGCGGGTCATTTCAATCAGGCCTTCCAGGCACTTCGCCTCCAGGATTCCCATGGAGTTTGCGAAGTCAACGGCGATACGAACCGGACGTTTGAGATTGGCTACCTTGCAGACATGGGCGACGTAGGCGGGAACAATATCATGCGTCGTTACAGAACCCGCCTTTGCCGCAGGCGCCGCAAATGTTTTCGCCGCGACGATTTGCTCGATGTCCTTGATCCCCGTCGCCCCGCTGATGGGGATGCCCTGTTCCCGGCAAAGTTTAAATCCGTTCCACTCCCCGGGATTATGGGAGGCCGTGATCATAATACTGCCATCGGCGCCCAGCGATCCATTGGCATAATACGACATCGGCGTCGAGCACAGGCCAATGCTCACAACATCCGCCCCCTGCATGGTGATTCCCTTGCACAGGGCGTCAAAAAGCGGCCTGGAATGAGGCCTCATATCATAGCCAATGACCACCTTCTTGCATTTCAAGAATGTGACAAAGGCCCGGCCTATCGCGGTGGCCAAGGTCTCATCCAATCCCTTGCCGTAGATTCCCCGAATATCATACGCCTTGAATATGCCTGACATCGCCGTTCTCCTTTTCCTTGATCGCAACCATTTCCCTGAAAATGAAAAAGGGACGCTCGTGAGCGTCCCAAACTAAAACCCTACCCGGATCATTACGAATGGGTCGTCGTCTTGTGCACGGCTTTCTTGGCCGGAGCCGTCTTGGTGCCGGCCTTCTTGACAGGCACAACCTTACCCTTGGTTGGATCAGGCTTCTTCACTTCCTCTTTCGCCTTGGCCTGTTTGGCGGCCTCCTCGGCCTTCTTACGCATCTCCTCCTGAATCTGCAACTGATGCTGACGCGTCCACTCCATGGCGACCTGACGCAGTCTCTCGGCCTCGTTCATCTTGACGACGGCTTCCTGCTTGATCTGCTCACACTCATTCGCGAGAGCAACTTTTTCAGCGGTAAGGCGCTCGACATCCTTGCGGCGGTTTGTTGCCATCACGGAAGCAGAAATGGCCCAGATCGTGACGACGGCCACAACAATCAACAAAAATATGGCCGTTGTATTCTTCGGTTCGCGCAAAGACTCGTTCTCCATTGTCGTATCTCCTCTTACTTGTTCACACTCATGCTGTTCCCGTCAAAAACAGCGGACACTATGCGAAATCAGTTCAGAAAACACAAGTGAATTCTATCCTAACTGAAGAAAATAATCACACGTCTGAATTTTGGGCGATAACGCGACAAGTCAAGTGACAGAACCCATATTCCCCCAAGATTCATCCGGAAAAATGAACTGCTATGCGCTTGACCGTTTCGAGCGGGATAGGCATGTTATGCCCCATGAAAACAGAACCCTGTGTCAGACCGGATTGGGATCGATACTTCATGGATATTGCCCTGGTGGTGGCCAAGCGCGGCAACTGTAGTCGGCGTCAAGTCGCCTCCGTGATTGTCAAGGATCAGCGCATTATTTCAACCGGCTATAACGGGACACCCCGGGGTGTGAAGAATTGCTGTGAGGGCGGATGCGAACGTTGCGCCGGAGACGCTCCTTCGGGCACGGCACTGGGTGAATGTATCTGCTGTCATGCCGAAGAGAATGCCATCACCCAGGCCGCTTACCATGGAATTGCGCTGCGGGGCTCAATTCTCTATTCAACGCTCAGCCCCTGCCTGACCTGCGCCAAAATGATCATTAATGCGGGAATCCAGGAAGTGGTGTTCGACAAGGAGTATGAGTTAAGCGACCAGACACGGGATCTTCTCCATCAGGGAGGAGTCCGCGTTCGAAAACTGGCGAGTTCCTGATCCCCGCCCGTTGGAGTGGCAACAAAAAAGCCGCTGTTTTCAGCGGCTTTTCTTAATCGAGATGGCGACTCCGTCTATTTACTGGTGGGATCCACCGGTTTAACGTCAACCGCAGGAGTTTTGACGGCAGCAGGCTCTGCAATAACGGGTTTGTCAATCACCGCCGTCGGTTTTTCAACACCCGACGACACAGGCGTAACAACGGCGTTTCTTTCGATTTTGTATTCAACTTTCGGTTCCTCGGTTGTCTTGACACACTCCGCCTTAGGCGCATCCACCTTGACATCGCCCTTCATTACAGCCGACTTGGGTTCGGAGGTCATGATTGGCCCCGGGGGTAACTCGTCAGACTCCAGTTTGGCGGGACTCAGATCGACTTCCTTACCCGGTGCGCCCCAGCGTCCGTAGCGCCGACGTTCGGCATTCTGATCCTTGATACTCAAGCCATTCACTTCCGCAATCCATCTCCACTGGCTTGAACTGAAGTTCAGGGTTTTTCCGAATTGATTGACCAGACTGGCGGTATCCAAGGTTTTTATCGTCTCCGCATTCTTGGCCCAGTTGGGTACGCTTGCCAGTTGAGCGGGTAACGCATTGTCATCGCCCAGAATGAACACATGCCGCGGATCGCCCGACATGAATGCTCCCTGCTGGAAGTCTTCCGGTGTAATCTGAACCCATTCCTGGCCACTCCAGATATGAATCAGCGGAGCCGCCAAAGTCGGACTGTTGTTGTAGGTAACCAGACCGACATCCTTAAGACGCGCAATCTGGAAGGCCAGATGGACGATGCGTTTCCGAGCCGGCATAACAATGATCGACTCCGGGGTGGCTGTCGCCGCCAGAACACAATCCGATGCTACCATGACCGCCAAAGCGACCAACCCCAAACCCAACCCTTTTTTCAACGTCATAATGAGAACCTCCTGAAATAGTGCTATTTCTGAATCTAGCGCGCTTGTCGTCTCAACGCAAGTGTAACTTAAACCGCCTTATTTCCCCAACACTTTCCTGAACTGCTGCGTCAACAGGGGAACGATGGTAAACAAGTCGCCCACAATGCCATAGGTGGCAACCTTGAAGATGGGCGCGTCGGCATCCTTATTGATCGCCACAATGATATCGGAGGACTGCATGCCGGCAAGATGCTGAATCTGGCCGCTGATGCCGACCGCGATGTAAATCTTGGGGCACACGGTCTTTCCGGTCTGTCCAACCTGATGCGAATACGGGATCCAGTTTGAATCCACGGCGGCACGCGAGGCGCCCACGCCCCCGCCGATCACATCCGCCAGTTCGCGAAGCAACTGAAAGTTCTCGGACGTCTGCAGGCCGCGCCCGCCAGACACGATGATGTTGGCTTCGGCGATATTCATGGTGGTTTCCACCTCTGGAACAAACTTCAGGCGGCGCGCCTTGGCCTGAAACAACACCTCGGCGATGGTTTCCAGGGACACCTCCCCCTTGCGGGCAGAATTAACCTCGGCCTCTTTCATCACCTTGTGGCGCACAGTCGCCATTTGGGGACGCGCATGGGGCGTCTCGATGGTCGCCATGATGTTGCCGCCGAAAGCCGGACGCGTCTGGAGCAGATTCTTGGTCTTAGGATCAATAGCCAGAGCCGTGCAGTCGGCCGTCAAACCGGCATTGACCCGGACGGCCACGCGGGAGACCAGACTGCGTCCGATGGTTGAGGCGCCGCACAGGATGACATTGGGTTTATGCCGGTTCACCAGATCGATGATGACATTGGCATACGACTCATCCTGAAAATGCTCCAGCGCGGGGTTATCCACGAGGTACACTTTGTCGGCGCCACGGGCAATCAGTTCCGCGCTCCTTGCCTCCACCTTGCTCCCTAGTAATATGGCGCAAAGTTTCATTCCCAGCGAGTCCGCCAGTTTTCGCCCTTCGCCCAGCAGTTCAAAGGTGATGGACTGGATTTCGCCGTCATGCTGCTCGGCAAATACCCAGACGTCCTTGAAATCGTCAAGATTGATAGCTTTTTTCGCCTGCTCCTTGATCCAGATGGAGTCGAATTTGCACGCCGCGACGCATGATCCGCACAGGGTGCATTTCATGAGGTCGATGATGGGTGTGGTTTTACGCTCCACCTGCGTGATGGCCCCGAAAGGGCAAACCTTGACACACGCGCCACAGAAGACACATTTTTCGGTAATTTTGATGGGATCGCTCATGATGAATTCCTTAATTAGCGGCGCCCAGAATGGCGTCTTTCAGTTTGGCTACGAGTTGGGGAACGATCTCCGAGGGCTCGCCTCGTAGCATTTCGCCACCCTGCCGCGCAGGCGGGGTGAAAATCCGAACCACCTTGGTTGGCGACCCGTCCAACCCGAGGCACTTGGGGTCGCATGGCAGGTCGGCGGCTTTCCAAACCGCAATCACGGCTTTCTTGGCCGCGATCTTTCCCTTGAGTGAAGGCAGGCGCGGTTCATTGATCTCCTTCACCACCGTCAGCACGCAGGGAAGTGGCGACTGAATAACTTCA
>Ga0194063_10001889_pt1 | contig 13271 bp, 8 predicted proteins | sample SepL3720m_MetaG_FD_155459 | JGI IMG/M metagenome (GOLD analysis project Ga0194063, IMG submission 155459) | Anoxic zone freshwater microbial communities from boreal shield lake in IISD Experimental Lakes Area, Ontario, Canada - Sep2016-L373-20m | ecosystem: Environmental > Aquatic > Freshwater >... | reverse complement strand
GGCCCCACCAGCCCCCGGGCGCAGCTGCGGCTGTTCGGCCACTCGGAGCAGGCGGTGCGCGTCACCCTCTACCGCGATCACCACGCCTGGTGTCCCTATTGCCAGAAGGTGTGGCTGTGGCTGGAGGAGCGGCGCATTCCCTATCGCATCCGCAAGGTGACGATGTTCTGCTACGGCGAAAAGGAACGCTGGTTCACCCGGCTGGTTCCCTCCGGCATGTTGCCGGCGCTGGAGCTGGACGGTCGCCTGATCACCGAGAGCGATCGCATTCTGGAGGCCCTGGAGCGGGCCTTCGGCAGCCTTGGACCCGCCATGCAGGAGCCGCGGGTGATGCAGCTGCGGCAGCTGGAGCGCCTGCTGTTCAGGGCCTGGTGCCAGTGGCTGTGCGTGCCTGGCCTGGGCGAAGCAGCGGAGCGGCGTGCCAGGGAGAACTTCGATCGCTACGCGGCAGCGATGGACGAGGCGATCGAGACGGGGCCGGGTCCTTTTCTGCTGGGGGATCTGAGCAGTGCCGATGTGGTGTTCGTGCCCTATGTGGAACGGATGAATGCCAGCCTGGCCTACGAGAAGGGTTATCTGCTGCGCCGCCAACATCGGGGGATCGATCAGTGGCTCACCGCCCTGGAGCAGCGGCCGACCTACCTGGGCACCCAGAGCGATTTCCACACTCACGCCCACGACCTGCCGCCTCAGATGGGGGGCTGCCATCCCAACGGCTGTGTTGAGCAACGGCTCCTGGCCGACCGCATCGACCAGGGCCCCTGGCCGATCGTGGCCGGCGACCAGCCGGATCCGGAAACCAGCCAGGTCGAACCAGCGGACGCCGCAGCCCTGGCCCTGGCCAGGGTTCTGAAGCATCGCTCCACTCTGTTGCAGCGCAATCCCCTGGGGCAGCACTTCGCGCTGCCGCTGCGCTGCGCCCTCACCGCCCTGATCCATGGCTGCCACTGCCCGCCACCGGCGGGGTCAGCCCCGGCACTGCGCTACTTGCGCGATCGCATCAGTGTGCCCCGGGACATGCCCCTGCATGCGGCTCGCCGTCTGCGAGCTGCGCTGGAGGCCACCGCCTGCCTGGATCCGGAGGCGGCCGCAGACCAGGGCCCACCCCTGCCGCGCCAGCATCGGCGCGATCAGGATCCGGTGCCGTTCCTGAGCCAGCAGCCCGCTGGAACTGCGGCCACGATTTCGGCCTGAACCGGCAGCAGAACGGCCCTAATCTGCAGGAAACGGTGCGGCTGGGCTGACCATGAATCGATCCCCCTGGGCGTTGACCACGGTCGCTGCTCTGGTGGCGGGCTCGCTTGCCGTCACGGCTGCTGCCGGCCTGGCACCGGCTCGCTCCATGGAGTTGCGTGGCTCCACCTACTTCGTCAAGGCTCCGTGGAAAGCCGAGCTGATCACCTATTACGACAACACCGGTGATCCATCGGCGCTGTACTACCTCACCATCAGCCTCGATCCCCAGGCCGGCGCTTCGCTCGGGCGGCTCACGATCCAGCAGACCCGAGGTGCCGACTGGAATTTCCCCTTTGCGCCCGAGCGCACCCGTGCCTTTCTGGGGCGTCCGCGCCGGGAGGGGACAGCCATCCCGGTTCAGGCCACCTTTGCGCAGCGGGAGCGGCTGATCACCGTCGATTTTCCCGAGCCGCTGGCTCCGGGCAGCACGGTCACCGTCGAGCTCAAACCCTGGTACAACCCGGTCACGTCGGACACCTATCTGTTTCAGGTCACGGCCTGGCCGGCAGGTCCCCAGCCGGTGGCCAGCCCCATCGGTCCGGCCACCCTGCGGATCTACGACCGTTTCCCCTGGTGAGCTCAGGGCCAGAGGGCCCGTTCAACTGGCCTGGTTAGCTGGCCAACGGTGATGGGGAAAACGGATCACCTTCAAACCCGCAGTTCAGTGGTGCCAACCGTCAGGATGGCTTGACCCCAGAGATGAATGACGATGCAGGCTCGGTGGAACGGTCAGGTGCTGGCCAGCAGCGATGACATCGTCACGGTCGAGGGCAATGCCTATTTCCCAGTTGATTCGCTGGATCCCAGTCTGTTCAGGGCCTCGGATCACCGCACCGTCTGCGGCTGGAAAGGGGAGGCCCACTACTACGACGTGCTGGCCGGCGGCCAGGTCAATGCCAATGCCGCCTGGTTTTACCCGGAACCCAAGCAAGCAGCCGAGCAGATCAAGGGGCGGGTGGCGTTCTGGAAGGGCGTTCAGGTGAGCTGAAGGATCAGCTGCAGGCCCACCCACCAGCCTGGCCAGGCGCCTGAGATGGGACCAGTAGCAGCAGATGGTTGGTCCAGCACTGGTCGGTTTTGCGAAGCCGGCCAGCCATGCACAAGCCAGGGTCGGGAACCCGGCTCTCGGTGATCCCCGCAGGGCTTGATGGCCTGGGAAGTGGTCTCAGCGAGATGTCCGTCCTCAAGGCTCGCTCAGACCTTGAATGGACTCGAAACCTTCAGACATTGAATATAACCCTGATCAGTATCAGGCCAGAGTGATGCTGTTAGCCCTCGGTTTTGGGCTCACCTGTATGCCTGGCCCCGAAATCATTGAGATTGGTTTGCTTCATTGCTTTGGAATCCAGCCAATTGCCGGGCTACTGGCTTGAGCGAGGTGAACAGGAGGGAGGACAGATGATGACTGAGGCGAAGCCTGGAGGCCTCAGCCAGTCGTCCGCCTGGTGCTCAGACTCCCGGATGGCGCAACGTGCGCCATTCACCGCTGGCGGTGCTGACCTCAACGCCAATGCCCACAGGGGTTTGGTCGGCACCCACATGCTCATCCCACCAGCTCTGGGCTTCAGCCCAGGCCGCATCCAGGGAGTCGTAGAGGTCATCGAGCACAGGATGGGGGGCACCCTGCTGATCGACAAGCCGGAAGCGACGGCTGATCGGGCTGGAGGCGGAACGCAGCGAACTGGCCGCGATGGTCGTGGCCCGGATGGAGCCAGCGGTGGCGGGGTAGGAAACGGACACGACGGAACAGCCTCTCAATGGGGGAATCATGGCCCCTGTGCCAGATCCTGACTGTCACTGTTGCGACATTGGCGGCCGGTCCTGGGGCGGCCAGCCCCAGGACCGGCTTGACCCGGCAGACTGCTTCCCTGATTGGCCTCCCGGCCGCCGGTCTCAGCGATGCCAAGGGTCTGCTGGCTGCCGTTTGAAGTCGATCAGTGTTTCAATCCCAGGCAACCAGTGGATGAACTGAAATATAAAAGCTGATTCGGAGCCTTTTGTACAGGTGTGATGCTGGATGGAGCAGTTGAAAAGTGTGGCTTCAAGCTGGCTTGAAATTGAGAGAGTGTAAACCTGTGGCGCCATGCTGCTGCACCTGATTGGATGGCTCATGTCGAGATGCCAACGATTCTATGATCATAGTAAAACTTGTCCCTAAGCAGATAGGTTGCCATCCATTTCCGCGATCCTGGCCATCAGATCCAGCTTGAATTGCCGGAAGTTGTATCAGGCCTTGCAGGTCTGATGACCCTTCATGGCCTTCGCCTCGGCGAGGGCCTGTTCGGCCCTCAGCATCAGCTCAATGGCTTCCTCCTTGGCCTGGTCAGCCACCGTGAAGGCGGTAGCAAGCCCAATACTGCAGCCCAGGAACGGTCCTGGAGCTACGGGGTGGGCGATTCGCAGATCCAGCACCGCCTGCCTCAGCTCTTCGGCAACCACCTGCAGCTGGCCTTCGTGCACGCCAGCTAACAACAGTCCGAAAGCATCCGAGCCGATGCGGGCAAGCACCCCGGCTTCGGAAGTCAACCGTCCGGCCAGCAGGCGTGAAACGGCCAGCAGGACGTCATCGGCACAGAAATGACCGAAGACAGCATTGTAATCGCCGAAACCATCGAGGTCGAGCAATAGCAAACTCAGAGGAATGGAAGTTTGCTCAATTCTGCAAAAGGCTATCTCCAACTGCTCTTCAAATCGACGACGATTGATCAGGCCCGTAAGCGGATCGCGGGACTGCCAATTCCCCCCTCCGAAGTGACGGGTTGCCTTCAGCAGCTGTGCCAAGGGATTGATCAGACGGTACAGACCACGCAGTTGACTGGCCTGGAAGCCTTCACGATGACGGGTGGCGATGGTGATCACAATCCGGTGAGAACCTTGCAAAGGGAAGGGATAGGCCAGATAGTCGCTGAAGTGATCACGATGTAGATCTGCCAGCAGTGGGAAGTCCATCTCGTCGGCTGACAGTTGCTGTAATCTCACCCGTCTTGGAGACTCAGTGCTGCAAACATGATGTAAAATGCTGGTGCGATGATCCTCGCCGTCAAAAAACTCGGCCATACGCAGGAACGAGCGAATCATGTCCGGCTCCTCGAGGTGCCACCAGTACTGAATACCGTTGCAGCCTTCTTCCACCGGCACCAGAGCAAGAGAGAGTCGCTCGATCGGCAGCATGGCGGTGCGCAGTTGCTGGATGGCTCTCACCAGAAAATCTGAAGGAATCGCCATCGGCGCCGATTCGTCCGTGCCGATGACCGCCCACTCAAGCGACACCCTTTTCAACGCAACTCTGAGGGGATCCAAACGGGGCAGAGGCGCTGCGGAGCGGAAATGAACCCCAATCTAAGCCCATGAGGCTGTTTCCCCAACAGGAACGTGCGGCAGCGATGCAAGCACCTTGATTGCCGGCACAGGTGTGATGGATTTGTTTAGGGGTCAAATCCAGCAGACTCAGGTTGGCAAGGATGTTAGTTTTCAATTTCAAGTGAATCAATTATGGCCCTCACTTGATCCTTGTGGGAGGGAGTCTGAATGGCTCCAGAGCTAATGCTATGGTATGGCGCCAGACTATTAAACCAGGCACGTCGCTAGCTTGCCTGAACAGGCTGACCTAAGATCTGCGTGATCACCCATGGTTCAACCCCTTAAGTTCTTGATGCCGATCTGAAGTCGCCTGTCATCTCAGGCTATGCCTGGGCAACTCGCTCCTGGTTCGCGCCAGTCTGGGATCATCAGCTTCCACAGCTGCTGAACTCTGCTCTCTGGCATGAGAATTCAGCAACGCTGCAGCCAGTACCAGTGCCCCTGGCCACGCCGAGGCCAACGATCAGTCCGCCATTATTTTGCTGTGGGATTGATCCATTAAAGTGGATCTAGATGATAATGCTGGTCAGCTTCTTCTTCCCGATGAAGAGTTTATGCCTTGTCGCTATATCGATTGACAATTGGCTGGATTGGCCGAAGTCTTCTCGGCTGTATTTCCTTCTTGAGTTGGCTGTCTTCTCAACTGTGTCAGTGCCAGTAGCTCGCTGAATCGTTGGGTTGAGAAGGGCTCTGTCCCGTGGGTATCGGCTTTGCAAGGCTGTGCTCTGGGGTGGGATGAATCGCCTGGCTGCTCGCAGTCAGCGGCTTGTCTGGAGCCTCGCCTGCAACAGGCAGGGTCACATGCAAACCAGGTTGACTGGGTCGCTGGCGATCATTAAGTGTCACGATTGTATTGGCGGGCGAAATGGGTGAAAACCGCGCATTTGCGCTCTATTGGCTGCAAGGATAATCGGGAGTTTTCTCATGTACTCCTGACTTTCTGTGCAGAGATTGGCCAGTAGAGGCTTGCTGATAGTGATTTGTCAATAGAAATTGGAACAGGGGATTTCGTGCTTGGAGGAGTTTCTTCCCGTCCAGGTTTGGCCTGCAGCTGGAGTTGCTGGGAGGGAGGCCTTCCAGGTGATTCAAGTGGATGGAGCTACCTGCAGCTGGATCGTTCCATTTCAATACAGCCGCAGCCGCGGCTGATCAAGGAGATCTCTGTTCTGTTGAGGCCCCCCAGCTCGGCAAACATCAACGTCAGCTCGGACTTGTGGCGCTCGGGTTCCGAACGGCGAGAAGGGTCAGGCACGAAGCCTGTTGCCAGGATTGCCCGTTGGCAGGCTTCGATGTGGGGATTGGAGGAGCGGAGCCAAAAAATCAGTAAGAATCGCCAAGACAGTGCGTATGAGTTGATATCAGAGCCCAGTGATCTCTAAACAAACTGATACCAGAAGCCAGTGCTATCCAGGTCATCCGAAGGTGAAACCGGATTCAGGTTGATCGCTACTGATCCCTCCCAGTCCATTGGCAGTTCACCTCAAGCCTCTGCGGCTAGGATATTCGCCGTGATGAGTTCGGTCACAGGGATCCGATGACCACTGCCCCCAGACATGCCGATGGGGCAGGTTCAATCACTGCTATCCGTTCGTCCAACCAAAGTCTGGCTCTGATCAGCGCAGTGCTGACTGCTCTCAATGATCAGACGGTTGAGTCCAGTGCCGCGGCGATCGGACACCTCACCGAGGCACTTGATGCTGATCTGGGTGTCTTGCTGAATGGCGGCAGGGTGGAGGTGATCGTCGGTCTGAAGGCGATCGCCCCAGAGGTTCTCACCCAGGCTGCCCTCAGTCAGCCCGGAACGCTGCGCGTGGACAACGAGCTGGTGCTGCAGGCCTGCTGGCAGCCTCTCAGGGCAGGTCCGATCCTGCTGCTCGGCCGCAGGCAGGATCCCTTCAATCCCGAGGAACAGCAGCTGCTGCAAACCATCGCTGACGCTTTTGAGCTCTATTCCCAAACCAGCCAATTCTTGCTCGAGGAGCGGCAGGCCAGGCATGAAGCCATCGAGGAAGCGCGCCGGGACACCCTCACTGGCTTGCCGAATCGGGCACGGGCCATGGAGCAGTTGCGGTATCAACTTGTCGATGCGGGTGGTGGTTCAGGAGGCGGGCCAAAGGCGGTGCTGTTCATCGATCTCGACAACTTCAAGCAGATCAACGATGCCCATGGTCATGCAGTCGGTGACTATTTTCTGATTACGGTCAGCAAGATTTTGTTGAGTTTGGTTGGCGTCAATGATCTGGTGGCTCGATTGGCTGGTGACGAATTCATCATCATCACCGAAGAGTCCCACGATGGTGTGGCACGAATGCTGGCCGACAGCATCATTGCGGAGATCTCCAAGCCGATGACAATCGGCTCCATTGTTCTCAGCCATTCGGCTTCGATCGGCATCGCCATTGCCGAAGCGATGGATCGGGCAGAAACGCTGATTGAAAATGCCGATCTGGCCATGTATCAATCCAAGCAGCTTGGTCGTGGCCGCTCCACCAACTTTGACCACCAATTGCGCACCACGGCGAAAACCAAGGCCCATCTGGAAGAAGCCCTCAAGCAGGCTGTGATCAATGGCCAGATTCGATGTCACCTGCAAACCATCGTCAGCCTGCCTGATCAGCAGATCATCGGTTTTGAGGCCCTGGCCCGCTGGCATGACCCCAAGCGTGGATTGATCTCACCGGTGGATTTCATCCCAATTGCCGAAGCCAGCAGCTTGATCACCGAGATTGATGCTCTGATCATTCATCAGGCTTGCCAGACCTTGGCGGATTGGCAGGCCCTGGGCCTGGCAGAAGGTCTGCATGTCTCTGCCAATCTTTCTGCCAGAAGCCTGAACGATCAACGGATTGCTAACCAGATCGAAGCCTCCCTGGCCAGCACTGGCATACGCAGTGATCGGCTCTATATCGAGATTACGGAAACGATGCTGGTCGAAAATTTGGATACCGCCGCTCGTACTCTGGAGAAACTCAGATGCCTTGGCATTCGCCTGGCCATCGACGATTTTGGCACCGGCTACTCCTCTCTGCGTTATCTGAAACAACTGCCCGTGGGTTTCCTGAAGATTGATCAATCGTTTATTTCGGGACTGGGTGATAATCAACAAGATGACGTGATCGTGTCGGCCGTTATCCGTATGGCGATGGCTCTTGGTCTGCAGGTGATTGCTGAAGGGGTCGAAACTGAAGATCAGTCGCGACTACTGAGTGAACTCGGATGCCACTTCGCCCAGGGTTATTTCTTCGGTCGCCCCAGTGATCCGGCCAGCATGCACAAGCTGCTCACCGATCAGAGGGTCACTAGGGTTGAAACCGCAGCCCAGCCATCACCGGTCTGAGGCTCCCGCTCACCCTCTCAGGCCATCAGCGCCTGAGAATCAGGATCTTCTTGCCCGGGAGGCACAGTTGCGGATCCTTGATCACCTCGTGGTCGACCGCGAGGATCTCACTGGCTTGCGCCCTCCACTCCAGCTCCCGATCGACGATCCCTAGGTCCTGCTCCGCCAGTACCTGGAGGTCGCTGGCCGGGCTCCAGGCCTCGACAGTGGCCTGCTGCTCGGCCGGCTGTGACTGGCTGCGGAACTGGGCTGGGCGAGTGTCTACTGTTTCAACAGAGTTGGCAGAGCCGTTTCCAGCTCTGGCCGGTTGGGTGGCTTGCCCGGGAGTTTGTCATGGCTGCTGAGGGTGGGGTTCAGGGATCTCGAGTTGGGGCAGGCCAGCCAGGCCTCGTGGAAGCGACAGGCCGTCGTGATCCCGCTTGTGGTGAGGCTCAACGAAGCTAGAGAAGTAACGGAGATGAGGATTGATGAATTATTCAAGTGGTTGCATGGCAAAATCATCCACAAGCCTCGCTGCAATTGCAACAAAGCTCGCAATCTCTTTCTCATTGTCATCGATGCGAAGTGCCAACTGTCGTAGTAGACTGCGGCTGAATTCCGGCGATGTTTGCAGCAGGCTTTCGAACCGCTTCGTTGTAAATACGAGCAATTGAACCGGTTCCTCTTCGGCTCTGACCTCCGCCCTGCGATGGTGGTCTGCGAAGTAAGCCACGTCACCTATCGAATCACCTGGATGCAGCCTGGCCACTTCAATGGGCTGACCATTGGGCGCGGAACCGCTTAAGACCTGGCATTGGCCTTCCAGTAGAATCGCGACCAGATCAGCGGGATCCCCGACCTCAAACAGTGGAGCCCAGGGCTCCAGTTGCAGCAGCTGGCCCCATCGCACCATGCTGAACAGTGCAGCTGGAGATAGTCCTGCCGCAAGAGGAACCTTCAGCAATCGCCTCAGCAGATCAGGTTCTTCGCAGCTCTCGTCGAAATTGGCGAGTCCCAGGTTGGACAGGTTCGTTGCACCAGCTCGTGGTTGACGCAGCAGCGCCTCAGCCCTCTGTGGCGCGCGCTTGCCCTGCACCCAAAGGACCCAGCGTGCCGTATCAGGATCGGGATCATTCCAGAGGGAATCGATCACATCTGCCGGATCAGGTAGACCGCTAAGCATATTTAAATTGCCGGGATTGAAAGCTGGTCCAATAGCTTGTTCGCGACGATGTAGCTCACCCAGTACTGTGGTAGGAAAATGATGGAGCAGTTGCTCAAATTGCAGGCGTACAGGTTCTTCGGGCGAGATTGCAACGAGACCAGGCTGGAGGGCAATGTAAATACTGCTTATCCGGCGATCCATCACAGGCAGCAAGGGATTGAGCAGTGGCTCAAGCTTCGCCGCGTCAGCCAGGCTCAACCTCGCCGCGATTTGCTGGCTGAGCAATCCAACATCTCTTGCTAAATTTTGAACGGCAAAATCGGATGTAGGTCCAAATTTGGCGAGAAGCTCCTGCCAGCTGACGTCATCGAGACTGAACTGGCGACGGATCTTTTCCAAGCTTTCATGTTGGTTCGGATTACTCAAGATATCCTGGGGGTTACTGCTGCCTTGTAGTAGATCGAGAAGGTTTTGTGAGGCGGCCTGCTGACGCAAGCTGCGGCTGTCCAACTGAGGTTGATCGAGATCGAGGATGCGGGGATCACTGATGGCCAGCTCTCGGATGGCTGCGTAATGATCCTCCCCTACAAGAGCCAAAGACTGTCGCAGCTCCTCAAGTTGTACCAAGGACTCTGCGCGCTCCAGACGTCCCGAACTGAACAGGTCCTGTAGGACCGAGCGATAGATTTGTCGTTTGGTCTCGCCTACTTGGGCTGGCAGCACCTTGGCCAGGGTGTAGATCTCCTGAGCCGATAGATCACTCAGCCTCCGCCCTTCAAGATGCTGGTCCAACTGGGGCAGGATTTTGGCGAGCTGCTTGCGCAGACTGTTGCTGGTGCTTTCGCGGGTATAGGTACTGCGATCCCGGAACCAGCCTCGATACAGCCACATGCCGCTGGCACCAAGCACCAGCGAGCGGATCAACTGACCAGTAACGCCACCGAAAGCACCCAGGGAGGGGTCGGCAAACCAGAAAAACCCGTTGACTGCAGTAAAGCTGGCCAGCAAGCGTGTGCGGTGGCGGGCACAATCCCTTGCCAGATCCCCTGGCAGCGCCTTGCTGAGCTGACGCAACATCACCTGGTCGATGGTAGTGAACGTCGCCACTGAGAGGAACCCTCCCAGCACCAGCAGGGCTGGTAATGAGAACAAGCGAGGTAAGCTGATGCCAAAACTATCGGGTAATGGCGATAAAATTAGCGAGATAGCTCTGCTGTCGTAGGCCCACATGCCACTACGTAGATAGTCAACTGCGCCACGAGATTCGTTCTGGACAAGCAAGAAGAAGCCGACAGCCAGACCAGGATAGGAATACCAGGCCCATTGCAAACCTGGTTTGTTGGATAAGTTTTGCCAGTAGGCTCGCTCCGAATCAATATCGATGCAGGGCGATTGGCAAGCCACGCAGGCGCTCGATTCCTTGCCGCTTGGGCTGGCGCTGCGACACATCGATTGGGTCAGTGGGGAGCCAGTCTGCAGTTGGGCGGATGTGCCGAGCAGGCTGCGGGGACCTGTGACCAGGGTCTGCACCGGGGCCATTGGACAAAAGTATTGACACCAGGCCTTGCCGGCGTAGGCCCATCCCACCACCAAAGCCGCGATCAAAGTGACAATCAGGAACAACCCCAGAGCCAGGGGGTTGCTGTTGACCACCAACAATCGCAGGCTCAGCCCAGTGATGAAAAGTCCCCATTGCAACTGGACATGGTGCCGGGCCAGCCATGAGTTGGCTTCGACCTTGACCACATCTCGTCGCCCTCCCTTCCCCAGCACCGTGCGCTGCAGGCCGAGGGCGCGGAAAACCTGAGAGACGAAGGCCAGTGGGCAAATCCGGCGCCACAGCTCATGGCTGAATAACACCAGCATCAGCACACCGAGAGGCACCACGAGGGCCCAAAAAATTTGATTGCCTTCGTGGTGATGGCATTGGCGCAGACCGCCGCAGTGATCGACATCGAAGGGCCAGGGATCCCAGCCCGGTACGAGCATTGTGAGAATCAAGCCAGACCAGCCGGCCAGCAGGGCCCATCGGGTCAGATGGGCATGACGTTCGGACCAGGTGCCGATGGACAGCATCAAGCAAGCCCGTAGGCCAGACGGAGTGCTCTCAGCATAAATGCTGCTTAAAAGAGGCGAAAACACATATCCTGAGTTCGTGCGGCGGTATGCTGTTGTAAGTGTTTGCAGATCAATCAGCTCAAGAGACTGTCTTTCATAGGCATTGGTGGGTTTACGGCTCAAGACGACGCCTCGGCGTCTTTCCGGTCAGCAAGCAGCCCGCTTTGGACACAGTTGGCCTGTCTGCTAGGCATTGGTTCTACCCTTTGGCGCACACCTCTGGGCACCGGGCTGTTCAATCTGCCACCATCACGTGCTACTCCTGCCGTGATGGCTGCGCCAAGAGAATCTTGCCCAGGCGGATCAGGGTGGAAGCGATCACATCCAGGCCATAGGCGTAGGCTTCTCGAAGAGAAGGAGTTGACGGCACTGACGTTGTCGTGGCCGCGCAGTTGGAACTGGCGCAGTCTGCCGAATGCCTTGAGCCAACCAAATAGCTTCTCAAGCCCCTGGCGGCTATTGCTCGATTTGGTTCAGCTAACGATGGCGGCTGCTGCGGCCATCGTTAGCTGAACCGGCGCTGCGTGCAGTGTTCTTCTCCAGATGGGCAGTGACACCGATCCTCTGTATCTCAGCGACAACTGCTTTGGTGTCGTCGTCCATGTCGGCGCCGAGTGTTTTTTGGTGGGCAGCGGAGAGCTCTACTGCTAACTCCTACTCCTGTGCCGAAGACTGCCGAAGCCTGGCGGCGGTGGCCCGGCGATTGGAACCATCCTTGACCCCGCCGGCGAAGCCATTGCTGCAATCAAGCAAGGTAAGCCGCCCTACGGCGTGGTGACGATTCTTGTTAGTCCTTACATCACCGGTTCCGCGTCAATGAAGGGCGCGGCTGTTGAGCTCATCAGCATCTTTGGCGTCGGCCGCAAGAAGTTACGCCCAGTCCGGCAGTCGAGGTGAAGGGCCGATCAGCACCTTTTCTATCCAATTGTCAGTGCGGCGGCCCCCGTCCCTCGCTTCCATGTCAGCAAAGCCATGGCTGGGCCAGAACTTGTTCCCAGTCTTCATTGGTCCGGCTGTAGAGGAATCACGATGATTGAGTAGGCAGACTGGATGACTCACCAGCGTACGACCGCGATCCCCAGTTGCTCCAGAAACGTTTGAGTCGTTAGATTCTCTTGCACAACTTCTTGGCCCTTGTATGGCAGGTATCGGCCTGCAATAACATGTCATCCACGGAGAAGTGGTCGTCCCTGAGCTACCGCTTGACCTCCGGAGCACCCATCCGTTGCTGCAGGAAAGCCCCATGACGTCGTCAATGAGGAGCCGGACTTCAGTCGCGTACCGGTCGCAGTGCCGGTGTTCACCGCTGCCTAGCAACGACGGCTGAATCCCGGCAATGGCCAGCGGTCATGTGTGCTTCATCTTCGACGATGACGGCGGGGCCGCAGGCACCCGGGGTTGTGCTTGCCGATGTGGTGTCAGGGCTCGTCGTCGGCCATGTCTTCGCCGCCATGGAAGATTCTCACCTCTGTTGGCGTCGACGTCGAACAGGGGCAGATTCACGCGTTAACAAGTCTGGATCTCCCCCTTGTCTTGGCAGCATCTCTTGAAAGCACGGCCAAATCTCCCTTGAGCCTCAGGCCACCAGCTCGAGCATCCCCATCAAGCCGGCGGCCAGGGGTCGGTGTGACACCTGCTGGAAGCCCGCCAGGCGGGCCAGCTGAACCTGCTCCGCCGCCAGTGGGAAACGCTCCAGACTCGCCTCGAGGTAGGCATACTCCTGCGGCAGACCCGCCAGGCGGGCGGTGGGCACCACCAGCTGGCGCAGGTAGAAGCGCTGAAACTGCGCCGCCACCAGCGCCGGCATTCCACCGTCAGGATCGGGACGGTTGAAATCGAGCACCGCCGCCCGCGCACCGGGCCGGAGCAGCCGGCGCAATTCCCGCAGCGCCGCTGCCGGATCCGCCAGGTTGCGGAGTCCATAGGCCATCACCGCCCCATCCTGGGAGGCATCCGCCAGCTCCGTGGCCAGGGCATCCCCCTGCTGCCAGTGCAACGTCAGCCAAGGCCTGGCCGACGCCCTGCGGCTGGCGACCTCCAGGGGTGTCTGGGCTGCATCCAGACCCAGAACGTAGC
>Ga0194063_10001888_pt1 | contig 13271 bp, 21 predicted proteins | sample SepL3720m_MetaG_FD_155459 | JGI IMG/M metagenome (GOLD analysis project Ga0194063, IMG submission 155459) | Anoxic zone freshwater microbial communities from boreal shield lake in IISD Experimental Lakes Area, Ontario, Canada - Sep2016-L373-20m | ecosystem: Environmental > Aquatic > Freshwater... | reverse complement strand
AAGAATTAATTCACTCGCATCGAGGATTGCCACTGTGGAAGAAACAAATATTCGTGGCTTACTTTTTGAGGACGAAACAGGGTCGAAAACCAACACGTTTTGTCACATAGCTCAAAATTGATGCAAAAATCATCTTGCGAATGGTATATCCACGAAACAGCTGTGCAAAAAGCAAGTCCAAAATAATTCCAACAATCGATGAAGTCGACATAACTATTCCCATTGCCAAAGTACTTCCAAGTCGACTCTCCAAAAATCCTGGAACAAAATCAGAAAGCATACCGTCCGACATATAAATAAAAAACATTACTGTCAAAAAACTAGTCAGTTTGAGCCAAACAGGATCAATCTCTGGCAACCGAAATATTCGCATATTCTGCCATCTTATCCTGTAAAATATGAATTATGCAAATACTTGATATTAAAGATCAGTCAACAATGACTATTGTCATCCAGGCTCTTACATGTGGTGAACTAGTTATCTACCCTACCGAAACTTGTTATGGTATTGCAGTAGACACTACCAACCCAGACGCTATTGCTAAGCTTCTAGAGTACAAAGGTGATCGTCATCGCCAAGTCGCAGTCGCAGTTAGTAATCGCAACATGGCAGAACAATATGTAGAGATCAACGAAATTGCTTCCAATCTATACTCTCATTTTCTCCCTGGTCCAATTACAGTAATCAGCAACAGCAAACACGTACTAGACTCTCGCCTTGAGAGCGAACAAGGAACGCTTGGAGTTCGCCTCCCCAATTACGACTTTGCCCTTAGGTTGATAGAATCATTTGGCAAGCCAATCACAGCAACAAGTGGTAATACTAGTGGCAAAAAAGAGCCCTACTCACTCGCCGATTGGCAAAAATATACAACTTCAGAAAAGCAACAAATGGTTTCAATTTTTGTAGATGCCGGCAAATTGCAAAATCGTCCCACTAGTACCGTAGTTGATACCTCGCTTAATGAACCAATGATTTTGCGTCAGGGTGAAATTGTCGTGGCCAATATTAAAGGCCAATCTTTCACCTCAAAATCAGTTGAAAAGACCAAGGTAATTGCTCAGGATATTTTAAAAAAACACCTCTCACTTACCAATAGATATCCCCTTATCTTTGCCCTCCAAGGTCCACTTGGTGTAGGTAAAACTCACTTTACTCAAGGCCTTGCTTCTCTCTTGGGGATTATTGATAACGTCAATTCCCCTACCTTTACCCTCATGAAAGAATATCCATTCGCCTGTTCGGGGACAGTCCACCCGAGGTCGGACCTGAATCTGGGGACAGTCCCTGACAGGAATTCCCGACTGCAAGTCGAGAAGGGCTCGACGGCAGTCGAAGGGACTGTCCCCAATGTTGATTTCAAATATTCCGGTGTTTTGTACCACCTTGATACCTGGCGCCTAGACAATTCTCATGAGTTAGAATCTACTCTTCATTTTTCCACTCTTCTCAAACCCGGCAACATCATTGTGCTCGAATGGCCACAAAAAGCTCAAAAAATATTAACACAATATAAAGATTCCTGCGCGATTATATATATCGATATTTCCGAGACCTCCGAAACTTCTCGCCAGATCAAATATCAGCTTTCGATTCCCGAATGGAGTTAATACAATCATTTACTTTCTGGTGTTGTATTTAATATTACTCAAGCCATATGCAACAGCCAAAGAGCTGAGTGTTTGCAGGTTATATTCTGGGTCAACAACAGGCATATATCTTAAAATCGTCTCTAAGCTAAGATTTCCATATAATCCCATTGATTCATTCATCATCTTCAAAGATTGCAACGTTTGTTCTTGTTCCGCTGAAGGTAACATAAGTTTACCAATTAAGTTAAGCAATATTTCTTTTGAATCAACTCTAGTTGTTTTTGAGATAGCATTGATACTCCATCAAATGTGTTTTCTTTACCAGGTTTAATATGTATATGAGCATGTGGTATTTGCCATCCAAAAATCATTGACCTAACAGGTTCTCCCGCAATCTCACGATGATGACGAGCTATCTTCCCGACAACTTCAAAATATTCTCCAAGTCCTGGCACATCCCAAACCCATTCTATGTGTTCTTTGGGAATAACCAGCGTATGTCCCTCGCAATTCGCAAAGATATCCAAAATAGCCAAATATTTTTCGTCTTCGTAAATCTTATAAGACGGAAGTTTCCCCGCGACAATATTACAAAAGATGCAATTTTCCATACTCTCACTTTCTCGTCATCAATAAAAATTTTAGAAAAACAAGTCTACCAGAGTATAATATCAAATTATGATCAATTGGGAAAGTTATACCATTCTCGCTATCGAGACGAGCTTAGACGACACCTGTGCTGCAGTTGTTCGTGGTGGGCGGGTACTTAGTAACATCGTCAACAGTCAAACTCGTTTTCATGCCGACTGGGGTGGAACAGTTCCAGACATTGCCAAAAGGCTTCATCATGAGTGGTTACCCAAAGTCGTTGATCTCGCCCTGCGTAAAGCCGGAATTTCTTTGGGGACAGTCCCTAAAAGGAATTCCCGGGTGCAACCCGAGAAGGGCTCGACGGCAGTCGAAGGGACTGTCCCCCGTGGTGTTGATGCCATCGCAGTCACAATAGGTCCTGGCCTAGCCCCATCTCTCGAACAGGGCATTGCTTATGCAACAGAGTTTGCTCACCTATACAATATTCCATTGATCCCGGTCAACCACATGGAGGGCCACCTCCTCTCAAGTTATGTTCAAAACAAAAAAGGCACAAGCTCTTTTTCCAAAACAAATCCTCAATATCCCTCTATTGGATTTCTCATTTCTGGCGGACATACCGAGCTAGTTCTTATGAAAGGAATTGGCAATTATCAACTCTTGGGCGAAACTCTCGATGATGCCGCAGGAGAAGCTTACGACAAAGTTGCTCGTCTTCTCATGCTTGGTTACCCCGGTGGCCCAATTCTTGCTGAGATGGCCAAAAATGGTACTCCCAATTATCATCTTCCAGAGCCAATGACTACCAGAAAAGACCTTAACTTTAGTTTTTCCGGGCTCAAAGCTGCTGCTCGCCGGTATTTAGAATCTGAAAAGCCAGAACTTACTCAAGAATTCGTTCAAAACTTTGCCGCCAGCTTTCAGAAAGCCGTTTTCAAACACCTCACAACTCGCCTTCTTCGTGCAATTGAAGAATACAATCCAAGCATGCTCTTGCTGGGTGGTGGGGTCGTAAGCAACATAGCTCTTCGAAAACTTACCAGAGAAATTGCCAAAGAATATGGTATCAAAGCCTACTTCCCCAAAGATAAAAAGTTGATAACCGACAACGCTGCGATGATTGGGTATGTTGCCTGGGAGCACGTCAAACTTGGTGATGCATTCACAAGTCAAAAGCTAGATCGTCTCCCCAACCTCAACTTCCCAAAACTGTAGGTAGTACCAACTTATTCAAAAATGAGATGTTCGTATATAGTGCCAACTTATCAATTTGATCCCCTCTCCTTACCGCAATTGCGCTCCTTACCAGGTTAACATATCGTTCTTCTATACCCTCACTATGCATCACAAAGTTATTCGCGATCTCATTATAAGTGCCGGGGAACTCCCCATATTTTGCATACAAATAGACCCTGGCTCCGAACAAGACCGATTTGTGAAAAGTAATGCTCGCAGTAGTCCAGTCTTCACTTCGATAAGATAATAGTGAAGATACCGCATATCCAAGCTCAAAATATACCACCTCCAATAAGTCGGGTATATTCAAAGTCGGTTTAAGCTTACTTAGAATATCTTCCGCCACAATTGTCTTAGCAAATCTGTGAAGCTCTAGTAGATAGTGCTGTTTTGGGAAGGGGGTATCCGGATTTCACGTCATCAAATCTTCATATACAAAAGGATACACGCGCAGTAGTTGCGGATCGTATAGATTCTCCAATTCTACTCTGGTAGGTCTATTTTCCCCATTATATATCACGCCAATTTCATAATCACTCTTACTCAAAAAATCATTGCGTGCCCGCGACCCGTACACAAAAATTGAGAGTGGTTGCGTCTCTTTATTTATCCGCTCCAACGCTTCAATAATTTTCTGATCAGCAATTATATTTATCATTGATTTATTATCTTCCTGACCACTCTTACTGGCAATGTTAAGCACTTCATTCTACCTGGGTTGACCTCTAATCCAACTCCCTGTTCGATAATTTCTTCTTCATCCATCTTCTCTAGAGTCTTCAGGGTTTGGCCCAGAAGCCACTCACTAAGCTTACTCGCAGCAGCTGTTGATATCGCGCACCCAATCCCCTTCCATTTCACCTCATCAATTTTTCCTTCTACGATTTTCAACTGAAACTGAATCATATCTCCGCAACTTGCATTACTATCTCTCCCCTCCAAAACCTGTCCTGAGCTTGCCGAAAGATCATCAGTCAACTCACCCATATTTCTTGGGTTTTCATAGTGATCCAAAATATCTTCTCTATAAATATCCATATTACTTTCCAAATACCTGTTTCACCTTAGAAAGTGCCACAACTAACGCATCAATATCTTCTTTGGTCGTATAAACGTTAAAGCTAGCGCGCACCGATGCCGAAATCCCCATTGCCTCATGAAGTGGCATAGTACAGTGATGACCAGATCGTACAGCCACTCCTTCACTATCGAGGATAGTAGCTACATCATGTGCATGTACCCCTTTATAGACAAAGCTTACACTACCACTTCGCTTCAACACATCTCTTGTTCCAAGTATCTCCACCTCATTTACGTTAGAAAGTTTTTCCAAAGCATAAGCAACTAGTTCTTTGTCATGTTCTCTCACATTATTAAGTCCAATATTTTCTAGATATTCAATCGCTACCATTAGTCCAACTGCCGCTTCCACATTGGGGGTACCAGCTTCAAATTTGTCTGGTAACTCGCCACTCAGAAATCCACTTTCATGCACTTCCGAGATCATTCCTCCACCACCCAAAAATGCTGGCATCGTCTCAAGCAATTCTTTTCTTCCCCACAACACTCCACTCCCCATAGGAGCTAGCATCTTGTGTCCCGAGAAAGCATAAAAGTCACAACCAATATCTACTACGTCAACTTGCATATGAGGTATAGCCTGAGCTCCATCAACAAGTACAACTGCACTAACTTTGTGTGCCAGTTTGGTAATATCTTTGACCGGGTTCACTGTACCTAGGGCATTACTTACATGCACCAAAGCAACCAACTTTGGTTTTAATTTTAGTTTTTCCTCAAAGTCGGCCATGTCCAACAATCCTTCCGCAGTTTTTTTTACAAATTCAACTCTCGCTCCTTTTGCAGTCGCCAACATTTGCCATGGCACAATATTAGAATGATGCTCCATTTGAGTTGTAAGAATAACATCACTACTACCAATATTTTGCTCTCCCCATGTTCTTGCAACTAAATTTATACCCTCTGTACAATTGCGCACAAAAATTACTTCTTTGTCATTCTTTGCACCGATAAATTGAGCAACTCTTTCTCGCGCTTTTTGGTAAAGTAAGGTACTTTCATCACCCAAGGTGTGCGCTCCTCTATGTACATTGGCGTTATGTTTTTGATAATAATTGGCAATAGCATCGATAACAATTTGTGGCTTCTGACTAGTTGCCCCGCTATCGAGATACACGAGTTTTTTCTCGTTCACTTCACGAAGTAAAATTGGGAAATCTTTCTTGATTTTATGCGGGTCCAAACTCATACTTAATATTCTACTCCCCAGTTAAGAACCCTTCCACAATTTCTTCTTCAGCTTGGGGTCGGCTAAGTCCTCGTGACATAAGGTAAAGCACTTGTTCTTCATTAACTGGCCCAACCGACGCCGCATGCGAGGCAACTACATCATTTGCCTCAATCTCCAAGACTGGCTCAACCACCCCACTTGCCATAGGGTCAAGCGTCAGCACTCTTAATTCCAAAAAGTCATTGGTTTGTTGCGCTTCTTTTCTTATCTTAATTAGACCATAAAGCTTAACATTCGCGTCTTTCCCCGCTACTGCCCGAATGGTAACTTTCCCTCCTGTCTCTTTCACCCGATGATCTGCTACCACTCTTATCTCATATTCCCCAGGCTTCCTAGCATCGACCACTCCTACCCATTCCTTCGATTCACCCACTACACTAAATGGGATAGTAATCTCATATTTTTCTGGTTGATTAAATTTTTGTGTTGTTTTCATATTTATGCAGTTGTTTGCGCTAAGACGCAGATGTATCTCACAGTCAAAAAGCTTACGCAAGCGCGACCGGCGCGAGTCAGAGGCGTATTTTCAGTAGAAAATAACGCCGTCTTTTTGCGTGATGGTACATCAAGTTGATAAGAGTAAACAACAAGATATTTATTCATCCCACACTCCCAACCATTTCCATTTTAATAAGTCGATTAAGCTCCACCGCATACTCCATTGGAAGTTCTTTGATAACTGGTTCTAAGAATCCTCTCACTATCAAAGTTTCTGCCTGGTGCGCTGAAAGTCCACGCGACATAAGGTATGTTAGTTGTTCTTCACCAATCTTACTTACATATGCTTCGTGCTCAATAGTCGCCTCTCCAGTCATAATTCGATTAGTTGGGTACGTGTCACTGCGACTCTGCGGGTCCATAATTAGAGCATCGCACATCACCTTGCTTCTACTCCTTTTTGCTTGCGGTGTAATAGTTACCATTCCTCGATAAGATGATCTACCTCCGTTTCGGCTAATAGATTTACTAGTAATTCGACTGGTTGTATTAGGTGCAAGGTGAATCATTTTTGCCCCTGCATCAATCTGTTGGCCATTCGATGCAACAGCAATAGATAGCATCTCTCCGTGCGCTCGCTCCCCAACCAGCAAGCATGCTGGATATTTCATTGTTAGCTTACTACCAAGATTGCAATCTATCCATTCCATTCGCCCATCTGATTCCACTCTGGCTCTTTTGGTTACCAGATTGTAAACAGTTTTGTACCAATTTTGCACTGTCGTGTAGCGCACTCTTGCGCCAATTTTTACTATCACCTCAACAACTGCTGCATGCAGGCTTGCCGAGCTGTATGCGGGGGCGCTACATCCTTCCACGTAGTGTACGGATGACCTCTCATCTGCCACAATTAATGTTCTTTCAAATTGTCCTGCGTTCTCACCATTTATACGAAAATAAGCTTGAAGCGGTAGGTCGACCACAACGCCTTTTGGGATATAAATAAAACTCCCCCCGCTCCAAACTGCACTATTAAGTGCCGCAAGTTTATTATCTCCGATAGCTACTACCTTGCCCCAGTTTTTTTTCACAATCTCAGGATATTGTTTAAGCCCTTCATCCATAGACAAAAATACCACACCTTTTTTGGCAAGTGTCTTTTGTAAAGAATGATAAATCACTTCCGAGTCGTATTGTCCACCAACTCCAGCAAGATATTTGCGTTCCGCCTCAGGAACCCCTATTGCCTCAAACACGTTCCTCAAACTGTCTGGTACATCATCCCAGGATTTGTATGGTTTATCAACAGGTTTTAGGTAATAGTGAATATCATCCCATTGGATTTCAGACAAATCAGCACCCCAGGTAGGGAGATTCATTTGATTAAAAAGTTCAAGAGCAGCAAGTCGATACTCAAGCATCCACTTTGGTTCATTTTTCCGATTTGATATTTCTCTAACTACGCTTTTCGACAACCCTTTGGGAGCCACGTAGCTATAATCACTTGTACCACTATTATCATCAAGCTTAGTCGAATTTTGCATATCCAACTTTCTCAATTTTCTCTACCAGCTCGCTTCCACCTTTTGCAGCAACCTTGCCATTAGCAAAAATCACAACCTTGTCTACCAAGATATAATCCAAAAGTCTTTTGTAATGAGTAATCAAAATAAATGTCGTACCTTCTCCAGCAAATGGATTTCTCATCTCATTCACGATTTCAGAGATCAATCTCAACCCATCAATGTCTACGCCAGAGTCTATCTCATCCAAAATCGCGAGTTTGGGCTTAAGCAAAAGTAGTTGAAGTAGTTCGAATCTCTTTTTTTCTCCGCCTGAAAATCCTTCGTTCAAGGATCTATTTAGTACATCATCACTCAATCCCACTCGATGCAACAGCTCCTTCACCTTATTTCGAAATCCCACCAAAGTTTCTATTTTTCCTCCGTTAGCTTCATGCATCACTCTCAAAAAAGACAAAATCGAAACTCCTGATATAGAAACTGGGTTTTGCCACGCTACAAATAGCCCTGCCCTAGCTCTTTCGTCCACACTCAGCGAGGATAAATCTTTCCTATCAAATTGGATTGTTGAATCACCCGTTATTTGATAATTGGGATTACCCATCAGCACTTGGGCAAAAGATGTTTTTCCACTTCCATTAGCTCCCATCAAAGCAACTACTTCTGTTTGTGCAATTTCTAGATCAATTTCATTTAAGACAGCTTTATCCGCTACCGATACGCTTAGTTTCCTTACCGATAGTATCATGCTTTTCATATTATTTTTCGAGTTTTTCGAAATCAGAAAGATGATACTTCTCTAAAATGTCAGACAGTTCTGCATTCAAATTTATCATAAGCTTGCGATGAGGACATTTCTCTTCCAGCAGGCATTTATTTCCATGTACTGTACAATCGGCAATAGAAACATCGCCTTCCAAAGCTCTTACAACATCCAGCAATGAAACGGTATTTGGCTCTTTTGCAAGATAATACCCTCCGCTCCTACCTTCCTTAGCACCCACGATACCTGATTTAATCAAGTCTCTTGCAATTTTAACCAAGAATGAGCGTGGCAAACCATGCTCTTGCATTGCGCGAACAGATACCAGCTTCTTCTCCCCAGCTAGGGCCAACATTGAAATCATCATTAACCCGTAATCAGTTTTCTTGCGAAATTTAAATGAAGACATACGTACCTCCTTACTATAACCATTATAGTATAAGTTAGTAAAACGTCAATCAAAACAATGTTGTCTGAACTTTGGCAACATTTAACTCATTATAACCAAAGTCAATTTCGACTGTAACTATTTCATTCCACTTGTTTTTAAACCTCAATTTTCCCCTTGCTACACCATAGTCATACAATTCCTTCGTTACTTTCACGTCTTGCAAACAATACTTTTCTAGAGATTCCCAGTCACCATCATGAAAGTAGCGTATCGCATCTAATCCATGCCCATTCTTTTGGATTCCAAGTGTTTCTTTGGCTACAGCGTCCAAGGATACTCTGTGTCCCAATTTTTTCTCTAGTTCCACCATAATATCGAGGCTTGGCAATGTCTTTAGGTTACCCACATAATACGGAGCAAGAGCTGCAAGGTCAAAGCTTATACTATTAAATCCAACTATTCTGTCAGCTATTTCAAACAATTTAAACATTTCGGAGAATTGTTCCTCTCGATAAGCTTTGTACCATTCCTCAGAATTTTCGTCATTACGAAAATACACACAAGATATCGAAACTCCGAGTTTTTCAGGGAAAAATCCCCCCACCTCATCAAAAGCCTTTTTCGTTTCTACATCAAAAACAACAAGTTTCATAGCTATTTCACAATTAGCAAATAAAGTATTCCGATCGCGATCCTATACCATCCAAATATCTCAAAAGAATGATGCTGTACGTATTTGATAAACGCCTTTACAACAATCCAAGCCGTCAAGAATGCTACCACAAATCCAATAGCCAATAGCTGTATTTCAGATTTTGCAAAGCTAGTTCCCATTTTGACAAGGTCAAGTCCCGTAGCAGCCATCATGGTAGGTACAGCTAAGAGGAATGAAAACTCAACTGCAGCGCGGCGCGACATCCCCACACCCATTCCGCCAAAAATAGTTGCCGCAGATCGAGATACTCCAGGTATCATAGACAAAGATTGAGCTAGTCCAACAATCGCAAGTTTTGGGTATTCCATAACCTCTATTTCTTTTCCAATGTTTTTGCTTTTTGAGAGATATTTCTCGATCGCAATAAGCGCGACTCCACCGACGATTAAAGACACAGTTACCAGCATGTCATTGCCTAAGAAATATGTCTTCACAATTTTGTATAGCAAAATTCCCAATACTCCAGTTGGGACAAAAGCTATAACAACTCTCCCCCACCACACCTTCATTTCCCACACACGCTTAATATATATAACAACAACCGCCAGTATTGCTCCAAGCTGGATAATAACTTCAAAACTCTTTGTAAATTCACTACTTGCGATTCCCATGAGTTTGCCAGCAAGTATCATGTGCCCAGTCGACGAGATCGGCAAAAACTCTGTTATTCCCTCGATCATTCCTAGTATTATTGCCTGAAACCAATGCATATGTTGACAGTATATCCTACTTCCTAATAGCTAGTATTACCTGATGTCTCTCGCTTGCAGTTGTATTAATCTCATCTTTCAGTATCTCAAATCCAGAATCTACAACCATTTTTGTATTTTTCTCCCTTCCCCACTGCGAAGACCACATTTTGGTGCCCAGCATTTCATGTTCTCCCTCAAAATCACGATCACCCATAGTCAAAAGTAAACATCCTCCTTTTTTTAAGAATGAAGCAAAAATAGCTAACATTTTTCGGTGCTGTTCTCTGGGTATATGAAACATTGTATATAGGCATACCACCGCATCAACTTGATATTCATTTTCAATAAGCAAGTTTATGTCGCGTACCATATAATCACCCCCTTTACACAATTTTCGCGCCATTTTAATTTGTTCTTCAGACGTGTCAATTCCAACAACCCCAAATCCGCGTCGCAACAAGGCGTCGTCGACGGGCACTCCCGCGCCACATCCCACATCCAATACTATTGATTCATCTGGTAATCGTTCAATAAGTTCTTTAACATATTTATCTGTTTTCAATTTTTGCCTCTCGACAAGATAAGTTCTTGCAATTTTGTTATATCCATCGGTTATCAATTTCATGTGTTCACCAATCCCGGCAATAAATGTAATATAGTAATATTACCTTATGTTAAATTCAATGCTTACTTATCAGCAAACGATTATCCAGTTACTAGGCAAAAATCCAGATGGAGTTGATTGGAACAAACAATATATCCACTTCAATGCAATCTTTACCCATTTTCAATACGAACGCATTATCCATCTCATGGTGTCCTTGGTAGTTGGATTAGCTTGTCTTATTTCTTGCCTAAGTACTCTTAGTCACCCACTTTTCCCACTCTACCTAATCGACATCATTTTGGGGATTTTATTTCTGGCATATCTCAATTATTATCGACGTCTAGAAAATACTGCCCAGAGTTGGTATCCGATATTTCATCAACTTCAAGAAAAAATGACTAGAGTATAAGCTAATGTATCTTGCTAATACCCATCACTAACATAAACAATATAACAATTTTAACAAGCCAATTTCCAGTAGGATCCAAAACCATTTTCGATAATGGAGTATTTTGTTTAAAAATTAGATGAAAAAGTATAGCTAAAGGTAGTGTTAGCCACATCCAAGTACTACGATCAGCTTTTAATCCGATCAATAGTAACAATCTGCTCAATAATGGAGCAAGCAAATATATTCCCAGATAGGAAGCTACAATGTCAAAGATTGCAAAAGGCCCTACTTTAAACTGACGCAAATAAGTTATATATCTATCCATTCTTATCACTATACACTTATTACCCAAGTTTGGGTTACCTAATAATCAAAAACATAATTTCTTATTTGTTAAAATATTCTAAAATTGTTCTATCCAATTCTAAATATCTATTCCAAATTTTTTGGGCGCAATTTGAATTACCACCTATTAACAAATAGGTGTCAGCTTTTACCAGTTTTCTTAGCAAATCAACATTAGTGTTACTTTTTCCAAAATATCCATTCAAAAAAGCCAAAAAATAATCTGTATCTATATGAAAGTTGTCATTAAAATTATCCAATTCAATTGTTAGTGTGTAAGCCACATCTTCAACTGCTTTCCCGAAGCGAACGTCGTCATAATCAACAACTCCAACTATTTGGTGATTACTATCAAAAATAGTGTTAGACATGTGCCAATCCCCATGAATAATCTGATCTGGTAATTGATTAATTAATAGGATCCCTATTTCAAACGCTTCTTTATCTATGATGTACCCCAATATTAGTACAATGGTATAAGATCCAAACTATATGCAGAATGGTCCAAGAAAAGTGTTCTTACCAACACTCAAAGCAAAGGTGGCGTTTGCTGCCTTAAAGGGTGATAGAACGGTTGCTGAGTTATCCAGTGTGTTTGGAGTTCATCCTACTCAAATTAAGCAGTGGAAGGATGTCCTTCAATCGGGTATGGTCGACTTGTTCACCGATAAAAGGAAGCACCATGAACAAAACCAAGAGGAGTTAATCGATAGCCTGTACAAGCAGGTTGGCAAAAAAGAGATCGAAGCAGAGTGGCTAAAAAAAAAGATTGAGCAGTTCGCCAAATAACAACTCAGCTAGGGAACTGATATTGGGAGTGGATAGAGATATTGCCCTCCCTCTATCCACTCAGGTCCAACTCTTAGGGGTTTCAAGAAGTAGCCTATACTACCAACCTGTTCCGGTGAGCGTAGAGGAGCTAGCGATTAAAAACCTAATCGACGAGATCTATACTGCTCACCCCATATATGGGGTACGGAAAATGACTGTCGTTATAAACCAAAAACGGAAGGAAGTTGTGAACCACAAGCGGATTGCCAGATACATGGGAGAGATGGGACTCCAGGCTATATTCCCAGGCCCTAACACAAGCAAGCCTCATCCAACTCACCCAGTCTATCCTTATCTTTTAAAAGGAGTAACTGCTAGTTATAATAACCATATTTGGGGGACTGATATCACCTACATTCGTCTCAAAAATGGCTTCGTCTACTTAGTGGCCTTTCTCGATTGGTTTAGTCGCTACGTCCTATCGTGGACAATCTCCAACACTCTCGATATTGAGTTTGTCTTGGAAGCAGCAGAGGAGGCTCGGAACCGTTATGGCAACCCAGAGATTGAGAACTCTGACCAAGGCATCCACTTCACAAGCCAGCGCTACCTCGATGGCTGGGACTTAGAGAAAACTAGAATCAGTATGGACGGGAGAGGTCGTTGCATGGATAATATCTTTACGGAGCGCCTATGGCGCACCATTAAATGGGAGGAGGTATACCTTAAGTCATATGAGAACGTAACTGAGGCAGTGAGTGGTATAGGCAACTTTATCCAGTTTTATAATTGGGAAAGACCCCACCAATCTCTCGATTACAAAACACCAGCCGACATCTATCTGAGCGGAAGGAATGGATCTTAAACCAGTCGGTTGAGTGTGTTGACAAAGGGGTACACTTTA
>Ga0194063_10001887_pt1 | contig 13279 bp, 10 predicted proteins | sample SepL3720m_MetaG_FD_155459 | JGI IMG/M metagenome (GOLD analysis project Ga0194063, IMG submission 155459) | Anoxic zone freshwater microbial communities from boreal shield lake in IISD Experimental Lakes Area, Ontario, Canada - Sep2016-L373-20m | ecosystem: Environmental > Aquatic > Freshwater... | reverse complement strand
CAGCCGTGCGTTTCGCACCCGGCTGCACGTGCACCATCAGGGCAGCGCCACCCTCGACATCGCTGACCATATCGATATGGGCTACGCCTTTGTCACACGAACCAGAGCTGGCTCGCCATCGAGTTCACCAGCAAGTTCTTGCGACGCCGCATCGGCGCCCCAGGTGAGCGACACCGCAAGTGTCTCGGCGCACATGAACGCAACGTGCGGCTCGAGGGCTTCGATGATTCGCGGCGATGTCCACACGCTGAGCTCGATGCGATCGCTCACTTCGAGACCGGCGTCGCGGCGCGCTTGCTGCACAAGGCGCACGAGGTCTCGCGCTGTGCCCTCGGCAACCAGCTCGGGCGTGAGCTCGCAGTCGAGCACCACCACTCCCCTGCCACCGGCGAGCACCGTGCTCGCGCCGCCTTCGGTGGCGACAAGCTTGAGCGAAAATTCGCCCGGCTCGAGTACGAATCCAGCAGCCACGATGTTGTCGCCGTCGTGATGCCAATCGCCGGTCTTTACCGCCTTGATCACCTGCTGAGTCTGACCACCAAGCCGCGGGCCAAGCGCCGCAGGAACAACCTGCAACACACTCGTAGCAACTGATGCGACATCGGTGGCCAACACAACCTGCTTCACGTTGACCTCATCGGCGATGAGCTCGATGAAGTCGGCAAAGTCGGCACTGGTTGGGTCGGCAATTGTGAGCGTGGCCAACGGCTGGCGCACACGACGACCATGCGCCTTACGCACGCTGAGGGTTGCCGAGCAAACATCGCGAACGCGATCCATGACATCGACAAGCGCTGGATCAGATGGCAACAACGACGCGTCGGGCCAATCCTGAAGATGCACACTGCGTTCGCCGGTGAGACCTTGGAAGATGGCTTCGCTGGTCAGCGGAAGCAGTGGCGCCACAACTGTGCACACAACGCTCAGCACCGTGTGCAACGTGTTCAGTGCCTCTTGATCGCCTGCCCAGAATCGATCACGACTACGGCGGATGTACCAGTTGGTGAGCGCATCAAGGAAGGTACGCACGTCGCTGCAAGCGAGATACAGATCGTACGAATCCATGTCGGCAGTGACTGAGTCGACCAAGGCACGGGTCTTAGCCAGCACGTACCGATCGATCACGTTGGTCGACGACGTATCGAACTCGCCGGTCTTGTTCTCGGCGTTGGCATACAGCGTGAGGAAGTACCAGCTGTTCCACAACGGCAGGATCACCTGACGGATGGACTCGCGAATGCCGCTCTCAGACACCGGCGAGTCGCCACCGCGCAGCACCGCGGCCGACAGCAACGACCAACGCATCGCGTCGGCGCCGTATGTCTCGAACACATTCCACGGATCGGGATAGTTGCGCAAGCTCTTCGACATCTTCTGGCCGTCGTCACCAAGCAAGATGCCGTGACTCACGCAATTCTTAAACGCAGGCCGATCGAACAACGCCGTAGCCAGGACGTGCAGTGTGTAGAACCATCCGCGGGTCTGGTTGATGTATTCGACGATGAAGTCACCTGGGTAATGCGACTCGAACCATTCACGATTCTCGAATGGATAGTGCACCTGAGCGAACGGCATCGAGCCGCTCTCGAACCAGCAGTCGAGCACCTCTGGCACGCGGCGCATCATCGAGCGACCCGTTGGATCGTCGGGGTTGGGTCGAACAAGATTGTCGACAGCGGGGCGATGCAGGTCGGTGACCTCTACGCCAAAGTCGCGCTGCATCTCGGCCAAGCTGCCGTAGACGTCCATGCGCGGGTATTCGGGGTCATCGCTCTTCCACACCGGAATCGGCGAACCCCAGAATCGGTTGCGACTGATGCTCCAGTCGCGCGCATTTGCGAGCCACTTGCCGAACGAGCCATCTTTGATGTGACCGGGAACCCAATGGATCTGTTGGTTCAGTTCGACCATGCGATCTTTGATTGCTGTGACCTCAACAAACCACGACGAGATCGCGCGGTAGACCAATGGCTGCGCGCAGCGCCAGCAATGCGGATAGCTGTGGTCATAGCTCTCGTGACGCAAGACGATGCCACGAGCCTTCAGCTCGCGAATGACTAATGGGTTGGCATCAAAGACATGCTCGCCCACCCACGGCGCCACCTCGGCCGTATACCGGCCGTGCTCGTCCATCGGGCACAACGTGGGTATGCCAGCAGCGTTACAGGCGATCTGGTCGTCCTCGCCGAATCCAGGGGCCATATGCACGACACCGGTGCCGTCTTCGGTACTGACGAAATCGGCACCAAGCACCTGAAACGCATTCGGCGCGTCGGCGAAGAAATCGAACAATGGGGTGTAGCGCCGGCCAACCAGATCGGAGCCCAACAGCGTGCCCACGCGTGTGGCCTCGCCGATCTCGCGTTCGTACGCATCGAGACGCGACTCAGCGAGCACGTAACGGCGACCATCAGGATGCTGCATCACTGCGTATTCGATGTTTGGGCCCACGGCCAACGCAAGGTTGGCGGGCAGCGTCCACGGGGTGGTGGTCCATGCCAACACGTGCTCGCCAGTTTCGAGTTCGAACGCAACCGTCAGCGCCGGGTCTTGACGATCGCGGTAGACATCGTCCATGCGCGTCTCGGTGTTGCTGAGCGGAGTCTCGCAACGCCAGCAATACGCCAACACGCGGAAACCTTCGTAGACCAGACCCTTGTCGTGCAGTGTGCGGAACGCCCACATCACGCTTTCCATGTACGGCAGGTCGAGGGTCTTGTAGTCGTTGGCAAAGTCGACCCAGCGCGCCTGACGCCCCACATAGCGCTCCCACTCGCTGGTGTAGCGCAGCACACTGGTGCGGCAGACGTCGTTGAACTTGTCGATGCCGAACTCGGCGATCTCGGGGTGACCGCTGATGCCCAGTTCTTTTTCGGCCTCAACTTCGGCAGGCAAACCGTGACAGTCCCATCCGAAGCGACGCTCTACACGATGACCGCGCATCGTTTGATAACGCGGCACAGCATCTTTCACATAGCCGGTGAGCAGGTGCCCGTAGTGCGGCAAGCCGTTGGCAAAGGGAGGGCCATCGTAGAAAACGAACTCGTTATCGGTGAGCCCTGGTGAAGTTCCGGCCGGGCGCTGCTCGATGCTTGCCTCAAAGGTGCGGTCGGCTTCCCAGAAGGCCTGGATGCCCTGTTCGAGCAGCGGCAGATTCGGTTGCGATTCAACGTTGGGGTATGTCACGGCTTCTCCTGTAGACGACGATCTTCGTGTCGATCAGGGACGAGCCGACGCCCGCGGTGCCACCCTGCTTACTGTTGGCCTCAGCCAACAGCCGCTCTTCTGCGCCAGCAATAACGGGCTGGTCCCGTTCGGTTCTACTGACACACCACTCGGTGTGCGTTCTTCCGAAGGCTCAGAGGTGATGGCCTCGTCAACGCCGGTCGATGCAGACTACCGCCAGACAGCTGCAGTTGTGGGCAATAGGCGCTGCGTCAGCAGCGCATGTGCTCAGCCGGGGCGGCCGCTGCCGTCGGGCAAATCTTCGGCCGCAGCGAAGTGAACTCGCGGAATTGGCTGAGTGACGTCGTAGAGCTCTTGAGCATTGTCGGGCACCACCATGGGCAGCGGAGCATGCTCGGCACCTGCCAAAAGCGCTGCACGTGCTGGGTCTGGTGGCGCCATGCCCCACGCAGGAGTGCCATCAATGTCGACCGTGTCGCTACTGGCGTCGACATCATCGCCAAAATCGTGGGCATCAGTATTGTGATCGGCCACTGCTGAGATCAACGGTCGACGCAGATCGGCCAGACCGCCTGGCACCCGCGAGACAAGGTCGTTGAGCGCACTGGCGACATCGCGCAAACGCTCGCGCTGCGTAACGATGTGCTGCTCAAGATGTTCGACATCGCTGAGCAAGAAATCTCGGCGAGCAAGCATCGATGCGACTTCTTCGTCTACTCGCTTGAGTTCGCCTTCTGCAGCCTTGCGCGCATCGTGTTTGGCTTCGTCGAGCATGCGGTTGAGCGCACCCTGACCACTATCGACGAGAATCTGAGCCTCGGCCTTGGCACGAGTAATGATTTGTGCCGCTTCGATCTCGGCTTCACGAACCGTTGTGTCGGCCGTGCGCTGTGCGAGCAGCATGGCGCGGCTGATGCTGTCGGCCGCTTCATCGTGTGTGGGCCCGACTGGAACGACAGCTGGCTGGGCCGCAATTTCTTGCAGACGAGCGGTGGCCGCGCGAGCGCGAGCCTCCATTGCGGCAGCATGCTTTTGCATTGCCTCGAACGACACCGCAAGTTGTGCAAGGTACGTGCGAACCTCTTCGGGGTCGCAGCCCTTCTTGACGATCCTGAACGTGGTGCCGGAAACGGAATCGGGGCTTAGTTCCATGAGCAAATGCTACGTTGCGCGGAGCGGTTGAGCGAGCACATCTGCTAGTCGTCGTATCCGGGGTTTGAGCGTGACAGCGGCTTGAGCAAGTAGACGCCGCTGGCGACCTTCTCCATGCTGCCGTTGAGGCCGTAACACAGGCCGCTCGCGAAGTCGATGAGTCGACGAGAAACCTCGCGCTCAGTGCCTTCGAGGTTCATGATGACCGGCAGGCCCTCTTTGAAACGATCGGCAATTTCTTGGGCCTGATCGAAGCGGCGAGGCTTCACGGTTGCGGGCTCACCCGAGCCGGCCGCAATGGTGCGCACATTCGGTGTTGCCTGACGAGGGTTCGTGGGCCGTGGGTGCACGCCTGAGTCGTCGGATGGCTGCTGAGGACGGCGAGGCGCTGCGGACTCAGGGGTGTGCAGCGGAAAGCTCTGACGAGCTGCCGGTGCGCGCACGCCTTCGTCTTCGATGTCGCCGTAACCACCGCGTCCCGATCGACCGATTGGCTCTGGCTCGCGCTGAGCGCGTACTGGCCGTGCGGTCTCCATCGATTGGTCGTAGTCGTCGTACGCATCATCGGGGCCAAGGCCAAGGAAATCCATTGCCCGCTTCATGATTGACATTCGCAAATCCTCCTTCGCTGAGGTTATCTCATTCGGGTATGCGCGATCGTGGACGCTCGCCGAACAGCGCGCTTCCGATTCGCACGTGGGTCGCTCCGCACGCCAGAGCAATCTCGAGATCGTTGCTCATCCCCATCGATCGGCCAACAAGCCCGAGCTCATCGGCCATCTTGGAGAGCGACGCAAATGCCTCGGCGGTGAGCGCTTCATCGCCCGATGTGGGACCAACTGTCATCAACCCATCAACGCGCAAACCGAGCGAGCGGCAGTGCTCGACCAGCGACGTAACGCCCTCGGGAACGCATCCGCCCTTCGCCGACTCGGCGGTGGTGTTGACTTGAATGAACACCGTGGCGCCAGGTGCGCGCCGCGCAATTTCGTCGGCTAACGACACACGATCGACACTCTGCCAGACATCGACGAGATGGGCGATGGCTTTGACTTTGTTGGTTTGCAGCTGACCAATGAAGTGCACCTGAGGACGCACGCTGTCGGGCGGAATCAGCGCAAACTTGTCGCGTAGCTCTTGCGCATAGTTCTCGCCAATTGATGTGCATCCGGCAGCCACGGCGGCCGTAACGGCGTCGATGCCGAACCCTTTGGTGACAGCGATGAGTTCGACCGCACGCTCGCCGGCGGCGCGCTGAATGGACACGCGAATTGATTGCACTGCACGAGCTACTGCTTCAGGATCGACCGTGCTCACGCACTCGTTCCAGACATGGGGACTACTTCAAGAACGAAGGTACGTCGAAGTCATCGTCGTCGTCGCCGAGAGGGTCGGAGGCGGCGGGCGCAAAGAGGTCTTTGATGGTGGAGACCGGCTTGGCGCTGTCGACCGACTTCAGGTTGCCGCGAGCCGCCGATGGCGTATCCCAACGATCGAAGCCGGCAGCGATAACGGTGACCTTGATCTCGTCGCCCATTTCGTCGTCGATGACCGTACCGAAAATGATGTTGGCGTCTTGATGTGCAACGCCATGAATGATCTCGGCAGCTTCGTTCATCTCGAACAGACCCATGCTCGATGGGCCAGTGATGTTGAGCAGGATGCCACGAGCACCATCGATGGCGGCTTCGAGCAGTGGGCTGCTGATTGCTGCCTTCGCTGCGGTGACCGCACGGTTCTCACCGCTGGCCTGGCCGATACCCATCAATGCAGAACCGGCGTTCGCCAAGATCATCCGCACGTCGGCAAAGTCGGTGTTGATCAGGCCTGGAGTGGTGATGAGGTTGGTGATACCGGAGACACCTTGCAACAGCACTTCGTCGGCCATCTTGAACGCGTTGAGAACGCTGGTCTTTTCGTTGGCCACGGTGAGCAAGCGATCGTTGGGGATCACGATGAGCGTGTCGACTTTTTCTTTCAACTTCTGCACGCCCGCATCTGCTTGCACAGAGCGACGACGACCCTCGAACGCGAACGGACGTGTGACCACGCCGATGGTGAGAGCGCCCATGCGCTTGGCGATCTCGGCGATGATTGGTGCCGCACCGGTGCCGGTGCCGCCGCCTTCGCCAGCGGTGATGAACACCATGTCGGCGCCTTTGATCATCTCTTCGATTTCGTCGCTATGCGACTCGCCTGCGGCGCGGCCCACTTCGGGATCGCTGCCTGCACCGAGCCCACGCGTGAGTTCGCGCCCAATGTCGAGCTTGACATCGGCATCGCTCATCAACAGTGCTTGCGCATCTGTGTTGACAGCAATGAACTCAACGCCCTTGAGGCCTGCATCGATCATGCGGTTGACGGCGTTGACGCCACCTCCGCCCACACCGATGACCTTGATCATTGCGAGATAATTTTGCGGCGCGCCTGCCATCAGGGAACCTCCGACATCTGTTCGAACGATTGACATACCAGGGGAAGCCCTGCTACGGAATTTAACTTGTGCAATCCTGCCACGTTCGCATCCGCAAAACGGGGAGGGTGTTGGTGAATGCTCTTTAGCACTTGTGGCTAATGGGCGAGGTAGACACGTTGATGAGCGAGCATTGGTCAGAACCGGGCCGCTGCAAGAACGCTTCGAGTCGCGTCAACTTGTCGAGCAAGTCACTTGGGCTACCAAGAATGACCGTGGCACCTTCCTTGTCGGAGCCTGCTTTCCTGAAGATCAGCGACAGATCGCCGGTGTCGCCCACGTTGACTAACAAGGTGAGCGACCGCACCGTAGGGCTGAGTGCCTCGACCAGAGCAGCAGCGCGGGTGAACGCGATTCCGGCAGAGTTGCCAGCCTCAACATTGAGGCCCGAGCCACGGATGAGCATGAAATCGACAGGGCGCCCGGCGATCACGTCGACCACCACACCATCAGCGGCCATGATGCGAAAGCGGCCATCGGACCCGCCATACGTGGCAATCGGAACGCGCTCCACGAGCTCGATGGTGGCGTTGTGCGGAAAGTCAACCGAGACACGGGCGCGCTGCACCCACGGGCTGAGTTCGAGCTTGCGCTCGATAGCGCGGGTATCGACCAAGAGCGCTGGCGTGCCCATCAAGTCGTCGATGGCTATCTGCAGCGTTTCGGCATCGATGCGCCGGGCGCCGCTTGGCGTGACCGACGAAATCGAGAACAACGAAGAACCAAGCAAGGTGAGCGTGCCGGCTACAAGCAACAGTCCCCCGCCGCCGACGACAAGCCACTGCAGCCTGCGTTTGCCAATCTCGCGACGTACGGCAATGCGGCGCGCCCTGAGTCGAGGGTCCATCGATGCCGAACTGACGGCAAGCGGGATGCCACCCGACTGACCCTCAATTTCGTCGCCGACGATAAGAATCGTGCTTCGCTCGGTACTCCCGTCGGAATTCGAAGTTCGTACCGGACCACCGCGTAGGCGGTCGGTGCCTTCTTCATCGAGATACATCGCGTCTGGCTGATCGTCACCGCCGATCACGATGGTGCGACGCTGCGGCGCTGGCTCGTCGACGATCGTGCTGTCGACTTCCGGGGTCTCAAGCTCGGGCTCGGGCTCGGGCTCTGGCCCTGGCTCGGGCTCGGGCTCGGGCTCGGGCTCTGGCTCGGGCTCGGGCTGATTGATGTCGAGCAGCACGTCGATCGAGGGATCGTCGAACGTGGTGAGATCAGAGATCTCGTCAGTTGGCGCGACGCCTCCGAACGCAGCCATGAGCTCTTCAAGCACCTTGTTCGGAACGTCGTCGTCGCCGACTGGGGGCTGCGTGACGTTCACAGATGAACTCCGGGAGCATCGTCGACAGGAGCATCCGCGAATCCGACGAGGCGCACTTCGCTGCGCAGCACGAAGCCAGTCTCAGCCGCTACGCGATCACGGACAAACTGAATCAGATCGCGCACGTCGCTGGCTCGGCCCCCTTCGGAGCCTTGAATAAAGTTCGCATGTTTGTCGGAGACACATGCCGACCCGAGAGCGAAGCCGCGCAGACCCACACGGTCGATGAGCTCACCCGCGGCGAGTTCGCCAGGAATGGGGTTCACAAACACCGAGCCCGCGTTTTGGCCGCCGGGTTGGTGCTCGCGCCGCCAATGCACGATGTCGTTCAGCTCACGCTCGGACCTCTCTCGGTCGCCGTGCGCCAACTGCAGACGTGCCTCGATGACCACTTGATGTTCGGCGAGATCGCTCCCCCGGAACCGCAGGCCGAGTCGATCGGCATTCACCCATGCGCATTGATTGGTTCGCAGATCGAACAGGCGCGCCTCGACCAAACATTGAGCCATGTCGCCGCCGTGACCGCCAGCGTTCATTCGCACGGCTCCCCCAACGCTGCCCGGCACGCCGACCGCCCATTCGAATCCAGTCAACGACGCAGCAACCAAGCGGCGCGCTAACTGCGGTAATGCCAGCGCGGCTGCAGCTGTGACCTGTGTGTGCTCGATTGAAAAATCGGCGCCCATCTCGGAAAGCGTGACAGCGATTCCCTCGAAACCGTTGTCGGCGACGAGCACATTTGAGCCACGTCCGAGAACGAGTACGGGCAAGTCGGTAGCAGCGAGCGCATCGGCAACCGTGTGGAGATCGGCAACGCTGCGGGGCCTGACCATGATGGTCGCACGACCACCGAGGCGATATGTGGTGAACGGAGCGAGCGGCACATGCAGCTCGGCAAGCTCACCCAACATCGCGACCGCGCGCTCGATGCGACTCGGGATGTGGCTGTCGTCCTTCTCGGAAGGCATCAGACCGACGTCTCTAGCGAACGGCCGTATTGCAATATCTCAGATGGCAACGAGGCGATGTCACCGCAACCCATTGAGATCGAGACGTCGCCGGAGCGAAGCGTGCGCGATAAATACTCGACAAGATCGCTGCGCCGTGGCAACCACACCACGGCGGCTCGCGGATGCGCATCGAGGATCGCATTCACGACCAACTTGCCGGTGACTCCCGGAATTGGTTCGGTTCCGGAAGCAAAAATATCGGTGATCACCACGACGTCGGCATCGACAAACGCGTCGCGATATTCGGGCCAGAGTTCGGCCATTCGGTTATAGCGATTGGGCTGAAAGACGGCAACGATTCGCTGCCAGCCGTCGCCACTGCTGCGTGCCGCACCGAGCACTGCTGCGATCTCACTGGGCAGGTGCGCGTAATCGTCGACCAAGGTTGCGCCGCGGTGCTGGCCGCGAAGATCGAACCGGCGAGCGACGCCGCCGAATCGCCCAAGTGCGCGAGCAGCAACCTCGAAGGACACGCCGATACTCATCGCCATTGCGATGACGCCCGTGGCATTTTGAACGTTGTGCTTTCCGCGCAGCGGCAAATGCACCTCTCCAAGTGCTTGACCGAGGTACTCGACCACGAACCGAAAAGAACCGTTGTCTGGCCGCAATTGCACGGCCCGATAGTGCGCCGCCTCGGTCAGCCCGTATGTGATGCCACCGCACTTGGTTGCCAAGCTGGCGCACACATCGTCGTCGGCACACAACACCTTGGGTCCATCAATGTGAGCGAGATACTGGTCGAACGAAGCGACGATGCCGTCGAACGATCCGTAATGGTCGAGATGATCGACCTCGACGTTGGTGAGGATCGTGCCATACAACGGCAACTCAAGATGTGTGCCGTCGCTCTCGTCGGCTTCGACCACAAACCAGTCGGCGCCAGTCCACTGTGCTCCGGTACCCATGTCGGTGACATCGCCACCGATGACGAAACTCGGACGCAGCCCGGCTTCGGCCAGCACCAACATCAACATGCTCGAGGTGGTGGTCTTGCCGTGCGTGCCGGCGACCCCGAGCGACCGAGCCCGAGCACAAATTCCGGCCAACATTCCGGCACGACGCAACACCGTGATGCCGTGCTGGCGCGCTTCGTCGAGCTCTACGTTCTTCGAGGGCACCGCTGTACTGGCCGTGACAGCATCGACGCCATGCACGTTGGACCGCTGGTGACCCACATGCACCGCAACACCTGCGGCGCGAAGCCGGTCGAGTACTGGCTTCTCGCGGATGTCGCTGCCCGATACATCGTGACCCATCTCGGCCAACACAATTGCGATGGCGCTCATGCCCGGCCCACCCACGCCAACTACATGAAGGCGCTTGGGCTCGCTGAGATCGATTGGCGATGTCGGGCTCATCGTTGTTCTGCCATCAGCTCGATGACGTCGGCAAGGCGACCACTGCGATGAAGCTCGCCAGCGGCGAACGCCGAGGCCGCCATCTCTTGCAGACTTGCCTGGTCGTGGAACAGTTCGTTCACGAGCGTGGCAAGCCGCAGACCCGACAACTCGGCTTCGGGAAGCACCACGGCCGCGCCGATTGATCCGAGAATGCTGGCGTTGTCTGTTTGGTGATCCTCGGCCGCACCGGGCCACGGAATAATGATGGCCGGAACACCAGCTGCAGAAAGCTCGGCGATGGTGCTTGCGCCCGCTCGCGTGATCATCAGATCTGCAGCTGCATACACCTGCACCATGTGGTCTTCGTAGCCGATTACGTCGTACATGATGCCTCCCTCACCCGAATGCGACGGCGCGGCGCTGGCCAAAAAGCGCTCGCCCACTACGTGACGCACCGCAAGCTCCGGTCGCCGCTCAAAAATCTCAACCATCTCAGCGACAGCCTCGTTGATGGCTTTTGAACCGAGAGATCCGCTGAACACAGCGACAAGAAAGCGATCTGCGGGAACGCCGAGTTGTTCGCGAGCGTGGTCTCGCGCTGCCATGCGATCGAGGGTCACCAGTTCGCCACGCACCGGCGCACCCGTGATGCGCGCGTGGGGCAACTTGGAACCCTCGAACGCCACCGCGCACACGCTTGCGAAACGGGCGCTCACCCGGGTTGCCAAACCTGGACGACGGTCGTAGCTCACCACCACAATCGGTATGTGCGCAAGACGCGCCGCAAACGTTGCGGGGAAGCTGGCATAGCCACCCACCGACACGACAACAGCTGGCCGCAGTTGTTTCAACAGCGCGCGCGCCGCAAGTGTCGCTCGAATCAGCTTGAAGGGAAATGCAATGTTGCTCACAGCAAGGCGTCGCTGCAGCCCCACAACGTCGAGAAAATGATGCGGGTACGGCGACTCCTTGAGGAGCCTCGTTTCGATACCGCGGCGCGCACCGATGTAGACGATCTCATCGGCTCGATGGCCGCCAGCGACGAGGCTGTCGGCAATCGCCAAAGCTGGGAGCACGTGGCCCGCTGTGCCACCGCCAGTAATCACAGCAAACGCTGTCGAGTTCATCTGGCCACTACCGCGCGTGACGGGACACGTTGAGCAAGAGTCCGGCCCCGACCATGCACGACAGCAACGAGCTGCCGCCAGAGGAAACGAACGGCAGTGTGAGACCGGTTACCGGCATCGCGCCGCTGACGCCACCAACGTTGATCACGGCCTGAATCGCGAGCCAGGCAACGACTCCACCAGCAAGAAGCGTTCCAAATCGATCTTGCGCGTTGATGGCCGCTTGAATGCCGAAGTAGCTCAACAGCAAGAATCCACCAATCACGGCCACGACACCGACGAGCCCAATTTCTTCACCGATCACAGCGAAGATGAAGTCGCTGTGAGCCAACGGAAGGTAACCCCACTTCGATGGACCGCTACCGACCCCGGTGCCGCTCACACCACCGGTAGCCATGCCGATCATTGCTTGGTAGACCTGATAGCTCAAGTGATCCTTATGGGCAGTGATATCGAGAAACGCCGTGAACCGGTTGAAGCGACGGGTACTGCTGAACACCATCAAGCCGATCACCGACGAGGCGCCAACGGCGCAAATCGCCATGGGCACAACCGGGCTACCGGCGATAAACACCACAGCGAACACCATCGCTGCCAACACGATGGCCGACCCAAGGTCGCCCTGCAACGCGCACAACACAACTCCAGATCCGCCGGCCAGTGCAAGCGGCTTGACCGTCGTCCAAAACTTCGACATGTCGATACGTCCGCGAGAAAGTACGTGCGCTCCATAGACCAGCACGCCCACTTTGAGAAACTCCGACGGCTGGAAACCGATCGGTCCGACAAAGACCCACGCCCGCGATTCGTTCACTGATCGGCCGAGACCGGGAACGAACGGTAAGAACATCAGCGCCAAGGTCGCCGTCAGCAGGGCTCCGGCAAATCGCCGCCACTTGTAGTAGGGCACCTTTGCCGCGACGATCATCGCTATGCCGCCAAACACGGCCCACAGCAGTTGCCGGTTGAACAAACGCCACGGCGAGTTACCGCGATGGAACGACGTGATCGCTGAGGCCGAAAAGACCATGACCAAGCCAAGCAACGTGAGCCCGGTAACGACGAAGGCAATCACATAGAACGACGTAGACGGCGGCCCCATGGGCTTGCGACGAGAGCGTCGGTCGGGACGCTGACGCTGAGCAGACATCCGCTCGAGCGCTTGGCGGCGGCGATCACCCACCACGGTAGATGAAGCGCTCATTGGGTCACCCGTCGCTCACCCAGATACGCATGCACGCACTCACGATAGTCATCACCGCGTGCTGGGTACCCGCCATCGGGATACCAGTCGAAACTGGCGCAGCCCGGAGACAGCACCACGGCGTCGCCGCTACGCGCCATTGAGCCTGCAATCTCGACGGCCTCGCGCATGGATGTCGCACGTTGAATCGGGCACAGTCCGGCAAACGCGTTGGCGATGATGTCGCTTGATTCGCCGATGGCAACAACGCCACGCATACGTTGTGGCTCTGTTGCCAGCGAGGCCAGATCGAGACCCTTGTTGCGACCACCGGCGATGAGCACCACATGATTGAACGCGCGAATCGCAGTGAGTGCGGCGTGAGGTGTGGTGGCCTTTGAGTCGTTATACCAATGCACACCACCAGCGTGACCGACAGGCTCAATGCGGTGCGGAGGTCCCACAAATGAGCGCAGCG
>Ga0194063_10001886_pt1 | contig 13287 bp, 13 predicted proteins | sample SepL3720m_MetaG_FD_155459 | JGI IMG/M metagenome (GOLD analysis project Ga0194063, IMG submission 155459) | Anoxic zone freshwater microbial communities from boreal shield lake in IISD Experimental Lakes Area, Ontario, Canada - Sep2016-L373-20m | ecosystem: Environmental > Aquatic > Freshwater... | reverse complement strand
GTATCTATCATAATGACTCTATCTTAGTGAAGATGAAAAACGTTTTAAAGGGGAGAATTATTTAGTTTACCCTGTGGTACAGTTGGGAGGGTTCATATCCAGATGCTGAGTATAGTAGTACCCCTATTGCACTAATTCCGATAATAAATTTATTATGTATTTTAGGTTGCGTAAAGAATGAAAGATAAAATGCGAGAATGAGAATAAATTGACTATTCGTTGGTAAATAATAGCGAAGATGGTAGTATCTTGAAATGAATAATGGATTATTTAGTGAAAAAAGAATCCGAATATAGGAGAAGGCAAAATCGAGAGATGTAGATCTAAATAATACCCATCCCGATGCAACTAGGATAAATGTGGGAATAATAAAGAGGCGATTCTGTGCCGAAAAATGATAACGATTTTTTAGATATCGCTCTATCACAATAATAATTGCTTGATACATGCCCCATAGGATGAATGTAAATGCGAGCCCATGCCACATCCCACAGAGAAGGAAAACAATAAAAATATGTAAGTAAGTACGAAAGTTGCCCTTCCGACTTCCTCCAAGAGGAATATATACATAGTCTCGAAGCCAACTCGAAAGAGATATATGCCACTTCCGCCAGAACTCTGTTACAGAGCGCGCTCTGTATGGATTATCAAAATTTTCTGGAAAATGAAACCCAAATATATGAGCGAGGCCAATTGCCATATCGGAGTATCCAGAAAAGTCATAATAAATTTGGAATGCAAAAGCGAGGACTCCGATCCAAGCTAATCCAAAGGAAAGTTCAGATATAGGAATAGCATATATTTTATCAACGACAAAGGCAAGATTATTTGCAATAATAACCTTTTTTCCAAGGCCATATGAAAAACGAACAAACCCATTAAATATACCCCCAGTATTTATTATTCTTTTTTCAATTTCCTTTTCAATTTCGTTGTAGCGGACTATAGGGCCGGCTACAATATGTGGAAAGAGAGAAAGATAGGTGGCAAACTTTAATGGTGATATCGAATGTACGTTTACCCTATACGTATCTATTAGAAATGAAATAGCCATAAATGTATAAAATGAAACACCAATAGGAAGTATTGAATGCGGGGAGAGTAGTAGTAGAAGCTTAAAATATGCTAGAAGCGCGACATTTATACCAATTCCTATACCAAGAGTAAGCTTTTTATTTTGATGCAGATTGAGTAAATGGCCAAAAAAATAATTTACCAATATTGAAAGCAGAAAAATCAATAAATACCAACTCCCATTTCCCCATAAATAAAATAAAAGACTTAATATGATGAGTGTCAAATTGGAGGGAGTAGTACCTCGAGAAAGTTTATGGACAAGAAAATAACATATTAGAATGATTGGAAAAAACAGGAAAAGGAATATATTTGAACTAAAAATCATCTTTGGTTCTCTTAGATTTATTTAAATAGTCTCATTATATCGTTTATTGATACAAGCACTGCCAGGGCCATGAGAAATACAAAGCCAGCAATATTTGTTACATTTTCAACAGTTTTATTTACCGCCTTGCCACTCACCCACTCATATACCACAAATACCATGCGACCCCCATCAAGCGCGGGAAACGGCAAGATATTCATGACTCCCAAGGAAAGCGAAAGAAGAGCCATCAGATTCAAAATGTTTTTTACGAGTTGAGCGCCAGATGTTTGCACCATATCATTCACCACGCCATAGATACCTACGGGCCCGGCAACTGCTCCAGATACCGCTCCTGCATTTTTTTCTTTAATCGAAATGCCGATAAGCTGGCCGACGGCGCTGAAGTTATATTCAAGAACATTATAGGCATGCATTGCTCCTGAAAATAGTTTATCAACTGGCTTTTCATATGAAATAACCACGCCATCAACAAGACTTACGCCGATGATGGCTCGTTTTAATTTTGCGTTATATTGAGGTACTACGGGGACTGTTTTTGTTGACCCATTCTTAAGATTGACTGTTTCTAGGTACACAGTTTTGCCGGGAGATTTTTTAATAATATTTATGAGCTGCTGAGCCCCTGTGAGCCTCGTTATAGAATTATTCACTCCAACTGAGTAAGAAGAAATAATATCCTCTGGCTTTATGCCTGCTTTTGCTGCGGGAGAATCTTTTGAGAGATTGATAGCTATCACTCTTCCCTCTTGAGAGCCGAAGGTGAAGTGATGGGGAAAAATGAGAGGAAGCGGGTCTGATTTGAACCCGTTAAACGCAAGTATTCCATAGAGAATAGTTACGCCAAATACTATATTCATAAAAACGCCAGCTGCTACGACAAGGGCTTTTTGATAGGGCTTTTTGAAGGCAAATGCTTTTGCTCTATTTTCAGCTTTCAGCTTTTCGCTTTGTGCTGACATCTCTTGATACTCTTCTCCAAATAGTTTTACAAATCCTCCCAAGGGGAAAATATTTATCGTATAAGTTGTTTCTCCTCTTTTAATGGCAAATAAACGGGGAGGGAATCCAATAGCAAACTCTTCCACCTTTACTCCATTTTTCTTTGCCGCAATAAAATGGCCAAATTCATGAATAAGGACAAGAAAGCTGAGGATTAGGATGAAGATGATAAAAGACATATTTGAGTTTAAAGCTAAAAGCTTAAAGCCAAAAGCTGAATCAAACAACTTCAGACTGAAAGTTCAAGCAAATAAGTAAAAATAAACAACTGAAAGTAATTATACTTGAATGTCGAGAAGATTTACTAAGCTTTTAGCTTTTAACTTTCAGCTTTTAGCTTACACCTGCTGTATCTCTGCGTCTTTTGCTGCTTTGACGTCAGCAATATCTTCATTTGCCTTTTGAGTAAGGGTGTCCACATCTTTTTCAAGGCGATACTTATCATCTTCCGTAAGTATTTTTTTATCGAACTCGTCTCTTATTTTTTTTCGTACATCATCTCGGTGATTTCTTACGATTGATCTTTTCTCCTCTATCATTTGTCCAACAAGCTTCACATATTTATCTCTCTGTTCTTGAGACATGGGGGGGATGCGAATGGTAATCCTCATCCCTTGAGTTTGCGGGGAGATACCAAGAGGGCTTTTTAAAATACCTTTTTCGATATCAATAATGGTTGAAGGGTCAAATGGCGCGATAAGAAGAGCGCTTGCTCCATCTGTAGTGATGGTGGAAAGCTCTTTTAATCGAAGCTTAGTTGAACCTCCATAGGCATCAATGATAATATCTTCTATCATGGCAGGGTTGGCGCGGCCGGTACGGATTGCTTTAAGCTCTTCTTTAAGAGAGGTGATAGTGAGGGAGAGGTTTGTCTTAAAAGTGTTTAAATCCATAAATTAGTTATAAAGTTTGTAAAGTTTGTAAAGTTTGTAAAGTTATAAAGTACATCAATTATTATTGTGCTACTTTATGAACTTTATAAACCTTATAACTTTCGACTCAGAGCCCTAGTTCCCATCTGAGGAATCTGTTCACCTTGATGTTTTCTCCAAATTTGAGAACCGCTTCTTTAATGAGATCCTTAATTTTCTTACTCGGATCCCGAACGTATTCTTGTTCAAGCAGCTCCTCTACTGTACTACAAGGCAGAGACGCGATATGAAGGGCAATTTCTTGTCCTACTTTTTGAAAGTCTATGTTTCCTGATACAAAATCTGTTTCAGAAGCAAGCTCAACGAGCGCTGCAATCTTCTTATTGTGATGAATGTAACTGAATATTCCTCCAGCTGATGTCGTGCGAGTTGCTTTCTCTTCTATCTTTGATCCTGCGAGTTCTGATAACTTTTTTATCGCAGAGGGGATATCATTGTTTGTTTGTTCCAATGCTTTTTTGCAGAGGGCAAAGGAAACACCTGTTTTTTCACGAAGTTCTTTGAGTTTAGACATGTCTAGGGACATAGGATTATATATTGAATTTGAAACTTGAAACTTTTAGCTTGAAACTTACCAATCATTCAAATACACTTTATCAAGTTACAAGTTACAAGTTACAAGTTACAAGTTAGATTACTCTTTTACTTCTTTCTTTACAGCTGCTTTTTTTGGTGCTTTTTTTGCTTTTGGTGCTTCTTTTACTTTGGGTTCTTCCTTTACTTCTTCTATTTTAGCTACTTCTTTAGGCTTGGTTGCTTTTGCATCCTCGCTTTTTTCTACTGTGTATGCAGATAAGATAGACTCAATAACATAGTGAGCAGAGGTAGGAGAGTCGTCGTTTGCAACTACTGGGTAGTCGACTGTATCTGGATTGGTATTTGTATCGGTGATTGCGATAACGGGAATACCATTTTGTTTTGCTTCTTTTAATGCATTCTTCTCTCTTTTGATGTCAATAATGAACAATATATCTGGCTTTCTTTTCATTTCTTCGATGCCTCCGTAGAGTCTCTTTAAACGATTAAGATCTTTTTGCATCTTTGTTCTTTCATGCTTTACAAACTGCTCCCATGAGCCGTCTGCCTTCCCTTTTTCATAATCAATCATCTTTTTTGTATTTTTTGAGAGGGTTTCAAAGTTGGTAAGAAGGCCGGGCATCCATTTTGTCGTGATGTGGGGGATTCCCCGCTCTTTACAATAATCTTGAACAAATTGGCTTGCGACGCGCTTTGTGCCTACAACGAGGAGGGTTTTCCCTGTTTTGGCTGCTTCCATAAGATATGCTTTTGCGCTGTGAAGTTGTTCGGCAGTGATGGTAAGATCAATGACAGCTACGCCATTTACCATTTTATAGACGTATTTGCGTGCTTTTGGGTGTAGTCTGTTTTTTTTGTGGCCAAGATGAGATCCTGCCTCAAACAATTTTTCTATCTCTTTCTGATTATATTTTTTTTCTTCCATAGCTATACATTGTAACAGTGGGCATAGTATTTTGCAAGGGATATCAGGTATTGGGTGGTCGTGCCCTATGCCTTTTCCAATCTATAAGAAAATTCGAGTGCTCAAACAGGGCGATTGATATGTCAAAGGCACAGGGCACTTACTACAGACTTACCACTTCACATTATGCCTGCACTTTTTCCCAAGGGAACTGAGCCCTCCCAAAGTGCCCATACGAGGCTGTTTTAAAGTAAATAGGTCTTTTGAGATTCAGGGCTTTCAGAATTCCTTGTACTGAGGTATCGATAAGGGAGTTCATGAAGTCTTGAATGACTTTTTTAGGCTTCTTTTCAGTTCCGAATGTTTCCGCTTCCTGCATAAGAGGTTTCTGAGCGCCAATAAAGTATGCAAGGCGAACTTCACAGCGATCCGCAAGGCCAGCAGCTACAATATTTTTTGCTATATAGCGAGCGGCATAGGCTCCTGATCTATCAACCTTTGTTGGGTCTTTTCCGGAGAAGGCGCCACCTCCTACACGAGCCATGCCTCCGTAGGTATCAACAACTATCTTTCTACCGGTTACTCCTGTGTCGGAAGCTGGGCCGCCAATGTGCCAAATGCCTGTGCCATTTACCAATATGTCTTTATCTTGCCCCTTAATTTTATACTCTTCAAGAAGTGGATGTACTGCATAGGCAATAAGATCTTTTTTTACTGCTTCAAGATCCCACTTTTCACTATGAGGTACAGCAAGAACTACTGATGTGAGACGTTTAGGGATACCATTTTCATATTGAACCGTAATCTGGGTTTTACCGTCTGGTCTGAGATATTTTAATTTTTTTTCTCGAAGTTGATCTATTTTCATTGCAAGTTTGTGTGCTATGGTAATAGGAAGTGGCATGAGTTCGGGGCTTTCTTTGCATGCATAGCCAAACATCATTCCCTGGTCACCTGCTCCCATGTCATCTACTCCAGCTGCAATTTCAGTTGATTGTGTGTGAATTTTTACAGTGATTGGCGACTTATCAGTGAAATGGAGAATTGGGTCTGTGTAGCCAAGATCTTTAATAACCGATGCTGCAATCGCTTTATAATCTAATTTTGCATTAGTTGTAACCTCTCCAGCCATGGTGACAAAATTTCGTGTGACGAGTGTTTCGACGGCAACTCGTGAGTGTATATCAGCTGCAAGTGCAGCATCGAGTACTGCATCTGATATTTGATCACAGATTTTATCTGGGTGACCGGAACAAACTGATTCGGACGTAAAAGAAGAAACGGTGTTAGACATAGGAAATTAATTTCCAAATTATAATGGCATATCATAGTTGGCACCGCGGCGGCCGAAGAAGGCTGCTCGGTTGTCGGATGGTTTTTTAAAACCATCTCTCTTGATATAACTTAAAATAGTATACCTATGGAAAATAAAATGCAAGTGGTAATAATGTATCACTTCCTTCAAATAAAATATGTGTGAATACGGTGTGTTACAATTATTCAGTATGAAAATTGCATTATTGGGAGGAGCTTTTGACCCAATTCACATAGGACATTATCTTGTGGCGGAACAGGTGAAGGAACAGCTTAAGATGGATGAGGTGTGGCTTATGGTGTGTTATTCCTATTTTCCAGAGTTTCCAGATAAATTGGCACGCATTACCTCGTATGAAGAGCGATTTAAGATGGCATCGCTCGGCTCTCATGGAGATGTGAAGGTATCTAATTTTGAGGAGAAGTATAACAAAAGAAGCAGAACGATTGATACACTCCGCTTACTCAGGAACCATTTTCCCCATGACGCATTTTATTGGATAATTGGCTCTGATGCACTTCCTACATTTCGACTGTGGAATCATTGGGAGGAGCTTATTAAAGATCATAATCTTATTATCTTTCCGCGAGATACTGATTTTAAAACATTGGAAAAGCGAGTTAAGAAATCTTTCGGACTTAACGAAATTTCTAATAATATCACCATAGTTGAGGGGGATTTAATTGTGAGCACTATTTCCTCAACTCACGTGAGAGAACGAGTAAAAAATAGATTGCCCATTATTCCTTTGGTGGGAAATACGGTAAAAAAGTATATAGAAGAGAAAAAGCTGTATTTGAAGTAATCTACAATCTTTTTTCAAATTGAGATTTTAGACTGGATTCCTGCCTCCGCAGGAATGACACATGATATCATTTTATAATTTACCGCTATACGATATGAATACATTTAATCCAGCAGTTGAAACAGAGAAAATTGTCTCCTTTTTAAAAAAAACATTTGAAAAAACGGGAAAGAAAAGAGCTGTCATCAATTGGTCGGGAGGGATAGATTCAACGGTATGTTTGTATCTATTAGCACAAGTCCTTCCCCCAACACACATCACCGTTCTTCATCTCCCGTATGAAAAAACGCATGAAGATGAGTTTCTTCCTATCGCTGACTATCTCCATATTACGAAAGCACAGTTTCACGTATTCTCTATCAAGAGTATGGTGGATGAAATACAAACAACCCTAAAGATAAGCGACTCATTTCGTTTGGGAAACGTAATGGCTCGTACTCGCATGATAGTGGCATTCGATAATGCAAAGAAGCTCAATGCCCTTGTGTGCGGAACAGAAAATAGGACAGAACACTTGCTTGGGTATTTCACACGCTTTGGGGACGAAGCATCTGACATTGAGCCCATTCAGCATATTTATAAAATGCATATTTTTGAACTCGGAGAATACTTGAGAATTCCCAACAATATCATTGATGTGAAGCCTACAGCTGGTCTGTGGGAGGGGCAGACGGATGAGGGAGAGTTTGGATTTAGCTATACAGAAGCAGATGAAGCACTGAGCAAATTCTACGATGAAAAAAAGACGGTTGAAGAGATTGAAAAAGAAGGATTACGAAACGCTGGCAAAGTAATTGAGTTTGCAAAGAAAAATGGATTTAAACACGAAGTGCCGTATACACTGTAATATAATTCTTTTTTGTGCTCCGTTTATTATTTTTTCGTGTCTCGCGAAGCCTTCAAAAAGGAGCTTCGAGGCCACTCAAAAACAATAAACTCCGCAAGATATCATTATTTTCAGCTTTCAGCTTTTAGCTTTTAGCTCAATTTGCATCCCCGGTCGGGGCATGTGAAATATATGTACTCCAGTTGACACGTCTTTTTCTGTAAAATGTCTCCAGATTGAAATCTCCATATAGGGATTGCTGGGATCTCCCGATGAGCCAGGATACATTACGAGGTCCCCTGGTGCACCGCCAAAGAGATTGTTGACAAAAGTTGCTTTTTTTGTGATTTCATTCAGAGTAATCTCCACAGCTTTACCGATCTCAAATTTCCCCTTCAAATCTTCATGGGTAATTGTTGTCTTGATATTTCCATAATTATCTATATGACCAACAAAAGAGCCGCGTAGCTCGGGGATGCAGCTTGAGGGCTGTTCTTCCAGCTCTAACTCATCCTCCATCTCGTCCATAAGATGTGCACTCACCCGCGAGTATAAATCGCGAGAGCGAAACTGACTCCCCTTGTCAAACCCCGGATAGCGATACACATATTCAATATTAGGCTTAAGAAGTGAAAAATCATATCCTGCATTTGGTCCACACAGATATATTCCCGACTTAAGAAGTATTACGACAAATTCTGCTCCTTGAGCTTGTTCTACTCCTTCTTTTGTTTGAAGCCGAGGGTCTGTATTTTGAAAAAATACCGTTTGGCCTGGCTTCCCATAGCGTTCTTCAGTGCGTACTAATTGCGACAAAAGATAGGCGGTATGAATAGTGGATGGGGTGGAGGAAACAAATCCAATGTGTACTTTTGAAGCGTCTTTTGCAAATCCCTCAACCGCAGTCTTAACCTCTTGATTAGTAAGAGAGTCATGGGCCCAATCGGCTACTACGACAAGTTTTTTCATAAGTTGCTATATTATAAATTAAAAATTTTACCTACAAGCCCAATGATAACAGCGAGGGACACCAAAACGCCACAAGAAATCAGCACAATATTTTGTACTCTTGTATTTTTGTACTTTCCCATTATGTCGGGATTGTTAGCAAAGCGATAGAGGAAGTAAAAAATTACAGGCAGGATCATTCCATTTAAAAAATCTGCATAGAGCGTAATTTGAAAAAGGGAGAATGAGGGCTTCATCACAAAGAAGGCTGCAAGAACTATTTGAAATATAAAAAATCCGTAAAAAAATTTACTTTTTTGAAATCCCTGATCCAGACTTCCTTCGTATCCAAACAATTCAGAGTATATATATGCTGTGGAAAGGGGGACAATTGCACACCCCAAAAATCCGGCAACAAGCAGCCCCACACCAAACAAAATACCAGCTAAATCTCCTGCTAATGGGCGTATTGCAACTGCAGCCTCCGCCGCATCTCCAATATGAAGCCCCCCTGCGAATATTGTTGCAGCAACCGCAACCATCATAAACATGGTAAACGTGTTACTGATAATTGCTGCCGCGACAACTTCAAATTGAGAAACCTTCATGTCGCTTGCGGTAAGCTTTTTATCTTTGATTGAACTTGCTATTACAAATTGACCCCACGCAGTAACCGTTGTTCCCAGCACCGCTACGGAGGTATAGATAAGGTCAAAACTCATTTTTCCTTGCGGAATGATGATAGAGTGAAATACTTTTCCCCAATCGGGTTTTACCAGTATCGCAGAAAAAAGGTAGCTGAGATAAAAAAGAATGAGTACAAAAAATAATCTCTCTGTTTTTTTGTAAGAGGATTTAATAAGAAAAAAGAATAAAAATATGAGTAATAAAGGGAGATAAATTCTATAATCAAACCCAAAAAGCTGCAGTGCAGATTTCAAACCACTCATATCCTGCAGGATTACTCCGAAGTTCACGATAAAGACCATTAAGAGCATAAGAAGAGCAACTCGTACTCCATGACGCTCTCGTATCAAATCGGCCAGCCCCTTTCCAGACGCCAGAGCAATACGGGCCCCTATTTCTTGAGTGATAAACAACACAACAGTAATAGGAATAAGAGTAATGAGAATTTGATAGCCAAATTTCCCTGCAGCAACAGAGTATGTGGCAACTCCTCCTGCATCATTATCGGCGAAAGCTGTAACAAGGCCCGGGCCCATCACCGCCATGAGGTATAGTAAAAACTTTATTCTAAATAATTTTTTCATTGATTATGATTGGAATTTGGATTCGATAATGTCTGAAATATTGTCAAAAGGAATAATGCCAATAAGTTCTTTATTTAAATCAACAATGGGAAGCGCGTGTAATTTGTACTTAACTAGCTTATATACTACCATTTCAAGAGGAGTTTTTAGATGGGCCTCAATAAGATTTTGAGACATAAATTTATAGATGGGAGTATCTTCCTGTTGAATGAGGAGCTCATGCAGGCTACAGGCTCCTATGAGTTGTTTTTTTTGATTTATCACAAAGATATAATCAAGAGACGCATACTCGGGTGTTAATTTTTTTATTTTTTGAATGATATCTCGAGGAGTTTCCGTAGGAGAAGCTACAAAATATTCCGATGAAAGTCTCTTGCTAATAGGAGTTCTGGTAAGGGAGAGGAGTGTTTGAATAGCGACTCGCTTCTTTTCCTCTACCAGCTTGAGAATCTCATCCTTTTTCCTTTTTGAGACGATAAGAAGTATATCTGTTGCAATATCTGTATCCATCTTATTTATGATTTCTGCAGCTTTTTCTGGACTCCAAGTTCGAAATAAATCACGTTGATAATTAATATTCAAATTGCTCACAACCTCTGTCGCAAAATCTTTATCAAGAAGACGTAGGAATTTTTTTATATTTAACTCATTTGTTTGCTCGAGATGATCCGCTAAATCTTCAGGTCGCATATTTTGAAGCTTTGTCTCCTCTTTTTTTACACGAATGCTTCCCCGCACAAGGTCGAGTGGCTGAATATCTGCCCAGGAAAGAAAATCAGATATAAGATTTATGCCTACAAAATGGATAACTTTCGTCATGACATTTTCGATATGAAGCCTTCTGAGTATGCCAAGAAGCCCAATATCGATGCCGGAAATATAACATTCATACTGATGACTGGAGAGGTTTACTTGTTCATGAATAATAACATCGTTGGCGCGTACAATTTTGTTTCCTGATATATCTATGACCTGCTTATCGAGTAGATTTCGCTTGACAAAAAGTTCATTTTCTTCAATCTCCGTTTGAGTATAAAACTTGGCGATTCGCACTACTGAATTGAATTTGTGAACTGCATCAGCATTAATGATTGTTTTGATGCCTTTATAATCTACGACAATCTTCGTTACTCTTGGCTTACTATCTAACAAGAAGATAATATCATCAAGGTAGCCGATGAAGATTCCGTCATTGGTGAGGACCCTTTTCCTATTTAACTCCGAAAAATAGAGCATAAAAAATACAAATTGGTTATTACTTAACTATCGCATACTCTTCTTCCACTTTCAATACGGATTATACAATAGTATGTAGCTGATATGTATTGACACTTGCTAGTCCTGAGCAGTCCGGCTGCGCTCACTGTAAACAGTTCGGCTGGGCTCACTGTAAACAGTTCGACTAGCTCACTGTAAACAGTTCGACTAGCTCACTGTAAACAGTTCGACTAGCTCACTGTAAACAGTTCGGCCAGGGCTCACGGTAAACTTGTCGAAGGAAAACATGAAAAAACACTCCTTATCCTTATAAGCTCAATACGAATGTATTTGTAAGTTACAAGCTACAAGTTACAAGCTACAAGTTTCAAATATCCTGCTCCGAGCTACAGACATTGACATCCCCTTTTCATGATATAATTATCTCAATGGATAAAAAACTAGGCGGATTATTGATCGTTTTTTTTCTCCTTTTCACCGTATTTGCATCGTCGATTCTTTTTAGCGGTCAACTCTCCACAATAACACGAGCAAAAGAAGATTTTGCGCCCAGCGGAACGGCATCTTTACTCTTTGCATACCCCCTTCTTTTGAAGGCAGACGGCACTACAAAAAGTACCATTAGCATTTTTGTGCGTAGTGAAAAAGGAATGCCGGTTAAAGATAAGGCACTATCATTGACAGCAACGGTGGGCACGCTTAGCTCTTCAGTAGCAACTACAGACGAAAAAGGAAAGGCAACTCTCACCATTACCTCAACTACCCCTGGAGTGTCTGTCATTGGAGCATCAATTGAAGGATCTGTAAAAATATCTCAACCATTATCTGTTACATTTGAATAAATCTATGCATAAAAAAATCACAAAAGTCGTTATTCCTGCGGCTGGATTTGGCACACGTTTTCTTCCACAGACAAAGGCAATGCCTAAGGAAATGCTTCCTGTAGTGGATAAACCAGTCATTCAATATGTAGTAGAGGAAGCAGCAAATTCAGGTGTGGAAAATATCATTATTGTTACGGGAGCTAACAAACGGGCAATTGAAGACCATTTTGACGTGCCGAATGAAGATTTAATAAAAAATTTAATGGCAGGAAATAAAGAAAATATCCTTGAAAAAATTAGGAAAATTGCAGACATGGCAAACTTTATTTACATTCGCCAAAAAGGCCCCTATGGGAATGGCACCCCTATTCTTGCTGCAGAACCGGTGATTGAAGATGAACCATTTGCGGTGTTATGGGGAGATGAGTTTATCTACTCTACTCCACCCCGCTTAAAACAAATGATTGATGTGTATGAAAAATATGGAGGGATTGTTATCTCTGGAGTGAAAATTGAAAAGAAAGAGGACTTAAAACGATATGGAATCGCAGAGTTAGAACACGTAGAGGGTAATGTCCATATAATAAAACGAATTGTTGAAAAACCCGAGCCAGATGAAGCACCCTCAAATATCGCAACACATGGTGGATATATTCTGCCCCCTGATATTTTTAGCGCATTGAAGCGTATCAAGGCGGGAAAGGGTGGAGAGATTTGGCTTACCGATGCGATTAATCTGCTTAAGGATGAAGGTATTCCGGTTTATACTGTCGTTGTTGAAAATGGAAGATATTACGATACAGGAAATAAATTTGAATATTTAAAAACAGTTGTCGAATTTGCCCTTCAACATGATGAAACAAAAGAGGAGTTTAAACAATTTCTTAAGGAGTTGGATTTGAAGTAACAGAACCATATTGCCCTTTCTGTTTTCTGAAGTATTATTGATACTTACATAGACCCTCTATTTTTTCTTGCCCAGAATGGCGAGGAACAATACTCATTAAAACAAAACTTAGGAATACCCTAAAAATACTGAGGCTAACGAGTTCTTAATAAAATCATCATCTTAACCTACAAATAAGACAAGGAGAAATCAGGAAGCGTTCAGAAAAAAGTTGTTGTTTTAGTATCAAAAGACGGGCTAGGATTTATTTTATCCGTTTACGAAGAACGGAAACATTCTTTTGGCTTCCAAACCGAAGAATGCTTCTTTTATCCGAAGATAAAAAAAAGAAAGGAGGTGATCCATCCGCACCTTCCAGTACGGATACCTTGTTACGACTTAACCCCCATCGCCGAA
>Ga0194063_10001885_pt1 | contig 13288 bp, 18 predicted proteins | sample SepL3720m_MetaG_FD_155459 | JGI IMG/M metagenome (GOLD analysis project Ga0194063, IMG submission 155459) | Anoxic zone freshwater microbial communities from boreal shield lake in IISD Experimental Lakes Area, Ontario, Canada - Sep2016-L373-20m | ecosystem: Environmental > Aquatic > Freshwater... | reverse complement strand
GACGAACATGTCATCACCAAAGCCAAAGTCACTCATCACGAAAAACGTCTCAAGAAAATCGAAACCAAACTCAAGATTAAACCAGCCTCGCCAATTCTTTTTTAGGTTACCTCGACATCGCGGCCACGGCAACGATCACGATGAGAGCGAAAATCCCTAGCCATTTAGTCGTCGACAAGACTAGCTCCATTGCCTCTTTCCCCTTTTTATCCACAAACAACATATAAGGTCGATAAAACACCATCAGTCCACAAGCTAACACAGAGAAACAAAACAACGTCAAAAACATCATCGGACCAAAAGTCTTATTGATATGGGGGAAGATTGCCTCTCCATTGGCCATAATCCGGGAAAACAAAAACACATATCCAAACACTTCTGCCGCTTGGATCAGTCCTGTCTTACTCACATTATCTTTTTTATGCCACCACATCGTTACTCTCTTCCCTATTAATCATTAGTGCTAGGACAAAGGTCACAATCATATCCAGTTGGCACCCTATACACACTGGGCAATACACATGGAGCTCAAAAAGCTCGCGGTAAGCGATATACATACAAAATACTAGTCCAAACGTAGCCATACTCAGGACCAGTTTGCGATTTTTCATAAATGCACCAATGAGTATCAAAACATATCCAACTAGTCCATAAATCGGCGTCGGGATACCCAAGGTTTTTGATACTTCGCCTGATATCACCGCGTCGCAGTTGACTTTGGCGTTGATATTGCATGGCTGCCAAGCTGGTCGACTTAACTGTTCCCACATCAGGAAGGTCCCGAGCACTAGCCCGATTACTGCTAACACTTTTACCCAAAAATAGAGTTTTATTTTATTCATATAGCTATATATTACACCATGCTAAACTACACTCATGGAAGATTTTACCCTCGTCATTTTCGGCATTACCAGTAACCTCGCCCAGATCAAACTGATCCCCACCCTCTACGATCTCATGGCCGGCAAAGAGCTCGGTGACAAATTCTCTGTCGTCGGTGTTGGTAGAACCCAGATGGACCGCCCTCAGTTCGAAACTTATATCAGCCAAACTCTTCGGGCCAAGAATCGTCATCATACTCACTCTATCGAAGGCGCTATCGAGCAAAAGCTTTTCTCCCATCTCTCCTATCTCTCAGCCAATCTGACAGATGCTAGTAGTTACACAGCACTCAAGCAACTGATTACTTCTAAGGGCCACCAAAATTTGATGATCTATCTCGCGACTTTCCCTTCGCTTTACGGCTCGATTTTTACCCAGCTTAAACAGGCTGGTCTGACGGCAGAAAAAGCTGGTACTTGGACTCGCATCTTGATCGAAAAACCGATCGGCACCGATCGTACCTCAGCACGTGCGATGAATACTCTCCTCTCAGAATATTTCCGCGAAGATCAGATCTTCCGCCTCGACCATTACCTCGGCAAAGAAACTATCCAAAACATTTTGACTTTCCGCTTCGGCAACGGCTTCCTCGAGCCCCTGATGAATAGTGAGCACATCGACCATATTCAGGTGACTGCCGCCGAGGATTTTGGCATCGGACTACGTGGCAGTTATTACGACCAAAATGGCGCTATCAAAGATGTCGGCCAAAACCATCTCCTCCAAATGATTGCACTCGCCACCATGGACAAACCCAGTGTCTACAACGACAAAGAGATTACGAGAGAACGGGTCAAAGTTCTCTCTCATCTCATACCTGACGAAAGTTCGCTCGTCATCGGTCAATACGCTGGCTACACAAACGAAAAAGATGTCTCCCCCAAATCGATGATCGAAACTTATTTTTCCTTCAAAACTATGCTCGACAATGACCGCTTCCGCGGTGTCCCGATCTATATCCGTGGGGGCAAATGTTTAGCTCGTACGGCGACAGAGATCTCCATCATCTTCAAAAACTCTCCAAACGTCCTCATCTATCGCATCCAACCCAACGAAGGCATCGTCCTCAAAATCAAAACCAAAAAACCTGGGCACACCACACAGCTCGAAGATTCGTACATGCAGTATTGCTATCCGATCGGTGTCGATCTCCCCGATGCTTATGAAAAATTGATTGTCGACGCTCTTCGTGGAGACCAAACTTTCTTCAACGATGCCAATGAAGTCGATGCTCAGTGGGCCTTCACCGATCCGCTCGTCGCCGCCAAACACGATCTCACTCCTACCATCTACGAACCAGGTAGTTGGGGACCAGCTGATGGCTTTGACTGGCTCGAACCGTCGATCGCTTTTTGCACTATTTAGAAACTGGGTGCCCGCCGAATTGCCCACGCATGGCCGAGACTGTCTTATCGGAGAAATTATCAGATTCCGCCGATGATCTCTTCCTCACTTCAAGCGATTCTTTGATGATCGGGACCTCTACTCCTAACTCTTTGGCCGTATTTACCGTCCACTCCCCTTCACCGGTATGATCGATTTTAGAAGAAATCTTAGCTAGTTTCGGATCACTTGCAAACGCTGACTCTGTCCAGCCAACCAGTCGCGAAGTGATGACCGAGTTGTGGTTATACAAATTAAAAATTTGTGCTAAATCGTACTTGTACTCACTAGCTTCTAGGACCGCCGCCCCTTCAGCGATCGCCTGCATCATGCCGTATTCGATCCCGTTGTGCACCATCTTGGCGAAATGCCCGGCCCCGTTTGCCCCGCAATAAGTAAACGATTCAGGCGCAGAGACTGCCTCCCACAATTGTGTCAGTTCCTCATATTTCGCTTTTTCCCCACCGATCATTAGGCAAGCTCCCTCACGTGCTCCTTTTGGTCCGCCAGACACGCCGACGTCCATATAACTGATCCCATCTTTAGCTAACATCTCGCCTCTGCGCAAATCATCTATGTAAAACGAATTACCGGCATCGATCACGAGATCACCCGGATTCAACAAGGTTCGTAACTTTGCAATCATCTCATCCACCACTGGTCCTGCTGGCACCATCAGCCAAATAATTCGCTTACCTGCTTCGAGTTGCTCGACCATTTCTTCAATACTTACTACATTTGCTACCTCACTATTCGATCTATTCCACGCCAGCACCTCGATCCCTTTCTCCCGCATCGATAGTACTAGTCCTTTGCCCATTTTCCCCAGTCCGATGAATCCGAGTTTCATAATCAATCCTCCATTATTTTAATGTCTCAAACCATTCTACATCGCGACTAACAACCATGTCCCACCCCGGTTTGAGATTATGGTCAGCACCGGGATAGACATAGTAATTCACCATTTTATTTTTCTCTTTCAAAGTTTTGGCTAGTGCATCACTCCAAGCTTTTGGTACCGCTGGGTCAGCCGAACCCTGATGGAGTTGGATAGGGATCATGATCGAGTCTAGATAGCGATCGACCGAATAGTTAAACACATCATAGTCGTGTTCAAATTCCGCTACCTGACCCCTCAGCCATTTACCACTATCGGTGGCATCGTCAGTATAGTAGAGGATATTATAGGGAAATGGTTTGCTCACCGGCGCCCACAGCGTCACCCCTCTGACCTGCGAGGAGTCTCCTTGCAGGCTCGGTTCCCTTATACCAAGTATCTCTGCCACCGACAGCATGATCTGTCCTCCATTGCTATGACCCCAAAGATAGATCGGAGCTTTCGACTTCGCTTCGATGCTCGCGATCAAATCTAGTATTTCGACTGGTTTGACTAGTCGTGCCCCGAGGGCATTTTCGTCTTCTGCATCAGACTCCCCGTACCCAGAAAAATCTGGGGCATAGGTAGTGTATCCATTTTCACTATAATATTTGGCGGCGTTATGGGTCCCGATCCCTGTCTTATAGATCTCTTTCTCCACGTACCCCCTCGCCATCACCACGATACCTTTCATCTCTCCCTGTGCTTGATTTATCTCTCCACTTATTCTCCTGCCCTCACTAGTGTAATAAAACTTACTCCCTACTACCTGGATCTTGCTCGCCACTCCTCCCCGCTCGGATAGTTTGTCGAAACCATACTTTTCATAAGGTTTTGCTCGACTCACTTCATCACTTTTTGGACTAAATATCACATTCCCTGTGCGTGACAATCCCCACCACAACCCTATCGCCATTATTACAAAAACCGCAATTACCCAACTAAATTTTGATTGCACGGGTTCGACCCCCTTTATCTTCCACCCGGTATCCGAGTTTCTCGATATCCATGCGGATCTTATCGGCCTCAGCGTAATTACGCATTTTCCGCACTGCTTCCCTCTGCTCGATTAGTTTTTCCACCGTCTCAGGTATTTTTTCGTCAATTTGCATGCTCACCTCCTTGTTTAAATCTAACCCGAGTACTCTATCAAACTGCGTGAGTAAATCAACTTTGTCATAGTTGGGTATATTCGACTTGGCTACTTCCCAGACAGTCGCTAGAGCTTCGGGCATATTCAGATCATTCTCTATCGCCTGCGTAAACTCAGTTTGATAGGTTTCAATTTTTGCTAGTTTTTCTTCTGACAGTTCGGTCCTATTACTTTGATCATTTTTGGCTGATTGATAGATCTCTCTTAGTTTGATGAGGGCTGTCGCGGCTGAGCCCAAACTATCCCAGGTGAAATTGATCTGCCTACGATAATGACCAGTCATGTAAAAATAGCGCAAAGCTAGTGGATCAAACCCTTTGGCGATGATGTCAGCCACTGTGTATGCGTTTCCCAGTGATTTGCCCATTCGACCAGAATCGACGAGCAAGAATGCTCCGTGTACCCAGGTAGTCACAAACGGGTGCTTACCTGTCGCTCCTTCAGCTTGGGCAATCTCATTGGGATGATGGGTGGACCTAAGATCCTCGCCTCCCACGTGGATATCAAACTGATCGCCGAGGTATTTCGTAGCCATGGCCGAACATTCGATATGCCAGCCGGGGAAACCTACTCCCCACGGAGACTCCCATTCCATCTGTCTTTTGGTCCCATCACTTGGCGAGTATTTCCATAGCGCGAAATCGCGGGGATTCTTTTTCTCAGGATTTGGTTCGAGTCTAGCTCCCTTTTTCATCTCATCGAGATTAGATAGTTCGCCGTACTTGAAACCCATGGATTCAAATTTGACTGTATCAAAGTAGATCCCGTCAGCAATTTTATAAGTAAAGCCTTTGGCCTCTAGTTGTTTGATCATCGCGATTTGCTCAGGCAAATGCTCGGTCGCTTTACAGACGACATCAGGTGTCTGGATATTCATTAGCTTCAAGTGCTCCATAAATTCGTCGCCATAGTTTTTGGCGATATCCCACGCCGTTCGCCCGGTCTTGGCCGAGGCTTTTTCTAGTCGATCTTCTCCCTGACTCGCATCCCCTTCGTTATCCCCTGTCAGATGTCCGACATCAGTCAGATTCATCACATGTTTGACGTCGTATCCTAGATATCTAAGCGATCTCACGAGCAGATCGGATAGTGTATAAGTGCGAAAATTCCCGATCGAGGCCGTACTATATACCGTCGGTCCACAGGTATACATCCCAATCTTCCCGACCGTCCGTGGCACTATCTCCTCAACTTGTCTAGTGAGCGAATTATAAAGTTTCATACTTACATCTTATCATTACCCTGCACCCCACGCCTTATTTTCTGCGCTCGCCTCTCCCTTAGCCGCTTTTAGCCCAATATCTTCCTGTTGTTTCTTTTGGAACTCGAATTCCTTTTTCTCCTCTACCTTTTTCTCCTCCACCTTCTTTCTCTGTTCTTCTTTTTGCTCGTACTCCTGTCTAGCCTTCTGCATCCCACCTTCGATAGTAGTATCTAGTCCCCACTCTCTCACTAGCTTGCCTCTGATCTGTCGCAGTTCAATATCATCTTTTTTCTCAGACAACCCCGTATATTTTTGATAATCTTCTTGAGTTTTAAATCCAGCTTTAGCCAAATCTGCCATCGGATCAGCTGGTGTTGCGGCGGGAGTAGTATTTTGCTGGGTTTGTTTACCTTGTTCCATCTGCTGACCAACCGCATCTTTGACCACCTCCATCGGCTCGGCCACAACTGTCTTAGCTACATGTTTTGCGAGTCCCGCTAAATTTTGCCCGACCGATTTCCATACACTCATAAATCTAGTATATCGGAAAAATTGGTGTTCTGAACTCTTACCCTAGTCTCATCTTCGCGTAGACTAGCAGTGCGACGATGATCGCCGTAAACAAAAATGTCTTACTCAAATCTTTAACAACATATTTGCTAGATAAATATCCGAACTCACTCGCGTCCTTGGCCGCTGTACGCTCGTTCGCTGTAATCTTAAAGTTCTGGAGTCTGTATCCACTTTGGATCTTCTCGGCTCGTGTTTTATTCCTCGTCATATTCTTTGTTTAGTTTCATGTCGTCTTCAATTAAGCGACGCAAATATACAGCTCTAGGTAATTTTTTCTTACGAGAGATCCAATCTAAATAAGTTCCAATTTGAGGAGAGATAAAAAAGTTAAATCTAGTATCACTATGCTCTTTGGCATATTCAATATACTCTTCCAAAACTTTCTCCAAATTACTTTCTGAATACTCTACAAAATACAATGCCTCTTGACCTTGATTCTGCAAAATATGCGGTTTCTTACCAGTCATATACAAAACTACTACTTGCTTATTATCAGTCAGGGCCTCAGCAATTTCTTGTCCTACTCCAAAAGAAGGGGTAGATGCCTCGACAAGCACCAAATCTGCCTGCTTCTTCCATTTACTAATTTTTTTATGTGCAGCCAGTGCATCTGCCTCAGTTTGAGCCTTTAGTTGATCAGCAGTTTTAATCTGCAACATATGTGAAATAACCGTGTGTCCATTTTTATCTAAAATCTGGATAATGCGAGCATAAATTTTTCGCATATCATCAGAAACGTTTGAGATCGCAGCAGTAAAATATACTTTCATAATTATTTCTCCTTAACCAATGATAACATGGCAATCAATACATCTAGGCTCATAAGTAACAGTTATAGATGGGGCAATCAACTCAGGATCATCTGCTGAAGTAGGTAACCCGTCCACTGTTCTTTGATTGTAGATTGCGGTATTTTTCCCACATTTTAAACAGGTAGCCACCAAAGGAAAATTCGCAAATGATCTATCTTTAAGAACGGCAGACATCAAAAATTCACTTCCCTGGGCAGTATAGAGCATACCCATAGCAATCACCCAACCTCCACGTTCCACATAGTCAGAAATAACTTTCAGTAAAAATGATTGGAATTCATGTGGGAAAAACTGTACCTCATCAATAATCACTACATCCCGCTTATCGAAAATCTTCAGTATTTGTTGCTTATTCGATACCGATTCTACTTTTTTCTCTACTCCACTTCTAGAAAAATACTTATCTGTAGGAACGTCCGGTCTACTAACCTCTGGCTGTATTGCGGCCAAATTAACATCTTTTCGTTTTAATCTATCAACTAATAAACAAGCGGCTAAAGTTTTGCCTGAATAAACAGGTCCATACACGAAAAGCAAACCACCATCTCCTGTTTTCAGTCCAACTTTTACTAAATCCAAAATTTCGTCTACAACTTGCTCGGCATTTTCGTTAACGTAAGAATACAATTCGAGCTCATCTGAGGTTGCTCGTTTCTTTACATTGGTTACAGAAATTACGTTTTTCATAACGACTTCCTTGTGCCAAACGCGTGTACGAGCGTTTGGTCGTCTGCATATTCTATCTCAACACCAGTCGGAAGTCCACGACCTATCCGACTAATTTCCACTTTCAGCCCAGTCAGAGCTTGCTGGATATATAGTGCCGTCGCCTCCCCTTCGAGGCTCGTATTGGTCGCAAGGATCACTTCTTTGACACTCCCTTGCTTCACTCTCTTCACCAGAGTATCTATATAAAGCTCGTCTGGTCCGATATTGTTTAAAGGCGAAATCGAGCCATGGAGGACATGGTAAACCCCCTTGTAGCTACCTGACTTCTCGATCGCCAGAACGTCCTGAAATGACTCGACCACACAGACTTGGCTCGCCTCGCGACTAGGGTCGCCGCAGACTGAGCACTGGTCCTGATCAGTCAGATTGTGACAAATCGTGCAAATCTTGGTTAATTTCTTGAGATTTGTCAGAGATTGGGCAAACGACTCTAGGTCGCGCTGAGGCACACGTAGCAGGTAAAATGCCAGTCTCTGGGCACTGCGCCTCCCGATCCCCGGCAACTTCTCAAAACTATTAGTGAGATCTTCGACGACTTTAGGTAGCTTCATATGGGACATTGTATTCCTATAAATAAGCGAGTCACAAGGTGCAGGAGTATCTCTCACCAAAAAATTATTCGCAAGCGGTTAGCCGAGACAAAGCAAAATTTTCACCAGAAAATTATTGCGGTTTTTTGAGAGATGGTACTCCGAACCTTGCAGACGAGCATCCACTTACTGCCCCATCGCCCCACCTAGTAGTCCTTTGAGCCCACCAGACATCTCCTGGAGCTTCTTGGCCGCTACTTGCTGGGACTTCTTGATTGCCTCGTTGAGGACCTTCACGATGCGCTCTTCGTATTTACCATCGATGGTGATGGTCTCGAGTTTTTGGTCACCGGTCATAACGACGCGGATCCCATTCTCTTCTACTTCGATCACTTCAGCCTGGAGCTGTTTCTGCATCTGTACGGCCTGATCACGAATTTTTTTCAGATTGGACACTTGCTGACCCATTTGCTGGAATTTATCGAACATAAATGATCTCCCTTTGTATTAATTACTAAATATTGCTATCGCGTCGTCTATTGTATCACCGTGCCCCTCCGAAGCCACAGGCGAAGGGGGGTCATTCTTTATAGATTGTCCGGATTTTAGTTTCTCCTTCATGATTTGCCAAGGCGACTTCTCTTCCTCTTTTTGTAATACTTGTTCTCTTTCTTTGACTACTTCTTTTTTCTGTTCCTCCTTCTCACTTTTCACTTTCAACTTCTCACTTGCCAAACCTGCAGTTTGGCCACACCACTCGACAATCGCTACCTGGAGGAGCAGTTCTCCGTCGAGAGATGTTGCTAGTCGCCTAGCCACCTCGTCGAGGACAAAGATAAATTTCGTGATCTCTATCTCAGCTTCCCCTGCTAATAGCTTATCCCTGAGTCCTCGCATCAAAGAGACGATCAGATAATTCATATCTACCCCGTTTACCACCCCTTCGCTCAGTAGTTCTAGCGATTTAGTCACGTCTTTTTCTATCAAAGAGTTTGCAAGGTTCGTAACTTTGTAACTCGCACTACCAGATACGATTAGCTCGATCTCCGCGATCTCTACTATGTCCGAGTTAGACAGGACTTGGTCAAGTATTTTCACTCCGTCACGAAATGACCCATCAACTGCTTTAGATAGATATTCGAGCGCTTCATCACTCACCTTCTTGCCTTCACCTGCAATCACGCGGGCGAATGACCGCTTCATTTCCTCTCCCGTGGCTTTCGTAAACTGGATCTGTACACAGCGCGAGATGATGGTCTCAGGGACTTTGTGTAGTTCTGTCGTACACAGGATAAAGAGCGAGTGACTCGGCGGTTCTTCTAGGGTTTTAAGTAGTGCATTGAATGCTTCGGTAGTCAGCATGTGGACTTCGTCGATGATATAAACTTTGCGCGGGAGGATGGCAGGAGCCAAACGGATCTTCTCTTTCAGCTCACGCATATCATCGATCCCTCGGTTCGAGGCGGCATCGATCTCAATCACGTCGACCGCACTGCCATTCAAAATGGCCTGGCAAGCCGAACATTTATTGCATGGCTCACCGAGTTTATCCCCATTCTTCTCACAGTTTACTATCCTCGCCAAGACCCTCGCAGTACTAGTTTTGCCAGCTCCGCGTGGACCAGTCAAAAGATAAGCATGCGCCACCTTGTTGGCTTTGACGATATCTGAGAGAGTTTTGCGTACACCAGACAGATCAAGCTCTTCGATTGTCTGTGGTCGATATTTGAGATAAAGATTCATGACTTACACTGTACCAAAAATCTGCCTACTCTTAAATCCATCAAACAGGTACATTAAACAAACAAACAATTTACTCATGGTGATATCCAAGCAGATGCATGAGTCCATGCTCAGCCAGGAATTGGATCTGACTATCGACCTTGCACTGTTTCTCTAGTGCCTCCTCGACGGCGACCGGATAACACACCACGATATCCCCTAGTCGCAAGATCCCGTCTGGACTAGACATAAACGGACGATCATCTTGAGGATCATTTAGGGGGAACGACAGCACATCTGTCGGTCCCTCTAGTTTCATATACACTCTGTGGAGTTCGCTGATTTTGCGTTTCCCGACCACCTGCACGTCCACCTCGATCGCATCGGTGAGACGATATTTGGCCAGCACTTTAGTTAAGTGTTCGCGCAGTGCCGACCGATCAAAAGGAAACTTGGCATCAGCCAAAATATTTATGTTTATCATTGTTACTTAAAAAGTTCTTTCACTATCTTGGCTACCGTCCCGCCCTCAGCGTTCTTCCCTACCGCTTTCATCGCGGCATTCATCGCCATGCCAAAATTGGCTGGTTTGGTCTCATCTAGTGCCTGTTTGACCAGGCTTCGCACCTCATCTTCCGACATCATCGTGGGTAAATATTCTTCGATCAGACTCAGTTCGTATTGCTCTTTCTCTGCCAGCTCTTCTCTTCCCCCAGCTTTATAAGCCACGATCGACTCTCGTCTTTTCTTGGCTTCTTTAACTAGCACCGCGACGATCTGCTCATCAGTCAAATTAGGACTATCTACTTCGGCGTAACGAATAGAGGAGACCATGAGGCGCAAAGCATCAAGTCGAGCTTGATCATGCGCCTTCATGGCCACCTTCATCTCATCTTGTAATACATTCAAAATTGTCATTATTTCTTCTTTGAAGCATTCAAACGTTGCATACGATCAGTATACTTTTTACGTTTAATTTCGTTGTTGCGTTCCTTGCGGATCATCGAAGGTGACTTGTGGAACTCACGTTTGCGAGTTTCTTCGATCACATTTTCGGTCATGACTTTTTTCTTAAATCTGCGGATAACTCCGTCTGGAGATTCATCCTTTTTCGCTTTTACTATAATTGGCATTTAACTAGACACCTCCTTGATCATCTCGAGCAGGTCATTCAATTTTAATTGGGTTGGCTCTTTGAGCATCCCCTTATCTGACCCCGAGAATAACATGTGTCCAGAGTTGTGGTAGACCCATCGCTCTGCACTTTCACGTAAGCATATTTTATCATACAAAGCCTGTAGCGGGAGTTTTACCCCAGGTGCAGTCTTGATTTTGAGGAATCCTTTTTGATTGTCGCTTATCACAACGATCTCATATCCCATCTTTTGCGCGGTTTTAGAGATGTCGTCAGCCGCCGTCTCGACGATTATTCCCCTGCCCCAGGCACTTTCGAACTCTGTCCCCTCATTGACCGCTTCTTTGCCCTTTTCCCAGTCTTTGAGACGTTGATATACCCCGTCCAAATAAACGAAAACCATCCGCAATACTGCCTCATTGTCATGGATCTGCAGACGATGGAGGGCTGGGATGATCTCGTGGAGCATCAGTGCCATCCGCGGGCTATCTGTACCTGGCCAGTAGCAATCCTGGAAAGTGTCGATTTCTAAGGCGATGGCGACCATTTCTTTGAGGTTAGCATCGTCCTCTGATACCAGTTTCTCTGCCACGAGCTCTTCAAATACGAGTTTCGCCGCACAAGTGGTGAATCCGCCAGGGCGGTGATGGTCGAACTTGCCCCCACCTACGTCGACGTGCACGATATTTGGATCATTGTCTGGAGGTAGATTTTTGTAGGTAGTCGGGGCTGGGACGAACTCGAATTTTGCGTCCCCGTAGCGCGACTGATCAAACCGGACTAGTAGCCACGCCGCCATGATCGCATCTAGATCTGGGTGGATATGGGTCACAATCATCTTGGTCATTGGGTTTATTCTAACATGGCTGAAACTACTCAAGTTTCATGGATCAAGTTGCAAAAACACCGCACCTGCCCGCAGTGCTATAGCACAGCTATTGCAGGCGGGGGCCGATTAGAATAGCGACAAGATCTCAGTAAATTTAGCTAAAAAACAAATCCAGATCATCACCCTATAGCCTATAGTTGACAAATCACCAATATTGGCTAAAATACACACTTGTTAAGTATTAACCTAATAATGAGTACTCTATGGAAAATAGATTTAGAATTAAAGGTTGTTCAAAAAATGTCGCTGTAGATTTAAAACATCAATATGCAGTCGAGGGTCAATATTATTCAAACGTGCGCCGAACTGCTAGTGTTATCACTCCAGCAGATTGTCCAGAAATTGATCAAGAAGTAAATTTAGACATTACCACACATGCCCAACTTAACGAATATGAAAACTTAGTTAACGTACCTATTGGGGTAATTTGTCTATATCTGAATTGTCCATTTAATAATATTAATAGTTAGCTCAGTTAAACTAGCTAAAAAACAAATCCTTCACCGTCACCCCGATCAGCAGTGCGATGAGTAGGAACATCCCCACCCCGTTAGCATATCGCTCGAACTTGACCACTCTCTTACGCCCAATTATTTTCTCGAGAGCGATCATTAGTAATCTCCCACCATCGAGTGCCGGGATCGGTAGTAGGTTAAAGATCGCAAGGTTCAGCGAGATGATACCAGCAAACCGTGCCATCGTCACCCAGCCTTCTTTGGCCGCCGACTCGCCCACCTTCACGACAGCCACTGGTCCACCCATATTCTTGAGTAGTTCAGCCGGATGCATGAAGATTTTCAAAAACTCGCGACTCCACGCCACCGCTTCTTTAGTTCCCTCTATCGCCCCGTAAAATGGTGCCTCATACCACGCTTTCTTGATATAGGTTACGATCGGGACCGTCGATACCCCGACTCCCAGTGCCCCCTGACCAGCAGGAGGATTAATTCTCGGGATCACCTCGACTATTCTCGCACTATCGGACTTTAGTCCGTTAGCATCGACTTTAGCCAGATAAATACTGATCATCTCACCCTGACGTTCTTTGACTAGACTGACGAATTCATCAGCCTTTTTGATATCTTTATCCCCTACTTTTACGACTACCTCGCCCGCCTTCATACCCGCAATTTCTGCTGGACTATCACTGGCTACTTCTGTCACCATCACTTGTTCCCCCGCAAACTGCGGGATCCCCATCTTCGCATATACCGCACTAAACATCAGGATGCCAATCAGGAAATTCATGGTGACACCCGCCACGATCACGAGCGCTCTTTGCCAGGCTGGTTTAGCGAAAAACATGTGGTTATGCGTTAGTGGATTGATGCGCTCCCACAAAGTAGGATCAGCCTCTTCCCCAGCCAGTCGGACAAATCCACCGATCGGTAGCCAGTTG
>Ga0194063_10001884_pt1 | contig 13291 bp, 9 predicted proteins | sample SepL3720m_MetaG_FD_155459 | JGI IMG/M metagenome (GOLD analysis project Ga0194063, IMG submission 155459) | Anoxic zone freshwater microbial communities from boreal shield lake in IISD Experimental Lakes Area, Ontario, Canada - Sep2016-L373-20m | ecosystem: Environmental > Aquatic > Freshwater >... | reverse complement strand
CGATGGGACCCCTGCCAGCCCGAGCATGGCAAGCGTGCCGCCGATCACCCACGCCGACGTCCAGGCAACCCGGTCGACCCGCCACGCGATCAGGGCGCACCCGCAGATGTAGGTGGCCGCGCCCAGACACAACGAGACCAGTACCACCGGCAGGACCGCATCGCCCGGGCCCAGCATGATCTCCTTCGCTCCGAGGGCGGTCATGACGATGCCGGCCACGGGAAGCAAGTGACCGTAGGTGTACGCGTCGCGCGCGATGAGCGTGCGAGCGATGCCATCGGTGGCGTGCAGCGCAAGTTCCCCGGCCTCTGCGAGGTGGGAGAAATACAGCGTCCACATCAGGGCCGCGATGGCCAGGCCGACCAGCGACCCGACGATCGCGAACCACGCCGGGGTCTGGGTCTGCGCACTCGCCGTCGCGAGGCCGATCGCCACGACCGCCTCGCCCAGGGCGATGATGATGATCAGCCCATACCGTTCCGAGAAGTGCTGCGGATCGACCTTCCAGCCCCGCGGGCGCGCGAGGATCGGGGTGGCGAGGTCGAACAGGACCGCCGCTGCCCAGATCCACAACTGCAACGGTGAGCCGAGAAGGGCTCCGGCGATCAACGCGACGGGGATGATGACCGCCCCGACGCTGAGCCTTCGCACGGCCGCTGCGTAGCCGGGGTCCTCCTTGCTCGCATGCTGGTAGGCGACGATCCACACCACGCGGGTGACCGTGATCCCGAGGGCGACCAGCAGCGCGCCGCTGGTGAACGCCGTCGGTACCGCAAGGCCCACCACGAGCATGCCGGCCATGCCGGCCAGCAGCATCAGTCGCATGACCGTGCTGTCCGCCCCTCGGGCGTTGGTGAGCCAGGCGAACGAACTCCAGGCCCACCACAAGAGCGCGAAGACGATGAGCCCGTGAAGGAAGCCCAGCGGTGTCGGCTGGGCGGCAAGAAGCGTCGTGACCTGCGTGAACGCGAACACGAAGACGAGGTCGAAGAACAGTTCTGCGGCTCCGACGCGGTGCGCTGAGCCCAGCCCGGGTGTGGACGGGTCGGGATTCATGGAAGGAGGGTAGGCGACCTTGCCGATCTCGTTCGCATGTCGGGCATAACGGCTACTGTCGCGGGATGACTGAACTGGAGATCCTCGACCGCGCTGGCGCCGGCTTCTACGCAACTCTCGTCCAGGTGCAGGACGATCAGTGGGACGAGCCGACGGGGAATGAGGGCCAGACCGTTCGTCAGTTGGTCAACCATGTGGTCGGTGGCAACCGGATGGCGGTGGCCATCCTCCAGGGCGGCAGCAAGGCCGACGGGCTGGCTCAGTTCGCCAGGTCCGCAGGCGACGTCGACCTCGTGGGCGCCTTCGAGGTGAGCAGGATCGAGCTCGCGGAGGCGTTCGCGGCGCCGGGTGCACTCGACCAGACGGTGGCGCACCCCGCCATGGACATGCCGAGCCGGCAGCTGCTCGGCTTCCGCCTCACGGAATACGGCCTGCACGGCTGGGACCTCGCACGCGCGATCGGTGCCGACGACCAGATCGACCACGACGTCCTGACGGGCCTGCTCGCAGTGCTCGAGCCGATGGCTGAGGTCCTGCCGAGCACCGGGATGTTCGGCGAGGGGCGCAGCGGGGAGCTCGGCGACGACGCCTCGCTTCAACACCGCGTGCTGGACCTGTCCGGCCGCCGGCCTTGATGCCTAGGCGGGGGTGACCGCCACCGCCATGCCGGCGAGGGCGGAGGTCCCGGACAGCGGATCGACCGCCCGGGAGCTGACGATCACGTTCACGTTCGTGCCCGGGTTCGCGTGCGCGATGGCACCCCAGGTGCCCTCGTCAGAGTGACCCCAGCCGTGCGGCATGCACACCACCCCTGGTCGCACGTCGTCGGTGATGGTGACTGGCGCGACGGCTTCCCCGGTGGCCGTCGCGATCCGGGCCTCCTGCCCGTCGACGAGTCCGACGCGCGCGGCGTCCATCGGATGCATGAGCAACGCACACTGGTTGGAGCCGCCGGCGAGGGCCGGTGTGTTGTGCAGCCACGAGTTGTTGCTGCGCAGTTGCCGACGGCCCACGAGGACGAGGCTTGGCTCGGGTAGGGGCGCTTCCAACAATCGCTCGGCGTCGCGGAGGGCATCGATGAGGACGCTCGGAACCAGTTCGATCAGCCCCGTTGGCGTGCGCAGCACCTCGGGTAACCGTGGCTGCAGCGGGCCGAGGTCAATGCCGTGCGGTGCGTCCTCGATCTGGGCGAGCGTCAGGCCCTCTCGGGCGCCGAACCCGTCGCCGTAGGGCCCGGACCGGATGCGAAGGTCCAGCAGTCGCTCGATGCCGCGGCGGGGCGCCACGGCTGCCATCAGGTCCTCGGCCTGCCGGCCATGGCAGCGCGACGCCTCGTCGGCACCCGCCTGCTGAGCTACCGTGAGCGCGATGAGGTCGTCCACGTCCTCCGTCGACGGCTCAGGCCCGTTCGATGCGATCGCGAAGGCAATGCTCGTCAGCTGCAGCAGGATCTGCGACTCGTCCATCTCCGTCGACTCGGCGTCGAGTGCGGCAGGGGAGAAGCGGGCGGTGTTGCGAACGGCGAGATTGGCGAACGTCACGTCGAAGTGCTTGCGCGCCAAGGGTGACGGCACCGGAAGGATCACGTCGGCATGGCGGGAGGTCTCGGTGACGTAGGGGTCGATGCTGACCATGAAATCGAGCGACGTGAGCGCCGCCTCGAGTCTCCTGCCATCCGGTGTCGAGACGACCGGGTTGCCCGCCACGACGAACAGGGCGCGAATGCGGGCGTCGTCGGCGGAGGGCGTGTCGATCTCCTCGGCCAGTGCGGCGGCGGGGAACTCCCCGAAGATGCTGGGCAGACCGCGGACCCGGCTGCGCTTGCGGCCCGGGATGATCGCCCCGCGACCGACCCCCGACGTGCCCTCCGTCGTCGGCCCGCCCGCAGGAGCCAGGGGCCACATCACGCCGCCTGGCTCGTCGACCGAGCCGAGCAGGAGATTGACCACGTCGATGAGCCAGGACGCGACGGTTCCGAGGTGGACGGTCGTGTCGGGTCCGACGGACAGGCCCGTTGTCGTCGTGCCCATCCGGCCGTAGACCGCGGCGCGCGGACCTGCTGCCAGTTCGTGCGCCAGTCGCCGGATCGTGTCGGCCGGCACGTCAGTCATGTTGGCGACCGCCTCGGGCGAGAACGGCCGCAACGACTGGGCCATGGTGTCGAGCGCGCCCGGTGCAAGGTGCTCCGCGGCGCGACCCGGCGAAGCGAGCCCGTCGGCGCACAGCACGTTGGCGATGGCAGCGAGCAGGAACGCATCCGATCCGGGTCGGATGGGCACGTGCTCGTCGGCGGCGCGGGCCGTCCGCGTGCGGATGGGATCGACGACGACAAGTCGTCCGCCGCGCCCGCGGAGTGCCCGCAGGCGGCCGGGTACGTCGGGCACCGTCATCATCGAGCCGTTGGAGACCAGCGGGTTGGCGCCCAGCACCAGCAGGTAGTCGGTGCGATCGATGTCGGGAACAAGCACGGACAGTCCGGTCCCGAACATCAACGCCGACGCAGCCTGCTTCGGGAACTGGTCGACGGTGCTCGCGGAGAACCGGTTGATCGTGCCCAGTGCACGGACGAACGCCGGCAGGTAGAAGGCGCTGGACAGGTTGTGCACGTTGGGGTTGCCGAGGTACAGGCCGACGGCGTCTGCGCCGTGCTCGGTGATCACTGGTGCAAGGCGTCGGCGGATCACGTCGAACGCGCCCTCCCACGTGGAGGGCTCAAGTCGACCCGTCGAGGGATCGCGCACGAGCGGCTGGCGCAGCCGGTCAGGGTCGGCATGCAGTTGGCCGATCGACGTGCCCTTCGGGCAGATGAAGCCGTGGCTGAAGACGTCGTCCGCGTCACCTCGTACGCGTGCGACCGCGCCGTTCTCGACGGTGATGAGCAGGCCGCAGGTGGCCTCGCACAGCGGGCAGATGTGCAGGTGGTCAACCATCTGGCGACAGTAGCCCCGACCGGCAGGACTGGTGGGTCATTCGCCGGACGCCGCCCGGGCACGCGCCTCGAACGCCTCAGTGACCTGGCGGGCGATCTCGCTGCCGTCAGCGACACCCGTGACGGTGGCGAGGAACTCGTCGCGCTCAACTCGAAGGAGGCGGCAGGGGACGAGCGCGGTCACGGTCGCCGATCGCGGCGCGTCGCGCAGGAGCGCAAGCTCCCCGAAGCCCTCCCCGGGCTCCATGTCGTAGGGCAGGCGCTGGCCGTCCTTCACGACCGAGAGTCGACCCGTCCCCACGATGAAGAACGCATCGCCAGGATCGCCCTGATGGATGACGACGGTGCCCGCGGCGACATCGACCCACTCCGCCTCCTGCGAGAGCCGTTCGATGGCGGGCGGCCTCAGCGCGGCGAGGAAGCCGACCCCGCGAAGCGCGGCAACGACATCGGGCAGGGCCGCAGCGCGGCGGTCCAGCTGGCGCAGGACTGGGGCGGCCACGAGGGCGACGATGACCAGCCCGAGCCCGACCGGCACGTAGGCACCCGCTGCGCCGAACCACAGGACGCACAAGGGGCCGACGATCGCGCCGAGTGCCAGGCCGAACATCGCCAACGACTCCTGAACCGCGAAGACTCGGGCTAGTAGCCGCGCATCGGTCGATCGTTGCAGCAGTGTCCGCACCGCCACGGAGCTGACGGCCAGTCCGATCCCGCAGGCCGTCAGCCACACGAGTGCCGGAGTGATCGCATGGGTGAGCGACATCCACACGAGGGGGACACCACTAGCGACCAGCGCGATGACGATGATGGGCGACAGCCTGGCGCGGGCGGCCAGCCCCGCGGCGGCGAGCGACCCGATGAACGTCCCGATGCCCTGGGCACCGATCATCAGTCCCTGGAGGCTCGCGTTGCCGTCCAGGCGGTCGGTCGCGAATGCGACGCCCATGACCTCGAGGGATCCGATGACGATGAAGGAGACGCCCACCATCAGCACGAGGAGGAAGACGGCCGGATCGCGGCGCACTGCTCGCACGCCGGCAAGCCAACTGTCATCCTCGCCGGATTCAGCGCTCTCGGCCGAGGCGGCCGGCAGGCCGAGGCGGGTTGTCAGGGCCGCGGCGCCCAGCATCGCCACCGCGCAGAGCAGCGGGACGATCGCATAGCCGATGCGCTGGATCAGCAGGCCGGCCGCGATCGGGCCGGCGAAGACGCCGATGCCGTCGACGATGCCGGTGGTGGCGTTCGCCCGGACGAGGGCTTTCGGAGTGGGCGACAGCTGAGGAAGCGCGGCGTTGTGGATGGGCCGCGCGACGGACACGAGCACCGTGGCGACCGTCGATGCCGCCACGACCCAGAACAGCGGCGCCGCGCTCCACAGCAGCCCGGCGAGGACGAGGAGTGCTAGGCCCTGCAGCGCGTAGGCGCCGCTGAGCGCGGCGCCCCGCGGCAGCCGGTCGCCCACGACGCCCAGCGGCGTGGCAAGAGCGGCGGCGGGTATCAACTGGACGAGCAGGACCAGACCGGCGAGGGCGGGCCCGCCCTCCTGAAAGACGTAGAGCAGGACAGCCGCCCAGTAGCCGTATTCGACGAGGGAGAACAGGGCGCACGCGATGAGGGCCCTGGTCAGCAGCCGCACTTCGCCCCCCTCGTCGACGCTTCCGGCGACCCTACCGGCGCTCACGCGTCGGCGCATTGCGCTCGAAGATGAGCATTCCGGCCGCCGCGCAGTAGCGGGTCAATACGATCGTCTTCGTATCCGTTCCCGACACCTCACCTGGAAGTGCCTGACATGACGAGCGACGCACCCACCACCACCTGGCCGCCCAACGACCCCGCCACGTGGCGCTACCTGCCGGAATCCTCGACGCCGGTGGACCACGACCGGGTCGCTGCGCTGCTCGCCGTCGAGTGGGAGCGCTTCATTGCAAGCACCCCGGCTTCGGCTGAGCACAACATCCGGGCGAGCAAGTCGCTTCCCCTGGGCGTGACGTCGTCGTTCCAGCACTGGGATCCGTATCCGATCTCGATCGCCTCAGCGAATGGGGCGTGGCTCACCGACGTCGACGGCCGCAAGCTGCTGGACCTCTCGATGGGCTTCGGCGCCATGATGGTCGGCCACCTCAACCCCGTGGTCGTGGAGAAGGTGAAGTACGCCCTCGAGACAACGGGCACGCTCTTCGTCACGCCGTCGCCGACGGCCACCGAGGTTGCCGAGCGGTTCCAGAAGCGCTTCAGCCTCGACCGGCTGCGCTTCACCAACTCCGGCACCGAGTCCACGATGTACGCCGTGCGTACGGCCCGCGCGTTCACGCACCGTCGCGGCATCGTCAAGATGGAGGGCGGCTACCACGGTGGCTACGACGCCCTGTCCGTCTCCGTCAAGCCTGATGTCGCCGGAGCGGGGCCGGAAGGCTTCCCGAGCGCCGTGGTTCCGTTCGAGGTCGAGGCCGGTCTCGTCCATGTCGTGCCCTACAACGACCTCGAGCGGCTGGCGACCATCCTCGATGCGCATGCTGACGAGATCGCGGCCGTCGTCATGGAGCCGGTGATCGAGAACCTCGGCATCGTCCTGCCCGATGAGGGCTACCTCTCCGGGGTGCGCGCGCTGTGCGACCACCACGGCGTGCTGCTGATCTTCGACGAGGTCAAGACGGGCCTTACCGCTGGCTACGCCGGCGCTACCAGCCGCCTCGGGGTCACCCCGGACCTCGTGACTTTGGCCAAGAGCATCGGTGGCGGTCTTCCGCTGGCCGCGTTCGGCGGTCGCGAGGAGGTCATGGCTGCGGTCACTGACGGGCGCATGCCGCACTTCGGCACGTACAACGGCAACCCGCTGGTCATGGCGGCGGCGGCCGCCGTCGACGAGGTGTGCACCGAGGAGGCGCTCGCGTCGGCCGAGGCGATCAACGAGGGCGCTCTGCGCGCGCTCGACAAGGTGATCGACCAGTACGAGCTGCCGGCCCACACCGTCGGGTTCGGCATCAAGGGTGCCGTCACCTGGTCGACGACGCCCGTGCGCAACTACCGCGACTACAAGCGCACCGACTTCCTGACGGCTGAGCTCAGCTGGCTGTGGGGCGTCAACCGCGGCATCCTCACCCCGCCAGGACTGGACGAGCAGTGGCTGGTGTCCCTCGCGCACACGGCGGAGGACATGGCTGCGCTGGTCAGCGACTTCACCGACCTGGCGGCGGCGATCCGCGCCTGATTCTCCGCTTGCCGCGCCGGCGGGCTAGGACGACGTCGGGGCGAATGCCTCGTCGGTCGTCGTCAGGCCGCATCGTCGGCCCGGCAGGTCGTAGCCCAGGCACGACCGGTTCTGCTCGTCGATGGTGAACGACGCGGTGATCGTGCCGCTGTCCCACTCACTGTCGGACGTCGTATGGGCATCCTCCACAAGGGTGACGTCGTAGCCGCGGTCGAGGGCCGAGTGCAGGGTATGCCGGACGCAGTTGTTGGTCTGCGCTCCGCAGATCACCAAGGAGCCAACGCCCAGCCTGGCGAGGACGTCGTCAAGGTCCGTCTGGATGAACGAGCTGCGGAACTGCTTGTCGATGTGTTCCTCGTCCGGCCGGGGAACGAGTTGGGGAACGAGCAGCCATTGCTCGCTGTCGATCGGCATCGCGGCATCGTTGTGCTGGACCCACACCACAGGCACGTCGGACGCTCGCGCCGTCTTCACGAGCGTTGCGATGTTCGCCACGACTCGGTCGCGGTCGTAGGCGTCGGAGACCACGCGGCGTTGAACGTCGATGACGAGCAGGGCGCGGTTCGTGCGGTCGACGAAGGTGGACATGCGCCGCAGTATTCCAGTCGACAGCGGGGTGGGGATGAGCCGAGTGAGCCATCCCGTAGCCTCCGGACATGAGCGACCTGAACGAGGTTGGCGCGCGAGACGGCTGGCGCTGCTGGTTGTGCGACGAGCCCGTTGATCCCGAGGCGTCCGTCAACGCCGACCTCGGGCCAAGCGTCGACAGCGGATCGGTCACCAAGGGCAAGAAGGGCGCAACTGGCGTCGAGCGCCTTGCGCACCGGGCGTGCAATACGCGCAAGGGGAAGATCGCTCCCGTCGTGCCGTGGTCGCCGGACCTGTTCGTCGTCGACCCTGCCCCGATCGTGCCGACAGTCGAGCGGCTGTCCCGCAAGGGCGGCCGCGAGGTCGTCGCCCGCTGCCCGAGCCGTGCGGACGCCGATCAGGCGGCCGAGTGGCTGCTCGATCGGCTCTCCCGGCTCGCGCCGGACCTTGCCGTAACGACGCTCGTCGAGCCCGGTGGCGGGCAGTTCCTCCTGGTTCTGCGCGCGGCCTGACCTGCGGGAGGATTAGGTGGTGCCCAATCGCCTCGCCCGGTCGACAAGTCCCTACCTGTTGCAGCATGCGGAGAACCCGGTCGACTGGTGGGAGTGGTCGGACGAGGCCTTCGAGGAGGCGCGCCGCCGCGACGTGCCGCTCTTCCTGAGCATCGGATACAGCGCATGCCATTGGTGCCATGTGATGGCGCACGAGTCGTTCGAGAACGACACGATCGCAGCGATGCTCAACGAACGCTTCGTCAGCATCAAGGTGGACCGCGAGGAGCGCCCGGACGTCGACTCCGTCTACATGAATGCGACCGTTGCGCTCACTGGGCAGGGTGGCTGGCCGATGTCGGTCTTCCTCGACCACGACGGCCGCCCGTTCTACGCGGGCACCTACTTCCCGCCGCAGCCGCGTCACGGCATGCCGTCGTTCCCGCAGCTGATCGTCGCCTTGAGCGACACGTGGCGCGAACGGCGAGGTGAGGTGCTGTCGGCAGGTGAGCGGATCACGGCAGCACTCGCTTCGCGCACGGGCCTCGCCGCTGGTGGCGACCTGCCCACCACTGAGGACTTCGACGCCGCCGTGCGATCGCTAGGCCAGGACTTCGACGCGCGGCGCGGCGGCTTCGGCGGCGCACCGAAGTTCCCGCCGTCGATGGTCCTGGAGTTCCTGCTGCGACACCACGCGCTGACCGGTGACGATGCGTCGTTGGCGATGGCCGAGAGAACGCTTGAGGCGATGGCGCGCGGCGGCATGTACGACCAGCTGGATGGTGGCTTCGCGCGCTACTCCGTCGATGCGAACTGGGTCGTGCCCCACTTCGAGAAGATGCTCTACGACAACGCGCTTCTGCTACGGGTGTATCTGCATTGGTGGCGGCTGACGGGTTCGATGCTGGCCGAGCGGGTGGTCCGTGAGACCGCGACGTTCCTGCTCGAGGAACTGCGGACGGCAGAGGGCGCGTTTGCCGCCGCGCTCGACGCGGACAGCATCGACGGCGAAGGCGTCTTCTACTCGTGGACCCGGCAGCAGTTGGCCGATGCCCTTGGCCCAGACGACGGTGTCTGGGCGGCGGCACTTCTCGAAGTCACCGGTGAGGGGACCTTCGAGCACGGACTGTCGACCCTTCAACTGCGTCGCGAGCCCGACGACGAAGAGCGATGGGCACGCGTGCGTGCGCGCCTGCTCGCGGTGCGCGCCGGCCGGGCTCGGCCGGCCCGAGACGACAAGGTTGTTGCGTCGTGGAACGGCCTGGCGATTGCTGCGCTCGCCGAAGCAGGCGCCCTGCTGCGTGAATCAGCGTGGGTGGAGGCAGCGGCCTGCGCGGCTGACGTCTTGATCGCCGTCCATCTCGGGGCCGATGACGACGACCGGCTCTGCCGCACGTCGAAGGACGGCAGGCCGGGCGTAAACCTCGGCGTCCTCGATGACTACGGCAGTGTTGCGGAGGGGCTGCTCGCGCTGTACCAGGTCACCGGTGACGACGAGTGGCTCGCGTTCGCCGGCATCCTCCTCGACGTGGCGGTCCAGCACTTCGCCGACGGTGAGGGCGGCTTCTACGACACCGCCGACGATGCGCCGGCCCTGATCCAGCGGCCGCGCGATCCGTCGGACAACGCCGAGCCGTCAGGCTGGTTCGCCGTGGCGAACGCCTGTGTCGCGTACTCGGCCATCACCGGCGTCCTGGAGTACCGCGAGATCGCCGAGCGCGCACTGGGCATCGTTCGCACGCTGGCCGAGCGTGCGCCGCGGGCAGTGGGCTGGGGCCTGGTCGCGGCGACGGCTCTGTCGGCCGGCCCGCTCGAGATCGCGATCGTCGGAGATCCAGCCGACTTGGACGTCACGAGGATGTGGCACACAGCCCTCCTGTCCACCTCGCCTGGCGCCGTAGTTGCCGCCGGCGCCACCGTGCTGGACGCCGACGGTGTCCCCCTGCTGAGGGACCGGATCGCCATCCAGGGGAGGGCTACGGCCTACGTGTGCCGCGGCTTCGTGTGCGAGCGCCCAACGGTCGATGTGGTCGAACTGGCCGGTCGCGTTGGCTCTCGCGGCATGTCGTCGCAGGAGTAGCCTGCTGTTCTATCCCGCTGAAGGACTGGAGAGCGCGTGGGCCTGTCGGATCTGGTGTACGGCGTGTACGAGCGCCGACTCAACACCCAGATCCCGGCTGACCGCCGGCCGCGTCACGTGGGCGTCATCCTCGACGGGAACCGCAGGTGGGCCAGCGCCCAGGGCTCGTCGTCGTCGGCCGGGCATCGAGCCGGTGCCGCCAAGATCGTCGACTTCCTTGGCTGGTGCGACGAGGCCGGGGTGGAGGTCGTCACCCTGTGGCTGCTGTCGACCGACAACCTCAACCGCCCGCAGCCAGAGCTCGACGCACTGCTCGGCATCATCGAAGACACGGTGACCGGGCTGGTGGAGCAGCGCCGCTGGCGGCTGCACCCCGTGGGTGCGCTCGACCTGCTGCCCGCACACACCGCACGGCTGCTCAAGGAGGCGCAGGAGTCCACCGCCGACGTTACGGGGTCGTTGGTCAACGTCGCCGTCGGATACGGAGGCCGACGCGAGGTTGTCGATGCCGTTCGTGCGCTCATCAACGAGCACGCGTCGCAGGGCACCTCACTTGATGAGCTCGCACAGCTGATCGACGTGGAGCACATCGCCGACCACCTGTACACCAGCGGCCAACCCGATCCGGACCTCGTCATCCGAACATCTGGTGAACAGCGACTGTCCGGATTCCTCATGTGGCAGAGCGCTCATTCGGAGTTCTACTTCTGCGAGGCGTACTGGCCGGACTTTCGCCACGTGGACTTCCTGCGTGCCCTGCGCGCGTATGCGGATCGGCAGCGTCGCTTCGGCTCCTGAGGGTGCCCACGCGCGCGGCGTGTCTGTTATGCCTGTCGCGTCTGCCACCGTACGGTGAGATCAGCGGTGGGCATCCGCTCATCGCACCAGCACCGGGTCATCCGGCAGGTGGCCCGCTTCAGGAGGCCCACGTGCCCGCTGCGCGTCACGATCCCAGCACCCGACGCACCTACGTTCTCGACACCTCGGTCCTGCTCTCCGATCCGCGCGCGCTGCTGCGGTTCGACGAGCACGACGTCGTCATCCCCGTCGTGGTGGTGACCGAGCTGGAGGCGAAACGCAGTCATCCGGAGCTTGGGTACTTCGCGCGCCAGGCGCTGCGACTTCTGGACGACATGCGGGTCGAGCACGGTCGCCTCGACGAGCCCATGGCGGTCGGGATTGCCGGTGGCACTGTGCGGGTGGAGCTGAACCACACCGACGTGAACGTCCTTCCGAGCGGCCTGCAGCTCGGTGACAACGACACCCGCATCCTGGCCGTCGCGCGAAACCTCGAGACCGATGGCAAGAGCGTCGTGCTGGTGAGCAAGGACCTCCCGATGCGCGTCAAGGCCTCGTCGGTCGGCCTCGCCGCCGAGGAGTACCGCGCGGAGTTCGTGGTCGAGACCGGCTACACCGGGATGGCCGAGGTGGACGTTGCCGCCGTCGACATCGACAACCTCTACGAGGACCAGCTGATCGACCTCGAGATCGCCCGTCAACTGCCCTGCCACACCGGCCTCGTGCTGCTCTCGGATCGGGGCAGCGCGCTGGGCCGGGTGACCCCAGACAAGCGCGTGCGCCTCGTGCGCGGTGACCGCGAGGCATTCGGGATCCATGGCCGCAGCGCGGAGCAGCGGGTCGCCTTGGACCTGCTGCTCGACCCCGACATCGGCATCGTGTCGCTCGGCGGCCGGGCCGGTACCGGCAAGAGTGCCCTCGCCCTGTGCGCCGGGCTGGAGGCGGTCCTGGAGCGCCGTCAGCATCGCAAGGTGATCGTCTTCCGTCCGCTGTTCGCCGTCGGTGGCCAGGAGCTCGGCTACCTGCCCGGCACCGAGGCCGAGAAGATGGGCCCCTGGGGCCAGGCGGTGTTCGACACCCTGGGCGCTGTCACCACGCAAGAGGTTGTCGAGGAGATCGTCGACCGGGGCATGCTCGAAGTGCTGCCGCTCACGCACATCCGCGGACGATCCCTGCATGACGCCTTCGTGATCGTGGACGAGGCCCAGTCGCTGGAGCGCAACGTTCTGCTCACCGTGCTCTCCCGCATCGGCCGCGACAGCCGCGTGATCCTCACGCACGACATCGCCCAGCGCGACAACCTGCGGGTGGGTCGACATGACGGCGTGGTCGCGGTGGTGGAGAAGCTCAAGGGGCATCCGCTGTTCGCCCACGTGACCTTGACGCGGTCGGAGCGTTCTCCGATCGCTGCCCTGGTAACCGAGATGCTGGAGGACATCCAGCTGTAATTCGGTGTGATCCCCGTCACAGCGCAGCATGGGCGATTCCCCATGGCGCGTGACGGATGAGGTCTAATGCCCGAAATGTCTCACCCCCCATGCCAGGGTTCCCACCGGACCCGAACGTGACAATGGCAGCGATCTTCGGCACCGTAGGGGCCGTTGTGTCGTGTTCTGGCTAGGACCACCAGGAGCGAATTGATGCGTCGAAGCGGCATCGTGGCGATCGCCACGACTGCACTGCTCACGCTCACCGGCCTCGTTGCCGGTGAGGCCGTGGCTCAGACGCCGTCGTCACATGTGGCGTCGGTGCGTTCGGCGTCCCTCGTGGCCGCCCAAGCGCGCGACGCCGTTCGCACGGTAAAGCGTCATAAGAAGCAGGCGAGCAACACGTTCTCGAACGGCACGCACAACAAGCCCGCCGCGAAGAAGCCGGCGGCCAAGAAGCCGGCGGCCAAGCCCGCTGACACCCCAACACCGCCCGCAGCCACGACCGCGCCCACGTCGCGTGCGGTTGCCCTGGCCCGCGGCAACCGCGCATCGCGCGACCTCAGTGGCTGGCGACCGAGCCTGTACCGTGGCAAGTGGTTCCGCTCAGAGGTCGAGTCGATCCGCAGGTGCATCATGGATCGGGAGAGCAACTTCAGCTACACCGCGGTGGGTGCCGGTACCTACTTCGGTGCGTACCAGATGAACCGC
>Ga0194063_10001883_pt1 | contig 13292 bp, 9 predicted proteins | sample SepL3720m_MetaG_FD_155459 | JGI IMG/M metagenome (GOLD analysis project Ga0194063, IMG submission 155459) | Anoxic zone freshwater microbial communities from boreal shield lake in IISD Experimental Lakes Area, Ontario, Canada - Sep2016-L373-20m | ecosystem: Environmental > Aquatic > Freshwater >... | reverse complement strand
GCTTTTTCAATGTCCGCCTCTAGGTCGGGATGAATCAGAACGGTTAGTTCGTATTCTTTCATTTAGATTTCCTCCTCTGGAATCCTTATGGATGCCTATGTCGAGCATAGGCCGAGTTAATAACACCGTGAATTATAGCATATTTAATAGATAGAGTCTAGAGGTCGTCATCGTTTTCGTCGCCGCCGTCAATGTCGTCCATACTGGTCATTAGAACCTGTCGTGGGCGCGCACCATCAGGTGGGCCAATAATACCGCGGTCTTCTAGTGTTTGCATGACCCTAGCGGCTTTGGCATAGCCAATTCGTAATCTAGTTTGCAAGAAAGTCGTGCTAGCTTTGCCAGTCTCAATAACTAACCTAGCGGCATCATTATTAATCGCATCATCGCGATCATCACCTTCAAAGTCCATGACTACCCCGCCCTTGCCGTTCAGGTGGACCGGCAAGCTGACAACATCGTCGTTATATTGTGGTGGCGATTGCATACGTAGGTGATCTGCGATTTTGTGGACTTCTTCATCTGTTACCCAAGCGCCTTGAATACGTTTTGGTTTAGCCATGTCAGCGCGCAGTAACAACATATCACCTGCGCCCAGCAATTTCTCGGCACCAGTTTGGCCCAAGATAATATCAGATTCAACGCGTGATGACACAGTAAAGGCAATTCGTGATGGAATGTTGGCTTTGATCAAACCCGTAATGACATCAACACGTGGGCTTTGGGTCGCTAGGACTAGGTGTATACCGACAGCACGGGCTTTTTGGGCCAAACGCACAATTAACGCTTCAACATCGCGCGCAGCGACCATCATCAAATCGGCCAACTCATCAATAACAATCACGATATATGGCATGGCGCCGTTCTCGTGTTGATGTGGAATACCAAATTCGTCGTCAACTGTTACGGTAGACCCAGATGAGCGTACTTTATGATTGTATGAACGAATATCTTTAACTTTGTGTTCGGCTAATAATGTATAACGACGTTGCATCTCGTTCACCGCCCATTTTAGCGCGCTAATAGTTTTGTCAGGTTCGGTAATAACTGGCGTTAATAGATGTGGAATATCTTCGTATGGTGCCATTTCAACCTGTTTAGGGTCAACCAGGATTAATTTCATATCGCTAGGACTGTTATGGTACAACAAGCTAGTTAGTAGTGTGTTAATCATGACAGATTTACCTGAACCGGTCTGACCTGCTATCAATAAGTGTGGCATTTTGTTCAACGCGCCAACGATTGGTTCACCAGCGATATCTTTACCGATAGCAAATGCCAATGGTTCGCCATTAGTGCCCCATTCGCGGCTGGTTATTATCGCGTGCAATCGAACATCGGCCCCCTTGATGTTAGGGACTTCAATACCAACAGCTTTTTGACCAGGGATTGGAGCTTCCATGCGCAAGCTTTGAGCAGCTAGATTGAGAGCAATATTTTTCTCTAATGATGTAATCTTTTCCAATTTGACACCACTAGGTGGTTTCAACGTAAACTGCGTCACGCGTGGGCCGATGTTGGCACCTTCCATAGCGACAGCAATATCAAATTCGGCCAATGTGTTCTGGATAATCAATGCGTTTTGCTCAACGTTGCCCGGATCGGCTGGGGCGTTTTTCTTTTCCAACAAATCTAGTGATGGCGGTTGCCAGTTAGGGTCGCTGACCGTTACTAGCGCTGATTGGTCTTCGGCTGCGCGATCACGAGTAATGCTGTTTTTTAAACTGGACATTCTGGATTGTTTCTCATCTGTTGAATCCGAGATTGCCAATGTGGCATTATTAGTTTTGAAATTACTGATCAGTGAATTTTTACCATCAACTGCGGCAGCGTTGCGCATGACTTTGACGTTCTCGTCTTGCTCGGAACTATCACGTCGTGTCATTTCCCAAATCTTTTTGATTATTGTAAATGGGTTAACGCGTGTGATGAACAATAATGTTATCAAAATTAATAATATATATATAAACGCAGCGACAGTGCCGTTGACCAATTGTTTCATACCGTCGTTTATTAGGTCACCTATAATGCCACCGGTAGTGTTACCGGCATCATTTTTAAGTAATCCAAACAGTGCAGCGAACCAAATTATAGCCGACGCTGTAGCAAACTTGACTGCGAATGACAGTTTGTTATCCTCGGCACGGAATATTTCGATAGCGATATAAGTAAATAGTAGCGGAATTGTGTAAACGGCATAGCCAATAATAAATAAAGCATTACTATGGACCCATTCTAGTATCGGGCCACCAGCGTTAAACCAAGCAACTACTAATAATATAGAGGTGGCAATTAAAGCTACAGCCCAAACTTGAGACCAGAACCCTGTTGGTAGTTTATGCTGCGGAGATTTCTCCGATTTGCGTTTTGCGTAGTGTTTTTTTCGCTTTGCCATAAGTATTTTTCTATTATAGGCTCTTTTAGGTTTATTTTATAGTGAACTATATGTAATACTATAGCAAAATTTACTACATTTTGCAATAGGCTAATGGTTAATTGATACTAAGCACAAAAACCCAAGTTGTTTAACCCACCGAAAGGCGCGTCCTGCCGGAATCGTTGATATTCGCACTACTCAAGCTAGCCCGTCCATTATAAACAGATGATACAGGGACGCACAGCCGACCGTAAAGAGACTTAGGGTCTAGGTTAAAATGCTGTATAGATGTAATATCGTGCGTATTGTCATCCATTGGATTTCCCCCAGCTCTCAAAGCGTACCAATATGAAACAGACTCGATCAAGCTGGGTACCTGAAAATTTAGTTGCGGTTGATCATCTTGTTTTAATTCCAGCGCCTTTTTTTGACGAGATACGGATTTGGGATATAACTGTTTATCAAATTTAGATGGTATTAAAGATAATTTAACTGAGTTATTGCCTATAGCACCAGACTGTTCTCCAACAGCACAAAGATCTTTACCCGAATACAATCCCGGGCGATATAGACTGTTTTCGATATATGTTGCTTTCGTCTGTTTTTTACCGAACTCTTCGGCCAATGACACAATTTGCTCTGGAGTGGCTTCTATAATAGGCGTGACTACTAATTGATGTCGAGAGCGGTTGTTGATTAATTCTTTGACCAAGTAACTATAGACACCCCCCTGCCATTCTCTATCTTTGTAGGCAAATATCCGTTCTAATTGGCGCGGCATGATAATTTCACTGCCTAGATGCTCCGATACTTGCATATAAGCGATAAAGGCCGTCTGTAATTGTTCGTGAATCACTTCGGGCATTAGGCGAAAAATTTCTGTCCGATCACGCTCGCCACGCTGGCTGCGAAGAGCATCAATGCGCGGATCAGATCCGCCATGCCCAAAACCTAAGACATCATGGTCCATCTCGTATAGCAGTCTAACATCAGCTGACGATAGTTTGACGTTCGGATCGGTGGATATAGCTTTTTCTATAGCAGTAATTTGTTTCATATCACGCGCCTTGATAACATATTGCTCACCACCTGGCAGCTCAGCTAGTTTGGTGGATACTATGTCCGCCATGACTGGCTCCATCTCTTGATGAGCATCAATACCGCGCACTTCTCTGACCTTACCATTCTCCATCCGTACGGCCACACGCGGAATTCTAGCAATATCCTCGTCATCATTTGTATAATAAACGTAAAAATCACCACCTTTCAAATGTTGTTGAGCCGTTTTAATCCCAGTTGAGGTACACCAATCTAGCCCAAAACCATGCAGGTCGTAATGTAGACTGTATGGATCAGAATCTTGAGGGTAAAGTTTCCAATCACCTTTTAACTCTTGTCTCTGCTCGGGGGTTATATCACCTTCTTTAACGTATTCCAGAGCATAAACATATAATTTATCAAATCTGCCAGTCTTAAGTGCTTTTTGGAACTCGGCGTCTTTGTCTGAATCAAAATCTGGGTCTTCTGGCTTACCGTACGGCCCTTCAACCTCTTCACCCTCTACTCGAACACCGTTAACCCAATCATAAACTTGCGACAAAGCGCTACGACTGATCTCAGGATATGGCGTAATAGTACCGCTATTACGAATACTAAAATCGCGCTTTTGTTTGTCAAACTTGCCCAGTTTTGACACACCATCAAAAGCATATACCTTGAACCAATCTGGGTAAATATCATTGTCAGCTATATAATCCGCCCAAGTTTTTAGGCTATATCGTTGATCGGCGGCAATAACCTTGGCGGCCTCGCTACGCAAATTATCATCTATCTCTACAGCACCATAACCCTCTTCCCAAGCAATTTTGCGCTGCAGATCAAAATAACTTTCTGGAATTTCAGATGGGTCAATAATTATGTTGGTTTCTATTTGACGGTCTATGCTTTCCGGTTCGCCTGTTAATATACCGTCGTTGACATGATCTTTACTGGCTAAAAAACCCAAATGAGAGGCAATTTTATCTGATGGACTTTCAGATATCTTTTCCCCATTTTGACGTAAATATCCAACCACATTTTCAACTTCATCTGATTTGTGCAGACTGGTATTACGCTCATGTAGGAATTGTGCGCCAGGATTTTGTATTTGTATTTTTGCCATTTTTAATATCCTAGATAAATACTAGCATTATTAATTGGCCATGTAAAACCACAGATTAGATATCTAGTAACCGCGGTAGTCGTTATTGCGGATGCGGGGTTCGGTGTCTTCACCATCTGGGACTTGTGGCGCTGGGAATGGTTTTTTGACGAATTGTGGAGCTCCGTTTGGCGGAATTGGTCCCCTATTTGGCTGCATCGGTGATCGGCTTGGGCCGTTTTGACGCTGTTCGGGTTGACCATTGCCGCCTATTTCGTTTATCACTGGGATAACTATTGGGGTACGACGAGTTTGGTCATATAAAATATGTGTGATTTCGTCTTTTAGTTCTTTTTTGATGACATCTAGGTCAACATGTTTGCCAGTGAATGAGCGAGCAACCTTTTGTTTTAGATATTGGCGGATTAGACCCATTAGTTCTTCGCTATCGCGTAGGTATATAAACCCGCGACTGATGATATCTGGGCTGGTCATCAATCGACCTGTGCCGCGTTGGACAGTCAACACTACTATGAACATACCTTCGGTTGCCATATGAATGCGGTCTTTCAGTACGACCTCTGATACAACTTCACCGCTGTCATCATACATGATACCGCCTACTGGCACACGACCAGCTTTGCGTACACCATCACTAGTGACTTCTACGATGTCTCCGTCATCACAGACGAATATATTCTGTTTTTTGACTCCAGCTTCTTTTTCGGCAATTTCGGCGTTGTGGACCAACATATGGAACTCGCCGTGGATTGGCATATAGAATCTAGGGTTCAATGCTCGAATAAGTTGAACGTGGTCATCGTAATAGGCATGACCTGAAAGATGTAGCGGGCCTATACCGGTCAAGTGAGTTTTACCGTTCTGTATTACATCACTACCTTCACGCATCAAACCATCAACTGTTCTGGTAACAAACTTTTCATTACCTGGAATCGGGTTAGAGCTGAATACAATAACATCTGAGTTTTTAATCTTGATATGTTTGTGAGAACCGTTGGCCATACGATTCAAGACGGCAGTTAACTCACCTTGTGAACCAGTACAGACGATAGATACTTTGCTATCTGGCAGTTTGATGATGTCTTCCATTTTGACGACAACATCGCGCGGCACCTTGATAACACCTGAACGCAGGGCTACTTCTAAGTTTTGGATCATTGAATAACCTGCAAAGGCTACTTTGCGATTGTGGTTTTGAGCTTCTTGTAATATTGACTGGATACGGTGGACATGACTGCTGAAACAGCTGAGGATTAGCCGGCTGTTAGTGAATTTGTCCATAACTTGGCCAATACTTTGTTGGATATCATGCTCGCTGTGTAGATGTCCGCCATCTGATTCACAGTTGGTTGATTCATTCATGAACAGCAATATACCTTCTTTGGCGGCAACTTCAGTTAGGCGCTCAATATCTAGTTTTTTACCATCAACTGGTTCGGTTTCAAATCGCCAATCGCCTGAATGTACCAATACACCAACCGGTGTACGGATAATAATCGCTGCACAATCTGGGATTGAGTGATCCATGCGGACAAACTCAACACTTAAATTATCACTAATTTGGATCTGTTCATGAAATTCTAGGTTAACTTCGTTATAGATTGGCTCGTAATCGCCATCTGTTTCTTCTAGTTGGCGCTGTAACATACCGATTGTAAATTTGGTTGCATAAACAGGCGCTGGTATTTTGGCCGCGATATGGCGGAATGCCCCGATGTGGTCTAGATGGGCGTGCGTGAACAGATGTGCACGAATTTTATGCTTGTTTTCTTCTAGATAGGCCGTATCTGGGATAATGTAATTAATCCCGGGATAATCTGCACCTGGGAATAGAAAACCACAGTCAATAACGATAATGTCATTATCGTATTCAATCGCCATCATATTTTTGCCGATACCCATTTCGCCCAAACCACCGATATTGATGATTTTGACTTTTGGACCGTTATTGCGGACTTGGCGTTTTTGATCAGCTGGGCTGAATTGACGGCCTTCGTATCCGTTATAGATTGATTTGTTAACTGGGATATTAACCACATGCTGGCTAGCACGTTGGTTAACGTTTTCGCTGGTACGGCGTTGAGCCCGGTAGGCTTCGCCTTTGCGAATAGTAGTGTTATTCAACACTGTATTGTTTGATTTTTGACGCGGTTGTTGACCGGGCCGTTTAGATTGATCATCACTTTTGATGGTCGCGAGTCTTTGTTGACCCATATATTTTTATTCTCCTTGCCCTCTTTGGCGGGGCTTATTTAATATTTTTTATTATTTTTGGTAACTGTTTAAAATCATCTATCAGCACTGTGCGCATACTGCGCCTGTACAGTGCAGCGGCCGGATGATATAACGGCACTACTGTTAGCTTGTGGTCATCAATTTCTACCATGCTAGGCTGTCCGTGGACTTCTCCTATATTCGCCTGCGGTAGAAAGTAACCCATACTGTGCCTGCCTAATGTCACTACAACCTTTGGTTTAATGACGTCCAGTTGACGCAGTAGATACGGCCAAAATTCTGCTTTTTCTTGATTTGACGGATCACGGTTTTTCGGCGGCCTAAATTTTACGATATTGGTTATAAATACATCCGAACGCACAATACCCACACTGTCTAGCATCTCGTTTAGGAATTTGCCGGCGGCGCCCATAAATGGTAGCCCCGATTCGTCTTCTTTTTTCCCTGGTGCTTCACCAATAATCACGATATCGGCGTCTATATTACCATCACCCATCACAAGGTTCGTGGCTTCGCGAGCCAAATTCGGGCAGACATTATTTTTGATAATATCTGCCTTGATTTGTTCAAGAAGCACTTGTTTATTTATTGTCATATCTATATTTATATTTGCTACAAGATTGCGATCAGTAATCTAATACTAGCACAGAATATGCTTAAAGGCAATAAGTGAAAGATATAGAAGTCATAAAATTATACCAAATTAAAAAAGTCCTTGAGACTTTTTTAATTTTCTCAAGGACTAGTTCGGTTCTAGAAGGACCAAGGGCAAAAAACCCAAAGTCCTGCTGAACACCGAGGAGCCAAGTTTCTAGTACACTCCCTAAGCGGCAACCGAAGGCGTAGCACAGTCCCGATAGACGCAGCAGGAGAACCACGAGTTGAGACAAGCCTTGCAATAGCCGGAGTTCCAGCGGAAGCGCAAGTCCAGCACCTGACCGAAGCCGTCCCCCTGCTGGAGGCCAGCAAGGTTACAATACGGTAAATTTTTACCGTCTTGTGATTGAAGCAATCTCGGATCTTGTAGCGCATAAGCTGCAAGCACTTCAATTCCAGCCAATTTCTGACCTGTAGCTAGCGCACTGCGACGCACCTGATCAACCGAGCGCCCATTCTGGGGCTCCCAATTGTCCACTAGATTGATTGTAATCAGATGGACGCCTGGGGCATAATCACAAGCTGTTTTGTCTAAGCGCAAGTTAGCCGCATTAGTTGAAAAACCTGAATGATAAATCGCTGGCTGAGTCAACCCAACCAGCTTCCAGTTGTAGGCTAAAGTTTCTTTTAGTGTGTCTTTTACGACGAAGTAAACTTTGAGCCTTTCGAGTGACTGGACATGTTCATCGTCTGTCTCAAGGTTATCTAACCATGAATCGGGTACTCGCATATCTTTGTTCATTTTCTCGTTAAGCTTACACAGGTCGGCAGCCTGCCTAGATGTTGGGCGCAACAGATGTGCAAATCTAGCAAATCTGTCCTTTGCTAAATCATCCTGAGCAGCCTGGACTGACTTCACAATCCCGCTAGCAATAGATGGCTTAGCAATAATTGCCTCTACCATCTCTTTACTGAACCCCGCATCTGACAAGATACGGTTAAACTCGGTCTGCTGACCGACTGTCAATTTAAAAAAGCTTGCCATTTGGCTCACTTCCTTTCTGTCGCCGTCAAGCTGACCCTTTGTATTCACATCTCTGCGGAGGGCTGACTCTGTTGAGAACGGCGTGCCATGTTCGTCTCCAAACACAAAACGCCGCTCTCAAGGAGTAGTACTAAAATGTTAAGGTTCTAAAGATTATTGTGCTACAAAACACGTTATTGTGCAATGTCACAATAATCTTTATCCCCTGTTACAGATTATTTTTCGTCAACTGCTTTAACGCTGAGGCTCAGACGGCCACGATCGTCAATGCCGATTAGGCGAACTTTTATGATCTGACCTTCGCGTAACACGTCTTCAACCTTTTCAACGCGATCTTTGGATAGTTCACTGATGTGAACCATGCCGTCAATGCCTGGCATAATGTTTACGAATGCACCGAATTCTTTGATTGTAACGACCTTACCTTCGTAGATTGTGCCGACTTCTGGTTCTTCGGTTAGGCCTTTGATCCAGTTCATTGCTTGTTCAATGGCAGATGTATCAACAGCAGCGATTGTTATTAAACCATCTTCGCCGATATCAATCTGGGCACCAGTTTCGGCAGTAATTTTTTTGATGGTCTCGCCACCTTTACCGATAACTGCACCGATTTTGTCTGGATTAATCTTGAGCTTTTCAATGCGTGGAGCGAATTTACTCAATACTTCGCGTGGTGTGGCTAATGTTTCAATCATGTGTTTCAAGATGAATGCACGACCGATTTTACCCTTTGCCAATGCTTCTTTTAGGATTTCTACTGGCAAACCGTGAACTTTCATGTCCATTTGTAGAGCCGTAATACCTTTTTCAGTACCAGTAACCTTAAAGTCCATATCACCTGCGAAATCTTCAGCATCAGCAATGTCAGACAACACATAAGGCTTACCATTGTCCATCATCAGACCCATTGCAATACCAGATACTGGAGCCTTCAATGGCACACCTGCGTCCATCAATGCCAAACAGCTGCTACAAGTTGCCGCCATGGATGTTGAACCGTTCTGGCTCATAATCTCGGTGACGCTGCGAACTGCGTATGGGAATTCTTCGGCAGTTGGGAAAACTGCGGCTAGTGCGCGCTCTGCTAGGTAACCGTGGCCAATTTCGCGGCGTCCTGGGCTACCCAATCGGCCAACTTCACCAACGGTGTAACCTGGAGCGTTGTAATGGTGCATATAACGGCGTTCTTCGTCGTTTGATTCCATCGTGTCTACAATTTGCGAGAAGCTCAGGGGTGCTAATGTAATAATGTTCATCGCCTGGGTTAAACCACGGGTGAATAAGCTAGAACCATGAGTTCGTGGCAGTATGCCGACTTCTGATGACAATTGGCGAACTTCGTCTAGTTTGCGGCCGTCTGGGCGAGTGTTATCGTTAACAATCCCCTTGCGGACATCTTTGTGTAACGCACTGGTGAACGCTTCGTCGTATTCGTCGTGCAATTTGTCATAATCATCACCCAATTTTTCGCGCATTTGATCATGGAATGCCCAACGAAGTGTTGACACTAACTCATTACGTTCTGGATAAGGTTTACGCAAGGCTTCACCTAATTTACCGTCAACCCATTTGTCTACTGCAGCTTGGATTTCGGCATCTGGTAGAACTAGTTTATATTCTTGAGCGACTGGAGCGATTTTTTTGGCTAGTTTTTTCTGCAATTCGATTGCAGGTTGATAAGCCTCAAATGCCCATGCTAGTGCATCGGCAACAATTTCTTCGCTAACTTCATTGGCACCGGCTTCAACCATGGTAATACCACTAGAAATACCGGCGACTACTAGGTCTAGATCACTTTCGGCACGCTCTGCAGCGGTCAAGAAAGCTTTGAACTCACCATTAACACGACCGACGCGGATACCTGCTACTGGGCCATCAAATGGCGTGCCAGTTAACATCAATGCCGCACTGGCAGCAATCATACCGATTGTGTCTGGGCGGAAATCTGGATCTAGCGATAGAACGCTAGCGATAACTTGAACTTCTTGGCGATAGCCTTTTGGAAACAGTGGTCGGATTGGACGATCGATTAAACGACCGATTAAGATTGCTTCGTCACTAGGGCGACCTTCGCGTTTGACGAATCGGCTACCAGAAATTTTGCCAGCTGCATAAAACTTTTCTTCATAATCAATTGATAATGGGAAATAATCCAATACTACTGGTCGGCTGCCGACCATTGCGGTTCCTAGAACTACGGTGTCACCATAAGTAACCATGACACTGGCAGTTGAACGAAATCCAACACGGTTAACTTCCATTTTCAGTGGGCGACCACAAAAATCAGTCGTTAGCGAGAAAATCTCCTTGCCATTAGGGTTGATAGTAGACATATTTGTCCTCCTTTTTTAACACTCGCCTTTTTATAATCTCAGGCGAATAAGTAACGGGTACAGGAATTTGCAATGCAAATCTCTCTATCCACCACTAATTCGCTGCTGCTGAGTGATGTGCCTATTATACCACAAAGTTGTATACTGTTAATATGATAGACAAAAGAATAAATGTACGCGGTATTGTGTTCCGAGACGGTAAAATATTAGCCCAACAATTAACCCCAGGTTCAGATGGCCATCCTCGTGATTGGTGGTGTATCCCTGGCGGCGGCAAAGACGAGTTGGAATCGTTAATCGATTGCATCAAACGCGAAATGATTGAAGAAACCGGAATCGTGCCTGAGATTGGCAAATTATTGTTTATTCAGCAATTCTATGATGGCAAACGCGAGAACTTGGAGTTTTTCTTCCATATCAAAAATGCTAATGACTACGAAGATATAGATCTGACCAAAACATCTCATGGTGTTGAAGAGGTAAAACAAGTCGGATTCATCAATCCAGCAACTAGTGACGAATTACCACTATATCCTAAATTTTTACAGACTATAGACATAGCTGACTATATCAAAAATGACAAACCAGTCTTTATCTTTGTTGAAGGCCTAAAAAACTAACGGACATCCCGACGACGGAATAATATAACAGCTACAGTGATAGATATGGCAGCGACTGCTGCTAGAACTATAATATCCGACAAACGTATGCCATTCTTGACGATTTCTGGCGCTGGGAAATAGTAGAATAAAGAAATCTTTTCGTATGGTTGTAACCAATCAACGGCTTTTGCAAAAGTTGTGATCAGGAAACTACCCGCGCCAATAACAACGCCCAGTCCCATAGTGACACCTCGTTTACCAGTCGCCATACCAATACAATAGAACAACGTTGTCATACTAATCGACATGATCAGCATCATTAGGCTGAGATTCAAAATGTTCGACCAATTCAGGCTTTCATTTACTGCCAGTGCACCCAGCCAAAGACCCAAAACCGTCGCTGCAACTGACGCAGTGCATATTATTCCAATCGCTAATAATTTGCCAAACAAAACTTTTATACGGCTGAGTGGCAGAGATAATAATGTGCGCATATAGCCCTGCTCTTCATCTCTAACGCTCAGACTAACTGCCAAAATAACTGAGAATACTGACAGAAACATCGGTACGCGGATATCAAAGAACTGTGCCGCTAGATACCCAGAAGTGTCCTTTAGACTGCTAAGATCACCCAACAAACCTTTTAGCGCCTGCATTTCAGGTGGCAGACTAGACAGTAATTGATCTAGGCCCGAGTTTTGAAAAGCTGGGAAGAACAACATCATCAAAAAGGCAAGGAACGCCAAGCCAACAGACCAGCCGATAATAAACACTCTTTTATCATAAATAGTTTTACGTAATAAATTAAACATTGCCCACCTCCTCACTACCTGTCAAATCGCTAAATGCTGATTCAATATCATGATCTTCAATTGTAAGGTCTACCAACTGTGGCAGGCTAGATATCCATTGCTGTAGTTTGACCGGTGAGTCGCTAAATATGAAAGATATCTCATAACCACTGGCTGTTTTTTGACGACTGATAATCTTGGAACCAGCTGGAATCTTTACGACATGTCGCGTAATTATACGAACCGCTTTGCCATGCCCTGCTTCTAATTCATCGCGTGGGATATCACGAACCAATTTGCCATCGCGAATGAATATCACGCGACTACAAACGTCGGCTACCTCTTTGAGATAATGCGATGACATAAATATGGTCGTACCTTTGGCAGCCTCAGCGTTAATAAGCTCCAAGAATTTTTGCTGCATCAATGGGTCCAGTCCACTGCTGGGTTCATCCAATATCACTAACTCTGGGCTGGCCATAAATGCGCCAATCAGTGCTATTTTTTGTTTGTTGCCGCGAGACAAATCACGAATCTTTTTATTAGTTTCGGGATTGAATTGTTTGCACAACTCATCTAGACGTTTATTGCTGTCCAATTTATAAGCTCGTTTTATAAAATCAAAGTATTGTTGACCCGTCAGATTAGTGAACAGGCTCATATCACCTGTAGCAAAGCCAATCCTAGAATGCATTTTATGTGCATTCTCTGGTATCACCACATCACCAAACAGCCTGATTTTGCCTGCGGACGTCCTCAAAAAACCCATTATTGAATTAATAATGGTGGTTTTGCCGGCACCGTTTAGGCCTACCAACCCTACCACTTCACCCTTGCTAATCATAAAATGGATATCGGAGATAGCCAAAAAAGACCCATAATATTTAGAAACTGCGTCCACTTCCAAAGTAGGCATAATCGTCATAAATTAATTATACAACTAATTTGTGTTCAATTTAAAACTTCGCAATTACTTGCGAAGTCCTAATGCTGAAACGACTTTTTTATAGGCATCAAAATCTTTTGATTCTAGATACTTTAGAAGTTTTTTGCGCTGCCCTACCATCTGTATTAGACCACGACGAGCCATGTTGTCATGCTTGTTGTCTTTTAGATGTTCGGTGATTTCTTTGATACGAGTCGTCAAAACA
>Ga0194063_10001882_pt1 | contig 13293 bp, 11 predicted proteins | sample SepL3720m_MetaG_FD_155459 | JGI IMG/M metagenome (GOLD analysis project Ga0194063, IMG submission 155459) | Anoxic zone freshwater microbial communities from boreal shield lake in IISD Experimental Lakes Area, Ontario, Canada - Sep2016-L373-20m | ecosystem: Environmental > Aquatic > Freshwater... | reverse complement strand
AAGATCCATTGAGATCGTTGTCATGGACAGACAGTAGCATAGAATCTGAAAACGGCTATATTTTTATTTAAAATGCTCTAGCGGAGCACGGGGCATCAGCGGCGGCACGTTCCGACTTCGCCCCTGCTCACTCCACCCGCACGAAATCTGATCCCGTTTCCCAATCGCGAGAGCCCACCCAAACCCCGCCGTAGTCATCAGCAGAACGGGACCGCTCCCGAAGTGAGCGGAGCACTTCGGCCCCTGAACGAACCGACTGTGAATTCAATGCACCGGCATCCCACAGGCGGTGATGATTCGGTCAAGAGAAGTGGGCTGGTGTTGAGTTGGAAATCCTGCCACTCAGTAGGGGTATTATGAACCAAGCAACAGCAGCCCGAGCCAATGTGAGCGTTCTCAAGTAGCTTCTCATCCTCATTCCACGCGGCGAGATCCACCGGCTTGCCGCTGAGACGGATGTTGCAGGGAAGGCTCGCAGCTTCAACGCCACCAGACATCTGGCCGCGATGCTCTTCGCCCAGCTCGCACATTCCATCGGTCTCAATGATGTTTGCAACGGGTTGCGACTCAAATCCTCCGCCTTGTCCCGCTTTGGTGTCACCCCGCCTTCGCGCTATACACTTTCTCACGCCAACAAGGTCCGCAGCGCAGACTTCATCGAAAAGTTGTTCTGGTCGGTGCTCGCTCGCTTTCAGTAAGAGCAGCCCGGCTTTGCCACGGGGCATCGCGGCAAGGGCTTATTGAGACGCTCCATGATGCGTGGTTGCTGGGATTTGCCCCCGCCAGAACCTAATCAGTATCGCTCGCTGGACTGGAAACTCTTCAGCGGATTCATCCCATCATCATATCAGGATATGAAGATTTGATTCTTGAAAGCGCATGGATTGTGATTAGGCTGTCGCCATGCAGCAGGCCGACCTTACCGACGAAATCCAAGGTGCCCTCAAGGAGCGAATTCTCGTTCTTGATGGGGCGATGGGCACGACGATCCGCAGTTACGGCCTCGATGAGTCTGACGCACGCGGACCAAGGTTCGCCGACAATGAGAAGGACTTGCTGAATAACGGCGACATCCTGTCGCTGACGCGGCCTGAAATCATCGGCGACATTCACAAGCGCTTCTACGAAGCGGGTTCGGACATTTGCGAAACGAATACCTTTTCCGCGACGGGCATCGCGCAGAGTGAGTTTTTTGTCGAAGATCCTCGCGAAAAAGGCGGACGCAAAGACCCCGAGTTTTTCCAGAAGATCCTCGATAACTCCTTCCTCAACGATCTGGCGTGGGAAATGAACGTCGAGTCCTCGCGCCTCTGCCGCAAATGGGCCGACGACATCGGCACCGACACGGGGCGCAAGCGCTACGTGGCGGGTGCCATCGGACCGCTAACGGTTTCCCTTACCAATTCACCCGATGCCAACGACTCGGGATTCCGCGTGGTGACTTTCGACCAAGTACTAGCCGCCTACAAACACCAGATCCGCGGTTTGATCGAGGGCGGCTGCGACATCCTGATGGTCGAAACAATTTTCGATTCACTCAATGCCAAAGCCGCAGTGGTAGGCATCGAGGAAGTGTTCGCCGAGGACGGAAATCGCCTGCCTGTGATCATTTCCGCTGCCGTCGGTCTCGGCGGGGAAACGATGATTTCCGCGCAGAAAGTCGAGGCGCTGTGGAACGCCTTCGCCCACGTCAAACCGCTGGCGATCGGTCTCAACTGTTCGCTGGGGCCTGACTTGATGCGTCCGCATCTCGAAGAACTATCCGCCTGCGCGTGTACCTGCATCTCCTGTTATCCGAATGCGGGATTACCCAATCCTCTCGCCCCGACCGGCTTCGATCTGGAGCCAAAACACATGTACGATTACATGGCCGAGTTTGCCAAAGCGGGGCTGTTGAATCTCGCCGGCGGCTGCTGTGGCAACACGCCCGAGCACGTCGCGGCTATTGCCAAAGCTGTCGCCAACTACGCCCCGCGGGAAGTGCCGGTCGTTCGATGAAGCGAAACGCAGAGGCGCGGAGATCGCTGAGGAAGACGCAAAGGTTTTTGATCCATGAAAACGAAAGATGAACTCAATGAGCTGTCGGGCATGATCGTCGATGCCGCGATGGATGTTCATCGCGAATTCGGACCAGGATTATTAGAGCGGGTTTATGAATCAGCGTTAGAAAAGGAGCTTTCGCTCCGAGGAGTTTCTTCGCGTCGTCAAGTTCCCGTTTCGGTGTTCTACAAAGGTGCCGTTCTTGACGAAGAAGCTTACCGAATCGATCTTCTGGTGGCTGATGCCATTGTGGTGGAACTCAAAACCGTACCCTTACTTTTGCCCATCCACGAGGCTCAGATCCACACCTACATGCGCCTATCTCAGAAGTGTCTTGGTTTGCTCATCAATTTTAACGTTACCTACCTTCGCGACGGCATCAAACGACACGTCATCAACTTTCCCCGATAACCCTCAGCGTCTTCCTCAGCGATCTCTGCGCCTCTGCGTTTTGCTTTAATCACCATGAAAATCATTCCTCACGCCCTTCGCCTTTCTGGCACGGAGGCTTACAACCACACTACCGAAAAGCGTTTCCTGATGATCGGCGAACGCGCGAACGTCGCGGGTTCTCCTCAATTCGCGAAGCTAGTGAGAGCGGGTGATCTTGAGGCAGCGGTCGAAGTGGCGCGCCAACAGGTCGCCAACGGTGCCAACGTCATCGACATTTGCTTCGACGACGGGCTGATCGACGGCAAGGCGATGATGAGTCGCTTTTTGCAACTGCTCCAGGGCGAACCCGATGTCGCGAAGGTGCCGATCATGGTGGATTCCTCGAAGTGGGAGATCCTTGAGGAAGGGCTCAAGTACCTGCAGGGCAAGGGAATCGTGAACTCGATCTCGCTGAAGGAGGGCGAGGAGAATTTTAAAAAACAAGCCCGCCACATCATGCGCTACGGCGCGGCGGTGGTGGTGATGGCCTTCGACGAAAACGGCCAGGCGGCTTCGTACGAAGAGAAGATCCGCATTTGCGAGCGCGCCTATCGGATCTTGGTCGACGAGGTCGGATTCAATCAGGACGATATCATTTTTGACCCTAACATTCTAACCGTCGCTACCGGGATCGAGGAGCACAACAACTACGCCCTCGATTTCATCAACGCGACGCGTTGGATCAAAGAGAATCTTCCCGGTGCGATGGTGTCGGGCGGCGTCTCGAACATTTCGTTCTCCTTCCGTGGCAATAACAAGGTGCGCGAGGCGATGCACTCCGCCTTCCTCTATCACGCCGGACTTGCGGGGATGGACATGGGAATCGTCAACGCGGGTATGCTCGAAGTTTACGACGAGATCCCGAAAGATCTGCTGGAGTGCGTCGAAGATGTGCTCCTCAACCGCCGGGCGGACTCCACGGAGCGGCTGTTGGAACTTGCCGAAAGCTACAAAGGCCAGGGCGGCAAAAAGATCGAAGAAGATCTCGCGTGGCGCGACGAGCCCGTCGAAAAGCGCTTGGAGCATGCGCTGCTGCGCGGCATCGACAAATTCATCGATGAGGACACCGAGGAGGCTCGGGTCAAATATGTGCGACCGCTCAAGGTGATCGAAGGCCCGCTGATGGACGGCATGGGCGTCGTCGGTGATCTGTTTGGGGCCGGCAAAATGTTCCTGCCACAGGTGGTGAAATCCGCTCGGGTGATGAAGAAGGCCGTCGCTTGGCTCACCCCTTACATGGAGGCGGACAAAGCGGAATTCCTCGCGGGTGACATCGCCGCACTGATGGAAGAAAATCCGGCACTTACCGATGACGAAGCGCTTCGCCTCGCCGAACGCGGTCGTTCTGCGGGTCGTTTTCTGATCGCCACGGTGAAGGGCGACGTCCACGACATCGGCAAAAACATCGTCGGCGTGGTACTCTCCTGCAATGGCTTCGAAGTCACGGACATGGGCGTGATGGTTTCGTGCGACAAGATTCTCGCCAAGGCCATCGAGCTCGGTGCCGACGTTATCGGCCTGTCGGGTTTGATCACTCCGTCATTGGACGAAATGGTCTATGTCGCCAAGGAGATGGAGCGTCAGGGCTTCAAGGTGCCGCTGTTGATCGGTGGTGCGACCACGTCCGCCGCGCACACCGCGATCAAGATTGCCGAGCACTATTCGGGGCCGGTGGTCCACGTGTTAGACGCTTCGCGGTCAGTGCCGGTCACCACCTCGCTGCTGTCGAAAGACCAGCGCGATTCCTTCGCGTTAGAGAACCGCGAGAAGCAGCAAAAGCTGCGCGACAACTTCCTCGGCGGACCCAAGAAGGAAACTCTCACGCTGTCAGAAGCCCGCGCCGCCGGGCCGAAGTTCGACTGGGCGAGTTACGTGCCACCTGTGCCTTCGTTCGCGGGCACTAAGTCGATGAAAAACCCTTCACTGCGCGAACTCGCCCGCTTCATCGACTGGACTCCGTTTTTCCACGCGTGGGAACTCCGCGGGGTGTGGGATCGGAAGACCGATACCCTGAAAACCAAAAATGCCGAGGGCGCTGCCGAGGCGGCGAAACTCTATCAGGACGCCCTCAGCTGGGTGGATCGGATCATCGCGGAAGAACGCTTCCGGGCCGACGGCATCTTCGGGTTTTTCCCGGCCAATGCGGATGGCGATGATATCATCGTCTGGACGGATGAAAGCCGCACTACCGAGCGCACGCGCTTCCACAGCCTGCGCCAGCAGATCAAAAAAGATTCCGGCAAGCCAAACGTCGCGCTCGCCGACTGGGTGGCCACGGGTAAAACCAAAGACTACATCGGCGGCTTTGTCGTCGGGATCCACGGCGCGGACGAATTCGCGGCGGAGCTGGATGCCGCCCACGATCCCTTCGGCTCGATCATGGTCAAGGCCATCGCCGACCGTTTTGCCGAGGCGTTTGCCGAATTCCTTCACCACCGGGCGCGCGTCGAATGGGGCTATGAAACTGAGGATGAGTTGACCCACGATCAACTGATCCATGAAAACTACCGCGGCATCCGCCCCGCGCCGGGTTACCCCGCCCAGCCCGACCACACGGAGAAGCCGTTGTTGTTCGATCTGCTAGGAGCGTCTAACGCCACCGGCGTAACCCTCACCGAAAGCTGCGCCATGCACCCCGGTGCAGCCGTATGCGGGCTCTATTTTTCGCATCCCGACAGCCACTACTTCGCCATTTCCGAGCTGCAGAAAGACCAAGTCGAAGACTACGCCCAGCGCAAGGGCATCAGCTTGGACGAGGCCGAAAGGTGGCTCGGTCCTTGGCTGGGTTACGCATGAGGTGCAATATGAGCTTTGAATCGGCGTGGCAGTGCCACAAATTCCCGGCGTGAACATTGAAATCATCAACACCGGCACCGAGCTACTGCTGGGAAATACGCTTAACACTCACGGCGCTTGGTTCGGCCGGGAGTTGTTCAAACTCGGCTTGCGGATCTCCCGCCAGACGACAGTGCCCGATGGCGACGCGATCCGGGACTCGTTAGAGGAAGCGATCGGCCGCGCGGATGCCGTGATTGTGACGGGTGGACTGGGGCCCACCAGCGACGACTTGACGCGTGAAATCACCGCCGAAGTGTTAGGGCTGCAGTTGATCACCGACGAGGCGGCCCTGCGCTCGTTGGAAGGCTTCTTCGCATTGCGCGGCAAGCCGATGGTGGATGCCAATCTCAAACAAGCGCTCTGCCCCGTCGGCGCGGATATTTTGCCCAATCCGAACGGCACGGCACCGGGCATCTACGTGCCGCCACGGCTCAACGGCCAGTCGAACTGCGCGGTGTTTCTGTTGCCGGGACCGCCCCGCGAACTCTATCCGATGTACCACGCCGAGGTGGTGCCTCGCCTGCGCGCCCTGGCGGGCGTCGAGGCGGTGAGCGAAGCACTGGTGCTGAAGTTCACGGGAGTGGGCGAAAGCGATTTTCACGACGGGATCGACGCCCAGTTGGCGGCGATCCCGGGCTTGGAATACGGCTACTGCGCGCACATCGGCGAAGTGGACTTGCGGATGATCGGTGATCCATCGGCTCTAGAATTCGGCCGCAAAATCACGCTTGATCGTTTTGGATCTTTCCTCATCAGCGACGACGAAAGTTCGATGGAAAAAACTGTCGTCCGCTTGCTCAAGGAGCGCCGCATGAGTTTTGCCACCGCCGAGAGTTGCACGGGTGGCCTGATCGCGAACCGGATCACCAACGTGCCCGGTGCCAGCGAGGTCTTCACCCATGGATATGTGACTTATGCGAATCAGGCGAAGACTGATATGCTCGGAGTGGTTGCTTCCGACATCGAAACCCATGGCGCAGTGAGCGAAGTCGTCGCCCGCCAAATGGCCGAAGGTGCTCTGCGCGCGAGCGGCGCTTGCATCGCGGTTTCCGTGACGGGCATCGCCGGTCCGAGCGGCGGTACGGACGACAAGCCCGTGGGCACGGCATGGATTGCCGTCGCGGCCCGCAGCGGCCCGACCGAAGCCTTCCGCGTCTATCACCCGCGCAATCGCAAGGACTTTAAACTCTCGGTCAGCCAATCGGCTCTGGATGCCATTCGAAAGCGTTTGAAGACCATCGAAGCCTGACTCACTTTGCCGGGATTTCCCGATTGAATAGCTCTTTGAGGTATCTTTCAGAAAGCAGTTCGGGGGTGACGATGGGGGCTTTCCCAGGGACGATGAGTACGTTCACGGGAATCGCCGAGCGGCCAAGCTCTTGAAGTTTCGCTTCGATGGCGGGGTTAGCGTTGGTCTTGTCGCCTTTGAGTGCGACGATGCCCTTGTCCTTCATCAGTTGAATGACTTCCGGAGTATATGCCCGTTTTTTGTTCACTTGGCAGGTGGCGCACCACTGGGCGGTGAAGTCGATGTAAACGGGCTTGCTTTGCGACAGCAGTTGATCGACGCGCTCCTGCGACCAAGTCTCCCAGACGAGGGCGGATTTGTGGGGGGGCTTGGCGAGGAGTAACCCTCCCGCGGCGAACAAGGTCGCCAAAATGATCGCGGTCCAGCGAGTCGATCGGGTGCGGTGGGGGAGGTTCCAGCGCCCGTAGATCCAAGCGGCTACCGCGATGCTACTGAGTCCGAAAAGCGGGCCTAGCAGATTGTCCAAACCGATCTGCCCCGCGTAGACCCACAGCAGATAGCCAGCGGTGGCGAAGAGGAAAAACGACATCGCCTGTTTGAAGCTTTCCATCCACGCGCCGGGACGCGGCAGGAAATCGATCAAGCGCGGGAAAACGGATAGAATCAGATAGGGTAGCGCGAGCCCGGTCGCCATAGCGGCAAAGGCGGCGAAAAACTGAAACGCGGGCAGTGCGATGGCCGCGCCAATCGCGACACCGAGGAATGGCCCCGAGCAGGGCGTGGCGACGACTGTGGCCAAGACGCCCGAGAAAAAGGAACCGCCCAGCCCTTGTTTGGACTGCAGCGAGCCGCCGACGGAAGTGGCGGAAGTCCCGAGTTCAAATAGGCCAAACAGGTTGAGCGCGAGGATAAACATCAGCAGCATCAAGGTCAGTACGACCCATGGATTCTGCAGTTGGTAGCCCCAACCGATCGCCTCTGCTCCTGCGGCAGATCTGGCAGCGAAGAGAATCCCGCTGAGCACCCCGAAGGATGCCAGCACGCCGAGCGCAAAGGTCACGCCGTGGAGCGCGATCTTTTTCCGGTCGGCTCCTGCCTGCTGGACAAAGCCCATGATCTTCAGACCGATCACCGGAAACACACAGGGCATCAAGTTGAGGATTAACCCGCCTAACATCATCCCGCCAAGAATCGGCAGATACTTCCAAAATGGCAGCGATTGCGGCGCTGGCCCCGCGATGACGGTGTTCGGGATTTCGATGGCCGTTGGGCCGACGAGGATGCCTGAAAAGGATTTGCCCTGCGGGATCGCGTGGTCGAATGGATCTTGGGTGGCGCGTTTCAACTGGATCAGCCAGGCATCGCCGTCGCGCTTCAGGCTGCCACCCGCGCTGGCGGCTTGGACAAAGGCTTGGTTCGGGATGAAGTCGCGGGGCTCGCCTTGAATCGCGGCGGCGGGTTCGAGGCGCAGTTGAATCTTGCCGCCATCGGATTGGGCGGTGATTTTTAACGACGGAATTTGCTTCGCCTGGCTGTTGCGGGCTTTGGCGAAAAGCTCGGTGAAGGCGGAGTCTTTGTCGCTTGCCGCCGCCACCGGTAGAGTCAGCGACAGCCTCGCCTTTTCATCGATGCAGGTTTCCTTGCAGATTTGCCACGTGGCGTTCGCCGTGAGAGTGACCGTCTGACCGATTGCGAGCGAGGCCGGGGCGGTGAGATCGACGAGGAAAACCGGGCTGCCGAGATAGACGAAACTTTTCCCGAAGTAGCCGTCCTTCACCTCAGGCGCCGGCCACTGGATTGGGCCGGCAATGAAGCCCGCGGGCAGTTGCCACTCGATGGCGGGCGGCAGCTCGACGCCGCCGGAATGCCGGTAATAACTGTGCCAGCCTTGCGGATGCGCCAGCTGCAGGGCGACGGTGAATGACTTCCCCGGGGCAATGACGCTAGCTTCAGACACCAGGGTAGCGGCTGATGCGTTATTTTTCGCAACTTCTCCGCACAGAGCCATCGCGCCCGTCAGGTGGGCCAAGAGAACGGTGAAAAGGAGAGTGAGGCGGTTCATGGGCGCGGTCGGTTGCGAGACTCAAGAAACATGTCCCCAAACATGGACTCGCCTCACCGGAAACCAAGCGGATATTCACAACACCCGCAGATTCCGGAGCGCGGAAGCCCGACAATACGGCGCGCAAGGACCAGAATGCAGTGCGCCAAACTTGAAATGCAGTGCATTCGACCCGGAATGCGGTGCGCCCGACCCGAAATGCAGTGCATTCGACCTGGAATGCGGTGCGCCCAACCCGGAATGCAGTGCGCCAAACCTGAAATGCAGTGCGCCAAACCTGAAATGCGGTGCGCCAAACCTGGAATGCAGTGCGCCAAACCCGAAATGAGGTGCGCCCGGACCGGAATGCGGCGCGTTAAGAGGGGATACTCGACCAGATTACTCGCAAATTACCGCAAGCCCGAAGACCTCACCGGACCCGAGGGCCTGTTCGCCGAAGTCGAAATGCGCCTGATCAATCCGACACTTCAGGCTTCATATAGACGGGGAGTCCGCTAGAATTTGCACCATGACGCTTGAAGTCTCCACGCCCGCCTTGTTGTTTCCGGCGATCAGCTTGCTGTTCCTTGCCTACACGAACCGTTTCCTGCACCTCTCGGCGTTGATTCGGAGTTTGCACCGTGATTGGCTGAAAAAAGGTGATGATCTGTTGAAGGCCCAAATCAACAATCTTCGGCGGCGACTCGCGTTGATCCGCACGATGCAGCTTTTCGGTGCTTTGAGTTTGCTGCTGTGTGTGGTGGCGATGCTGAGTGTCATCGGCAACTACCAGCTTCCGTCGGTGCTGTCTTTTTTGTCGGCGCTGGCGCTGATGGCTCTCTCGCTGAGTTGTTTGGTCTATGAGGTCTGGATCTCAGGCGGGGCCTTGCGGATCTTGCTCGATGCCGTCGAGGGCAAGCATTAATCCATGGCTCAGCTGCCTTGGATGCGGGAGACGCGCAGGCGCTCCGCGGTGAGGAGTGACTGAAAGCAGGCAAAGTCTTGTTCGCGGGTGGAGGACACGAGGCGATAGGTGTAGGCGGGCCAGTGCAGCATTTCGCCGAGGGCATTGGCCATGCGGAGGGCGATGGTTTCTGCGCAGTCGGTGCCGCGGCCGGTGAGCCGCTGGCGGAGTTCGGCCTCGCTGGGCGGCATGACGAATAGGTCGACGCGGGCACGTTGGATGTCGGGATCTTGGCAGCTGCGGACTTGATCGGCGCCTTGAACGTCGATGTCCATGACCACATCGCGACCCGCCTGAAGGTGGGAAATGACCTCGGATTTCAGCGATCCGTAGAGGTTGCCGTGGACGGTGGCGTGCTCGAGAAAGTCGCCTCGGGTCAGGCGTTGTTGAAAATCCTCATGGGAAAGGAAGTGGTAGTCTTTGCCATTTTCCTCGCTGGGGCGGGGGGCACGGGTCGTGCAGGAGATCGAGTAGCGGACATCGCCAGCATCCGCGAGGCGGCGGCAAAGCGTGGTTTTCCCCGAGCCCGATGGGCCAGAGACGACGAGGAGGATGCCGGTGCGGTCGGACATGGGCGGAGATCTAAATCCCAACAGCGGGCGGGAATCGAGCAGATTGTTTGGAATTTGCGGATTGCCGGATCGTGGGGAATGGCGAATACTCTGGCATTGGTCGATGCTACTTCCTGTATTTCAAGATCTGATCAAGCCGCAATGGCGCGCGGTGTTGGAGGAGTTGAAACGCTCTGGTGGGCTGCCGGTGAGCGAGTTAGAGCGGCGACTGGACGCCAGCTATATGGCCTTGAAGCAGCACTGCGAGGACTTGAAAGCACTGGGTTATTTGGATCGTTCGCGCATTCCGCGGACTGTCGTGGGGCGGCCGGAGATTTTTTACAGCCTCAGTGCGAAGGCCGATGCGCTGTTTCCGCAGGTGGGGGCGGATTTTACGCTCGGATTGCTCGAGGAGCTAAAGGCGATGTTCGGGGAGAACTCGCCGGACAAACTTTTGTTCCAACATTTCCAAAGGCGGCAGCGGCTGTGGGTGGATCTGTTAGGAAAGGCTCAATCGCTGGAGGAAAAAGTCGTAAAGCTCGTCGCGCTGAGGGAGACGGACGGCTGCGCCGTGCTGCTGCACCGAGAGGGCGAGTCGGCGTTGCGGATCGAGGAGATTCACAATCCGTTGCAGCGGTTGTTTGAGCGCTATCCGCGGGCGGTGGCGATGGAGCTGCGGATGATCGAGCAACTGCTCGGTGCCAAGGTGACGCGGCGGGAGTTGGCTGGCGGGCGCACGGGTCAAGTCCGGGTGGTTTTTGAAGTAGCCGCTGAGTGCCATGGCTAGAATTTTTAAAATGTTTCGCGTTTGGATATCGCTAAAATAGAAAACCCCTATGAATCATCGATTTTTCATCCTTTTGGTCGCCGCCTTTTCGTTACTGCTTTCTAGCTGCGACCGATCTTCGACAGACCTTGCGAAAAAAATCGCTGCGCTTGAGCAGAAGAACCTAGAGGCAGAGATCCGGCAGCAGGAGCTTGAGCATCAGCTGGAAGATCAGAAGTTGGCGGCAGATCGTGATGCGATCGAGCGCGAGCGCATGAAAATCGAGGAGGACCGCGTCGAATTGGAACGACAAAAAGGTGAGGCGGCCGCGGCAGGAGATGAGGCACTGCGCAAGCGAGAGGAGGCTCTGATCAAGCGCGAGGACACGCTGGAACGGACGCGATCAACGTTGAATGAAAAAGAAGGGGATTTGAATCAACGGGCGCAGCAGCTCGGCGGTGGCGATCGCGAACGGGCGGGCCGCTCCGCGTTAGTGATCGGCGCGACGGAACCTTCCCGTCCTGTCGCAGATTACGGGATTTTTTATGATTCTCTCTCCACCTATGGTTCTTGGTTTGAGACGTCGGACTACGGCTACGTCTGGCAGCCGGCGGTGGTTCGGGATTCGAATTGGCGGCCATATGCACGCGGCTACTGGGTTTGTAGTGACCGAGGTTGGACCTGGATGTCGGATGAGCCGTACGGCTGGGCGACTTACCATTACGGACGTTGGGCCTTGCTGCGTGGTCGCGGCTGGGTATGGGTGCCAGGTTCAGAGTGGGCACCGAGCTGGGTTTCATGGCGTGAGAGTGACAGCCATATCGGCTGGGCACCTCTACCGCCCGAGACATTGGCTTACCGCGGTCACAACTGGGGCGGCACGGTGGACGAGCAGTTCGGAACCACCGCGGGGTGGTACAATTTTGTCGAAACGCGCCATTTCGGCGGCTCGATTTATAACTGCCGTGTGCCGGTTGTCCAAAATGTCACGCTGCTGCAGCAGACGGTGAACATCACCAACATTCACATCAAAAATCGTCAAGTCATCGCCGGTGGGCCGCGCTACGACTTGCTGGCGAAACGTATTGGCAAACCGTTGCCATTTTATCGACTCGAGCTCGACCAGCATCCGCGCCAAACGCGCGACTCGTCAGGGTTTCGTCCGCAGTTCAGAGGATCGAATCTCACCGTGACCGCGCCCAATGTGGATACGGGATGGAACGAAGGTCTAAAGCCAAAACGCGTTAAGGGGCGGCTGGAATCAGTCCGCGTCGAGCGCGACGCGGAAGTGCCCGCCGAGATTACCAATCGTTTCAACCAGAGCCGTAAAGAGCGCCGTCAAAAAGCCGAGGAGGCGATCAGCGAATTGGGTGGTCGGGAGTCATTCGACCGCAGCCGCCTTGAGCGATTGAAAGAAAACCGCCAGCAGGCCGATCTGCCAAAACGCACGGCCGAGAAGCCGAAGATTGCACAACGACAAGATCAGGCGGGGGATGCTGAGTCATTGCCAAAGCAAGTGCTGCAGCCTCTGCCAGACGCGAAGAGTGAGGTCGTGGATCAACAGCTCAATGAGCCAGCCAAGCGTGAAGTGGTGCCGACCGAGATCAGCGAAAAGATCGAGCCACAACCGGCGGGTGGACCCGAGGCTGGGAAGGCTCATAAAACCAAACGGGAAGCGATGAATCGCCGTCAAATTGTACAGCCTCAGCCAGTTTTGGAACAAGTGAAGCAAGAGCCGACTGTAAATCCAGTTGAACCAAAGTCGCAGTTAGAACGGCGACCTCAAGCGGATGAGGTACGCAAGGATATACAAGCTACCACAGCTCAACCGCGTGAAGAGGCACTGCGCAAACCGCAGTTAGAGCAGCAACAACAGACAGAGGAAGCTCCCAAGGCGCAGCAGGAAGCCGTGGTGCAACAACGGGAAGAAGCCCAACAAAAGCAGCAGTTAGAAAGCCAACAACAGGCAGAAGAATCTCGCAAGGCGCAGCAGGAAGCCGTGGCGCAACAACGGGAGGAAGCCCAGCAAAAGCAGCAGCTGGAAAGGCAGCAACAGGCGGAAGAATCTCGCAAGGTGCAGCAGGAAGCCGTGGCGCAACAACGGGAAGAAGCCCAGCAAAGGCAACAGTTGGAAAGGCAGCAACAGGCAGAAGAAGCGCGCAAGGCGCAGCAGGAAGCCGTGGCGCAACAACGGGAAGAAGCCCAGCAAAAGCAGCAATTAGAAAGCCAACAACAGGCAGAAGAGTCGCGCAAGGCGCAGCAGGAAGCGATGGCGCAACAACGGGAGGAAGCCCAGCAAAGGCAACAGTTAGAAAGGCAGCAACAGGCAGAAGAGTCGCGCAGGGCGCAGCAGGAGGCCATGGCGCAACAACGGGAGGAAGCCCAGCAAAGGCAACAGTAAGAAAGGCAGCA
>Ga0194063_10001881_pt1 | contig 13296 bp, 13 predicted proteins | sample SepL3720m_MetaG_FD_155459 | JGI IMG/M metagenome (GOLD analysis project Ga0194063, IMG submission 155459) | Anoxic zone freshwater microbial communities from boreal shield lake in IISD Experimental Lakes Area, Ontario, Canada - Sep2016-L373-20m | ecosystem: Environmental > Aquatic > Freshwater... | reverse complement strand
GGCGACGCGAGAATCCTTTCGCGCCAACAATCACCACTTAGAACCGCCAAATGGCAGCTAACAGCCTCCGTCAGGACTGGGGTTTGGGATTGCCTAGCGAGGCAATCAGCGGGCGAGCCGGGAGGGCGAGCTCCGCGCCGAGTCTGGCAAACCAGACCACAGGCCAGCCACGGGCTTGAACCAAATGGCATCTAACAGCGCCCGTCAGGACTGGGGTTTGGGATTGCCTAGCGAGGTAATCAGCGGGCGAGCCGGGAGGGCGAGCTCCGCGCCGAGTCTGGCAAACCAGACCACAGGCCAGCCACGGGCTTGAACCAAATGGCATCTAACAGCGCCCGTCAGGACTGAGGTTTGGGATTGCCAAGCGAGGCAATCAGCGGCCGAGCCGGGAGGGCGAGCTCCGCGCCGAGTCTGGCAAACCAAACAACAGTCCAACCTCACGGTTTGAACGCCCATGCCACAGGTACTCTGGCTTGTAGTGGATAGAGACGCACTACACAGGTACGCGCGAGAACGCGGTGTCAATCGCCTCATCTACTGGGTTGCAAGGGCGGTGCTTGAGCCGTTCTTCCTTATCTACTTCCGTCTTGAGCGCAAAGGCCTGAAGAACATCCCTTCGTCGGGTCCGGTAATCATCGCCGCGAATCACCGCTCGTTCCTTGATCCGTTTGTGATTGGGACCTGCCTGCGCAGGCCGATCTACTTTGTTGCCAAGAAGGAGCTGTTTGACAAGCGAGTCGGTGGCTGGCTGATCGCTCGCCTCGGAGCCTTCCCGGTTAACCGCGATAGCGGGGATGCGGAGATGGTCGCTACCGCTAAGGCGATTCTCGAACGTGGCGGTTGCGTTGTGATCTTCCCGGAGGGAACGCGGGTACGGCCAGGACCGTTGGCTGCTCCGCGCCGTGGGGTAGCTCGGCTGGCGCTGGAGACTGGTGCGACGATCGTTCCCGTTTCAGTTTCCGGTACTGAAGATATTCGCACCGGTTGGCGGATCAGGCCAAAGAAGGTCAGGATCCGGATCTCGCGCTCGATGCGTTTTCCGCGTGAGAGTGATCCTTCGCCACAGCTCGCCCAGGCGGTTACTGATCGAGTTTGGGTGCTCGTTCAACTTGGTTGGGAGGCGCTTGGTGGTGCGCCGCCATTCCGTCGTGTCGCAATCGTCGGTGCCGGATCGGCTGGCACAGCGCTAGCGATCCTGCTGGCTAGAGCGGGGGTTGAGGTCCAGCTCGCCTGTCGCTCGGGAGAACAGGTTGCCGAGATCAAGAAGCGGGGTGAGAACCGCAAGTACTTGCCGGGAGCCCAGATACCGGATGGTGTGAGGGCAGTTCGGGCTGCCAAGCTAGATACGAGTGGTTGTGACGCCATCTGTTTTGCGGTTCCGTCACGGGCGCTGCCAGCTGTGCTTGCTGCACACGCGCCGCGGCTGCCGGATGGGGCGGCGCTGGTGTTGCTCTCAAAGGGATTGGTTCCACCGCTTGGCGAACTGCCAGCCGACTATGCAGAGCGGCGGGCTCCCGGGCATCCGGTTGCGGTGATTGGTGGACCCGCGCACGCGGCTGGTGCGCTTGATGCCGGTGCGGCGTTCGTGATTGCTTCTGAGGACAGGGTTTTGCTCCGCCAGCTTGCTGATCCACTTGCCGCTGCTGGTACCGGCGTTGAGGAGACGACCGATGTAATTGGCGTTGAGCTTGCTGGCTGTATGAAGAACATTGCGGCGCTTGCTGCTGCAGCGGCTTTGAGTGGTGGGCCTAATGTGGCGGGTGCGGCGGCTGGTCGTGTTTGGGCTGAGTTGGCAAGTTGGGCAATGACGCGCGGAGCGCGGGCCGAAACGCTCGCTGGGCTTGCTGGTGCCGGTGACCTTGTCGCGACGGTGCTCGCTGAGGGCAGTCGTAATCGGCGTGCGGGTGAGAAGCTTGCAGCCGGCGTGCCTCCCAACATGATTGAGCATGAGGTTGGTCAGGCTGTTGAATCGCTTGACACGGTGCCTCTGCTTGTTGCGCAGCTAACTTCCGACGAGGCAAATGCACCTGAGACGAAGATGTTGGCTGGGCTTGTCGCAGGGCGAGTCGAGCCAGCTGTCTGGCGGGCGCGGGTTACCTCGGCCTCCGGTCGTAGACGTGCTCGGGCCGGCGTGTTGCGGCGCTGAGCGAGTCTGACCGGGCGTGACCGCGCTACCGTGACGCGCAATGGCTGAATGCGCTTTCCATCCGGGGAGGGAGACCGGCGTCTCCTGTTCGTCTTGCGGTAAACCGATTTGCCCTGATTGCATGACGCCAACACCGGTCGGGATGCGCTGCCCGGATTGTTCGAGGGAGCGCACTCGGGTTACGCGGATTACTGCGGCTTCGGCCTCAGCGCTGCCGGTTGTGACGGTTTCGTTGATCGCCATCAACGTTGTTGTGTTCTTAGTCGCGGCGTTGACCGGTGGTGGCCTTGCCTCCGGTGGTGCCGGGCCGCTGATGTACAACGGCCAGCTTTATGGCCCGTCGGTTAGTGCCAACGGTGAGTATTGGCGGCTTGTTACGAGCGGCTTCCTGCATGCCGGGTTCTTCCACCTGCTGATGAACATGATTTTCATCTGGATTCTTGGATCAATGCTCGAGCCGGCGCTCGGCCGACTGCGATTCCTGACGCTTTACATCGTCTGTCTGCTCTGCGGTTCGTTGGGGGCGCTGCTGATCGAACCGAACGTCCCGGTTGTTGGTGCGTCGGGTGCGGCGTTTGGATTGTTGGGCGCAGCGATTGTGATGGCGCGCCGTCGGGGAATTGATATCTGGGGGTCTGGCCTCGCACCGATTCTGATGCTCAATCTGGTTGTGACATTCCTGGTTCCGGGAATCGCGATTGGCGCGCATGTTGGCGGCGTCCTTGGCGGGTTCCTCGCCGGTTTCGTAATGGAGGAGGTTGGCGAACGGCACGGCAGCAATGCCGCCGCCGGAGCAGCAGCAGTGATTGGTGTCGTTGCTGTGGTGCTGTCGCTTGCCGTTGCCGGCAGCAACATCTAGCTGACTGTTAGTCGGCGAGCTTCCATTCGCCGTCAACCTTCTTGAACTTGATTGGCTGCTCGCCAGCCCTGACCGGTGTGAGTGATGCGGTCGCTGTGTCGCCTGTGATCTTCACATTCGTGACCTTTGCTGTCTTTAGGCGACCGAATGTTGTGGCCAGTTGGTCACGCAGGTTCTTAAAGATTGCCTTGCCCTGAGGTGTCTTTTCGATCTGCCGAGCACCTGAGGCACAGCTGCCGTTGCCACCGACGCCCTTGCCAGCGTCTCCCAGCTGCTTCGATGCCGTAGCCGCGATCTTGGCGCAGAAGGTTTCCCAGTCGCCCTTGTCGATCGCCTTTACAGCAGAGATCAGGTCGCCTACGCCTTCGGCACAGTTTGCTCCACCGGTCTGCTTGCTGACTTGCGCCGTGAACCGTGCGCGTGATTCGGCCGTCATTTGGGCGCAGAAGCCAGCTCCGTCACCATCACTGAGGGCTTTGGCAGCCGAGCCGAAGCTCGACTTGATCTGGTCTGCATCGCTCTGCTTCTCGCCGCCGCCGCCGCAGCCGACCGCGAAGGCAGCAACTGCTGAGATGGAAAGAATTGCGAACGACTTGCGAAGGTTCATCAACGGCTCCTCAGTTTGGGATGGCTCGGATTGGCTCCAAGCCGGAATTACATTGAGTTTGACTCTAACCCAGCGCCCGACAGATCGCTAGTCTCACCTGTCAATGGGAGAGCGACTTGACGAAGATCAGATCAATTCCGCCCTTGAACAGAGCAGCTGGCGCCGTGATGGCAATGCAATCGTCAGGGACTGGGAGTTCAAGGACTTTGCTGAGGCATGGTCATTTGCTGATCAGGTTGCCACGACTGCCGAAGCTCTCAACCATCATCCAGACATCTTGGCTCACGGTTGGAACAGGCTGCGAGTAACGATTACAAGCCATTCAGCAGGAGGAATCACCGCCGCGGACTTTTCACTTGCCGCCGCAGTTGATCTACTTACCTAATGAACGGGATCGCACTCGTCTTTACCGGTGTGCTGTTGCTGGTCAATGCTTTCTTTGTTGTTGCTGAGTATTCGCTCGTTCGCTCGCGGCGCGCCAAGCTTGAAGCGCTCCGCGATGAGGGCGCACGTGGGGCGGATGCCGCTCTGGGGCAGATGGATCGCATAGCTGAGGCGATTTCCGCCTGCCAGGTAGGAATCACGATGACTTCAATCGGTATCGGTGCAGTCGGTGAGCGCGCGCTCTCCGAGCTGCTGCGAGGACCGCTTGGCAATGTTGCCGCTGAGGGCGTTTCTGTCGTCATCGCGGCGACGATCGCCTACATGCTGATCACTAGTGCGCATATAACAATCGGCGAGCTTGTTCCCAAGTACTACGCGATTGGTCATGCGGAGGGTGCTTTGCGGGCGGTCGCAAGGCCTTTGCACTGGTTTGAGGTCGCTGTCCGCCCGATCGCTTGGGTTTTGACAAAGGTTTCAAACGGGATTCTGAGGCTGCTTGGTCAGGATCCGGTCGCGCTAGGGACCGCTGGTCAGAGCTCTGGTGAACTGAAGCTGTTGATCGCCGAGTCGCTTAACGCTGGCGAACTTGACATCGGTGAGGCGGGGATGCTTACCGGTGTATTCCAGCTGCATGAGCAGGAGGCGCGCCAGGTGATGACGCCGATTCCTGCTGTTACAACGATTGACCTTTCAAACACGGTCGGTGATGGTCTGCGCAAATGTGTTTCTTCAGGGCACACGCGATTGCTTGTGATTGGTGATGGTGACCGTGACAAGGTTCACGGTTTTGTTCATGCCAGTGTGCTGGCTGGCAGGTTGCTGTCTGAGACGCCGGACGCGCCGATTGCGGGGCTGATCAGCGAGGCGCCAATCGTGCCGGAAACAAAGCCACTGGACGATCTGTTGGCCGACCTTCAGCGCGAGCGTTCATCACTCGCTGTTGTCGTCGATGAGTATGGGCGAACCGCGGGAATCGTCACGGTTGAGGACATTGTTGAGGAGGTCGTTGGTGAGATTGATGATGAGACTGACCCAATGAGTGGGCCGGTGCGGAGGCTTGCAAATGGTGACCTGTTCGTGCGCGGCGAGGTTACGATCGCTGACCTGCTTGATCATGAGGTTTCGCTGCCTGAGGATCCTGACGCCTATACCTCTGTTGGCGGACTTGTTTTCTCGGCGCTTGGGCGCAGGCCGCGGCGCGGCGACAGTGTCCATGTTGACGGCCATACGCTGCGTGTAGAGGCGATGAGGGGAAATCGCATCGAGGCTGTGCGAATCCGCTCAGAGATAGTGCCGATTGACGCAAGTGGCTAGTTAGCGGTACGCTTTAAGCCTCGTTACGCGTCAACCTTAGTTGGCGTTCGAGGGAGGGAGACGACGGGCCGGGGCGGGTCCGTCGCCGAACAGAGCGAAGCCGACCTTACGGTCGGCTTCGCCGCTTCCGGCATCAGTTCTGTTCAGCGGCTGTAGTCGAGCAGCCCGCGGCCACTCTTGCGACCGAGCGCGCCTTCGGCGATCAGGTCACGGATGCGCTGCGGCACATTGGCGCCGATCTCATCGCCGATTGCGGCTGAGACATCAAGGCCAACGAAATCGAGCAGTGCCATCGGCCCCATTGGGTGGCCGGCACCGAGCTTCATTGCCGTATCGATGTCGGCGGCAGGAATCCCGGTCTTTTCCATGTGATCGACAGCATGGAAGAGATAAGGGAACAGCAGCGCATTGACCACGAAGCCAGGTACATCAGGCACGGCAACAGCAGTCTTGCCAAGCTCCTCGCAGAGCGCCAGCGTCCGCTCGCGTGTTTCGTCTGAACCCTCGTCGGCAAAGCAGACTTCAACAAGCTTCATTGCTGTTACCGGGTTAAAAACGTGCAGAGCTGCGAAGCGATCTGGCCTGCCGCTTGCTATGGCAAGGGCCGCAACTGAAAGTGAGGATGTTGTTGAAGCGATCACTGCTGATTCGGAGCAGATGCCGCCAAGCTCGGCGAGTAGTGCCTGCTTTGGCTCGAGCTCCTCAACGATTGCCTCAACTACGTAGCTGCAGTCAGCCAGGCCGGAGAGGTCGGTTGTGACGGTCACGCGATCTGCGCGGGCTGGATCTTCGAGTCGACCGGCAAGCTTTGCGATCTGCGCGGTTGCGCGCTCTGCCGATGCGTCTGAACGAGCCCAGAGGACAACATCGCCGGAGCCTGCGGCTGTTGCAGCCAACCCGGTTGCGATTGCTCCTGAACCTGCGATGCCGATCGTCTCAGTCATTACGATGTTCCTCCCTGTCGGTATTGGCTGCGGCCATTGGTAGCCGCGCGCAAGAGTACGCGACCGAGCGCGATCCGGTCCTGTCGGGCGGTGGTGGGGACTTCGATTACGGCGCTAGCTCCGCCACAAAATCGGATTCGACGCGGTTTGACTGCGCGGTCAATTCGTACAACTTCTGATCGGCTGTCCAGCCAAAAGAGGTCGATTGGAAAGGCCATTGCGAAGGTGTGAACCGATCCGGTTCCCGGCAGCAGCAGGGCGAGCCCATGTTCTGGAGTTAGGTTGCGACCTGCGAGGCCGAGAAGCCTTGCGCGCCAGCTATTTGCAATCGCTATTTCGGGCGAAGTGTCTTCGGCTAGGCGAGGCAGTTTGTCAAGACGTCGGCGCACATAGTTAAGAGGCGGTTGCCCCGATCAATTCGCCCCTCAGGCGATGCTGTCAACCGCAAAGCCGGTTGCTGAAGGCGTAATCGTCAATGGCCCGGCCGTGAGTGGTGAGACTGGCGTGTTTGCATTCCAGCCGACCGGCGCAAGGTCATTTGGTGAATCAGGGTGGAAGATTGCTCCAAGTAGCTGGTTCTGTAGCCGTCCAGCGCCAAGTTCGAATTGGCCTCCGCCGTAACAGCCGATCCCGTTTAGCTCGCAGTAGTCATAGCTGTCAAGCAAAGGTTTGAGACCGCCAAGGCGTGAAGGCTTGATGTTGACCATCCGCGGCTTGAAGGCGAGGTTCTCAATGTCGGCGACGCTTTCGATCGGCGCATCCCACGTGATTCGGTCTCGGTGTGGGATCAGCAGTTCGTTGATCGCCGGGTCATTGATGTCTGGGTCCTCAATCAGTGCTTCGGGAAGTGCGGCGATGACTCGCGCGTAGAGGTCAACATCACCCTTCTGGTCAACGACTGTGCCGCTGTAGAGCGCTTTGAAGTCGACTGACTCAACTGCGCCTGTCGCTGCGAGGGCGACAAGCAGCTCGTCCGTCCAACTATCGGTTGGGTCAAGTTTGAAGTTAAGCGTTGGGGCGATCGCGAGTCGCTGTGTAATCGGTTCAAGCGATGCTGGCTCGCCAAGTCTGATCGAGACGACAAATGAAAGCTCTTGAACTTCGCGATTCAGCACCTGTGCAAGCGAAAGGTCGTTCTGCCTGAGCGCTAGGTCGAGTGCCGCCGAATCGAATGCCCAGCGTCTGTAGAGGCGGGATACCTCACGCTCCGGTGACTTGGTCGGGAATAGGTCGAGTTCAGCAATTTGGCCGCAGAACTGGCCGAGGGTCATGTGGCCGCGCGGCAGGTCTCCAGCTGGGCCTGCGGCTTGGAAAGCATCATGGTCCTCGCCGTCGTAGACAACATCCTCACCAACACCCTCAAGGCCGGCGCCGGTGATGTGAATCAATGTGCACTTCCTCAGGAAGCCGGAGGAAACCTCCTCCGCGCGCCCCTCAAGACTGTAAGCATCAACTTCGAGCGGAAGCTCTTTTATTAGGTCCCAGGTCGCCATTTGCTTGATCCTAATCGCCTTTCTGGGTTGCGGGCGCCCAAATTAGTCCCTCTTCACTAGCTGCTCCGCCCGTGACGGAAGCTGCTCCAGCTATTTGCACTTGATGCTCGTCTAACCAGAGGGCCGTAAAGGCGGCGTCGAAGGCGTGGTCGCTTGAGGCAGCAAGCAGCGAAAGTCGCCTGTCGAACTGATTGCCACGACTCAGGATCGCGTCAACTCTTGCCTCGGCGCTGGTCTTGACCGTTGGTCCGATCGCGATCCTTGGCCAGACTTCAATAACGACCGGTGGCTCGGCCCTATCCCAGGGCCAAATGTTGAATCCGGCTGCGCGAAGCCGAAGCAGGTGAGGTAGTCCGCGCAGAGTTGACGCGCCAACCGATCCTGGCCCGCTTACTTGAAATGCACTCTTCGGCCGAGAGCCGGCGAGCTCTGAGATCCGGTCATCGAGGTCTGTTGCCCGGACTTCCGGCTGGTCTGGTCCGAAGCTTGGCTTCTTGCCAGTCGCCGCGCTCCAAAACGGGGGAGAGCAGTCGCGAAGCCAGGTTTCACCCTCGTCGGCCGCAAGTGACCAGAGTTCGGTCGCGTCGCTCAAGCCCCGCTGATGGAGAAACCAAGCTGGCAGCGAAAAGGCGAAGTCGAGACCAACGATCAATCGATCGTCCATCTGCTTTTCGCTGATCAGAAAGTCAACGGCTTCAGTCCGGCCGATGTTCGTCGTCAGATTGGTCAGCTTGCCGTTGGCGGCCTCGGCGATCGCAATGCCGCTCTTGCCGTCGCCCTGTTTGGCGCCCGACCAGTCAACGGCGATCGCTCGAAGTCCGCTCAATTGTCAGGCGTCAGGCGAGAGCGGCGTGAGCGCGGCTTCGATCTGGGCGCGCTGCGACTCAAACTGTGGTGGCAGGACGATCTTGCTGCCAAGTGATTCGAGTGGTTCGTCAACCGTGAAGCCCGGTCCGGGGGTTGCGAACTCGTGAAGCAGACCGTCCGGTGTACGGAAGTAGACCGAGTGGAACCAGAAGCGATCGATCATCTCCGTTGGCCGCAGGCCAGCATTGGCGATTTTCAGCCGCCAAGCCTCAAGGTCACCATCGCCTTCAGTGGCTGTCCAGGCGATGTGATGAACCGCCCCCGCACCCTGAATGTGGTTAGTCGGTGGTGCCTCCTCGAACAGCAGCTTTGCGCTGCGCGATGGGCCCTTGCCCTCAGCCACCGCTCCATCGCCTGAAAGGCCGAACAGGTTGCGAACTGTCGCTGCTGATTGATCGGGATCGTTTGAGTGGATGCGAAGCCCATCGAAGCCCCGCAGGGCGAACTCCTCTGGAACATCGTTTGAGGTAGCCGTCAGAGGCGGTTCGTCCGTGCCGGCGACAATCAGTTCATGGCCGAGGCTTTCACGGTCAGAGAAGTGCAGTGACCCGTTCTCGCGTTGAGTCCCGACTCGCTCTTCGGCGAGGCGCCGCTCCCAAAAGTCAAGCGCGTCCTCGTTTGCGACGCGCCAGCGGATCGTGTGTGCGGCGCCCGAGCCAGCAACAACCGGTGGCAGTCCCTGAAACTCAAAGAAGGTCAGGTCCATGCCGGGTGAGGCATTGTCATCCCCAAAGAACAGGTGCCAAACAGTCGGTACATCCTGATTGATCGTCTTCTTGACCAGCTTCAGGCCAAGGACACGCGTGTAGAAGTCAACGCATGCCCGGGCGTCAACTGTGACGCAGGTGATGTGGTGGAGGCCATTGGGGATCATGAGCCGACCTTATCGAGAGTTAGTGGCAGTCCGGCTTGCGATTAGCTCGCCAGCATTGGCAAGCGCTTTGTCACTGAGTAGCCTCCCGAAAAGCGAACGATTGCTCGAAATTGATTGATAGGCAAAGTCAATAAGTCGCGGCGAAACGCCAGCCATCGGTTTGAGGACTTGGCCGCCGCGCAGTCTTAGGGCAACCTCAGGTGCCGCCTTTCCTCCTGAAAGGACAGTTCCATCGCCGAGCACTGCGTGTGCGCTGGTAAGCCACTGCCCGGGAGGTAGGCCGGTGAGAAGGGTCTCTCCCTCGACTGACTGGATGGCAACCGGCTGCAGTGATCCCGGATTCGAAAGCTGCAGCAGTTTTGCGACCGACCACCGGCAGAATCCGCACTCGCGGTCGTAGAGCAGTGAAATTGGCTCAGGCAACGGCTGCAGCAAGCTGGCGGATCGTCTGTTCCTTCATCTCGGCATCACCACAAGGGATGGCGCCAATTTCATCAACGCCAATTCCTTCAAACTCTGCGATTCGGTCGGCGAGCTCATCAGCGGTCGTTGAGATCGTGCCAAGGTCAATCAGCTCGTCACTTAGAGCAGTGGCGGCGCCGAGCCTGTCGCCGCCGAGGAATGCTTCCTGGCAAGCCCGTGCCGACTCGCCGACGCCGTATTTCTCGGCTAAGTCGACATAGAAGTTCTTGCCCTTTGCTCCCATTGCCCCGAGGTAAAAGGCAAGCCACGGCCTAGTTGCTTCGCGAGCCTCCTCAACGGTATTGGCAACGGCGACTGGGATCACGGCGGAGATGTCAATCTCATCCGGATCGCGACCGGCCTTTTCAGCACCTCGGTGCAAGGGGTCGCGCAGAATCGATGGGTTGTGTGGGCTGTACATGAATGGAAGCCAGCCGTCGGCGATCTCGCCGACCTGTTCAACTGCGCGTGGTCCGATCGCTCCCAAGTAGATCGGGACCTTCTCTTGGACGGGCCTGCCGAGTAGCCGCAGCGGCTTGCCGAGCCCAAGACCTTTGTCAGGGTCGGAGGGGATAGTCCAAAACTCGCCTTCATAGCTGAGCTTCTCACCATTCATTGCCTTGCGAACAATCTCCACATACTCGCGTGTTCGAGTCACCGGCTTTTCAAACGGCACGCCGTACCAACCCTCAGAGACCTGTGGACCGGAAAGGCCAAGGCCGAGCTTGAATCGTCCTTTTGAGAGCACATCCAGCGACGTTGCGGCCATTGCCGTTGCGGCTGGTTGCCGCGCTGGAATCTGCATCAATCCGCTACCAAGTGAAATCTGGTCGGTCAGCGCGGTCAGGCTGCCAAGAACTGAGACTGCATCAAGCCCCCAAGCCTCACTGATCCAAACGGTCGACAGGCCGAGGCGGTCGGCAAGGACCGCGTACTCAGCCTGCTCGTCGGGTGTGAACCACGGCCAGTAACCAAGGAACAGTCCGGCGCGCATCGGTCAGTCGTCTTGCGTTACGGAGTCGAGCGGAGTTAGCGTTGGCTCGTTTGGTGTGCCACGAACCTCGCCGCTGCTGCCAAGTCCGCTAAGTCGAGCGATCGCTCGATCACCTGCCACTCTTGCTGGGTCATCGGCTGGAAGGTCGGCGATCAGTTTCTTGATTCGCTCTCTGACCTGCAGCGCAAAGTGGGGAGTTGTTGCCCCGGTCAGTTTGTCAATGTCCTCAACCGTTACCCGGTGGTTTGGACTGCTGAGTTCGGGTGATTCGTAGCTACTCATTGCGTTGTTAGTTCCTTGGCTTGGCTTATTTCAAGCAGTGCATCAAGCTTCGCTTGCTGCTCCTCGCTGAAGGTGTCAGTGTCACCGATCAGCCAGCCGTGATTGTAGAGGCCGCGTGACGGGTCACCGCGGTAGCCCGGCTGAATATCAAGCAGGTACTGGGCAAGCTGGATCGGCAGGTCATCTGCTTTCGGGGCTACCAGCATCGGCCCGTAGCTGCCTGATCCTGAGAGGGCGGCCGAGGCGGCTGCGTCGAGCGGCCGCGATTGGGAGGCAATCACAAGGCCGTGGCCTGGATCAACAACACCCCAGCCCGCATCGCCATCGCGGAAGCGAGCGAACTCAATTGATGCGAGAAGTGGGTTAGCGGCAGTGATCCTTCGGACCGTTCCCAACCTGCCAAGTTGCTTCTCGACTAACAGTGAAGCCTCGCTGGTCGGTGCCAACAGCATGATCAGCGGCCTGCCACGGCGTTTGATTGCTGCAGCGGTCGGCGCTGGGATCGCATTTTGTTGGGTGAACAGAATCGGATCACCACTGCGAGCCGCCCATCCTGCGGCTGGCATGGCCCAAGCCGCGTCATTCTCGCCCACAACAACAACTGAATTGCCAAGTCGTGCGCCACCGCCGAGTCGTGAGCGGTCAACGGCATCAGCTAGCGAGGCAGGATCCTGGGCTGCGATCTGTTGCGTATTGCCGGGGTCACCTGCGTCATCAATCCGGATTCGCTTGACGCCCGCTGCGGATCGCACGCCGGTTGGGTTGAGTCGGTCAAGAGTTGACTGCGTGACATCCGGTACTTCTCCGTCAGGAGCAAGAAGCAGGGCTGATCTAAACGGCTCCGCGATCAAGGGAGTTGCGGCAATTGCCGACTGCCAGTTGCCCGGGAGGAGGGTGACTGAACGGGGCCGCTGGCCTCCGCCCGGCCAGACGGCCAATGCTACGGCCGCGGCATCCTCGGTTGGGTTGCTGCCACCAACACGAGTTGTGTTCTTAGTTGCTGATGTTGGGAAGCCGGCCGTCGAGCCATTGCCACTGCTGCCAAGTGAGGCTGGGTCACCTCCGCAGGCTGCTACCGCGATTGAGCAAGAGACTGCGAATGCCACGGCGAAGGCCGTCTTCGGGGAGTTCATTGCCTCGGACATTAGCCGCGCAGCGACTGTTCCGGGTGGTTGAAACGGACGCCTTCACGGAATCGAGGCAGGATTCCGTCCGCGGCTGTGGTAGCTTTACGAATCGCCAAATCGTTGAGTTGATTCTCAGCGACCGGGGGAACCAAGATTCCCAGGGGCTAATTCCACGCAGAGTCGTGGGAAGCGCAATTCCAGCGCTAGCCCGTCAGCTAACTCCGGCGGCAACACAGCAGCAACAGCAGGAAACCAACAACATGAGCTATCTGCGTAAAACAACAGCCACAGCGTTCTTCGTCACTTTGATGATGGCCACACCGGCGCTCGCAATTGACGGTGGGGCGAGCCCAGATACGCCAATGCCGGCAAGCCGTCCAGGCCAGCCGACCGTCAAGGGAACGAAGGTCGTAATCAAGCACGGTCTTGCTTATGCGCCGCTCGCAGCACCCGCTGCTGTCAAGAAGATTGTCTGGGGTGGAAACAAGATTCGTTCGCTCAAGTACCTCTGGGGCGGTGGGCACGGCTCATGGCGTGCTCCTGGCTATGACTGTTCTGGATCTGCCAGCTTCGCGCTTCACGAAGCGGGACTGCTCAACACAACCCTCGTCTCAGGTGAATTTGCATCGTGGGGACGTGCTGGACGTGGCAAGTGGGTCACGATCTATGCGAACTCTGGCCACGTCTTTCTGGAGGTCGCTGGTGCGCGCTTTGATACATCGGGCGCATCACCTTCGCGCTGGCAGTCAGACCTTCGCAGCGGCCGCGGTTATTCCGTCCGCCACCCAGCCGGACTTTAGAACTACCTGCAAATCGCCGTGCATTTGAGCGCTGAGCGATTTGATTCGCCAGCATGAACTTGCTACTGTTGTTTTAGCCGAGTTCCTGATGGTCAGCCATTAGGAAGCGGGGGACCCAATCAGTCCCGGGGCGAATCGCCGTT
>Ga0194063_10001880_pt1 | contig 13297 bp, 12 predicted proteins | sample SepL3720m_MetaG_FD_155459 | JGI IMG/M metagenome (GOLD analysis project Ga0194063, IMG submission 155459) | Anoxic zone freshwater microbial communities from boreal shield lake in IISD Experimental Lakes Area, Ontario, Canada - Sep2016-L373-20m | ecosystem: Environmental > Aquatic > Freshwater... | reverse complement strand
GGGATGCTGAGCCTGATGCAGATGGCCAAGATCTCCGGTGCCCTGGAGCGCCATCGCCACGCCGAGCTGCTCTATCTGCCCCTGCTCACCCACCCCACCACCGGCGGCGTCACCGCCAGTTTCGCCATGCTGGGCGATCTGATCCTGGCCGAACCGAAGGCGCTGATCGGCTTTGCCGGCCGGCGGGTGATCGAACAGACCCTGCGCGAAAAGCTGCCTGAAGGTTTCCAGACGGCGGAGTATCTGCGTGAGCACGGCTTCGTCGATGCCATCGTGGCCCGAACCCAGTTGCGCCCCACCCTCGCCACTCTGCTGCGTCTGCACGACCCTGCCCGGCGCCTGGAGGCCGTGGCGCCATGAACAGTGCTGACGCCAGGGCGGCCGCCAACACGCCAGCCAGCGGCAACTGGGCCCCGATGCAATGGCTCGCTCTGGTCCTGCTCCTCATCCTGCAGCTGTTGGTGGTCCCGGCCGCCTGGGCTGGGCCTGTCAACTGGCAGGAGGTCACCGCCACCAGCGAAGGTCGGCAGTGGTGGGATTCCGGCAGCCTGCGCCGCAATCGCGAGGGCAACGTCACCGTGCTCAGCCGCTTCCAGCCCCAAGCCGCCGAAGAACGGCCGCCGGCCGCGGCAACTGATGCCTCCAATGCATCCGTGCCAGTCAGTCCCAGGGCTCGCAACGATGCCCGCCTCTACGTGATGGAACTCGACTGTGATCAGGGGCTCTACCGCGACACCTCGGTCAATGGCCTGCCCCAGTTCGGAGCGCAGTGGCTGCCGGTCGGCAACGACGACCTCACCGCCGAGGTGCTGCGCGAGTCCTGCGCGGCTGCCCCGGCATGAGCGGTTCGTCCCTGGCGCCGCCGCGCCCCCTGCGGGTGGCGATCGCCGGCCTCGGCTTCGGCGAGAAGGTGCATCTGCCGGCTCTGCGCGACTGTCCCGCCACCGAGCCCGTGGCCCTCTGGCACCCGCGCCAGCAGCGGCTGGAGGCCGCCTGCGCCAGTTCAGGCCTGCCGGGCAGCACCGATTTCGAGGCTTTGCTGAGTGACCCTCAGATTGACGCGATTGTGATCGCCACCCCGCCTGAAGCTCGCCAGGCTCTGGCAAGCGCCGCGATCAAGGCCGGCAAACACCTGCTGCTCGAGAAGCCCGTCGCCCTCGATGCCGCGGGAGTGGAGGAGCTGCAACGGCTGGCGATCCAGCAGCACCGCTGCGTGGCGGTGGATTTTGAATACCGAGCCGTACCACTGTTCCAGCAGTTGGCGGCTCTGCTCGAAGACGGGGTGCTGGGGGAACCCTGGCTGGTGAAACTCGACTGGCTGATGAGCAGCCGCGCCGACCCCAGCCGCCCCTGGAACTGGTATTCCCAGGCCGCAAAGGGCGGCGGCGTCCTCGGCGCCCTCGGCACCCATGCCTTTGACACCCTGCACTGGCTGATCGGCCCCAGCAGCGGGCTTCAGGCCCGGCTCAGCACGGCGGTCCGGCAGCGACCCCTCCCCGGCTCGCCAGGCACCATGGCCGCCGTCGACGCCGATGACATCGCCCTGATCCAACTGGATCTGCAGGATCGCTGGGGCCGCTCCGTGCCAGCTCAGCTCACCCTGGCCTCGGTGACCCGCCAGGGCCGGGGCTGCTGGCTGGAGCTCTACGGCAGCGAGGCCACCGTGGTGCTGGGCTCCAGCAATCAGAACGACTACGTGCACGGTTTCCAGTTGTGGCTGGCCAGGCCAGGTGAAGCCCTGCGGCCACTCGAGCCCAGCCCGGAGTTGGCCTATGCCCGCACCTGGGGGGACGGGCGCATCGCGCCGGTGCGGCGGTTGATCGGCTGGTGGGCCGAGGCGATCCAGCAGGGACGGCCGATGGTGCCGGGCCTGGCCGAAGCCTCACTCAGCCAGCACTGCTGCGACCAGGCCCGGGCCTGAATTCCCGCCCCAGGCCAGCCTGAGATCAGGGACAAAGCCAGCCACCGGTGGAGCTTCCGGGCGGGCAGCGGCCTCCTGGTCCAACAGGGATCGGGAAACCGATAGCCGACGACACCTCCCCATTTCAGTAGCAACCGCTACCATTCAGGCATCGTTGACCGGGCGGATCCGTTCGCCCGGCGGAAGTAGGAGGAGGCCCGATGGCGGTTCTTCCCCCGAAGCAACGCGCCATCCACCCGCCTGGGACCAAGGCCCCAGGTCTTCACCGGAGGCACTTCCATGTCCATCACCGCCGCCAGGCAATTGGCACGACAGGCCGAAGAGGCCCGCCGCGCCGCCCGTCAGCTCGCCTTCAGCGTTCAGAACCTGCGCAAGCACCAACTGATCGACTGAAGCCGGGCCGGTGCGATCGGATCCCGTTGCTTCGCCCCGCTGATGCGGGGCTTTTTCATCGGCTGGGAGTCGCCCGGCAGCCCTCTGGTGCCACCTGCCAGGGGCGATTCGGGGTATCCCCTAGACTCCGCGCCAGACAAGTGGCGGAATGATTCCGTCAGCCGTCGACCATCCGTTTCACCCACTCCTGCGAGGTTTTCCATGGCGCTCGTCCCGCTTCGGCTGCTGCTTGACCACGCCGCCGAGAACGGCTACGGCATTCCGGCCTTCAACGTCAACAACCTGGAGCAGGTGCAGGCCATCATGGAGGCGGCTGCCGAGACGGACAGCCCCGTCATCCTGCAGGCCTCCCGCGGCGCCCGCCAGTACGCCGGCGAAAGCTTCCTGCGCCACCTGATCCTGGCTGCGGTCGAAACTTATCCCGACATCCCGGTGGTGATGCACCAGGACCATGGCAACAGCCCCGCCACCTGCTACGGCGCCGCTGCCAACGGTTTCACCTCCGTAATGATGGACGGCTCCCTCGAAGCCGATGCCAAGACCCCGGCCAGCTACGAGTACAACGTGGCCGTCACCAAGGAAGTGGTGGACGTGGCTCATGCCATCGGCGTCAGTGTCGAAGGCGAGCTCGGCTGCCTCGGCTCCCTGGAAACCGGCCAGGGCGAAGCGGAAGACGGCCACGGCTTCGAGGGCACCCTCGACCACTCCCAGCTGCTCACCGACCCTGCTGAAGCCGCTGATTTCGTCGCCAAAACCAAGGTTGATGCCCTGGCGATCGCCATCGGCACCAGCCACGGCGCCTACAAGTTCACCCGCAAGCCCACCGGTGAAGTGCTGGCGATCAGCCGCATCGCCGAGATCCACAAGGCCATCCCCAACACCCACCTGGTGATGCACGGCTCCAGCTCCGTTCCCCAGGAATGGCTGGACATGATCAACAAGTTCGGCGGCGCCATCCCCGAGACCTACGGCGTGCCCGTGGAAGAAATCCAGGAAGGCATCCGCAACGGCGTACGCAAGGTCAACATCGACACCGACAACCGCCTCGCCTTCACTGCCGCTGTGCGGGAAGCGGCCTTCAAGGATCCTGCCAACTTCGATCCCCGCCACTTCAACAAGCCGGCCCGCCAGTACATGAAGCAGGTCTGCCTTGATCGCTACCAGCAGTTCTGGTGTGCCGGCAACGCCAGCAAGATCAAACAGCGCGACATCAACTACTACGCCGCCCTCTACGCCAAGGGCGCCCTTGATCCCAAGGCTGTTGTTGCTGTCTGAGCCGCACCAGGCTCGAATCCTTCAGGGCTCCCGAGTGGGGGCCCTTTTTTGATGCCGTGGTTGCACGTCACTACACCACCACGCGATCAGGCAGCCGCGGCACACTTCAACGGATCGGCTCTTCAGGGCACCATGGCCGGCATCGGTAGCTCTGACGCCAGCCGACCGGTCATCAAGGGGCCCGTGCTGGTGTCGGCGGCCTGGGGAGCGGCGCTGGACACCAACTTGACCAGGGCCTGGTGCAGATCTTTTTCCATCACGAAGCGGCGGCCATCGGTCACCACGACGCGCACCAGGGTGGGTAGATCGTTGTTGCGGGACTGCAGGTAGATCGGCTCCACATAGAGCAAGCCATCCCCGACAGGCAACACCAGCATGTTGCCGCGGAATAGCTTCGAGCCCAGGCGGTTCCAGAGGCCGAACTGGAAGCTGATCGTCGGGTCCTGGTCCACCAGGGCCGAAATCTGCTGCGGGCCCAGCAGCAGCCGTTGCTGCGGGAAACGCACCAGGCGCAGTTCGCCGTAATTCGGTGGATCATTGCGGGCAGCCAGCCAGCCCACCAGATTGGTGCGCTTCAGCGGTGTGAACGGCAGCATCAGCACGAATTCCGGATCGCGCTGTCCCGGTAATTGCAGGGTCACGTGATACGGGCGCACCTGCACATTGGCATTGCCGTAGATCTCGTAGGGAATCGCCCAGACATCGTCACCGTTGTAGAAGGTACGCACATCGGTGACGTGATAGCGCAGCAAGCGCTCAATCTGGATGTTGAACTGGCTCTGGGGCACGCGGATGTGGCGCAGCAGGGCCGCCGGCATCGCCGAGAGCGGCTGGAACAGCTCTGGAAAGGCGCGCCGCCAGGTGGCGAGCAGGGGATCACTGGGGTCACTCACGTACAACCACAGGCGACCGTCGTGGGCATCCACCACCGCCTTGACCGGATTGCGGAAATAGCGCAACCCGGCTGGATTGGGATCGCTGTAGGGGTAGGAGCGGCTCTTGGTGAAGCCATCGAGCAACCAGTACTGATGTTGCTCACTGCGATACCCTGCCACCGCACCGATCCGGGCTGTGACCAGATAGGGCTCACTCTCGAAACTCAGGAAAGGGGCCAACGTCTGCAGTCGCTGGTTCACCTGACGCCGCAGCAGCAGGAGCGAATCAGGCGTGAACGAGCCCGTGAACAGCACCCGGGGTTCCTGCAGGTAGATCGCCGCACTCAGGCGCTGCCAGGCGGTGGCCAGGGGCACGCCGCGGCGGCCGTCGTAGTGGGTGTAGACGTTGACTTCGCCATCGGGATAGGCGAATTCCTGCACCTTCGTGGGTGCGATCGCATAAGGAGAAGGCCCGGAGGCGAAATAGAGGCTGGGCCGGCCCACCGGCAGGGCGGCACGGGCATCGAGATCACTGATGCCCAGCTGGGGAATGCCCAGCACCTTGCCGCTGCTGCCGAGATCCTTGACCAGGAACAGGGGGAGGCCATCGGGGCCGGATGTATTCACCGGCGACACCGTGAAGCCGTGGCCATTGGTGAAGACCAGATGGCGATTCAGCCAGGTGCGCGATTGCAGCGGCAGGGCCGAGCTGTCGAGTTCCCTGGCCGCGATCAGCACCTGCTGGCTGAAGGCCTCGGCACCGCTGCGACCCTGCAGGGGGTAGCGATCCACCGCCGCCGAAGAAAAGGTGTAATACAGCCGCAGCTGTTGCAGCTGGCGATTGGCGGCCAGCAGGGGCTGGCTGTCCCAGAGGCGGATGTTGTCGAGGGTGCCGCGCGAGGCCCGCAGATCCGCCGCGGTGATTTTCTGGCGCGGCTCCAGGGCGATGGCCTTGACCCGCTGCAGGCCGAAGGCCCGGCGGGTGGCCTGGATGCTGCGGGCCAGATAGGGCGCCTCAATCGCCAGTTCCCGTGGCTGCACCCAGATGCGCTGCACCAGAGGAGCCAGCAACAACTCGGTGATCGGCACGAACAGCGTCGTGCCGGCCAGTGGAATCAGGGCGCCGCGGCGCAGCCAGCCTCGCGGCAGGGGAACCAGCAACCCCACCGCCGTCAGCAACAGCAGCAGGGCCAGCAGCAGGCGCAGGGGCAGGCGCACATGCAGATCGACAAAGCCAGCGCCGGAGGCGACGCCACTGCCCTCCACCAACAGATCAAAGGGGGCCAGGGCCGAACTGATCGCTGCCACGATCGCCAACACGGCCAGCTGGGGCTGAAGCACCCGCTGCTGCTCGCGGCTGAGTCCCACGAAGCGCAGGTCCGAAAGGCTGGTGCCCTCACTGAGGGTGATCAGCAGGCAGGCGGCCAGTCCCACCAGCACCTGGGCGAACAGCACACTCAGCAACAGGCGCAGAGCCGGCAGCTGCAGCACCGTGAACGAGAGATCCAGGCCGGTGAGGGGATCCCCCTGGCCGAAGGGCACCGCCAACAGGGCCGGCAACCAGAGGCTCCAACCGCGGGCCACGGCGGTGGCGGCCCCCGCCAGGGCCGCCGCCAGGGTGATGCGCAGGGTGGTCAGGGGAGCGAGCAACAGGGGCAGGGCCAGCAGCGCCGCCAGGCTCAACGGCAACAGGGGCGGCAGATCCCGCACCAGCGAGAAGCCGGTGATCACCTGACCGCTGAAGGGAGCCTGGATCAGATCGCGGGCCTGCACCAACACATAACTGAGCCCGACAGTGAGCAGCATCAACAAGGCCAGCAGGGCGACCACCAGCTGTCTGGAGCCCAACCGCAACAACGGCAGCAGCGAGAGGCGCTTGCGCCCGGCCTCGCCGCGCAGACGCCAACAGCGCTGCAACTGCTGCAGCTGCAACAGGGAACCGGGCCCGAAGACCAGGGCGAAGGCCAACAGCTGCAGAATCCAGCGCCGCAGGATCACGGCCTTGGCATCGAACTGTCCGAACCACTGCCATTCCACCGCCAGGCGAGCGGCGGCGATCAGCGCCAGGACCAGGCCGACTGGCAACAGCAACACCAGCAGCAGGCCGAGGCGCCGGCGCGGTGGGAGGGGGAGCTCAAGAACCACAGGCCGAGGCTAAGGGGCTCGCCGGCAACGACAAGGGCCATGAAATCCGACCTGCAAGGTCGGAGATAAAACGACGCCCGATGCAGCGCTGGTAATCTTGGCCACAATCACGGTTGATTCCTTGACTGCGACCCTGTCCCGCTCCACCTTCACGGGCCTGCGCTGCAAGGAGTGCGGCCAGGACTATGAGGCCACAGCCCGGCACGTCTGCGAGGACGTCTGCTTCGGCCCCCTGGAAGTCGTCTACGACTACGAGGCGATCCGTGCCCGGGTCAGCCGCGCCACGATCGAAGCCGGGCCGATCTCGATCTGGCGCTACCGCGAGTTCCTGCCGATCGAGGGGGATCCGATCGATGTCGGCACCGGCTTCACGCCGCTGCTGCGTGCCAACCGGCTGGCGAAACGCCTCGGGCTCAAGGAACTCCACATCAAGAACGACGGCGTCAACATGCCGACGCTCTCGTTCAAGGACCGGGTCGTGTCGGTGGCCCTCACCCGCGCCCGCGAACTCGGCTTCACCACGGTGAGCTGCGCCTCCACCGGCAACCTGGCCAACTCCACCGCCGCCATTGCCGCCCATGCCGGTCTGGAGTGCTGTGTGTTCATCCCCAGCGATCTGGAGCTGGGCAAGGTGCTGGGCACCCTGGTTTACAACCCCACACTGATGGCGGTGAAGGGCAACTATGACCAGGTGAATCGCCTCTGTTCAGAAGTGGCCAACACCCATGGCTGGGGTTTCGTCAACATCAACCTTCGCCCCTATTACTCCGAAGGCTCCAAGACTCTCGGCTATGAGGTGATCGAACAGCTCGGCTGGCGCCTGCCCGATCACATCGTGGCACCGCTGGCCTCCGGCTCCCTGTTCACCAAGATCCGCAAGGGATTCGACGAATTCATCAAGGTCGGCCTGGTGGAGGAGAAGCTCGTGCGATTCAGCGGCGCCCAGGCCGAAGGTTGCATGCCGATCGCCCAGGCCTTCGCCGACGGTCGCGACTTCATCATCCCGGTCAAGCCGAACACCATCGCCAAATCGATCGCCATCGGCAATCCGGCCGACGGCCCCTATGCCATTGATATCGCCAATCGCACCGGTGGCACCATCAGCGCCGTCAGCGACGAAGAAATCATCGAAGGCATCAAGCTGCTGGCCGAAACGGAGGGCATCTTCACCGAAACGGCTGGTGGCACCACAATCGCGGTGCTCAAGAAACTGGTGGAACAGGGCAAGATCGATCCCAGTGAAACCACCGTGGCCTACATCACCGGCAACGGCCTCAAAACCACCGAGGCGATCGCGTCCTCGATCGGCGAACCGTTCCTGATCGAGGCCCAGCTTGACAGCTTCAATGCCGCCTGGGAGCGGTCACAGTCCCAGCACCGGGCCACCACGGCGAGCGTCGGCTGAGGCTGCACGGTCATCGATTCATCAGCTTTCGCCATCGGCGGCCTGCCTCGGTCCGTCGCTGCCACTTGAAAACCGCCAGCGGGCTCCGGCCCGTAGCGCGGCCTGATCACTCCTTCCCCCGCCCCAGTTGCCCCCATGGCCGTTCAGGTTCTGATCCCCACGCCCCTGCAGAAGTTCACCAACGACGAGGCCAGCGTCAGCGTCGAGGCCAGCAGCGTTGATGGCTTGCTGCAGGCCCTTGAGACCCGCTTCCCCGGCATTCTCGGCCGCCTCTGTGACGAGAACGGCAAACTGCGGCGTTTTCTGAACGTCTATGTCAACAGCGAAGATATCCGCTTCCTCGACAACCAGACCACGGCCCTGGCCGATGGCGATGAGGTCAGCATCGTGCCGGCGGTGGCTGGCGGCTGAAGCCTGCCTTCCCTCCTGGTATCAGCGCTGACGCGCATCTGTGTCAGCAACCCTGATGCTTGGGAATCTCAAAGATCGAGCTGGATCCCATAAGGTTCGCTCCATGCCAGCGAGGGAATCATGAGCCAGAGTCCAACCCCATCGCTGAGCCAGCACGACTGGCAGGCCGGCATCCAGATCTTCGATTACCGCCAGGCGGCCAATCCGATCCGCGCCGGCCTGACCGAACCGATCGCCTACCGGCAGTGGAGCGCCGAGCTGCATGCAGCCGGTCCCACGGCCATCCTGCCCCTCGATCTCAGTGAAGAGCTGGGCTGCGCCTCCCCTGCCACCAGCCCGGCTCTGGCGGCCCATTTCCTGCGGCTGCTGGCTGGGGAGTCGCTGAAGGCAGCCGCCAGCGCCACCAGCTCCCTGTTTTATGTGCTGCGCGGCTCTGGCCAGCTGCAGCGTCCCGCCGCCCCGGAACAACCGGCGCTCGAACTCAACTGGGCAGCAGGCGATCTGTTTGTGCTGCCAGCAGGCCCCGACCCCTTGCTGCAGGCCCGGCAGGAAAGCATTCTGTACTGGGTCCATGATGGCCCCCTGCTCCGTTATCTGGGAGTGGAGCCCAGCCAGCCCTGTTTTCGGGCCAGCCATTACCCCAGTGAACGGCTCGAGGCCGAACTGCAGACCCTGCTGGACGATCCCAGCGCCGCCCGCAGCAACAGGCTGAGCATCCTGCTGGCCCACGAGGATCTGCCCGCCAGCCGCACGGTGAGCCACACCCTCTGGGCCATGCTCGGGGTGGTGCCGGCCGGGGCCATCCAACCCCCTCATCGCCATCAATCCGTGGCCCTCGATCTGATCGTGGACTGCGATCCTGGCTGTTACACCCTGGTGGGCAGGGAGCTCGGCGATGACGGCACGATCCGTGATCCCCATCGCATCGACTGGCAGGCCGGCGGAGCATTCATCACGCCTCCAGGCCATTGGCATGCCCACGTCAATGAAAGCGCTCGCATGGCCCGGCTGCTGCCGATTCAGGACTCCGGGCTGCACACCTATCTCAGGAGCCTGGACATCCGCTTTTCCGGGGCCAACTGAACCCTGGGGCAGCACCAGCGCCAGGGCCGCCAGGCAGGGCGCGAGCCCTGAAAAGAAGGGAGTTCAGGGCTCGCCCACCGGCACCGCCAGGCGGGCTGCTGGCCGCGGCGGAACCGGCTCCCCTGACATCGCCAGATCTGGATGACTGGTCTCCCATGCCGCCACCGACTGGCGGAAGCTGTCGCCATCGATGGTTTCCTCGGCGATCAGGCGATCGACCAGCTCGTCCATCAGCTCGCGCCGTGGACCCAGAATCGCCACGGCCCGATCCAGGGACTGGCAGGCCAGCTCCCGCACCTGTCTGTCGATGCGATTGCCCGTGTCGGTGGAGTAGTGGGGTTGGGCACGAAACCAGTCCCGGCCGAGGAAAACTTCGCCCTCGTCGCTTTCGAGGGCTATCGGCCCCAACTCGGAGAAGCCGTAGCGGGTCACCATTTCCCGGCCGATCCGGCTGACCATCTGCAGATCACTGGCCGCCCCCTGGGTGACCTCACTGGGACCAAACACCACCATCTCGGCGGCGCGGCCACCCAGCACCACCACCAGCTTCGCCATCAGGTAGGCGCGGCTGATCAGGCCGGAATCGAGGATGTCCTCATCGGGCATCGTGCGGGCAAAACCACCGACCCCGCCAGCCCTGGGCAGCAGCGTCACCTTGTCGAGCCTGTCGGCATGGGGCACCAAGGTGGTCAGCAGCGCATGGCCCACCTCGTGGTAAGCGATCAGGCGCTTCTTGGCGCTGTCCTGGAGGGGGGCGGCGGTGAGACCCATGGTGATGCGCTCCAGGGCGTCGCCGAGGCAGGCGTCGTCGATGCAGCTCTGCTGGCGCCTGGCGGTGAGGATCGCCCCCTCATTGATCAGATTGGAGAGATCGGCGCCGGAAAAGCCCGGAGTCCGGGCGGCCCAATCCGCCAGCGACACCGCCGGATCAAGTGGGCGGGTGCGGGCATGGACCGCAAGGATCTCCTCACGACCCTTGCGATCGGGCAGATCGACGGTGATGCGCCGATCGAAGCGGCCCGGACGCATCAGAGCCGAATCGAGCACATCAGACCGGTTGGTGGCTGCCAGCAGGATCACACCGGAGTTGTCCTCGAAGCCATCCATTTCGGTGAGCAATTGATTGAGGGTCTGCTCCCGCTCGTCATTCCCACCACCAATGCCGGCACCGCGCTGGCGACCAACCGCATCGATCTCGTCAATGAAGATGATGCAGGGGGCCTTGGCTTTGGCCTTGCGGAACAGATCCCGCACCCGACTGGCCCCCACGCCGACAAACATCTCGACGAACTCGGAGGCCGCCATTGAAAAGAACGGCACGCCCGCTTCGCCAGCAATCGCGCGGGCCAGCAGGGTTTTACCGGTGCCCGGAGGCCCCACCAGCAGCACGCCCTTGGGGATCCTGGCGCCGATTGCGGTGAAGCGCTCGGGGGCCTTGAGGAAAGAGACGACCTCCTGCAATTCCTCCTTGGCTTCATTGATCCCCGCCACGTCCTCAAAGCGCACGGGAATCGATCCCTCCGCCTGCAATTTCGGCTGACTGCGGCCAAAGCCCATCGCCTTGTTGGCGACCTGGGCGGAGCGGCGCACCAGCAGGGTCAGACCCACCAGCAGCAGCACCAACAGCAGAGCGTTGCTGATCAGGCCGGCGGTGGCATCGTCACCGCGTTCACCGCGCACGGTCAGGGGAACCCGGGCCTGTTCAGCGGTGCGCAGCAACAGCTGGTTGTCACTGAAGACGGGCACCTCAACGCGTTTGCCGTTCTTGAACTCCACGTTGACCAGCCGTTGCCGGGGCGCCAGCTCCAGCGATTGCACACGACCCTGGCTGAGATCCTGCAACAGCTGGCTGTAGGAGGGCGTGTCGGCACTGAAGCCGCCGAGGGTGAAGGGCCCACTGGCTGCCGGCCGGGAGGGTTGGCTGGCGGCGGCAGAGGTGGCCTGGGCGGAATTGGGGCTGATGGTCACGGATGTTCAGGTCAGAATTGGACTTTAGCGATTTGACGAAAGGTCAGGTGGCAGCGGAGGATCGTGGTTTGGAACTTGAGCGTTAGGGATGGCTGTACCCAAGAAGAAAACCTCCAAAGGCAAGCGCAACCAACGCCACGCCCATTGGAAGGCCAAGGCAGGCGTCGCCGCCCAGAAGGCGCTGTCCATCGGTAAGGCCGTGCTCAGTGGCCGCGCCCAGGGCTTCGTCTATCCCATCAGCGAAGAGGAATCGGAAGGCGAAGGCTGAGTTTCGCTTTGCCGCCGCCACAGGTCCACGCAGCGGCGGCGCCCATCCAGTACGGCCAGGCCCTGAACGGTCAGTCCAGGGGCTGATGCAGCGTCAGCAGCCGCGGCTCCAGGACCCATGGCCTGGGCGGGCTGATCGGGGTTGATGTCAGTCATCAGCGCAGGCGCTGCCGGCTCGGGCTGAGGCACCAGCTGCGGATCCACCGCCAAAGGGTCCTGATAGAGAGCCGGTGGCAGCGAGCAGAGGCTGGATCGCACCAGTCGCTCCAGGTCGGCGGCCGGCAACCAGCCACCGCCGTTGCGTCGCTGGCGCGCTTCAGCTTGGAAGCGCCAGCGCCTGGGCAGCTCCCAGCTCAGGGGCCGCAGCACCCAGAGTCCATCGCAGGCCTGCCACAGGGGGCCGTAGGCCTCCAGCTGACTGTCCCAGTACCCGAGCCAATCCAGCTCGCTCGTCGTCAGAGCCGGAGCTCCAGCAGCGTTTGGCCGGCCCAGATCGAGAGCGCTCAGGGCCGTGGCCAGACCCACCGGGCCAAGGGCGCGGCAACCCATCAGCCAACCTTCCAGCACTAGGGCGTCACAGGGTTCCTGGCGCCAGCCCGAGCGATCCCCGTGACCCTGGGCCAGGGTCTTGTCAAAGCGCGGCAGGCGCAGAACGCCGCTCTGACGCCAGTGGCCCAGGGCGTCCAGCAGCAATTCCAGATCGTGGCTGCCCGGAGGCACCCGCGACACGGCGAAGGGATTGCCCGCCAGCCGCCGTTGCCGCTGGGCCCAGGGCAGATAGAGATCATCGATCGAGGCCACCACCAACCGCAGACCAAGGGTCGGGGCGAGGGCCTCCAGCAGCCGGCCGAGGCTGGTCTTGCCAGCCCCCACCGGCCCATTGAGAGCCAGCAACGGCAGCCGGGTGCTGGCGGTGCTGCCCAGGGCGGTCAGTTGCTGCAACAGCGGCAGGGCAAAACCCAGCAGCAGCCTGGGATCAATCGCCGGCTGCCCCGACGCCTGCCAGGCGTTGAGTGCCTGCTCAGGTCCCAAGTTTGAACGCCTCGAACACCATGGCGTACGTGGTTCCGATCCTGAGGTTGTCCACCATGACCCAAGGCAGCGGTGCCGGTCCGCTCACCAGCCGGGTCCGCAGTCGCACGATCAGTTCGAACAACAGCACCAGAGCCAGGACGAGCAGCGGCCGGCCACCCCGGAAGCGCACCAACAGCATGGCGGTGATGTTCTGGGCCAGATAGAAACCGATCAACAGCGAGAGGATCGACAGACTTCCCGCTCGCCAGCTTTGACGCAGTTGGCGCAGCAGGGAGTCCCCCAGGCGCCGCTGCACGCCCTGAAGTCGGGTTTGCTGCAATCGGTGTTGCTGCAATCGGTGTTGCGGCAGTCGGAGTTGCTGCAACTGTGGCTCAGCCATCCCGATCTGGCTGCTCCCTCAGCAGATCCTGCAGGTAGGAGATGGTCACCTGGCCGTCCGGGCAGGCGGGCCCGCGCCTGACGAGCGCCGGGGCGGCCGAATCTCCCAGGCCATCCAGCACGGCCCGCGCTGCCACGAAC
>Ga0194063_10001879_pt1 | contig 13303 bp, 13 predicted proteins | sample SepL3720m_MetaG_FD_155459 | JGI IMG/M metagenome (GOLD analysis project Ga0194063, IMG submission 155459) | Anoxic zone freshwater microbial communities from boreal shield lake in IISD Experimental Lakes Area, Ontario, Canada - Sep2016-L373-20m | ecosystem: Environmental > Aquatic > Freshwater... | reverse complement strand
GTGCGAGACCCAGGGCTGCACCCATACGGCTCGGCTGATGTTCCGCAGCAGCACGGTGCAGCAGGCCACGTTCAGCGGCCAGGCGAGCGCCGGCTACGCCCGCGTAATGGACATTGCCCCCAACGTCCCGACTGACGGCGATCGCCAAGTGACGTGGGCCTACCTGCAGGGCACAGCCGGCTCGGGCATCGGGCCGTTCCTCGTCGTCGGCGTTCACCTGTCGACGTTCAAGACGGCCGCGGCCGAGCAGCACCGCGTCATGTTCGGCAGGGCCGTTCAAGCGTGGAGCGAGCAGATGAACGCGGCGCGCGGACTCACCGGAGCGGCGACAATCGTCATGGGCGACTTCAACTCGACCGAGTCGCGCAACCCTCGTGGTGTGCAGTTCGTGATGAAGTCGGCCGGGTGGACGGATGCGATCTCGGCGCCGAAGCGCACGAACATCCGCATCAACTCGATCAACTACACACCCACTCAGCGCACCGGCTGGCCAGCGCGGCCCATCTTCAACAAATGGACCAAGGCGAGTCGCATCGACTACATCATGATGCGCGGACCCGTGCGTCCGCTGACGTACGAGGTCGTGGTCCACACGAAGGCAGGTGGCGCGTTTGACCCCGAGTACCAGGCCAGCGATCACCTGACGGTGCGAGCCCGCCTGCAGTTCGGCTAAGTCACGGCCTAGTCGTCCCGCTGGCCGTCTCGGTTGCCACCGCCATTTCGTCGGCGGGCTTGACGCACAGCCGCGATGATGCCGATCGCTGTCGAGCCGAGCGGGAGGTGCTCCTCGTCTTGAGGCTGGCATGCACCCCTGACACCCGATGGCATAGTTGGCGGCGATGACCGGAGATGACGCGCCCCTGACCGGCCCCGTGGTGTTCTTCACCGGGGCCGGGATCTCCGTCGGGGCCGGGCTGCCCACCTACCGCGGCACCGGTGGAATGTATGAGAACACGAACCTCGAACCGCCGAATGCCGATGATGTGACACCTGAGCGCCTGCCCGCGCTGTGGGACCGGTTCCGCCCGCGCCTGAAGGCCTTCGAGGATCTCGGCCCGTCGCGCGCGCACCTGGCCATCGCCCACTTGGAGACGGTGATGCCCGGCGAGGTCACCGTCGTGACGCAGAACGTCGACGGGCTGCATGTACTCGCCGGCAGTACGCGGGTGCTCGAGCTGCACGGCTCGCTCAGCACGATGCGCTGCCTCGGCGCGGGACACCCGCACTCAGTCCAAGATGTCGACTGGGCTGAGGGCTCGGCGCCGGTCTGCTCCATCTGCGGGCAGATATGCCGTCCGAATGTCGTGCTGTTCGGCGAGAGTCTTCCGACGGAGGTCTTCTACGCGGCTGGAGAGGCGATTCGAAGCGCCCGGACGATCGTCGCCGTCGGTACATCGGCGCTCGTCTACCCGGCGGCCGGCCTCATCGCGCCGCAGCACACGGCCGGCGCCACCTGCATCTGGGTGAACCCGGAGACTGCGCCACCCACCGAAGCGTGGACCTGGCTGCAGGGCACCGCCGATGACGAGGTGGCTGATTTGCTCGGCGCGCTATGAGGGGAATGTCCCGCATATCGGCACAGTGGGATAGCAAGTGGGTATATCCGGCTTTTTGTCTGGATTGCCGCTTCTACTGAAGAGTAACGTCCGTAATGACTCAGAAGTCAGGGTCTGGGTCAATCGGGGGCAGGGAAAGGCACGAGGGGGAAGCACTTCTCGAAGTGCGGTCGTGCTGGCTCTGGGCGGGCTCTGGGGGGCGCCCGCCCGGGCCACCCCCAGTTCCCATTCATCGGCTCCCATTTCATCGGCGAATTCTTCGCCTGCGTGAGGCTTCCGAACCGCCCAGCCAGCACACTGAGCGCATGCGCGCGCGATCGCTGCTGGCCGTGCTGGCCATGTCGACTGTCCTGCTCGCATCGGCGTGCACGGCCTCGCCGACGGTCACTCCGCGGGCGACCGGCGGATGGCAGACCCAGGGGCATCGAGACCCGGCCGCCATGTCACCGCAGCCGTCCACGCCGGAGACGTCGTCTACTGCCGGCACTTCGGCCAGCAGCTCGATCCCCACCACCTCAGAAGCCTCCGTCGGGCCCGACGGCATGCTCGTCGTCGGCTGTGACCCGAAGCCGGACGCGTTGTGCGCGAAGGCGAGCGTCATCAATGCCGACTGGTCAGGCCTGGATCTCACGGGCATCGACCTGACATCGGCCACGCTGCTGAACACCAACCTCAGCGGAGCGAATCTCACGCGCGCGAAGCTCGGCAAGGCGACGATCATGAACGTGAATCTCGCCGGCGCCAGCCTGCGAGGCGCAGACCTCAACGGTGCGCTGCTCGTCAACACGGGGCTCACCTCGGCAACGACCGGACCCAAGACGACCTGCCCGAACGGCGCGTCCGGCCCCTGCTCGTGACGGGGGCGCGTGACGTGGGCGCGTGACGGGGTGCGGGCGTCGCACTCAGCTACTCCGGCTCGACCTTCTTCGCCGCCTGCGCCCCCGCGGCAGCCGCCCCGATGATCGTGGCAAGCAGGATCACGACCAGCACCAGTGAGATCGCGTCGGCGTTGGTAGGACTTGGCGAGAACAGCACCAGCAGGACGCCCATCATGGCCGTGAGGCCACCACCACCCTGCAGCCACCGACCGGCGACGCGGTGCGCAGTGAACCACGCCTCGTCGGACTTCGTTATCGATGGCAGGCGAAGACCCGCCCAGTGGTTGCGCGGCAGCCGACCCGTCGAGCCGGCCCAGCCGACCAGCCAGACCACGACGCCCGCGACCACCCACGCAATGCCCAGTCCGACTGCCACCAGGTCATTGTGCCGCGTCGATGCAGCCCTGCGTTGCCCCCACTGCCGCCAGCCCCGCCAGGTCTCCGGGGCCATACGCCGTCAGCCCCTCGTCGGCCGCCGCTGCCATGACGTTGTCGCTCGTCTCGTTCGGGGACTGGTCAAGGCCCAGGGTCGCGGCCAGTCCGGTCAGCACGAGTCGGTTCAGGTCCGCGGCCGGCTTGCCCGAACTCGATACGTCGATCTGGATGTCGCCACCGACAATTACCCGCCAAAGGGCCGTACTGGCCGGAGTCGAAGAGACCGAGGAAGCCGCGGGTGAGGGTCCATCGGACGCCGAGGGCGTAGCAATCGGCTTCACCTTTCCCTTGCCCTTCGCGTCATCCGCAGCCATGACCCTCTTGATGCCCAGCGGTTCCTCCGTTCGCCTGAGCAGGGCCTGATCGTTCGGCAGGAAGGCGATGACGATCGCGTTGTCGTCAGTACGACGCGTGTCGGAGTCGGCCGTCGGGAAGGGATCACGGGTAGCACCCTTGTAGGCGAACTCAAGACCTGACGCCGTACGTACAGCCTTCAACGCCGCAGCGACTGCACGCTTGGCGTCCGTGCGCGATGTCTCGTTGAGCGGCCCATAGTTGATGCGCACCGCAATCGGGCCTTCGCACGGATTCCAGCGGACCCTGGTGCTCTCGTAGCTTCCGATCGCATAGGCATCGGGTTCGGTCGGCTGCGCCGCGGCACTCACCGACACGGACTGCTGCTGCGGCGAGATGAACGGGCCTTTGATGAACCACCAGGCGATCGCACCGAGCCCAACAAGGATGAGCACCCACAGGACCCCGTTCACCACCGATCGCATGGCGCCAAGCCTTGCCGCGTGACTCGCGTGATGCATGCCAAACGTGGGGGACGAATCGGTCAATCGACGAGTGAGACCTGATCCCCGACGGCAATTGACCCGGTTCGTACGGAGCGCGCGTACATGCCGAAGTTGAATCCGAGTCCGAACACCGAGTCCTGACGCCCGCGGTAGTCGCCGATCAAGGCAAGGGTCTTCAGGTCGATCACGCCACTCGACGGATTGCGCGTGGTGCCAGCACAGCGCTGCACAGGCCCACCGACCTCGATGAGCACCTCACCGACCGACACCCGCCGGCCGTGCCAGGAGTCCTCCTCGTGAGGCGCCGCTCCATCGAACTCGATGAGCATGCGGAAGCGGCGCGCATCGACAACTGTCAACCCTGCTGTGTGCGCAAGTTGTCGCGTTGACGCATCTCCCAGGATCGTGAGGGGCTCGACGTCGACGCCGCCGCACTCCTGCGCCGCCTTCACCAGTCGCAACGGTCGACCAGCCCGCGCGGTGAACACCTCGTCCCACGGCCCCCCGGCCAGGTGTCCTGCCACCTGCCGGAACCCGAAGAAGTCGGCACTGTGCGGATCACCAGGGTGAACAGTCGACTGTGCAAGGACCACGCCCGCCTCACTGATCGTGAGGATGTCGTCGGCGTACTCCGCCGACAATGTGAACAGTGAGCCCGTCTTCGCCACTGAGACCAGTCGGTCATCGTCATCGACCAGGTAGAAGTCACGGTCCCCTACTGCTCCCCGCTCCGTGACCTCGATCAGCGCTGGATGGTGAAGGGCCAGCCCCTTCACGGGCGTGACCGACAGCCGCGTGACCTGCATGGCGTGATCTTGCCACGGGACGACCGTGGGAGCACTCCACAGACAGCGGCGCAGTTGCCTTCGTCGTCGTCGTGCTGCTCGAGCCCCTAGGGCCGCTGAGCCTGGCTACGTCCACATCGGAGTGGTGGGGACCTGGGCAGTCTCCGGCGTTTGCCGCCACAGCTCGGCCGCGGCCAGTTCGGCGACGAGGACCTCGCTCAGCAGGCGTACGTCGTCATCGTCATCGCCCCGATAGCGCACGGTGAAGCGCGCGTCGGCAACCTGCCCGCCTACCGCCACCAGGGTCGAGCCACGCTCCCTGACCCAGCTGAGCAGCTCCGGCTCCCACCGACTGCCCTCGAACAGGACCATCCGATAGTCGGTGGTCTTGGTCAGGTACACGTCGACGTGGCTCCAGTCGCCGGTCTCGCAGCCCACCGCGGGACGGCGAGGACCCTCGCGAAGCATCAGTGCCGCCTGATGCGCACTGGACAGCCGTCGGTTCGGAGCCACGAACGCCGTGCCGTGCGGGCCGAGGGCGGCGTCGACGAACTCTCCGAGCCACTCGGGCCTGCGATCGAGCAGGTCGCCGGATGCCTCCGCCGCCTTCGCGATCGTCGGGATGAGGGAACTGCCCCCGACGATGCGCTGCTCCAGCGCGAGGTTGAGCGCGATCGTGTGCTGGAAGGTGCGGCAGGCGACGCCGCCGGTCTCCTCCCCTGCATGCATGAGCACCGTGTGCCGCGCGAGCCGCGCGATCTCGGAGTCCTCGTTGTTGGTCACCGCGACCACGGGCGCCTTGCCGCGGTAGCGCTCGACCGCAGCCAGGGTCTCCTTCGAGCCGCCGCTCGCCGACACCGCGACGACGATCGTGCTCTTGCGAGGACGGGGCAGCAGGTCGCTGCTGGCCAACTCCGCCACCGCATCGACTCCCGCCTCGCGCAGCCGGGCCGCTGCCACGGAGTTGGCGTAGTGGCTGGATCCCATGCCCAGGAAGACCAGGTGGGACGAGTCCACCACGCCCGTCTCGCGCCACGGATCCGAGGACGTCAGCGTTGCCGCGAGACCGGCGAGCGCCTCCGGCTTGGCTTCGAGATCGGACAGGAACTTCTCGGGGTTCATAGGTGTCCTCGATTGAGCAGCGCAGGTAGCGCGGCATCGGGAACGTACCGCCAATGCGGCAGGTACCGCTCGGCGTACGCGTACTCGCGGCACTCCTGCTGCAACTGGAATGGCAGGACGAGTCGATCGTCGAGCAGGTCCGGGTGGCCGCCCTGCTTCAATGCCAGCTGGTAGGAGTCGAGGAAGGTGACCTGGGCGTCCTCGATCCAGTCGAGAACGCGCTGGCGCTGGTCGTGATCGAGATCGTCCGTGCGGTGCAGCACCACGCGACCCACGTGATCCAGGCTCGCCATCATCCCGGCCACGTCGCGGGCAGTGGGCTGCGACAGGAGACGGTCGCTGGGTGACAGCGTCGGATTGCCGTCGAAATCGATGATGAAGTACTTGCCCGTCGAATCGCTTCGCAGGATCTGGCCGATGTGGAGATCGTTGTGCACACCCATCACGAGAGTGCGTGTGCACTCCTGGATCCCAGAGAGCAGTCCGAGCGCACGCTGGCCGTCGAACTCGTTGAGAGCTGCTCGCTCGAGATCGGAGACCGCGAGCGCGTACCAGCCCTGCACCTCATCTCGAGTCACCTCTCGCGTGCCACTCGCGAGCAGGGCGGCGTGCATACCCGCTACGAGAACGCCCAGGTCCCTCACCCACGTCGCATGCGGAGCGCCGCCGGAGCGCGCAAATGACCGCACCTCCTCCACTGCCCACTCCCAGCCGTCGCGCGTATGCGGCACGTAGTCGACCACTGTCGCCACGAGCGCAGTGCTCGACTCCCCGGCCAGTCGCACGATCGCCCACGGCCGGGGGGTGCCGTCGAAGCCGGCTCGCGCGAGTGCTGCAAGCCGCGCCGGCGCCGGCTGCTCGTCCTCCGTCGGGTGCAGGAACCACTTGACGACGGCTCGCTCGCCGACGACGACCAGGTCGTTGGTCTGATCGACGTCGAAGGCACGTTCTCCGGCCAGCGGCTCGAACGGCGGGAAACCCTCGATCGCCAGACCGTCCGGAGCCACGCCCATCACGATGGCGGAGAGCAGGGCCTCGCCGACTCCATCCCCCGGACGAGCGCGACGCAGGCACCCGCCGTCGATCACCGCCGGGATGCCGAAGCGCTCCCCACGGCCATCCTCGACGACAACTAGGTGGGCACGAGAGCCGGGCACATGGGACGGACCCAGATCGACATGCGCGACGAGGATCCAGGGCAGTTCCACGCGGGCGGACTCATCCGCTCGTCGCGCCGGCAGGAGGTCCTGCGGGGTTGCGTTCGCCAGCGCCGCCGCCATCAACCCACTCACTGCGTCAGGCTAGTCCTTGTCCGCATGAGCACGTCCGACCTGCTCGATGATGTCGGCCCCGTGTCGCAGGCCGTCACGCGCACGAATGGCCTCGGCCTGCCGAGCAAGCCGCTCCGTCAGTTCGCTGTCGGAGAGGATCCGATCGAGCGCCGCCGCCATCTCCTCGTTCGTGAACGCATATGTCTGCAGGCGCACCCCGAAGCCGAGTTCGTCCATTCGCTGGGCATTGTCGTACTGGTCCCAGAACAGAGGTAGCAGGATCATCGGCTTGCCAGCGTGCAGCGCCTCCGTGGTGGTGTTGTTGCCGCCGTGCGTGATCACCAAATCGACCAGCGGGATCACCTTGGTCTGCGGCAGGAACTCCGCACCCACCATGTTCGGTGGCAGTTCGATGAGGTCGGCCTGCGGGCCCTTGCTGACGATGTAGCGGTGCGGAGTGTCCTTGAGCACGTCGATCAGGCGTCGCATGAGATCGACATCGGCCCCGCCGAGCGAGCCCAGTGACAGGTAGATGAGCGCGCTGCCCTCCGGGCGATCGACAACCTCCGCAGGAAGCTCGAAGTCGCCGTCCGTCTCCCGCACGCTGGAGTCCATGCGGTGCCAGGTGGCGTCGAGGGGGCGGCGGTCGAGGTAGTCAGCCTCGGCCGGGAACACGTACAAGTTCGCGATGTCCGAGGTGTGGATGAACTCGAGGTCGCCGAGTGCGGGTGCTCCCTGCTCCATCACCCAGGCATTGAAGGCCTCCCACATCGGCCGGTGGGACCGGTCGTACTCGGCGCGGAAGGCGTCCCACTGCGAGCGATCGTCGGCTGGCAGCCCGGAGTAGGCGGGGGCGACGTCGGGGCCCTTCACCTCGAGGGGGTTGCACGACACGATGCGCACGTAGGGTGCATCAGCAGTGACGAGCGCCGGGAACGCCACGACGTTGTCCTCGACGATGACGTCGGGCTTGACCCTGGCGATGATGTCGCGCAGCTGCGGCTCGCAGTAGATGGCGCCGTCGATCAGCGCCTGCCACGTCGGCTGCATGAACGTCGTGAGCTGGTCGATGGTGGGCTTGCGGAACTCTGGAGCGGTCTCGCGGATGAAGTCCTTCCAGAACGCGCCGGCATCGACTTCGACGCCCGGCTCCGGCTCCTCCGGCGGGGCGAGGTTGACGAGATCCTCCTCGAAGCCGAGCGGCGCGAGCTTGCCGTCCCAGGAGGCCTCGGCGGCGAACACGACCCGGTGTCCACGCTGCAGGAGGATGTTGCCCAGGCCCACGCACTGGTTGGTCGGGCCATAGGCCGACTCGGGCATGAAGAGGACAGTGAGCGGACGATCGGACATCAGGACTCCCGGTCGAGCGGATGGTTGGTGGCAAGGCGTGCATAGTTGAGGATCAGCTCGGCAGTGGCATCGTGATCGAGGGTCGGATGACCGGCCATGATGCGATACCCGTATGCGTCCTCGAGAGCGACGAGGTTGCGGGCGATCGTGAGCGAGTCGCTCGCCAGAGTGAAGACCCCCGATACGGCGCCCGAGTCGAGGATGGTCTGGTACATCGCGACCTGCCTGTCGAACAGTGCGGTGAGCAGTACCGCGTAGATCGTGTTGCGCGCGGCCTCACCGCCGAGGGCGCACAGCAGCCGCACCTCCTCGTCGTCCTCGTCGACCGGCAGGCCCGAGTCGATCGTGAAGATCAGCCGCTGGGCGGTATCGGTGATGCCCTCCAGGGACCGCATGCGCGTGTCGTAGAACCGCTCCATGCCAGCGCGATTGGCGTCGACGAGCAGTTCCTGCAGGTTCGGATAGTGGTACAGGATCGCGCCCGAGGTGACGCCCGCCTCCTCTGCCACCTGATTCAGGCGGACGTTCGCCCCGTGCTCGGCCATCGCGCGCTGGGCGGCTTCGAGCAGGTCGGTTCGCCGCGCACTCTTGGTCTTGGCCATGCCACATCCCTTCGCGCTCGCCGTCGGTCAATCGATGATCGCCGCACCCTATCCACCTGAGCCAGCTCCTGAATCCAGATTCAGAAAATTTGGGTAACGGTTGTATTTCATAAGGGAATTCGCTTGCGCGGGTTTGACTAACTATGCAACTGTCACCCATTCACCGGGCGCCGGGCCCGTGAACCTGATTGGAGTCACCACATGCGAGATCGCGCGCGCACCCTGCGCCATGCGGGGGCCGCTGGGGCCCTGGTGGCCACGACGGCCCTGCTGCTGGCCGCCTGCGGAGGCAGTTCCTCCGATACGACCAGCTCCGCCGCCAGTGCTGCTGCCAGCGTGGCAAGCGCCGCGCCCAGCGCCGCAGCATCCGTCGCCAGCGCCGTCGCCAGCGCGGCCGCTTCGGGCAGTCCGGCAGCGGCCGGCGACCTCAGCGGCCAGAGCCTGACGGTCTCGAACTGGGCCGGCTACTACCCCGAGGACCTCGCAGCCAAGTTCCAGGCGGCAACCGGTGTCCCCTTGACGATCGCGAATCACGCGACCAACGAGGAGATCATGGGCAAGCTCACCGCAGGCGGCGACTCGGGCATTGACGTTGCCTTCGTCTCGGGCCAGTACGCCCAGGCGCTGAACGATGCCGGTCTACTTGCACCCATCGACGCGTCGAAGATCCCGAACCTCGCCAACCTCTACCCCGAGGCCACGCAACTGGCTTTCGACAAGGGCAACGCCTACTCGGTTCCCTACACCTGGGGAACCACGGGCATCTGCTACCGAAGCGACCTCGTCGACAAGGCGCCCACCAGCTGGAACGACCTGCTCAAGCCCACGGACGCCAACAAGGGCAAGATCACGATGCTCTCGACGGAGCGCTGGCTTCTCCTGCCCGCCCTGAAGTCCCTCGGCTACTCCATCAACACGACGGATGATGCCCAGCTTCAGGAGGCCAAGGACCTCACGATCGCGCAGAAGGGCGACCTGCTCGCCTACGACGACACCGACTTCTACAAGAAGTTGATCTCCGGCGAGGCCACCATGGTCGAGGCGTGGGACGGCTGGTGCAACTACGGCACCGCCGAGGACCCGAACATCAAGTTCGTCGTGCCGAGTGAGGGCAGCGACCTGTGGTCGGACACCATGGTCGTGCTGAACTCGTCACAGAACAAGGACGCTGCGATGGCGTTCATCAACTACATCCTCGATCCGGCCAACCACGCCTGGGTGGCGGAGAACATCCTCTACAAGGTGCCCAACAAGGCGGCCATGGATACCGCGGCCGTCCAGGACATGTTCGCCGCCTACGAGAACATGGGCATGACGCCGGCCGACCTGCTCAAGCAGGAGACCGTCGTGGACCTCGGTGCGGACAGCACGAAGTACACCGATATCGCCACTGAGGTCACCTCAAGCTAACCGTGACGACACCAACAGCAACCACGAGCGGAGGGCGTGGCGCCATCGGGCGCCGCGCCCTCGGCTCGCGTGCGGCGTTCCTCGGCCCTGGCCTGGTGTACGTCACGCTGTTCATGGCCGTCCCGCTAGCCCTCGTCCTGTCGTACGCCTTCTTGAAGCGCGGCCGCTTCGGTGGCGTCGAATTGCAGTTCACGCTGGAGAATTTCGCCAAGGCCCTTCAGCCGACGTACCTCTCCGTGCTGGGCAACTCCCTGCTGATCGCCACCGCCACCACAGTGCTGGCACTGCTGATCGGCTACCCGGTGGCGTACGCCATCGCAATGATGCCCTCACGGTGGCGGACGACAGCCCTCATCCTGATCGTGCTGCCCTTCTGGACGAACTTCCTCGTACGCACGTACGCCTGGATGGTTCTGCTGAACTCCGAAGGCCCCATCAACAAGGCACTGATGTCCATGGGAATCGTGGACGCGCCTCTCCCCCTGCTGTACACGCGAGGAGCGGTGATCGCCGGGCTGCTGTACGCCTACCTGCCGCTCATGATCCTGCCGCTCTACGCCTCGATGGACCGCATGGACCGATCCCTCCTCGAGGCGGCGACCAACCTCGGCGCCTCCCGCTTCCGGGCGTTCTGGGACATCACGTTCCCGCTCACGCTGCCCGGCGCCATGATCGGCGCGATCTTCGTGTTCGTGCCCAGTCTCGGAAACTTCGTGGTGCCCGAACTGCTCGGCGGAGGCAAGACGGTGATGGTCGGAAACCTGATCCGCAATCAGTTCCTCAAGGCGCGCGACTGGCCGTTCGGCGCAGTGCTGGCGCTCGTGATGGTCGCGTTCCTCGTGCTCCTGTTCGCCTTGCAGGCCTATGTCTCCCGTCGAGTGAACGGGAGGACCAGCCATGCGTAACCTCGGCTGGCTGCGGCTCCCACTCTTGCTGACCTATGCCTTCCTGTACATCCCGATCGCCGTGCTCGTGATCCTGTCCTTCAACGCCAGCAAGTTCCCCTTCAAGTGGACGGGTTTCTCGCTGCACTGGTACGACGCGCTCTTCCATGACGCAGCCATCCGACAGGGCTTCATCAACACGCTGATCGTCGCGGTCGGCGCCACCATCCTGGCCACCGTCCTCGGCACGCTGCTGGCCATCGGCATCGCCCGCTACACAAGGTCGGCCTTGCTGGAGGCGTATGCGCTGGCTCCGGCCATCGTGCCCGACCTCGCACTCGCCATCGGGCTGCTGGTCTTCTTCTCCTTCATCCACTTCACACTCGGCCTGCATACGGTGCTGCTCGCGCACGTCGTGTTCGGCATGGCGTTCGTGGCGGCCGTGGTCACCGCGCGCATCGGGCAAGTCGATCCGAGTCTCGAAGAGGCCAGTCGCGACCTCGGCGCCTCGGCCGTGTCGACGTTCTTCCGCATCACCGTGCCCAACCTCGCTCCGGCGATCATCGCCGGCGCGCTCCTGGTGTTCACGCTCTCACTCGATGAGTTCGTCATTGCCTACTTCACCGACGGACCCAGCACGCCCACACTGCCGATCGTGATCTACTCCATGGTGCGCTTCGGCGTGACGCCCGTCGTCAACGCCCTTGCGGCACTTCTTCTCCTCGTCTCGTTCACCGCCGTGATCGCCATGCAGCGATTCGCCCGACTCTCGGATGCGCTATGACGAACCCCTCCAGTACGACACCCCTCGTGCAGATCACCGATGTCAGTCGAGCATTCGGCGATGTCGTGGCACTCGACGGGGTCAGCATCGACATCAACGAGAACGAGTTCTTCGCGCTCCTCGGGCCATCGGGATGCGGGAAGACGACGCTGCTGCGCGTTCTCGCCGGCTTCGAGAACCCCGATTCGGGCTCCGTCACCGTTGCCGGACAGGACATCCTTGCCCTGCCGCCGAACAAGCGCCCGATCAACCTGATGTTCCAGTCCTACGCACTCTTCCCGCACATGACGGTCGAGAAGAACGTCGCCTACGGGCTAGCGCGCGAGGGCCTGCCCAAGGATGAGATCCGATCACGTGTCAGCGAGGTTCTGGTCACCGTCGGGCTGACCGACAAGGCCCGGGCCAGGCCGGCCCAGCTCTCCGGCGGCCAGCGCCAGCGCGTGGCGCTCGCTCGCGCGATCGTCAAGCGCCCGCGGCTGCTGCTTCTCGACGAGCCGCTCTCCGCTCTGGACCGCAAGGTGCGGGTGGAGATGCAGCTCGAACTGAAGCGCCTTCAGCATGAGGTCGGCATCACGTTCGTTGTCGTCACGCACGACCAGGAGGAGGCGATGTCGATGGCCGACCGCATCGCCGTCATGTCCCAAGGCCAGGTTCAGCAGATCGACGGCCCGGTTGACCTCTACCAGCGTCCGGCGAACATGTTCGTAGCCGACTTCATCGGGTCCAGCAACCGATTCGCCGGCACGAGGGTGTTCGGTGGAGTCGACGTTCCAAGAATCGGCTACCTGCCCGGTGAGGCGCAGGAGGGCTCCGCGTCGCAGGACGTCGTGCTCGTCGTTCGCCCCGAGGACATGCGGCTGGTCGATGAGAGCGAGGCGCTGCTGGGCGGCGAGGTCATCGACATCGTCTTCTACGGCGGCTCTTCGCGCGTGGCCCTCGCCGTCGACGGGCACGCCGCACCGGTGATCGTCTCTCTGCAGGGTGCGGCATCGGTCGAGCGGGGAACAACGTGCTACGTCGCCTGGCCCGCCGCCAAGGCCGTGGTCCTGGAGTCGCCCGCGTGAGTCCCTCCGCGGCCGCCCTGCGCGATGCCGAGCCGACGTCGTACTGGATGGATCGTCCCGGGGTCCCGCCGGCCTGCCCGCCGATTCGCGGGACCACGTCCTGCGACGTCCTCGTCATCGGGGGCGGCTTCACCGGACTCTGGGCAGCGATCGAGGCGGCCACGGCACATCCCAGCGCCGACATCATGCTCGTGGAGGCTCGCGAGATTGCCTTCGGCGCCAGCGGGCGCAACGGTGGATTCTTCTCCGAGTCGCTCACGCACGGCGTCGCCCATGGCCGCGAGCTGTGGCCGAGCGAACTGCCCGACCTCATGCGCATGGGCCGTGAGAACGCCGACGAGATCGCCGCCTTCGTTGCTGCC
>Ga0194063_10001878_pt1 | contig 13304 bp, 11 predicted proteins | sample SepL3720m_MetaG_FD_155459 | JGI IMG/M metagenome (GOLD analysis project Ga0194063, IMG submission 155459) | Anoxic zone freshwater microbial communities from boreal shield lake in IISD Experimental Lakes Area, Ontario, Canada - Sep2016-L373-20m | ecosystem: Environmental > Aquatic > Freshwater... | reverse complement strand
GGGCATAGAGGGAGTCGAGATCCGCGGTTGGCAGGGGTGGAGCGGGCGGGTGAACAACCAGAAGCCGGTCGCCATGCGGTTGAGTCAGTGTTACGGGTTTGTCGCAGGAGGAATTGAGCAGGACCTCTCGGGTCATCAGATTAAAGGCATCTTTGTCGGTCGAGACTGATTCGAATGAGGGGAGAATAGAGGATCGATCTGAGATTTCAGGTGTTTGACGCCTTCTAATTTCCGCCGTTCCGTGGATGCCGGACAGGCCTTCTCCCCGATCCAATCGTGCGGCAACCTCCGCAATCGCGGTTTCGCCCATGCCATACACCAGGAGGTCGGCCTTGGAGTCGAACAGGATCGAGCGTTTCACACTGTCGGTCCAGTAGTCATAGTAAGGGAACCGGCGCAACGAAGCCTCAATCCCCCCTATGATAACTGGGGCTGGTTGAAGGAAGTCAGGCAGACCATGGGGATTCTGGATTCTGGATTCAGAGTTCTGAATTCTCTTGTTGAACGCTTGGCGGACCTTTGTGACGTAGACAATGGTGGCGTTGGGGGGGCGCAGGTCGCCCTGTCCCTCGGGCAGATAAGGGTCGTCCCGGCGCCGTTTTCGCATCACGGTCAGGCGGGCAAGTTGGCTGTCAAGATTCCCCGCGGTGACGCCCCAGAACAGGCGGGGTGGTCCGAGAACCCGGAAGGACTCCACAGTGTTGGGGTCGGGTGCCGCAATGATGCCCACCCGGTATCCCTTCGATTCCAGCCACCGCCCGATTAAGGGGGCGCCGAAGGAGGGGTGATCCACATAGGCATCCCCGGTAACCAGGATGACATCGCACTGATCCCAGCCGCGCTGCAGCATCTCGCTCCGCGAGATGGGTAGCGGGGTGGGGGAAGGAGTCTTCATCGGGAATCTATTCTTTCTCCCGCCTCTTTCGCGCGGCAAATTCCGGCGCTTCCTTGATGCAGGTGCCCAGGATGGAGAGGGACTTCTTGAACAGTTTCCAACTGTCCCGTTTCAGTTCGAGGGGATCTTCGCCGACATCGGCCCAGCCCTTGGCGGTTAGATCATTGGGCGGAATGGCCACCTTGTCCCAGTTATGGAACAGGCGTCCCCAGGTACTGTGAAGAATGTCGTGAACCAGTTTCTGGTGCGTGGGATACCAGAATGAGTCATGGTAGATCACGCTGGCAATATAGGCCCAGGGAGCGAGTACAGTCTTGAGCGACCATTCGATGGGTTTGCGCAGGGGGCCCCAATAGATCTTGTGCTGCATTTTGCTGGCAAAGGTCATCTTTTTGAACGGCCCGACAAAGTTCCAGTTGTCCTTGAGGGCGTCGGCATCGCCCACGATCTCGATGTCGCGCACGTCCCCGCACCCCAGACCCAGATCATGGGCGAGGCGGACGAACTTGATATCCTTGAGCGGGTCGAACCCCATGAGTTTGGCGGCGACGGCATCGATGGCGACCTGATCGGATGACGCCAGGATCACATTTTTGACATAGGGAATCATGCAGCGCGGGCCGGGGCCATCGCCGGCAAAGGTGCCGTCCATCACGGCGAACACGCCGGAATGGATTTTCTTCTGGATCATGAGAAGATCCACCAGCGTTTCATGGATGACGGGGTGGGTCCAATGCCTGCGCTCGTTCAGCAACCCGCCGAAGGCGTTTTTCATGGCGCCAGTTGTGGTGGTGAACACATGGGTCTTCACGGTGGGCAGGTGGATGATGTTTTCCCCGATGAAGCGCTTGGGGATCATGAACCCGTCGGGATAAACCTGGTTCAGGCAGAGAAACTTGTCGGCAACCTGGCCCACGGCGTCGCGGACATTGATCCAGGGTTCGTTGCCTTCATAGAGGTGGACATTGCGGAGTCCATGAGCCTGAACCACGTTGAGTTGCTTGTTTTCGCGTTCGCCGAGGTGGGCGTCAATCACGACGGTGCGGTTATGGCAGGCATGGATGTTCGATGGAGCGTATCCATCGCGTTTCATGGCCCGGATAACGCCCTCCAGTTGCCAGGGCGTCGTGGAACTGCCGGGATAGAAAAAGTGCCAACTGATGTTCACCTTGAGGGCGGTATCAGCCTGTTTGGTAATGACGTCCTGATACCCGGCGAGGTTCATCAACCGGTGATAGTCCTCGAGTACGGTGCCGGGCGACGTTCGGAGAATTGCGACCTTGGATTTGCTCATTGGGTCAGAATACCGTATTGGGCCTATTCCGGCAAGCCATCCCAATCATGGGTCTTGTCCTCGATTCAAGCCTTTTTGTCGGCCTTGACCCCCACCGTTTGACACGCTAATTTAACGGCTTGAGGTGAATGTTATGAATGCCAAGAAATTCTATGTTACAACGCCGATCTATTATGTGAATGATCGGCCGCATATCGGCCATGCCTACACGACCATCCTTGCGGACGTTCTGGCCCGTTATCATAGACTGATGAAGGTGCCGACTTATTTCCTCACCGGGACGGATGAGCACGGCCAGAAGGTGCAGCAGGCCGCCGAGAAGGCCGGTATCACCCCGCAACAGCATGCCGACAATACCGTGGTTCGTTTTCAGGAACTCTGGAAGAAACTTGAAATCACCCATGATGATTTCATCCGTACCACGGAACCCCGTCATAAGGTGGTGGTGCAGAAGTTGTTCCAGGCCCTGTACGAGAAGGACGAAATCTACCGGGCCGAGTATGACGGCTGGTATTGCGTTCCTTGTGAGCGGTTTTTCATGGAGAAGGATCTCGATGAGGGAAAGTGTCCGGACTGCAAGCGTCCGGTGGACCGCATTCGCGAATCCAACTACTTCCTGCGGATGAGCAAATATCAGGACTGGCTGATCCAGTATATCCAGGACAACCCGAAGTTTATCCAGCCCGATTTCCGCCGAAACGAGACGCTCGGTTTTTTGCGCAAGAAGTTGAATGACCTCTGTGTCTCCCGCCCCAAGAGCCGGTTGAACTGGGGGATCGAACTTCCCTTCGACAAGGACTTTGTGGCTTATGTCTGGTGCGATGCCCTGACCAATTATATCAGCGCGGTCGGGTATCTCAGCGACGATGCGAAATTCAAGAAATGGTGGCCCGCGTCCTATCATTTGATCGGGAAAGACATTCTCACAACGCACACGGTCTATTGGCCGATCATGCTCAAGGCGATGGGGCTGGAACTTCCCGAGTCGGTGTTTGCGCACGGTTGGTGGTTGGTGGGGGATGCCAAAATGAGCAAGACCACCGGCAATGTTGTCAATCCCATGGAGTTTGTCGACCAGTATGGGGTGGATGCGTTCCGCTATTTCCTGATGGCTGAAATGGCGTTGGGCCAGGACGCAAGTTTTACGGAAGAGGCCTTCATCCGGCGCTACAACGCCGATCTGGCCAACGATCTGGGCAACCTGCTCAGCCGGGTTATCAAGATGATCGAAACATATGCGGGTGGTGTGGTGCCGTCGCCGGGTGAGCCGGGTGAGGATGAAAAGCAACTTCGCGCCTCGGCGGTCGCGTCGGCCGTTACGATGGAAACCATGCTCGAGGGCATGAGGCTTGATCTCGGGCTGGGCGCTGTGGCCAATGTGGTGCGGGAGGCGAACCGGTATCTGGAGCGCAAGCAACCCTGGACGTTGGCCAAGCAACCGGATAAACAGCCTTTGAACACGGTTCTTTACTATACGGCGGAGACGTTACGCATTGTCAGCGGACTGCTCTATCCTGTGATGCCGGGCAAGATGTCCGAATTACGCCGGGTGCTGGGAATCGATGAACAGGATCCGGATATCGGCTCCTTGAAGGAATGGGGGCTATTGAAGCCCGGAACCAAACTCGGAGCCCTGCAGGTGTTATTCCCACGCATCATGCCGGTTGAAAAGAAGGGTGGTAGTTTGGCGGCCGTTCCTGCCAAAAAGGAAGTCCAGGCAGAGCCGGCGGGCGTCGTTCTGGTTGAGTATGCTGATTTTCAGAAGATTCAACTGCGGACGGCCAAAATTCTGGCGGCCGAAAAGGTGCCGGGGGCGGATAAGTTGCTCAAACTTCAGATCGAGGTGGGGGGCGAGACGCGTCAACTTGTGGCTGGTATCGCCTTGCATTATGACCCTGCCACGCTACCGGGCAAAACGGTTGTCGTTGTGGCCAATTTGAAGTCTGCGGTGATACGCGGAGTGGAATCCCATGGGATGTTACTGGCCGCCAGCCTCGGCAAGGATCTCCGTTTAGTTACCGTTGAAGGAGATTTACCGAGTGGCGCGGTCGTGAAGTAGGATGGTGGGCGGTGAGGGACTCGAACCCCCGACCTTCTGGGTGTAAACCAGACGCTCTAACCGATTGAGCTAACCGCCCGCTGCATGTTTCAGCGGGCGAAATATGGATTAACCACACTGTCTAGTCAAGCCGTGACCGGATCCGTATCAACGAATGAGATCCAGCACATCGGTGAAACTGGAAACGAGCGGGCATCCCAAGGGGGAGAGTTTGGTGGCGGACTGATGACCGCCCAGCATCAGGATGCAGGGGATACCCATCCCGCGGGCAACCTCATGATCATGGGCGGTGTCTCCCACAATGATGGTGTTTGCCCGGGAGAGACCTGTGCTTTTCAATAACTCATGACCCAGTTCAAGTTTTGAGTGGGCATAGAGGTCTGAGAGGCCATAGATATGTTCAAAACAATCAAGGATGTCCCGTTCCTTCATCATGCTTTTCAGCAGTCCAATTTCGCAAGCGGAGAGCACTGACACCCCTATGCCCCGTTTTTTCAATGTAGCCAATGCCGCTTGAGCGCCTTCACGCAGCGGCGCATCTTTTGAAAGCCTGGCGTAGGCTTCGTGATACTCGATGGCCACGTCTTCCCACCGGTCTTTTGAAAAGTCAAAACCCAGTCTCAGGTAATAGTTCCGGACTGGAAAATCGAAGACCTCCAGATATTGCGCGAGAGTGATGGGCGGGAGGTCTCGTCGCGCCAGCAACACATTAATGGCATCCGCGCAGGCCTGAACATCGTTCAGGAGCGTTCCGTTCCAATCCCAGATGATGTGGTTACAGGGTTCCATGGCGAAATAAATCATGCTCCGCCAATGAGGATTGGGCGAGCTATTTCTTCCTGCATCGAGGGTGGCGAAGTCGGCTGCGTCAACTAGACTTGACATAAAGACGAAATTAATTAATTACTATTGATAATGTAATTAATAGAGAGGGGTGCATGAATATCCTGGTTCTGTGTTTATGTCTGGCTGGTCTTGCAGGCGACGCCCTGGCGCAGTTACAGGCGGGCGATGTGGCGGTGATCGCCTATAACACCGATTCGCCCGATTCATTCGCCTGGGTGGCGTTTCGTGATGTACCCGCCAATACCGATATTCATTTCACCAGTTCCTCGGTGAGCAATGGTTGGTTCCGGTGGGGGGATCATCTCGGGCGTGCGGTTTCCCCAGGGCCGTTGACGTGGAGGAGCATGGATGTGCTTCCGGCAGGAACGGTGGTGTCATGGGTGTCGGGGACCCAGAAGTGCTGGAGCGTTGGCGTCCTGAGCGGGGGAGTCCCGGCGCTCAGCACGGATGGCGATCAGTTGATCGCTTATACCGGTTCCATTGTCAGCAATTCGGCGGGACTCTATCCCTGGATCGGAGATTGCCGTCAGGCAACTTTACTGTTTGCCCTGAATTTTGCGAATTCGGGCTGGGATAATGTGAATGGGGGAGGCCCCAATACGAGTTTTGTCCCACCCGGACTATCCACAAACCTCGGGACTGCCGTCCATGTGAACAGTCAGGACGACGGGTATTATTCCGGAATCCGAACGGGGACTGTGGAGGCATTAAGGTCGGCGCTGGGAGTGCCCGGAAATTGGACGACAAGCGCCAATGCCATCAATCCCTCGTCATGGCCTGCAAGTTTTGTTGTGAAATGGGTGCATGGAACCATGTTTAGTGTCCGGTAGAGGACTTCGCATTCACGCCAACGCGCGCACAATACTCAAAAATTGGGCAGATACTGCAGCGCGGGTTACGTGGAAGGCAAAGGGTTTGCCCGAAGGAAACCAGGAAACGATTCCAGGTTTTCCAGTAACGTTTTGGGAGCACCTGCCGCAGCGTGGTTTCTGTTTGTTCAGGCGTGGAGGTTGTCAGGAGGCCAAGTCGGTTGCTGATGCGATGGACATGGATGTCCACGCAGATGCCGTGTTTGTCAAAGGCCTCCGTTACCACGAGGTTTGCCGTTTTTCTCCCAACGCCCGGAAGTTTGATCAACTCCTCCACGGTCTGGGGAAGGCTCCCGCCAAAGAGGGTGGACACGGCCGCAGGCAGTTTTTTCAGCATTCTGGCCTTGGTTCGGTAGAAACCAACGGGAAAAATAAGGGCCTCGAGTTCTTTGAGCGGAATCGAATCGAGATCATCCAGGGATTGGATTTCCTTGAATAACCTCTCCGTTGCCTGAGTTGTGGTCTGATCCTTTGTGCGAGCGCTCAGGATGGTGGCCACGAGGACCCGGAAGGGATCCAAGGTTCGCACTTCCATGAACCGGGCTACAGGGCTTTGTGTTTTCTCGAAGTACGATTTCAGCCGGCGGTGGATTGCGGGAATGGAAGGAGACGACATGGCGGGGTGGCTAGCCTTCAAGACTCGTAAGGCCTTCCCGGATGGCATACTTGGTCAGTGCGGCCACGTTATGGACACCCAACTTCCGCATGATGTGCTGACGGTGTGTTTCGACCGTTTTGATACTGATGTTGAGGGATGCCGTAATGTCCTTGGAACTCTTCCCTTCGGAGATCATTTGGAGGATCTCGGATTCCCGCTCGCTCAATTCTACCTTTCGGTGAGTTTTGCCTGAGGGTTTGGCCTTGACCGAAAACGCTTCCAAGACACTGCCTGCCAGACGGGGGCTAAAGAAAAGACCCCCGGCCATGATCATTCGGATGGCGTTTGTCAGCTCTGCGAAAGCGCTGTCCTTGAGCATATATCCGGAGGCGCCCGCCTCCAGCATTTCGGTCACGAAATGATGGTCGGAATGCATGGAAAGCGCCAGAATCTTAATGGATGGAAAATCGACCGTTATACGGCGTGCGGCGGCGATACCGTTCAATTCCGGCATGGCAATGTCCAGCACCATGATTTCGGGTTTCTTTTCGCGGGCGATCCGGATGGCATCAAGACCGTTGATTCCCTCTCCGACAACCGTCATGTCGGACTGTTTCTCAAGCAGGGATCGCAATCCCTCCCGGATAATCTGGTGGTCATCGCATAATGCTATTCGAATAGCCATGTTACCCCCTGCTCTTAACTGGGTACAGGATGTGGTTGTTGCACCCGCTTGTCAATTTTCTTTTATAAACAAGCGGGGAGCAGAGGTTTTAGCTGAATTTCAAAAGACTTGAGGAGAGCCTGCTGGAATGACATAATTAAAGGCTTTTCATGCAGGGAGTGTGTGTCGATGCATAAAATTATTGACAGGAAACAAATATCCGAAGATGTGGTCATGATGCGATTGGATGCGCCGCACATTGCACGGGAGAGGTTGCCGGGGCAGTTTGTCATTCTCCAACTCGATAACGAGTTCGGCGAACGTATTCCCCTGACCATTGCCGATGCCGATCCTGCCGAGGGATCCATCACGATCATTTTCCAGGCGGTGGGAAAGACAACCCATAACCTTTCGGACAAGAAGGTCGGCGAAAGTGTCCAGAGTGTGCTGGGTCCCCTGGGCGAACCGACCCATATCGAAAAATTCGGCACCGTGGTCTGCGTGGGGGGCGGCATCGGGGTTGCGCCCCTGCACCCGATTGCCAAGGGGATGAAGGCGGCGGGGAACAAGGTCATCATTATTATTGGCGCCCGGAACCGGGGCCTGGTGATACTTGAGGAGCAGATGCGCGCCATCGCCGATGAGTTTATTGTCTGCACGGATGACGGTTCCCATGGCCGGAAGTGCCTGGTGACGGAGCCCCTGAAGGAAATCTGTGGGCGCGATCCCAAACCTGACCTGGCCGTGGCCATCGGCCCGCCGATCATGATGAAATTCTGCTCCGAGGCGACCCGCCCGTTCGGGGTTCACACCTTGGTATCATTGAACACCATCATGGTGGATGGCACCGGAATGTGCGGGGGGTGTCGAGTGACGGTGGGGGGCAAGACCAAGTTCGTCTGTGTCGATGGCCCCGAGTTTGACGGGCATCAGGTCGACTTCGACAATATGATGCAGCGGCTGAAGTCCTATCGCAAGCATGAGGATCATGCCCATCACCAATGTCATCTCGAGGCGGCAATTGAAGCCAAGGCGGGGAGGCCGTCATGAATCACGTTTCCCCGCACTCCCTGGCCGAGGCTGCAAACCGGGATTTGTCGGCAGTCCTGGTTCGGTCAACTCCCCTGACGCCCAAGGATCGCCTGGCGATTCCGGCGCAGGAGATGCCCACTCAGGATTCACAGGTGCGCCGCCGGAATGTGCAGGAAGTGGCGCTGGGTTACACGCCGGAGCAGGCCCGCCTGGAATCGATGCGCTGCCTTCAATGCAAGAACGCTCCCTGTGTTCTGGGGTGCCCGGTGCGGATTGATATTCCCGGTTTCCTGAAGGCGGCCGCCGAGGGTGACTTTCTGGGCGCCTGTGCGGTGATCAAGCAGAACAGTCTGCTTCCCGCCGTGTGCGGAAGGGTGTGCCCCCAGGAAACCCAATGCCAGGAGAATTGTACGGTAGGGAAGGCCTTGAAGAGTGTTGACAAGGCGGTGTCCATCGGGCGGGTCGAGCGGTACGTTGCCGACCTTGAACGCGAGGGTGGCCACACCAAGGCGCCCGTGGTTAAACCCGAGACCGGAAAAAAGGTGGCGGTGATCGGGACCGGTCCGGCCAGCATCACGGTGGCGGCGGATATCCGGCGCGAGGGACATCAGGTGGTCATGTTCGAGGCGTTTCATAAACCCGGCGGCGTATTGGTCTACGGGATTCCGGAATTCCGCCTGCCCAAGGCGATTGTCCAGAAGGAAATCGACGCCCTGACGGCGATGGGGGTGGAACTGAAAACCAACTTCGTTATCGGGCGCACGCGCAAGTTGAAGGCCCTGATGGCGGAGGACGGATTTGACGCGGTTTTTATCGGGACGGGCGCCGGTTTGCCGAAATTCATGAACATTGAGGGCGAAAATCTGGTCGGGGTCTTCTCGGCCAATGAATACCTGACCCGTGCCAACCTCATGAAGGCGTATGATTCGGAACACGCGGACACCCCCATCTACAGGTCGGGCAAGGTCGCCGTACTCGGAGGCGGAAATGTCGCCATGGATGCGGCGCGCACGGCCATCAGGCTGGGCGCCGCCGAAGTGCATGTCATATACCGCCGCACGGAAGTCGAGATGCCCGCCCGTGTTGAGGAAATCGCCCATGCCAAGGAGGAGGGTGTCATTTTTCATATGCTGGAAAATGCCAAGCGTTTGATTGGCGATGAACATGGATGCGTCCGGAAAATCGAATGCCTACGCTATGAACTCGGCGAGCCTGACGCCTCGGGACGCAGGCGCCCCGTTGAGGTGAAGGGAAGCGAGTTCCTTCGCGATATGGACGCGGTGATCGTTGCCATTGGCAACGATTCCAACCCGCTGATTCCCCGGACGACGGACGGGCTGAAAACCAGCAAGTGGGGCAATGTCATTGTCGACGATACGGGGAAGACCTCGATCGACGGCGTCTATGCCGGTGGTGACATTGTCCTGGGGGCGGCAACGGTGATCCTTGCCATGGGTGAGGGCCGCAGGGCCGCCGCCGCCATCAACAAGTACCTGGCCCCTCCGTTGATCAATAATGGTTGCGAATAACAAGGCGGTATAGAATATGGCTCTTCCTTCAAAATCAAGTTATCAGCGGTTTTTGCGTAACCGCCTTATCTCGGGGCTGTTCATTCTGGTTCCCCTGTGGGTCACCTTCCTGGTTGTCAAGGCGGCCTTCCATGCGATGGCGTCGGTTCTCCAGCCCCTGGTGAGTTTGCTTCCCCTGCAACTGCCGGACTGGGTGGAAGTGGTCATTTCCATCCTCGCCTTTGTTCTTCTCGTCCTGCTGGTCGGAGTCATTGCGGGCAAGGTGGTGGGGCAGCGTATGCTGATGTGGGGCGAATCACTGATCATGAAAATTCCGGTGATCAAGGCCATCTATTCGGCGGCGAAACAGGTTGTTGACGCCGTATCCATTCCCGAACGGAAAACCTTCAAGTCGGTGGTGCTGGTTGAATATCCGAGGCCGGGCATCAAGGTGATCGCGTTTATGACTGGGGTTACAAGGGATGAAGAAGGCCGGAACTGGTGCCGTGTTTTTATCCCGATGTCGCCGTTGCCGACATCCGGTTTCCTTCAGTTGTTCCCGGTCGAGGAGGTTCGCGTCACGGGAATCACCGTTGAGGAGGCCTTCAAAATGCTCATCTCCGGCGGGTTCATAGCCCCCGATACCCTGACCTCGCACCCATTGCGTTTCGACGAGATGTAAGCAACGGCTTAATCCCCGTGTTACACGTAGTGCGCCAGAACATCCTTGCCGGTGGACCAGTGTTGCAGGCGTTTGAGGTCGGTTGTGAGTTGGGATGCCTGGGCCATCATCTCTTCCCGGGTTTGCTCGTCTGCCGCCGTTTGCGACTGCTGTTCCATTCCGGTGCGGCGCCGGTTCAGTTCGGTCCGCCAGAATGAGAGAATCAGACTCTCAACGGCTTCGCGATGCGACCCATCCATACCGGCTTTGGAGGGGGCGCTCAGGATCTGTGCGGAAAACCCGGACAAGGTCCGTTCCGCATCGTCCCGCTCGGCCAGCAGTTGCATGAAATCCACACCCTCCAGGGCGCTTTCCTTGAGCAGTTCGATAAAGCGAATGCAAAGGGGATCGGAGAGCATGGTGAGCGGGAGGTATGATTCCACCAGGGACATCAGGTCGGGACTGGCGCCCAGATGTTCGACCAGGGCCATCTCGATGGAGGGTCCCTGCCGGGGTGCCGGGGCCGGTTCGGTGGCTTCGCGTTGGGTCGCATTTCTGAGCATGGGTCGGAGTTCGACCTGCAAGGCCGCGGCGGCAACCCCGAGCCGGCGGGCAACGGTTTGGACCAGGACATCGCGCTGAACCGCGTTGGGGCTCTGACTGATGGTGGCCAACACATCACGGCTTACCTTCATCATCCCGATCTCCGTGCGGATATCCTCCTGTGACAGCAGCAGGTTCAGTTGGAAATCAATGGCGGGAACGGCTTTTGCCAGCGCCTCCGCAAACGCGTCGCGTCCTTGTTTCAGGATCAGCGAATCCGGATCCTCTCCCTGCGGGAGTGACGCGACCCGGACCGCCAGTCCCGCCTTCATGAAGATAATGGAGGCCTTCAGGGCGGCATTGCGTCCGGCATTGTCCGAATCGAATACCAGCACCACTCCATCCGCGTAACGTCTCAACATGCGGGCATGATCCTCGGTGAAGGCCGTGCCCTGGGCCGCCACGGCCGTCTTGAAGCCGGCCTGATGGCACCGGATGACGTCGATCTGCCCCTCGCAGACAATGGCCTCGCGGGTTTCGACGATCTCGCGACGGGCCCGATCCAGGGCATACAGGATATGGCTTTTCCTGAAGATCGGCGTTTCCGGACTGTTGACATACTTGGCGGCCTTCGGATCCTGCAACAGGGTTCGCCCGCTGAATCCGACGATCCGGCCCTGTTCATTCCGGATGGGAAACATGATACGTCCCCTGAAGCGGTCATAATAGGCATGGGGGCCGCCCTCCTCGGCGCGTTTCACCACCAGTCCGGCCAGATCGAGTTTGGCAACGGGATAATTTTTCGTCCGGGCCCAGTTGAGGGTGAAGTCCCACCCTTCAGGGGCATATCCGATCATGAAGTCATCGGCGATTTCCCGTGTGATTTGCCGTTTTTTCAGGTACTCCCGCGCGGGTTGCGCGTCGGGGTTCTGGAGGAGTTGCTTGTGGTACACCTCGGTGATGCCCTCATGGATGGCCAGCAGCAGTTCCTTGTCGCCGGAGGGTTGCGAGCCCTTTTCGAATTCAAGCTGGATTCCGGCCTTCTCGGCCAGAATCTTGATGGCGGTGGGAAAATCGGCGTGCTCGTAAAGCATGACAAACTTGAACACATCGCCGCCGACGCCGCAGCCAAAGCAGTGAAAGATCTGGCGTTGACGGTTGACGGTAAAGGAGGGGCTTTTTTCCTTATGGAAGGGGCAAAGGGCCTTGATCATCGCTCCCTTGCGGGGAAGCGTGATATAGGCGTCGATCACATCCACGATGTCGCAGCGGAACCGGATATCCTCGAGTACGGCTTTGGAGACGATTCCCGCCATTATTGTTCCCACTTTTCACGCTTGCCGGCATGCTCTTTACGGGCTTTATCAATCATGCTTTCGCCCTTCTCGACACGCGAAAGAATCTCCTGGACCACCTGGGCCTCCCCGCCAATGACCTCGCGGCTGATCCAACTTGAGTTTCCGAAAATGGCAGGCCGCTTGTCAGCCGGGACGGAATTGATGAGAATGAACACCAGCAACACAATTCCGGCGGCGGTGACCCCGCCTGCCAGGGCGCCCCCGATACTGTCCACCCAGGTGGTGAAGGTGATTTTTAGAAGATACCGCAATAACAGATAGAGGAGCATTCCGACCAGCAGTGGCACGACTATCAGAATGACGCGGGTTAGCACGCCCGCCGTGTCCGGCGTGATGGTCATGTGGGTGAGCAGCCAGTGTTTGCATGGATCGAACCCTTTGACCAGGGAAAACCCAATGGCCAGCGCGGTCAACAGGATGGTCATCTGGCCGGACAGTCCCTGTCGGAACCCGATGATGATTCCGAGGACAATGGCGGCCATGGCGGCCACGTCAGCGATATTGAATCCGTGTGCTTCAAACATAGAGGCCTTCCGTTCCCGAGAACCGGGTTGATTGTCTACCGTTGATAATTCAGCCACTTCCTGATGTCACGCGCCGAGGCACTGTTCGGTGCGAGATCCAGATAGATCAGAAATTCCTTGCGGGCGAGATCGAGTTTGCTCTTGTCCTTCTTGTATTGCATGCCGAGGGCGAGATGCGCGTCCGCATGGCTGGGGGCTTTCTCCACGATCATCTTCAACTGGGCGATGGCGCCGCTTTGATTTCCCTGGTCAAGCAGAACCAGGGCGAGCATGTAACGGGCGTCAACCATGTTGGGCGAACCGTCGACGGCATGGGTGAACTCGTCTCTCGCGCGCGGAAGATCACCCTTGGCGCGGAGTAACAACCCCAGATTGTAGTGGGCGCGAATCATGGATGGCTCCAGGCGGAGGGCGCGGGTGTATTCCCGTATTGCTTGTTCAACCTCTCCGGCC
>Ga0194063_10001877_pt1 | contig 13308 bp, 13 predicted proteins | sample SepL3720m_MetaG_FD_155459 | JGI IMG/M metagenome (GOLD analysis project Ga0194063, IMG submission 155459) | Anoxic zone freshwater microbial communities from boreal shield lake in IISD Experimental Lakes Area, Ontario, Canada - Sep2016-L373-20m | ecosystem: Environmental > Aquatic > Freshwater... | reverse complement strand
CTGCGACTTTCCAGCAACCGCCGCTCTCTGTAGGAAACTCCTTTGATTACTCTTTCCAATCATCGTCTTTACAAGACAAAAGTTTACACTGAACGGGACAAAATGTCAAACACGACTGGTCGTGAGTTTCACCAAATCCCAAAATTGCATAGGTATGCGATTCCAAAAAAGGTGAAGAGAAGAATTGTGGTCAGCATGAGCGCAAATTTTCTGTGTTCCCTCTCGGCAAACACACCAAAAATAATGAACAACGGAAACAGGCAAGACAAATACCTTCCTCCGCTCAACAACCAAGAGGGCGAGTAGGAATAAATTAAAAATGCGAGGCTGTAAATGATGTAACTTGTCCGCACCTTTTTCTTTAGTCCATAAAGCAAGACCACGATGGTGAAAAAAAATAAAATGATTTGCGGAATGAAAATGAGGTAGTTTTGCAAGTGCCAGTCTGGCATTTGCGAATAATTGAATGAGGTGCATAAGGAAGCCCAGAAGGTGGAGGGTTGTTGATGCCAGTTTTTCTCTTGAAACACGAGAAACTGAAAGAAGTTGTTATATAAGACTTTATTAATAATCAGATATACGCCCGTTCCCATTGGAATGAAGAGGATTGCGAGACCTTTTAACGTCCACTTCTTGCTACGATAGGACTGATAGATCAGTTCATAGATGACAAGAATGAAAATCAAAAGCCCTTGTGTACGGGTCAATGCTGTTAAAAAACCAAAGAGTCCTGCCAGGATCCAGTTCCCTTTTCTCGCTTGGTAAGCGGTTACAATGGAGAGCATAATGAAAAAACTTTCCGTTTGAAACGTGAGCATGAAAATGGAAAACGGAAAAAGCAACATGCTAGAAATTGCATAAAATGCGACCTTGTTAGAATAATCAATTTTAACAAGCTTAGAAAAAAACTGTGTCGAAATGAATATGGAAACAATGGTAACCATAAACCCAGACAACTGGAAATCGACAAAGAGAAAAGAGAACGCTTTAATGGCAATTGGATAGAGTGGATAAAACACGAGATTGAGTGCGGCATCGCCAACCGTCTGATAACCGTTTTTCGCAATATCGAGATAGCCTCCCGTATCGCCACGTGCGAAGGAAGTGACATAATCATTGATACTTGGCAATCGCGCAAACTGAACCCAATTCACGACGTAAGCAAACGCATAAGCGACGCATAACCAAAACAAGGTCAAAAGAAATATTTTTATTTGCGGTTTTGCAAACAGCTCTTTAAAAAATGTTTTAATAATAGACACCCCTTCCCGCTGCAATATAGGTCATGAATATCGTCAATCCGACGGCAAGAAAAATCATTGCAAACACAAGTGAAACCCTGGTCACCCATTTGTTTAAAGTCAGGGCTAGCGCCAACGGCAAAGCAAATTCAAAGATGGGTCCTGCTTTGAAAGAAAAGACCCCAATCATGCAGGTAAAAATCAATAAAATCGCGACGGTTGAATTCTGCTTTCGATTGTAATGAAAGAAAAATACAAAGATTGCGCTCATGCAATAAATTAGAATCGGAATGAAATTGATGACAGTCTTGAGTTCATTTCCCTCAATGACAAAAGGCTGGTAAAAGGGAATCAGCAAATTCCCTCTTGGTGAAAAGAAACAAAAAATCAATAGGATGATAGGCGGCGTCACAGCGAACAAGTACGGCATTAAATCTTTTTTCGGATTAATTTTTGCTATGCGCATTTCATTCAAAATAACGCCGGTCAACAATAGCATTCTTCCATCAATCAAGACAGCAAATGCCGCTACAATGACTGCAAATGCCCATTTCCGACGCATTGACAAACCATAGCAAAGGATACTTAATAGTAATATGATTGCATTGGTTCGCGGCATCACATTTAGTACTGTAAATGGCAGGCAGCAAAAAATGGCAATCGTATTCAAGGCAACTCCATTGTTCCACTTTTTTTCTACAATTAGAAAAAGAAGAATTGCCGAAAGTATAAAAGCACAATTATTTATGATGAAATAGAATAATTCTTGTTCATGCGGTACCGTAGAAAAGGCATCCAACAAGAACCCAAGATCGAAAATGGACTTCCCTTTACACGAAAATGTATAGGTCATAATCAGATAGGAAAAGATAATCAGCCGCGAGGAAAGAATAATAAATATCGCAGAAAGCAAGTAGTTTTCTCTTTTCTTTGGGAGTAAGGAACGACTCTCGAATTTTGCATTTTTCAACACCCGGAAGTCTCGCAGGATCGCAATACAAATAAATATAAGTAATATGGAAACGGATGCCATTCCTGCATAGCCTATGTATTCTCCCATGAAATCCTCCAAGATATTAGTAAGTTCTGACAATTTCTATATTTTAGCACATTAGGGATTGAAAATAAACAAGTTTAGTGATAAATTGTATTAGAAAAAACAACATGAATTGGAGTGACTATTTTGAAACTACAAAAAGTGATTAAGTGGGTCCTCATCTCTCTCACATCCCTAGTAAGCCTATTTTTTATTATTTGGTTGATATTGAAAATCACTCCACATATGGCGCTTGAGCTTGCGCTCTCATATAACTGGGATACGCCAGTCTATTGGATTATGGGACGGAGCATCATGAATGGCCTGTTGCCGTATGTTGATATGTTTGAAATTAAAGGACCTGGCATCTTTTTTATTACATACTTCTCCTTTTTAACCTCTGGTGGGCCGTGGGTTGGGAATCTCATCAACTTTATTGCACTTTTGTTTGTTGGACTTTCACCGATTGGAGTCTTGCTTTCGCAAGCGAAAAAATTCGGACTCAAAGCAGTCAATTTCATTGCATATCCTATCGCTCTCATTGCCGGCGGACTCCTGATGATTTACACAGGGGATCTTGCGGGTCAAATACAAACGGAATCGTATGGAGCTGGGTTTGCTTGTATCTATCTGATGATCATCGCTTCGCTTGATGCAGAAAAGGTCAAGTGGAATAATAAATATCTTTGGATATCATCTCTGTTCCTAATCATGTCAGTCGCAATGAAAGAGCCCTTTGTATTGCTTTGCTTTGCCGGTGCTTTGCTCTTTTGTACAGGAATCAAACAAGTCATTAAACTTTTCGTGTTGCCGCTTGTTTACGCGGCTTCCATTGGCAGCATTTTCATGCTGGCAACCGGGATGTTTTTACCATATGTCAATGACTACATCTTATATATTCTGACCAAACATGTCGGACGTTATGGTTCCATATGGAATCGTGCGTTCGCATTCGACAAGGTCTTTGACGAAGTCTGGAAATATAACAATCTGCTCCTCGCACTCATTCTTGTGTCCTTCATTCTTGCAGTCGTGTTCCAATTCCTTTTTGCGAAAAGAAATACAATCTGGTATTTCATATTTAATACTATTAAATTCGTTCCCATCGCCGTCTTTCCCGTTTTAGCAGTCGCGTTTGGAGGAGAATTTTACGGCCATCACTTTGCATTTGCCGTACCCGTCTATATCGCTCTTGTCATGTTTGTACTTCGCGAGATTGCTGTGAAAGAAAAAATAAGGAAAGAAAAAATTGCAGTATTCAGAAACTTTATCCGCCAATATGCGTTAGTATGCTTGTTATTGTTTAGTTTCGCCATAGTCTATTTTATTGCACCCTATTCGATTAACTCCACACAGAGCGCTTGTTTGAACAACAATGACACAATTCGTGCGGATGCAAAAAGAGTTGACGATCTGCTTGAAAAAATGGGCGAAAGCCGATATCTCTATTTAGGGATGAACGGTCCTGTCTTTCCAGGATTGACAACACATTCCCCGCAAGGGCCAGTTTTCATGCAGGATCCGCGTTGGTTTTCCGGAGATCAGAGTGAGTTTTTTATTAAAAACTTGACAACAGAAATTCAAAACACAAAGCTAGTCGTAGTTCAAATTTCAAATGAAAAAGCGATTTTTGGCACCGTACGTGATTACCTGTATGAAAACTTTACAGAAAAACCACCTGCATTAGTAGCAAATATGGATTTCCCTTCGATTGCAGCATATAAGGTATATTTTCGCAAATAAAAAAAAAGCCTTTCCAAATCGGAAAGGCTTTCATTTTCACAACTTATCGTCAATCTGATTTAATAATTCAAGTTCTGTCTTCAAGATATTTTCAAGTTTGATTTTAAGTATCGCTGACCTTTTTAAAGCTTCTTCGGTTTCATTCTTGGCTGCTGCCAAACTCTTGTTTGCTTCCATGACGATTTGTTGGGCCTTCAGTTCGGCTTCACGCATGATATTGTCTGCCTTCTCAACCGCATTTCGTTTGACTTCTTCACCAGTTTGTTGGGCAATGATAAGCGTGCTTTGAAGCGATTCTTCCATCGTCTTATAATGCTTTATCCCATCATTTAAAACAGAAAGTTTTTCTTTCAGGTCGTAGTTTTCTCGCGTTAACACAGTATAATCCTCGCATATTTTATCAAGGATTTCTTTCACGGTATCTTCCGCATAACCAAAGGCAACCTTTTTAATCTTCAGGTTTTGAATATCAAGCACGTTGTAATTCATAAAAAGTCCCCCTTTTATTTAATCCAAGGAAAAACTCCCTTGTATTTAAATTCATCGTTGGAATCTCCTACTATAGATGTACCATTCGGCGTAATCACGAAAATAGGCGCGTTTGGCATCTTTTGAATATTCGCCTCAAGCGCTTCGATAATTCCACAGATAAAATCAATTGACCGTTGTCCGTTGACTTTGTCAAGATTCGAAACATCGACGAGCACGGTTCTTTCCAGTTTCAAATGCATATCAACTTTTCGTGCATCTTCAAATGTCATCAGGCGTAAATTCGCAACCCTGACATCTTCATCTACATGAATCTGAACGACCTTCTTATCACGATCGCCAAAGAACCCTTTTTTCTGTTTTTTAGATGGTTTTTCGAATCTATCAGAACTAGATGAGCGATCCGCTCGTTCGTCTCTAGACATTCTATCCGTGGCGCGAAATCTCTCAAGTCGCTCCGCGCGTTCCATGCGTTCCGCACGTTCCGATCTTTCAGAAACTTCTTCATATTCATCATACTCATCGTCAATACCCCAGTTCAGGGCACTTTTTACTTTTTCCATTAAACTCATAGAAAATCCTCCTCATTAGTAAAAATCTAAGCTAACGTTCTCCAAAAATCAATGTCCCTATCCTAAGCATATTCGAGCCTTCTTCAATTGCGATTTGATAATCATGGCTCATACCCATTGATAAGTATTTCATTTGTATATTATTATCTATCCTTTCATTTTGTATGTCAATATATATTTCCCTCAATTTGCTAAAAACTTGACGAATTTCGTCGAAATTAACTGTATTTTGTGCAATTGTCATCAATCCAACCACATTTATGCCCTTTAACACAGCGAGTTGATCTAAAAATGCATCAACCTCGTCAACACGAATCCCCGCTTTCGTGTCTTCTTCAGAAACGTTAATTTGAATTAAAACTTCTGTCTCTAAACCCTTCTTTTCACTCAATCTCGCAATTTCAACAGCAAGTTCCATCCGGTCCAAGGAATGAATCAAAACATCTTTCCCAATCAGGTACTTCACCTTGTTTGTCTGTAGTCTTCCAATTTGATGCCATTTGACATCCTCGACAATTTTCTCTCTTTTCCCAACGAGTTCTTGCACACGGTTTTCTCCAAAGTCTTTCATCCCTGTTTGGATTGCCTCTTCTATCTGATCGACACCAACCGTTTTAGAAACCGCGACCAATGTAATATCGTCAGGATTTCTACCACATTTTTTTGCTGTCGTGTAGATTTCCTTTTTCACAAATTCAAGATTTTCTGCTATGCTCATTTTAAAAGATCCCCCTCTTTGACCTTTGAAGGGTTTTTTAGATATTCCTCATATAACTGAAGTGCACCCGTCAAATCCGGTGTTGCATCGCGCACAATAGCATAAGTCGCATCAAAATCAAGTATTTCTACTTTTCGAAATTCGATTTTGTGTTTTCTTACGAGTGCAATTTGAGCCATCATATTTTCATAATTCGGATTGAGCAACGATTCTTTTGGAATTTTAAAGCCATCCTCCACGCTTCTCGCCTTTGCAATATCGATATTGACTTTGCGCAAGTCACAAGTCTTTTCAATGCCTTGGTCAATTTTAAACAGGAGTAACGTTTTATGATTGCTTCCATTGTTTTTTAGAACGAGTTCCCCATCGATCGTCTCCGAAACATCATTGATTCGAATTTTCCGTATTGTATTGAGCGCGATATTTTCAGCGAAATCCGCATCCACATTGACTGCTAAATAAGCATAAAAATTCTGAATTAATTTCAAACTATTTTTCGGGCTGCTTTTTTCAGTGAGTTGATCTTGATTTTTAACCCCTTCAAGATCTTTCCACTGAATTTTTGCATAGTCTTGCAGCTTAAACTGCGATTCATAGCCATCAACAACAAAGGAAACAACCCCAGCCGTCGTCGCTTTGATCGCACCAGAAGAAGCATAAAAACGCTGATTCAATGCATCAACTTCCTTCTTCAACGCAATCAACGGACTCTCTTTTGGTAGCGTACCTAATACGATTTTTATCTTTTCATCGGTTAATGAACGAATGTCTCTCTCCAACGCCGAAGCAGTGCGTAGCGTTGCGGAAGTATCAACAAGCATCATTTCCATCAATTTCTCATTAATTACCTTGTTCAGTTTAATGATTTCAAAGTCATTTGTTGCAACAGGCAACACCGTTTTTCTAATTTCTGCATTGAGTTTTTGTTGCGCCTTTTCATAGCGCGAAAGAATATCGACAGAAGATTGATCGCAAGAACGTGCGACAAGTTCCCCCTTAGCAACCTTCGTCCCACTTTCGATCGCAGGTGCAATAAAATCTTTCTCAGGAATCTTAATTACTTTTTCATCTCGAATCAACACGGCATCCCCATTGAAAAAAGTTTCAATATTGCCGACGTACAGAATATCTGTACGATCCGCGTTCGTGAAAGCAAGCATACTTACTTGAGCAAGGGCAAGCACTCCAGCCAAAACGAGAATCACCATGACGTACCAGTTGATTTTTTTCATAAGCAGATCAATCCTTTGTCCAACATATTCTGTACTGCAATCATCAATCCTAATTTCACATGTTCCACTACCAGACCACCTTGCATGTATGCGATATAGGGCTCTTTAATAGGTGCATCCGCACTAAGTTCAATGGATGCGCCTTGTACGAATCCGCCCGCAGCCATAATCACCTGATGTGCATAGCCTGGCATATCCCAGGGGTATGGTTCTACAAAGCTGTCAACGGGAGAACCTTTTTGTATCCCCTGACAAAAAGCAACCAATGTCTCTTTATTCCCAAACTGAATTGCTTGAATGATATCTCCCCGCGGATCTTCTGGATTTGGGGATACTGGAAATCCAAGCAGTCGCATGAAGTGTCCACAAAACACCGATCCTTTCAAGCACTCGCCCACAATGTGCGGCGCCATAAATAGCCCTTGAAAGAACGCACGATTCATGTTTAAGGAAGGACCGACATGACTTCCCAACCCGGGGGAAGTCAGCCTGCACGCAGCAAGTTCAACGCATTCTTTCTTGCCAGCTACATAGCCGCCTGTCAAGGCGAGTCCACCGCCAGGATTTTTGATTAATGAGCCTGCGACCAAATCGGCACCAATTGCCGTCGGTTCCAACACATCAACAAACTCACCATAGCAATTATCCACCAATATCACAATGTCTTTTCTGATTGATTTGATTCTCATACAGGCTTCTTTCAACTCGTCTATGGACAAAGCATTTCTCCAATCATATCCACGCGATCGTTGCAATAATATGAGCCCTGTCTGTTGATCAATCATTTGTTCCAGTTGATCCAAGTCAATCTTTTGATTGATAAGATCGACTTGTTTATATGAAATACCAAATTCTTTGAGCGAGCCGTTTCCTGTTCCGCGAATGCCGATGACTTCTTCAAGTGTATCGTAAGGTTTTCCCGTTGCCGATATCATATGCATCCCAGGGCGGAGAATGCCAAATAAACACATGGCAATTGCTTGCGTTCCAGAAACGATTTGACTTCTTACAAGTGCTGCCTCAGCCCCAAAAACTTTCGCATACACCTGATCAAGCGTATCCCTGCCACGATCATCATAACCATAACCCGACGTACCCGAAAACATTGTTTCACTCACTCTGTATTCTTGCATTGCCTGGATCACTCTATATTGATTCAATTCTTTTATCTCATCGATTTTTACATACTGTGTTGCTGCATGTGCCTGCGCTTTTTGCGCAAGGGTTTGCACTGCTTCAGAAATCCCAAAATTCAACTTTATGTACTCTTTGCTCTGCATCTCTTCATCCACCTTTTTTTGTTATCTCTATTCTATTGGTATTTACATTTCTTTTCAACTAGTTCAGAATATATTTGGTGATTATTTTGAAACTTAGTTTGACAGCTACGGCAGAATATGCAGGATACAAACTTTCTACGTTCTTACTCTTACGTCGGGATATGTCGCATCGGTTGATTTGCAGAATGAAGCACGACCACAGAATTCATGTGAATGGAGTCGCCGTGCGCACGAACTATATTTTATCCGAAGGAGATTTCATTGAGCTTTATGTTGACATCGACCGCGAGAAGGTTGGGATTCTACCCGAAAACTTGGATTTGGATGTCATTTACGAAGATGACTCCATTTTTGCCATCAACAAACGTCCAAGTATGCTTGTCCACCCTGTTGCCAAGCACCAGTCAGGGACAATTGCAAATGGCATCGCCTATTTATTAGTTAAAAATGGGTTTCCTCCAGTGGTGCGTCCGCTCAGTCGTTTGGATCGGGATACCTCAGGCATATTGCTATTCGCAAAGAATGCTTATATACAAGAATCGCTGATTCGACAAATGAAGCAAGATGGCTTTGGCAAACATTATTTCGCGATTGTGCACAACAAAGTGATGCCCAAGCAAGGTTCAATTCTTCACCCCATCGCGCGGAAACCTGGTAGCATTGTACATCGTGAAGTAAATGATGCTGGTCAAAAAGCGATTACACATTATCGAACGATAACTAGCAATGAGAAAGCGACTTTTCTTGACGTTTCGATTGAAACTGGAAGGACGCATCAAATTAGGGTACACCTCACGCATTTAGGGTTCCCAATCATTGGCGACGATTTATATGATCCATTGTCAATTGATAATTATGGCATTACGAGACAAGCGCTCCACTCATACAGCATTTCATTTGTTCATCCATACACAAAAAAAGCAATGGAGTTATATGCACCATTGCCAAAAGATATGAAGGATTTATTATCCCTACTTGCTTTGCAATCTGAGTTTATCTGACACCATAGCGATAAATTCTGAATTCGTCGGTTTTGGCCGACCATCAACTAAAGAATACCCAAGAATCTTATCAAATTTTTGTGCATCCCCTCTGGTCCATGCAACTTCGATTGCGTGGCGGATGGAGCGTTCGACGCGACTCGGTGTGGTCTGATACTGAAGTGCAACTTTAGGATAGAGATTCTTCGTAATATTACTCACAAAATTAAAATCCTCTAGCGAAATGATGATCGCATCGCGCAGAAAATTATATCCATTGATGTGCGCTGGAAATCCTAAATCCAATAAGATTTGCGTTACTAAAAATTCAATGTCATTATCTAATACGACCCCCAAAGAATTTTCATTTTTTAACTTAACGATTTTCTCGCTACTTCCAGAAAAATCTCGCAGTTGTCTGAGACGTGTAAACAAAACTTCAATCTCAAAAGGTTTTATGACAAAGTATTCAGCACCCAAATCAAGCGCCCTTTGTGTAATTTTCTCTCTGCCTACCGTAGATAGAATGATGATTGTCGGTCTATTCTTTGTGTAATGTGCATTGACCTTTTCTAATACCCCTAACCCATCCAATTTAGGCATTATGATGTCCAATATGATAAAATCAGGATTTGAAGCGACCATCATTTCACATGCTTCCAAACCGTCATGGGCAACCCCTACCAATTCAAAATCCAATTGCTTCTGGCAATACTTCGACAGAGAAGTTGCAAATTCTATATTATCATCACAAATCAAAACTTTATTTTTCATCTGTCCTCCAAATATGTTGAGTCATTTTCTAGTATTTTAACATAATATTACATAAATTTCTACCTTTAAATGTTATTTTCAACTTAAGATTTCATTTCCCTGCCTTCTAACAATTCTCTTGCATGTTTGAGCGATGTTTCCGACGCGTGTGCACCAGAAAGCAGCCGGCTGATTTCCGTAATCCTTTGCTCTTGCGAAATGATTTCTGCACTCGTGTGTGTCGTCAAAGCATCTTGCATCTTCAAAATATAAAAATGCCGATCCGCCATCGCGGCTATTTGCGCATGGTGTGTGACACAAAGAACCTGATGGTTTCTCGCGAGTGACTTAAGTTTCTCGCCCACCTTTTGGGACGCTACCCCACTAATCCCACTATCAATTTCATCAAAAATCAACAATGGAATTTGGTCAACCTCTGCCAGAATACTTTTGATGGCCAACATCACGCGAGACATTTCACCACCGGAGGCGATTTTCGAAAGTGGTTTTACTGGTTCTCCTTTGTTGGCAGAAAACAGGAATTCCATTTTGTCGATCCCAGACACCTGCATTGATGTTTCTGTAAAGGACGCTTGAAAGACAGCGCCACGCATCTCAAGTTCTTCCAGCTCTTTTGCAACGCGTGTTTCAATCGTGCTCGCAACATCCTTTCGGGTCTGACTGATTTCCGTTGCGAGAGTATAGGCGGATGCCTCGGCAGCCTCGCATGCAGTTTCCAGTGCTAAAATTTGTTCTGGTGATATGTCAATCTCTTCTAATTCAATTTTTGCATGATCATAATAATCGAAAATTTCACATAGTTCAGAACCATACTTCTTCTTCAACTGCACGATCAAATCGAGTCTTTCTTCAAGCTCCTCTAATTCCGATGCGGAAAATTCCTGCGCAAATATATAGTCGCGAATCCCAGCATTGACTTCTTGCAACTGAAAAACAAGTTCATTCAACTTCTCAGCAATTTGCGCTATGTCATCGTGAAAAGGTGCAGCTTGGTTCAACTTTGCAGCAGCAGATGCGATCTGATCGATGGACGGTGCATTTCCCTCTACGCTTTCTGCCAGTTTTGCATAGGCAAATGTCATACATTCATTAATTTTCGACCAGTTTTTCAATAGAGCACGTTGATTTGCTAGCGCAACGTCTTCGCCAATCGTGAGTTTTGCTTTTTCGATTTCATCAATTTGGAATCGTAATAAATCAATCTTTTCAGCCCTGCTTTGCGCATCCTCTTTTAACATCTGGAGCTGATTCTTGAGTCCTTTCCATTCATTCAATTTTACTTGGTAATGCGACAATTTCTCAAACAGTTCTTTGCCACAAAACAAATCTAACAAAGTCATATGTAACGCGCTTTTCATGAGCGACTGGTTATCATATTGACCGTGCATATCAACTAAAAACGCACCAATTTCTGCAAGCATGGAGGTGTTTACAATCCTGCCGTTCACCCGTGCAATGCTTTTGCCAGATGCATTATACTCGCGGTAAAGGATGATTGATTCCGCATCAAACTTCAACCCGTTCTCTTCAAAGAACTCGCTCAATTTGTCAATCGAATCAAACACGGCCTCTACAATCGCCTTTTCCTTACCGGTTTTTATAAATTCCTTTGACACGCGTCTACCCAGTACAAAATTAATAGAATCAATTATAATTGATTTTCCAGCACCCGTTTCTCCCGTCAACACATTAAAAGAACTCGACGGGGTGATCGAAATCTGATCAATCAAAGCAATGTTTTCTATCTGTAGATGTTGAAGCATCGGTTCCCTCCTTGGCAAGAACTAGTTCTATTTTACATGATACGCCGCGCAAATCAATCAACTATTGTTTTGATAATGTTATCTTAATGCCATGATATCAAACTTTCTAACTAATTCCTCCGCATTTTCGGTGGTTCTGCACAAAATCATAATCGTATCATCCCCTGCGATACATCCAAGGACAAATGGCCAGTTCATTGCATCAATTGCCGAAGCCGCAGCATTTGCCATCCCAGAAAGTGTCTTCACTACGACCGTATTTGAAGCATAGTCAGCCATCAAGAACGCTTCCGAAAAAACTTTGAGAAGTCGTTCATATGTGTTACTAGACGCTTTCGAGAACGGCGCATATTTATATCTTCCGTTTTCAATTTGCACCTTCGTCAGTCTGAGTTCCTTGATGTCTCTTGACACCGTCGCCTGCGTGACGTCCATCCCTGCTTCGCGCAGCTTATCCGCAAGCTCATCTTGCGTTTCAATCGAATAGTTTTCTATGATTCGAATCACTTCGTTTTGCCTCTTATGTTTCATAACCGTTTAACGACTCCCCTCTTTTATATATTTTATTCCTTAACACATCATAAAAATTGCGATCATGTAAACGGATCAGTTGAAGCGGCTTCTGTGCCTTGGAAACCTCAAGAAAATCGCCTGAATTCAGTTTATACCCTTCTTTCCCATCCACGGTCGCGATTGCATTGTCGGAGCTATCATCGACTGCAACCTTCACGACGCGGTCTCTCGCTGTGACAAATGGTCTCGAAAAAAGTGAATGGGGACAAATTGGTGTCACAATCAATATATTGAGATCTGGCTCAACAATCGGCCCACCAGCAGACATGGAATACGCCGTAGACCCGGTTGAACTTGCGACAATAATCCCATCCCCCGAAACGACGTCAATGAACTGGCGATTAATAGACAATCCAAGATGCAAAATTTTTGTCACTTCACTTTTTGTAATCACAGCATCATTCAGTGCAAAATTCTTTACCGCAACTTGTCCATTGATATTCACGATGACATCAAGCACCATCCGATTCTCAATCACGAAATCCTCATCAATCAACATTTGAATTTTCTTCTCGACGTCTTCAGGCTCAATCTCAGTGAGAAAACCGAGGGTTCCAAGATTAATTCCAATGACAGGTACATCATTTGGGTAGGCCAAACGGGCGGCACTTAAAAAAGTACCATCCCCACCAATACTAATCATCGCATCCGCATCGGCTGGGCATGCATCCATCACAAACGCAGCCTCACAACCCTTTTCTCGGGCATATTCCTGTACCTTTTTCCCGAGCGCAAAAGCTCCATTTTTTTCTTCATTTACATACAACACAAATTTTTTCATTATTGTATCGCCCCTTTTCACAGCATTTGGTGTGCCGCTGACACCGTTGATTGAATGGACGGAAGCGGTTCAGTCATTTCTTGTACACTCCCGTGAACGTCTTCTTTTTTAAACCATGCCAAGAAT
>Ga0194063_10001876_pt1 | contig 13312 bp, 3 predicted proteins | sample SepL3720m_MetaG_FD_155459 | JGI IMG/M metagenome (GOLD analysis project Ga0194063, IMG submission 155459) | Anoxic zone freshwater microbial communities from boreal shield lake in IISD Experimental Lakes Area, Ontario, Canada - Sep2016-L373-20m | ecosystem: Environmental > Aquatic > Freshwater >... | reverse complement strand
TAATAATAGATGCCATTCCTAGACCTAAACCAATCATCTGGACTACAGATAATTTCTCATTATAGAAAAACCAGCTAACTATCAATAAAGTGGCTATATTAAATATAACTAACATTAATGAAGCGATTGCAATATTTTTAAACTTAAAACTCTGAGATAAAAATATCATACCAACCATATAGGCGAGTAATCCAATTATATAGACAAAGATACTGCCGTGATCGACCCATTTCTTCATTATTAGATCACCAACAGTTAGTGTGATACCACCAAGAAATATTAAAACCAAAGCCAATAAATTCATATTCTTAAATCAATGTTATCATATTTTTTATATAAAAATATAAATAGTAGCCCTAACCTATTTACTCTGTTGTGATAATAAATAGCAAGCCTCATTCCAAGGCCCTAAAAGATCTACTAGCTGCTTCTTAAAGTCTGGCCCACTCACATGGTATCCCGCCATATATTTAATATCTGCTAGTGCCAATTCTAGTGAGGTTATATCGCCTATTTCAATCTGGTTACCACTGCCATCAACCATAGACTCAATCTTTTTGGCATAACTCTTCAAGAATATAGCTGCATTCTCTATGTCACATATTTCTTCTAAAGCTATCTGTAATGGCATACGTTTAGTATCACGGGCAGCAATTGCCTCATATGAAGAAACTTCTTGAAGCTCATTAGCCTCTATGTTTTTTGACAATATCTCAGATGTACTCATAACTATTATGGATACTATACAACTTTATTATTATATTTGCAATCTAGTAACTATGTAACTTCTATTTCATCCCGAGTAGCCAGCCAAGAGATGATTGCAAAGAACCAATTATAATATCTAAGATCGAAGACCTAGCCTGTTCGGTTAAGATTGACTCTTGCTCAGAAACTCCTTTATTGCCTGAAGCATCTGCTGAAACTGCTCTTAAATGGTAGGCACTTGATGGTGATAAGCCAGTTATTATTACGACATGCGAAGTAGTTAAGACTGCATCTTCCTGGCTTATACTGTCATAGTTTCCCCCTGTTACGCCAACACCATATCCAACCTGTGAAGTTGAAGGTTCATCAGTTTCCCAAGATACAACTACTTGGCTCTTAGATTGTGCCCCAAAATCCGTACTTGATACTTCAACTGACGGGATAGTTAGAAGCGGCGGACGAGTATCATAATTGGTTTTAACACGCTGCTGATCTGAAATTACTCGATTACCATATTGGTCAACACCAACAGTATTAATCAGGTAATAAGTATTATCAAATAAACCAGATATTATTATTTCATGTTTTAGATCAAGTTTAGTTTTTACAGCCTCTTGAGACTTACCACCCTCTGGACTATATTCCACAACTGATGTTGTTGGGACATTCGAGTCCCAAGTGATCTTAAAGGTTGAAGTTGACTGATCAGTCATTGGCTGGAATTTAACGTTAGATAGTTCTGGATATTGTTGGGTATCAAATGAGTAGTCGTCTGACGTAATTTCGTTTCCATCAACATCAGTAATCTTAATTGCAAAATGATAAGTACTAGAATGGTCTAATCCATCTAATCTAACCGAATGAACAGTTGTTAAACCACCAGAAACATTTTTAATTTCATTTGAATAATTACTTGTCTTGCCATAAACAAGATCTGAATTTGCCGGTTCTGAAGTGTACCAAGTTAATATTGCTGTATATAAACGAACATCTTGAATCGAAACTCTCTCAACTCTAGGAGCAGGTTGAGTTGTGAAAGTGCCAACTTCTGAATACTCTGGGTTATTTTCGGAGTTAACCATGTTACCATCTTCGTCATCATAACCAACATGGTAATAATATGTCGTCTCAGGCTTCAAACCAACTAAGTTAACTACGTGCTCAACTGATCGACCAGGGAAATCGACACCATTTTGAGATAAGCCAAACTTTGATGTTTCCCCATACTCAACATAAGAAGTAGCTTCTCTATCAGTTACCCATTTAAATGAAGCTGTTGACACTTTAGCGCTAACTTCGGGCGGAACAGTGATAGCAGGGGGAGTGACATACTTGCCCGTTGGTATGATCCCAGCTTCCATCTGACCCGTAACTTTATTTCTAGTAAAGTTAACTGCCGATAATGATGAGCTCTTGCCTGAGCTATCACGAGCAGCCACTCGGTAATAATATCTTGTCGTATTACTTAGATCTCTATCCATGAATGAAGTGCCAGAAGTCACGCCATATGGAGTTGTTCCATAGTTGGTTCCATCAGTACTTCTATAAATAGCATAGTCATTTATGCCTATACCAACATCCTTAGGAGCGACCCAGTTATAAACAATTGAGTATTTTTCAGCTTGCTTGCTTGAAGTGTCAACCGTGTCGACTTCAAGTGGTATACCTGGAGAAGGTGTATTACATTCAAAATTAATTTCAGCATAATTTCCTTCGCTATAAGCTACATTTCCACCTTCATCAACAGCTACAACGTAAAGAACGTTAAACTCTTGTTTTGTAGCAGCTGGAATATTCTTCAAAATCAACCAACCATTTACAACAGTTGCTTCAGGCGGCAAACTAGCAAGTTTTATAGAAGTAGTATTATTTTCATCTGGCTTGGCATTAACCGAATACCTATATTCAACAATTGGACGAATTGGATTTTCAGGCGATTTCCAAGTAAAGGTAAATGAGTTGTCATTTGAAGTTTGCGGTGTAACTGGCGCAAGCGGTAGATCAGATACAGTTGGCAATAACGGTTTTGAAGGAGCACTACCACTAAAACGGTAATTAACTTGCCTAATACTGCTGACGTTACCGGCCCCATCAATACTTCGCAGATATAAAACACTTATACCATTTTTATATACTGGATTTCCGCTACCATCAAGATGATCAATACAGGCAGTTATACCACTAATTGAAAGACTTGAAGTTTGACCAACAGTTTCATGAGACCAATCGGCGGTATCGGTTCCGCATATCTTATACTGGTAGGCTACTGTTTGAGACTGATGAGTGCCAGTAGTATCAAAGCCATCATCCCAATTAAAGCTAAAGCTATTAGTCGTTGACCATCCAAATGGATCAACGCTTAAGAAAGTTGGGCTAGTTGGCGTTGTTTTGTCATATTTATAAATAAACTGAGTCTGAGGTGCCGACATATTATAGGCGTTATCAATTGTTACTACTCTTAAATAGTAAGTATCATCAACAGTCATAGCTGGTGGTACAAATACCTGTGGACCAGAACCGGTACTTGCTTGGTAAGAATTTGGTATTTCGTATGGGTTAATACTTTCATTTGTACCAAAATAGACATAATAACCAGCTACGCCAGAATTATCACCACCTTCAGTAACCACTCCATCATCAGCCCCAGATAGTTCAAAATACGGCTGTTCATCATTCTTGAATATATCATTAGCGATTGAAGTACCGTCTGCTTTTGTATTATCAGTCCAAGCTAAGGCTGTTGGGTTAGTTGGTGCCGTCATATCGCTATACCCAGTTAGACTAAAGTCATGTAGCACTGGCGTACTAATTGAGTCACTACTATTAAGCGTAGCCTCAACTTCTATCCATTGAGATGGTGCCGTAATTGAGGATATTACTTGACCGCTAGTCGTAATATAAGCACTCCAACTAGCGCTATCTAGACCGACCTCACTGCTGGCATATCTAACACGGAATTTAACAGCCGTATTGGTTGGTAAATCTGCACTCCAAGCTAATGAATACCACCTATAGGTTTTACCAATACCTGCATTAACTTTCAGTTTTGAAATAGTTCCCTCTGTCATATATAGACCAGGGTAGTTAGTATTTTGTTTATTTACCGATTCAGCAATTGAGCTAAAACCATATCTGGTACCAGAAAAGTAGAATGGGGTTGTATTTAGTTGCCCGTCTATATTCGAACCAGAGACATAAACCTTACCATCCATCTTATAACCAATTAAATCACCGTTATAGTTAATTGATGCTCCGGCAAAATCTGATCCGACTAAATTAAAACTAGATTTAGTGGTTCCCGAACCAAGATCACCTAAATTCAAATAACGTCCTGCAGCATATAAAGTGTGGTCTGACTTTAATATCATAGAGCCACTTGCACCAGATATCATATTATATGATGTTTGCAATTTTACACTTACTGCCCCATTGAAACCTGGTAGATTAGTCCAGGAAGTACGCGAAATCAGGTCGCCTAGGCCTAAAGTACCATAACTATTAGCGCCAATAACCCACATCTCGCCATCTGACTTCTGCATAAATGAATTACTATCACAACCAGCCCATACTTTAGAGATGGTCACACTATTCGTTATATCCGTAGCATTACGAGCAACAGTCGACTTCGTAAAAAATGTTTGCTGAGTTGTGTTATTAAGACCTAACTGATAAGAACTGTTAACCCCGGCACCATATAGCTCGCCTCCGGCTACAATCAAAGAATGTGAGCTACCAGCACTTATATATGTAGCCCCTGTGATATATGTTGGCGTTACATCAGTTTTAACTTTATTCCATGAATTTCTTGTAACCAAGTCGCCTAGGCCTAATTGACCATTACCATTATACCCAGTTGCCCAGACAGTTCTCTCTGAGTTAATTGGATCTAACCTAATCGCTAAAGAGAAACCTGATATGGCTGTCGATAAATCAGAATATTGAGAACTAGTGCTAACATCTATAATATCCGTTAAAAAGGCGCCACTATTATCTTTGACTTGGGTAAATGTATTTTTTGACAATAGATCGCCAGTCCCTAATTGACCGTAGATATTATAACCAGATCCCCAAACAGTCCCATCATTTTTTAACACCAACACACTAGCTGGACCAGCCACCACTTTTTTAACATTTGACATAGATGTTTTAGTAAAGCTTTGACGACTAAAATTATCTCCTAGCCCTAATTGACCATGATAATTGCCACCATTAACCCACAAATCACCATCTTTTACGATATAGTTAGATGTTATACCATTTGATACATTATCAGCTGATGAAGTGCTAACGCCACTAAACCCGGAATCACGAGCTGTCTGCCAATAACGTTTGTCGGCAGTACCAACGATACCTAATTGACCATTTGAATTTAAACCTGCCGTGTAAACTTGACCAGTTGTAGTATAGGCAATGGACTGAGACGACCCTAGTGACATGCCGGCAATACCTTCTGCTATCTTGTAGTAAGAAGTCGACAACAAACTATTCAATTGACCTATCGCCAATTCTCCGTTTGAACTATTGCTACCAGCGGCATAAAGCTCATTATTAGACTTTAATATAAAGATACCAGTACCATTAGTAGATATATCCAAAGCATCATTAAATCCAGAAATATTTGTCCAAACAGTACAGTTAGTACTAGACCATGAGGTACAAGCAGCGTTACCAGCTGCAAAACCAAACTGACCTTGGCTATCAGAACCTACTGCCCATACAGTGCCGTCAGTCTTCTTAATAAATGAGCTATTGGAATTACTGGTCCAAACATTTGATATTTTTACTCCATTAGTTATATCCGCAGCCGTACGCGCCGGGCTAGACTTAGTAAAATATTGAGATGTTAAAGTGCCGCCATTACCTAACTGATATGAAACATTAAGACCAGCGGCATATAATTCACCACCTGATATATCTCCAACCACAATTAAGGCATGCGTCGAAGACATACTAATTTTAGTAGCACCAGTTACGGGAGTCGAAGCATTGAACTTTGCCTGAGTCCAAGTTACAGGCGAACCTCCGCCTGTACCTAACTGCTGATTACTATTTGTCCCCGCAACCCATACTTCTCCATTTGTTTTCTTTAAGGCCATTGAACTACCACTATCTGCACTAATATCAGCAACATTAGTTAAAGTCTGAACCCATACTTCAGACGTCGATGATATACCTGAACCTGTAGCGGCACCATAATTGGCCCAAACAGTATCGTCTGATTTCAATACTAATACCGCACCACCGATATAGCCAACAACCTTTACGTTGTTATTGCCCATTCTAGTAGCTTGAGTAAACTCATATTTGTTCATACCACCCGTTGAACCACCATAGTCGCCAAAGCCCGACGCAAAATTAGCACCATAGCCAGTAACCCATAGGGTACCGTCAGACTTGATTAGGAATTGGGTAGTCCCCACACTAGCGACCTTGCCGCTATTAGAACTGCCATTAACACCACTAAAGCCAGTATTTATTAATCTATCACTTGTTATAATATCGCCAGAACCAAGCTGCCCATTAGTCCCAAAGCCACTAATGTAAGCCTTGCTATCAGATCCAAGGATAAATGTAGTAGTGTTCCCACAAGCAATATTTACTGGTGCATTGTTTGCATAATTCACGAAAAACCAACCAGGTGTGGATGACATCATAGAACCCGTAATTAAACTCCCAAATGTGCCATTATTTCCTGAACCAGCAGCCAAAAGTTGCCCATTACTTCGTAAAATTATCGAATGGTTACCACTAGAATCAACATCAACAACATCAGAATAACTAGTTGTAACCCAATAATTATAAGAAAAAGCCGGATAAAAACCCGAGCCCTGGCTAAATCCAGCAACAAATAGCTCACCACTGGTTTTCAAAATAAATGCACCACTAGAAACAGCGACTGCTTTTTTTACACCTGTAACACCTCCACTAACCCAACCAGAGATTGGGTTTGTATTACCAAGCCCCAATTGCCCACTAGTATTAGCTCCCGCGACCCACATTGTGTTATCTTTTTTAACAACATAGCTATTTGAATAACCAGCAGCCACAAATAAAGCATCAGTTTTTGGAGCGTTAGCGTCGAGTAATTGTGACCAGCTATTACGTCCAGCACCATTTGATCCGACAGTCCCAAGCTGATAAGAGCCATTACCGCCAGTACCCCAAACCGTACCATCATTTTTTAATACTAAAGTATGGTCGTAGCCGACAGATACCTGTTTGACATCAGACAAACCTGTATTAGTCCAAACTTTTTTATCTACTCGATCACCTAAACCTAAATTACCATAAGAAATGTTAACCGTATTTTGACCTGTTGCCCAAAGTGTTCCATCTTTTTTAATTATAAAAGCTGATGAATTATATGGACTAGCTGCAACCGACGAAACGTTAGTGCCTATATTTACATCAGTAACTTCAGTAAAACTATTTCTAGGCGATATGTCCCCTAAACCTAACTGTCCAAATTGGTTACCACCTGATACCCACAATGAGCCATTATTTTTTACAATATAACTGCTATACATACCGCCAGCCATAGTTTTACCAATATCGCCAGACTTAGCAATCTTGACATCATCTATACCTGTAGTCGTATCAACATTAGTTTTAGTTGTTGCAGCAGGCGATGTCCCGTTATTAGTAGTTGACGTCGTATTGGTTTCAAAATCTGCTTGAGTTGACCAAGTTATTAGATTATTCCAAGTGGCATGAGTCTTGTTCAAGTAATTTACGCCAACAATACTAATTGTAAGTAAAACAACAAATGATGAAATAATTGCTATCTTTTTACCACGTTTTTGAGTATTCCATTTTGCATAGGGACGGAGTAATAAAGGCTCTAATTTGCGAAGCTTCAGCCTACCCGTAATTTTTTTTACCCATTGAAGCATAATTACTATTAATTATAGCATAGTCAAGAGATATAATTATCTAAAATTAGAGCTTAGTATTTAACTAAAATAGAACTATCTTAAGCCCAACAACCACCCCAAAGATGCCTGCAATGAACCAAGCACAATATCTAAGACTGACGATCTAGCCTGCTCTGTCAAAATTGACTCAGATTCAGAAATACCTTTATTGTCTGACTCATCTCTAGATATTGCTCTAATATGGTAAGCACTTGATGGCAATAACCCGACAACAATAACCACGTGTGAAGTTGTCATATTGGCATCTTCTTGACTGCGATTATCATAATTTTCACCTGTTACACCTACACCGTATTCAACTTGCGAAGTTGATGGCTCATCAGTCTCCCAGGATACAACAATCTGGTTTTTAGCTTCTGTCCCAAAGTCACTACTTGATACTTCAACAATTGGGCTAGTTAATGCTGGAGGGCGAGTATCAAAATCTGTCTTAATGCGATTAACATCGGAACTAACACTATTTCCATATTGATCAACTCCAACTACATTTAATAGATAGTAGGTATTATCAAGAAGGCCAGAGACGATTATTTCATGCTTCAGTTCAAGTTTAGATTTAACTGTTTCTTGGACCTTACCGCCATCAGGTCTAAACTCTACCACTGAAGTAGTAGGCACATTAGAATCCCAAGTTATCTTGAAGGTTGAAGTTGACTGATCGGCCATTGGCTGGAACTTGACATTAGATAACTTTGGATATTGCAAGGTATCAAACGAATAGTCGTCAGATAGCACCTGGTTGTCGTCAGCGTCAGTAATGCGAATAGCAAAATGGTAAGTACTGGAATGATCTAGTCCATCAAGTCGAACCGAGTGAACAGTTGTTGCCCCGCCCGAAACATTTTTAAGCTCAGTTGAATAATTACTACTCTTGCCATAAATTAGATCTGAAGTCGCTGGCTCTGACGTATACCAAGTGATTATAGCTGTATATAATCGAATATCTTGGACGTTAACGCGTTCAATCCTTGGAGCTGGTTGGGTTCTAAATGTTCCACCATCTGAATAACCAGTGTTACCATCTTGGTCAGAATAGCCAACTCGGTAATAATAAACAGTGTCCGGTTTAAGACCGAGCACTAAAACAGTATGATCGGTCACTTTCCCGCCACCTTGCTTACCTTGCTCTAGGCCATAATTAATATCTTCACCATATTCAACAAACGATGTCGATTGACGATCCGTCACCCAACGAATTGAAGTAGTCGATACTTTAGCCAAGACTTCAGGTTGGATTGTTATTACAGGTGGCTTTGTGTATTTACCAGTTGGGGTTAAGCTAACAACTGTCGAATCTGACGAGAAGTTACCTGAATTGTCTTTAGATTTTACCTTATAGAAATATTCTATACTTTGTAAATCAGTATCGATAAATGATGCACTAGTGCTGCTACCAATTGGCACTTCGCTAAAAGTACTGGTAGTTGACCTATAGATATCATAACCGCTGAAACCAACGCCTTCATTTTCTGGTTTTGTCCATTTCAAAGCCACAGCATATTCAGCCGTATCACGATTGGAAGTATCAAAAGCAATCACACCGACTGGAATACCTGGAGCTGGAGTCACACACTCAAAGCCAATCGAAGCCACATTTGACTCGGCGTAAGAAACTTTATCATTTGCATCAACCGCTACAACATAAATATAATTAAAGTTTTGAAGCGTAGCCGCTGGGATATTATTTAAAGTAAAGATATGAGTCGTTGGATTATAGCTAGGACCAGAATCGGCTGTTAGCGGCAATCCAGCTAATGCAATATATGTCGTGTTATTTTCTTGTGGCGAGGAATTAACTGAATAGCGATAACCCTTAATCCCACCATTAAATGATGCCGGCTGATTCCAAGTAAATGTGAATGAGTTGGCTGTAGCGCTTTGCGGGTTAACTGTAATACTCTGCGGAGCCGAAGGGGCATCACCGTTATAGTAGTAATTTGTCTGCTTAATCTGACCAACGTTACCGGCTTTATCAATACTACGAACATAGAAGATATTTTGGCCATTTTGGTAGGCCTTAATATTTACTGCCGAAAGACTTTCAGTACTAACAACTGCACCGTAATCTCCTAAATCTGGGTTAGTAGCATGAACAACTGTCCCTGACCAATTATCTGCCGTACCGCCCAATTTATACTGGTAACCAGCCAAACCTGAAGGGTATGAAGTATCTTCATCAAAACCAGTACTCCAGTTAAAAGTAAAGTCATTAGACGAAGCCCAACCAAATGGGGAGACCGAAAGTAAAGACGGACTTAGTGGCACAGTTTTATCATAATTATAAGTAAAAGCTGTTACCGCTTCTGATACATTTAAAGCATTATCTTTAGTTTTTATGCGTAAATAATATGGACCATCCACTGTAATGGCTTGAGCAGGAGTAAAGTTTTGGACCCCACTTCCAACACTAGCCTGGTAAGCGCCAGCAGTTAATGGATCAGCTGAAATAGTCGGACCGAAATAAACATAGTAACCGGCCACCCCTGATCCATCAACCTCATCACTAGCACTATTAAATTCAAAATATGGCTGATTATAATTCTTGTAAACTGGGGCTAAATCCGTGCTATTTGTTATTGATACTGATTTACCTGAGCTATTCCAAGCACTAACTGGAACAGTTGGATTGCTTGGAGCTGTAGTATCTGTAAAGTAATTTACGCTAAAACTATCTAAGGTAGGGGTATATAAACCATCACTCGTAGACAGTATTAGCTCCACTTCGAGCCAACGTGAGGAACTAGTCAAAATACTATCCCCAGAGACCACTAAGTAGCTGCTCCAAGTTGCATCTGTCAAACCAGCTTCAGTTGCTGCACCACGAGTTCGGAATTTTACAGATGTACCAGCAGGTAGAGCCGAAGTAGACCAAGTTAGAGAATTCCATTTTGATACCTTACCAACGCCACTATCGATTTTAAGATTAGAAATTGTACCAGTCGAATAAAAAGCATTAGCCCGTTTAACATTTGTTAAAGAATTAATAAAATTAAAGTTTAAATAATCAGAAGGCACTGCTATCCCTTGGGACCCTATTGTATTTGCCCCAGCTGTATAAGTTTTCCCATCTGCCTTTACCATAGCTGATTGACGAAAACCTACCGCTGCTGAATTTACATTAGTAGCTACTTGCGTAAGCGTAGAACTTCTAAAATAGCAATTTATTCCCCCCGCAGATAATTCTCCAAAACGCGCTACGCCAGTAGCATATAAACTTTTATCAGCTTTCAAAATAAAGGTACCTTGCTGATTAGATACTATATCTGTAGCATTATCAAAATTTGTTAATCTCACCCAATCAGTTTTATTAAGATAATCACCTACCCCTAATTGTCCAGAACTATTCAGACCTACTGCCCAAACTGTTCCATCAGCTCTCTTCATAAATGTAGATTGGACTCCCATCCAAACTTTTACAACAGGATTTGCGGCAACAGCAGCAGCTGTCGATTTAGTAAAAGCGGTTTTTTGAACAAGAGAATTTAATCCTAATTGACCAACAGCATTATACCCAGAACCCCATAATTCTCCTGTTGAAGTTACTATAATAGAAGCAGAATCAGCTGCAGCGATAGCAACAGCATTAGTAAAACCTGGCACCTGAGCCCAAGTATTTTTAGTAGTACTATCACCAAAACCCTGTTGGCCATAGTTATTTTGCCCAGTAACCCACACGGTACCATCAGCCTTCAAAGCCAAAGTATGTGCATAATATGATTGAATGTCACTAACATTTGTTAATACTTGTATCCATACATTACTATTAGTATTATTACCTAAACCAAAAATTCCGTAACCATTACTACCCGTTGCCCAAAGCGTCTTATCACTTTTAAGAGCATACGAAAATCCATTACTAGCTACAGCTTTTACTACATTTGTTAAACTTGTTTTTTGGAAAGTAAATCTATTTAAAGAATCTCCTAATCCTAATTGACCAAGTGTATTTTCTCCAGTTGCCCATAGTGTTCCATCTGCTCCAACGGCAAATTGTGATTGAGAATAAGAAGAACTAGATACTGAAGCCATACCACCAAGTGAGTTTTCTTGCCATGAATTATAGTAAACTTTATCACTTAAGCCCAATTGTCCATAGTTATTATTACCGGTTACTTGTGTTGAACCATCAGCTTTTCTGATCATAGTATAATCAGTTCCTGCCGTTAATTCTGTAACATTACTAACATTAAGATTAGACCAACTTACTCTAGCAGCACCGGCAATTCCAAGCGCCCCAGCAGATGTTGCTCCACATCCCCAAAGACTACCATCAGCCTTAACAGCTAGTGAATGACTATATCCACTTTCAATATCAGCAACTCCAGCAATTCCTGATTGTATCCAAGTTGTCTGATTTGAATAATTACCAAGTCCTAATTGACCAGATGCATTTGAACCAGTTACCCAAACCGTACCATCATTTTTTAAAGCTAATGCGCTAATATAATAGCCTACTACTTTTGTAATACCACTAAGCGCTGGTGCTTGTGTCCACGTTAATCTAACATTAGTATCACCAATCCCTAATTGGCCATTAGCGTTACCTCCCGCTACCCAAACAGTTCCATCAGACTTAACTAAAAAAGTTGAAACATTGGAAGCTGTCACTGAAACAACACCACTTACAACATTTGCATTTGTCACTTGCGTCCAGGTATTTCTAGGCGTATAATCACCAAAACCTAGCTGACCAACTGCATTCGCTCCCGCTATCCAAACAGTACCATCATTTTTTAAAGCTACCGAATGCCCATTACCGGATGAAATTTGTTTTACATTAGTTAATGTTTGTGTCCAAGTATTATAGGTAGGTGAACTACCAAGCCCAAGAGGTCCCCCAACATTAGCACCCGTTGCCCATAAAGTACCATCTTTTTTAATGTAAAATGACGAACCATAATTACTAGTTTCAACAGAAGCTACATCCGTAGCCACTTGCGTAAATGTATCTTTACTATTATAATCACCAGTCCCTAAACGACCATCATAATTATACCCAGTTGCCCATAAAGTACCATCATTTTTAACCATAAAACTTTGGTAAATACCAGCCGAAATTGTTTTACTAGTTGTACTAGGTTTAATTAACTTAGCTGAACCACTAACCGATGTCGTATCAACCAAAGTATTAGTCGTAGCCGTACCAGTTGTGACGGCATTAGTAGAAAAGTCAGAACTACTTGTCCAAGTTATTAAGTTGTTCCAGGTGGCATTGGCACTATTTAGATAGTTAATGGTAAATATACTTGCACCTAGCACTAAAACAAAAGTTGTAATAATTGCAACTTTCTTTGTTAGTTTTTGATCATTCCATTTAGGGTATCTGGTTTTGAAAATAGGTTTTACAGCTATCAATTTCTTAATTGATAATCTGCTCATAAATGACCCTATTTTTTGAAGCATAATTACTTTAAATTATATCATAGTTTAAAAATACAATACCAATTGAAGCTAGTTAAATATTAGATTTTCTTATTTTTTATAATCAAAAAGACTAAATATAATTTTAGTTGTAACAGCGCCCAATACTAAACCAGAAATAGCATCAACTATATAATGCTGCTTAACGAATAATGTTGAAATAATTACTAAAATTGCAGCACAAATAAATACCCAGGCCCATTTGCTTTTTCTACAAACAAAATATGTTGCGACAACAGTCGATAAAG
>Ga0194063_10001874_pt1 | contig 13331 bp, 13 predicted proteins | sample SepL3720m_MetaG_FD_155459 | JGI IMG/M metagenome (GOLD analysis project Ga0194063, IMG submission 155459) | Anoxic zone freshwater microbial communities from boreal shield lake in IISD Experimental Lakes Area, Ontario, Canada - Sep2016-L373-20m | ecosystem: Environmental > Aquatic > Freshwater... | reverse complement strand
GTTTTTGCCTTCCTCGGAAACAATAACCCCCGAGTCGACAAAATAACTCGAAACATTGATCGCAGTCTCCAAGTAGCCACCTGGATCATTGCGTAAATCCAAGACGATCCCATCGGCGTGATTTTTCACCGCCTCGTCAGCAAATTGCTGAAAAAGCTGATCCGTATCGTCACCAAACTGACGAATTTTCACCACATAGATTGTCTTATTTTTAACAGTCTTTTTCTCCCATGTTACGCTCTTAACACTGATCTTGGCTCTTTCGATTTCGAAAACTAACGGCCCGCTTGCATCCTGACGAACGACCTCTATCTTGACTTTGGTTCCGGCTTCACCGCGAATATCACCGACAATCTGATCAATAGACATATCGGAAACACTTTTATCATTTACCTTGCTAATAATATCTTTCGGCTTCAATCCCGCCTTTTCGGCTGGAGTATCAGGAATTGGAGCCACGACCGTGACATATCCATTTTTGTTAACCAATTCGACGCCGATGCCGCTAAATGTGCCCTCAATATCCTGACGAAATGACTGATTCTGAGCAGGAGTAAAAAAAGTCGTATAAGGGTCGTTCAGCGATCCCAACATACCGTTAATGGCATCATAAACCATCGCCTGACTATTCGGAGCAACCACTGATTTCTCCTCAAGCTTGTTCCAAGCTTGCCAAAAGAGTGAAAAGTCGACGCTCTTCGGCTTACCAACTTCGGTACTGGTCAAACCGTCGGAAATAATACCGATCGACTTACCCTGACGACCATAAGAATAACCAAACAAAAACACACCGGACATCACGCCCAATGCAACAATGAAAACAACGATAATTGTGACTAATTTGCCACGATTAGTTCTGTTTTTTATATCCATAAGAAAATAATTATTTAGTAATTCTTTTTGATAATTTGTATCGATTTGACCTGACTCATCGAATACGATGAATTAGTTAATGCCGGATCATGAATCAAATACTTTCCGTTCGCATAACCCTTGATCACAATATAGTGACAGACTCCGAACGGATTGTTATAAATTGAACAATTTTTACCTGGGAAAACCACTCCCGCTACTACTGGCTGACCATGAGTGACAGAATAATTAATTGTATCCCAGTTCACCGATTGATTGTAGGCAGAGGGCACACTCAGGCCAGTGCCTGACAGATTATAATTCTGCGCTACCATTGGTGGGGTCAGTCCCTTTCCGTAATATGTTGCGACCATCGCTAGAGAAGTAACGAAACAGCCAACATCGGCGATTGTTGACCTTGTGTTACCGATGTAGGTGTTCGGATAGTTCTTCTGATTATAATAAAAACTAGAATCGATACTTGTGACTAAATCACTACCCCAGTTGACACCAGAAGAAAATAAAGCCGCATACTGAACACGAATCAGCGCCGCCTTGGCCTCCGCGTCAGCGGCTTGTTGCGCTAAAGCATTTATCGCACCCTGTGTTCCAGACAAGAGTTGCGCCTTGTAATTCTTTTTACTTACAAGCTCATTTTTTTGAACCTGTTGACTATCCTGCAAGCCCTGCAAGGTGACCAATTCGTTTGTCCTCTGATCCTTTTGACCAGTAAGATCATTTTTCAAGATGGTTATCTGGGCCATCGACTCGGTAATCTGGTCTTGGATAGAAGCAAAATATTTCTGTTTTGTTACCACAGCAGAGACAGTATCAGAACCCACCAGAGTTTCGATTAGGCCCTGAGGCTTGTTCATATACCAATTCGCAATTAGTTCTCCAAGTTTATTCTTGGCATCATCATAACTAGACTGCTGCTGACTTATATTAGTTTCAAGCTGATCAATTACCTGACCGGTCAAATTTATCTGATTTTGAGTTGAATTTATCGCACTCTCAGCTTCAGAAATATCTGATTGTACTACCGCGATCTGATCTTGTATCAGCGCAGCCTCCTGCTTTTTGGCCGTTGCCTGTTGGCGAGCGTTTGTTGATTGTGCAACCAAAGCCTGCAATTGTTGCTGAAGCTCAGTTGCAGTCAGGGCACTAGTCCTGTTTGGCATTGCAACCAAAAAAACAGAAAGCACAATTACCGCTAAACCGATAAATTTATATTTCAAGATAAATTTTTTCATTTTTTCTCCTTTAGATGCTGTCTCACAGCCAGTAAAGAACAAATTATACCAAGCAACAAACCAACCAAAAACTCAAAACCAATTATATACCATATGTTTAAACCAAGGTAATTTGAATTTAGATTTGAAACTTCCAAGTACTTCTCTACTGTGGGCAAAATTAATTTAAGAACACTCAACAAAACTGTTCCAGTCAAAATTGATCCCAAAATCGCGTAAACAACACCTTCGACGAAAAATGGACCCTGAATATACAGAGAGCTTGCGCCAACCAGCTTCATAATCTCTATTTCCTCACTTCTGGCATAGATTGCCAAGCTAATTGTATTATAGATAATTACAACTGAAATCAAAACAAAGATAGAAGACAGAGTCCAGCCAAGAATCTTCACAAAACTAGATAGCTTTAGCAATCGGTCGACGACCTTCTTATTCTGCTCGTAACTAATCGAACTGATAATCGGGGCGTTGGCCTGTGTATTTACAAAATTGTAAACACCGTCTACATTTTGCAATTGTTCGGTTTTTATCTCAATGCTGCGGGGCAACGGATTGAATTCACTGGAGACTACTGATTCGGCCTGATCATCTTTCTGATAAGACTTCCACATCTCCTGCCAGCTGACGAGTGCATCTTCTTTGGAGACATACTTGACCGTTTTGACATCAGAACGGGTCAACAATAAATTCTTCAAAGCCAAGACCTGGTCATCAGTCGCATCAGATTTGAAATAGACGATAATATCCACTTTATCGCGCAGATTTTCATTCGTTTTGTTCGTAATAATAAGCAGACTCACAAAGAAAGATATCGTAAACAATGTCAAAAACATCATGATCGTAGAAGCGAGCGCCAACCAGCGGCTACGCCACAAGGACAACATCGATGTTTTCAAGATTCGGTAAATTGAAATCAATAGCATAGTATATATAAATTAATAATTATTTAAATGATTGAGGGCGCCCATTGCCTGAACGCTTCCACGATTGCTTATAAAATATATTTTCCCCTAGCATCGTCCGATATCATTTTACCTTCTTTTAGTGTTACGACACGCTTCTCCAAAGTATCAACAATCTCTTTGTCGTGAGTTGCTAATATTACGATCGTGCCCTGCTTGTTTATCTTGAATAATAATTCGATAATCTCCCAAGTTGTCACCGGGTCCAAGTTACCTGTTGGCTCGTCAGCAATAATCAATTTCGGATTGTGAACCAAAGCTCGAGCAATTGCCACTCGTTGTTTTTCGCCACCCGAAAGCTCTTCTGTGAATGCCCTAACACGAGTAGTCAAACCGACCATTTCAATGATCTTTGGTACTCTGGCAGCAATCTCATCATTGGTCGCATCAGCAACTTCTAGAGCAAAGGCGACATTTTCATAAACAGTTTTTCTAGGCAAAATCTTAAAATCCTGAAATATGACACCAACTTTGCGGCGATAAACCGGGATCTCTCGTGGTTTCAGCTGAGCGATGTCCCGTCCAGCGACCATAATCCTGCCAGCGGTTGGTTTTTCCGCACAGGTCAAAAGTTTAATCAATGTTGACTTGCCTGCGCCTGACGGACCTACCAGAGAAATAAATTCACCGAAATGAATTTTGAAAGATACATCAGAAAGTGCCCTGATCGGACCAGGATAAGTCCGAGACACTTTGTCAAACTCAATTACAACATCCTTGGCCTCTTTTTTTGCTTGGCTTTGATTCGCTGTATCTGTCTCAACTTTTGTATCTTTGTTTTTTTCGTGCAATCGAATATCGTCTGACATATTTCGAAAAATTCTTTAATTACCAATTTCTAAATCAATGACCAAATGACTAAATGATTCCCTGTTTCCTATTATATCATAGCTGTCGTCAAATCCATCCCTGACATATCCGCAGGCTGCTTGACACCAAGATTAGCCAAGACAGACGGAGCTATGTCAGCCAATACACCGATTGGTGTTCCCATACAGTATTGGATATATTCATCTTTTGTAAATTCGCTCTCGCTCATCTCAAATGGTCTTTTCAGGAAATCCAAATAGACAAAAGGTACGGAATTAGTAGTATGCTCTTTGTTTGGCGACTTTGTTTGCTCATTAATCATCAACTCACAATTACCATGGTCGGCGGTTAAAATAACCTTGTATCCTGCCACGGAAGCCTCAGCAAAAACTTGGGCCAAATTTTTATCAACTTCTTCGCAAGCTAAAATAGCTGCTCTATCATCTCCTGTGTGACCAACCATGTCACCATTCGCATAATTCACCACGATCAAATTCTCATTCTTCTTAATCGCGCCGATCACTTTCGCAGTAATTTCTTTGGCTGACATCTCTGGCGATTTAGCATAGCTAGCAACCTTCTTTGAAGGCACCAACTCATCATCCTCGCCTTTTTGGCCCATCTCTTTGCCGGCATTGAAAAAATATGTCACATGAGCGAATTTTTCAGTCTCAGCGGTATGAAATTGAGATAAATTCTCCGCCGCTACTACCTCAGGCAAAGTATTATCAAGATCGATCGCCGGAAAAACCATCGGCACTGTTTGGTCTTTCTGGTATTGAGTCATCGTGACCAGATTCAAATCTTTTGGCGGAATGATGCCATCTACCTTGCCACAAAATGCCGACAATAGCTGCTTCGCCCTATCAGCTCGAAAATTGAATAATAAAACCGAATCGCCTGACTCTATCTTCGCTCCTTCACCAATAACAGAAGCGTCCATATTCTCATCATCATGCTTTTCGGCATAATTTGCTCTAATCGCCTCCTCGGCGGTTAAATATTGTTTACCAGTATTGTCGAAAAATAACTCCGTAGCGGCTCTTATCCTCTCCCAGTTTTTGTCACGATCCATCGCAAAAAAACGACCAATCATCGTAGCAATCTTGCAATCTTCTAGAGCTGATAATTCAGCTTCAATCTGATTCAAATATTTTTCAGCCGCTCTCGCTTCTGTATCACGACCATCACTAATAAAATGAATTCTGAGTCTAGCGACACCTCTCTGACTCAAGATACGACAGAGCGCAATCAAATGACGAATATGGGAGTGAACCCCACCATCCGACACCAAACCAACCAAATGAACAGTCTTATCGTTTTTCTTTGAATACTCTGCCGATTTGGCCAAGACTTCATTTTCATCAAGTGTTTTATTCTCAATGTCCTGATCAATGCGTGGCAGACTCTCCCAAACTACACGTCCTGTGCCAATATTCATATGGCCGACTTCAGAATTTCCTGGCTCGCCAGGAGTCAGGCCAACTTCAATCCCCGAAGCAGACAAAGATGTCTTGGGATATCTTTGGTATACCGAATCAAGAGTTGGCGTCTTGGCTTGAAAAGGCGCATTGCCCATTTCACTGCCAGAAAGTCCCCAACCATCCAAAATTATCAACATTACTTTTTTATCACTCATACTTCCCTCACTTATTTTCCAGAGATACAAAGACTTTTTTCACCGCTTACCTCTCTTATCTTTTTGATCTCAATATCAATGCCATCCCGCCGATGACCAAAATCAATGGCCAAAAATTATATGAAATCAAATTCAAGACCAAAAACAGTATACCAAAACCAGCCAAAATATTCGCTGAGATAAAAACACCGCTTAGTTTACGATCACCAAAGTAATAAAACACATAGAGTGCAAGACCGACGATGAACGGAAATACTGGCCAGAGAATATCGATCCCCTGCCAAGAAACTGCAGCCATATAGTAAAGAAATATCGAAGATAGAATCAAAATTACAATTGGGATCACAAGCCCAACATTTTTTTCTTTATTTTTGCTGAAGCCGTAAAACACGATCAGCGAGATACCTGGGACAAGCACAAATGTTGGCCATAGATTGCCAAAATCAAGACCAAGTCTCGGCAATAAAAACAATACCCCAAGCAAGATTAAGATTATGCCTGGTACCATCGCTCCGTTGTCCTTGCGTTCAATCTTCTCGACAATATTTTTATCATCTTCCATCATTCCTCCTTGGTTGCCATTCCCGTAAAAACAGGAATTTTATTTCATTTAATTTCCAATAACTCTCCCTTGATCACAGTAGGAGCAAAACCGATTATTTCATCTTTCATAATGTTATCTGGAATTGGATTATAAAGAAATATTTTTTTTCCCAATTCAAATGCTTTGTACATCTCCAAAAATGTTGCACCCCCAATATAATCTTTCTGGCCATTCTTTTCAAAGTTCACGACAAGTATCACATCATTGTCTTCGATTTTTTTTGACCTGCTCTCTGAAAAATTTCTGCTTCAATTGGACATGCTTTTCGGCCGATTCTTCTCTTGTTCGATTCTCCACAAACGGATCATCAAAACTGTTTGGCAAAGTAATTTCGTGCCCCAATCCCTCAAGCTCTTTTTTTATCTCTGGGATATATTTGTAATTGTATTTACTCGCACAAATAAATATCTTCATTTTATTTTCCACAACATTTCTTATACTTCTTGCCGCTGCCGTCCTCCTTCGCCCTTTTTAGTAGGGCTACGGCAGGACTCCGCTTCTACAGCAGATTAACTACATTATTTCCCACAACAATGCTTATACTTGATTGGTCGTCCGTCTGAATGCTTCGCTCCGCATGGGCAAGCATCGTTTCTCCCAACCTTCGTATGAGCACTGACTGTATTGTTCGCCACAGAATTGTTATCTTTCATGCGATCAAAAACAGTTTTGCCCTTATCGATATTTTTGGCCACTTTCTGCACCGCTTCATCAGTTTTTCCAGTATTTTCAGCTTGAGATGAACTAATTTCAATTCTAGCACGAAAGATCGTTCTAGCAACATTAGTTTCGATCGTTGCCAATAAACTTTCAAAGTATCCGTGAGCCTGTTGCTTGTATTCAACTAGCGGGTCTCTCTGGCTATATCCGACCAGGCCGATGCCAGCACGCAATTCATCCATCGTGGTCAGATGTTCAACCCAAAGCAGATCAATCGTGCGCAAATAAATCATTTTCTCTAACTGTCGCATCACTTCGCTGCCCATTTCTTTCTCTTTGACCTCATATATCTCAGTAGCCAGTGATTTGGCCTTGTCAATATCAAGACCAGTCACTTCCATCTCACCAAAAATATTCTTGATGTTCTGCTCAAATAATTCTCGATTGTCGGAATAAAGTGAATAAATCTTTTCAATCTCGTCTTTGACAATACCAACGATTTCATCTTTGAGCCAATGGTCGCTATCAGTGCTATCCATCTCTAAAATTTTGCGGCGTTTTTTATAAATGACTTCACGCTGCTTATTCATCACATCATCGTAGTCGACCAAATGTTTCCGAGTATCAAAATTATTACCTTCGACTCTCTTTTGCGCCGACTCAATCGAACCAGAGATCATCTTATTTTCTATCGGCATATCATCAGGCAAACCAAGAGATTCCATCAAATTTTTTAATCTATCGCCACCGAATATTCTCATCAAGTCATCTTCCATCGATACAAAAAATTGTGATGAACCAGTGTCGCCCTGTCTTCCAGCCCGACCTCTCAGCTGATTGTCAATTCTTCTTGCTTCGTGTCGTTCAGAGCCAATCACATGCAAACCACCAACTTCTCTGACACCCTCGCCAAGTTTAATATCAGTACCACGGCCAGCCATATTTGTCGCCACCGTCACTGCTCCCTTTTGGCCAGCTTTAGAAATAATTTTTGCCTCACGTTCGTGATTTTTGGCGTTTAAAATTTCGTGCTTGAGCCCAGCAGTCTTGAGCATCTTGCTCATCATCTCGTTTTTGGTGACAGATGCGGTACCGATCAAAATTGGCTGCCCCTTTTCAGTTCGTTCCTTTACTTCAAGAACGATAGCCTCAAATTTACCTTTTTCGGTTTTGTAGATACGGTCAGGCAGGTCAAGACGCTGCACAGCTTTATTGGTCGGGATTTCCACAACATCAAGTTTATAAATTTTATAAAATTCCTCCGCCTCAGTTGAGGCTGTGCCAGTCATACCAGCCAACTTATTATACATTCGGAATAAATTTTGAAAAGAAATAGTCGCCAAGGTCTGAGATTCTTTGTTGACTTCAACCTTCTCTTTGGCTTCAATTGCTTGGTGCAATCCCTCGGAATATCTTCGACCAACCATTAGTCGACCAGTAAATTCATCAACGATCACGATTTCACCTTCACGAACAACATAATCACGATCTTTTTTAAATAATGCCTTTGCTTTTAAGGCTTGCTCCAGATGATGCGCCATCGCCATATCGGCTGATTCATAGACATTCGCGATACCAAGGGCACCCTCTACTCGAGAAAGCCCAGCATCTGTCAGCATCACAGCTCTGTCTTTTTCATCGACCGTGTAGTCATTTTCTTCCTTGAGGCCAGAGACGACCCCTGCAAATCGCTGATACAAGCTCGTCGATTCTTCTGCCGGAGCTGAGATAATCAAAGGAGTTCTAGCTTCATCAATCAAGATTGAGTCCACCTCATCAACAATCGCAAAATATTGTTCTCTCTGCGAGCATAACTCAACACTTGGCGCCATATTATCACGCAGATAGTCGAAACCAAATTCATTATTAGTTCCATATGTCACATCACAAGCATAAGCCTCTTTGCGACTACATTGCTCCAGGTTCTCTCCATCGCAAGCAGAATAATGGTCGTATTTTTTATTTTTCTTAAATTTATAACTAACCTGATTGCTTTGAATAATGCCAGTCGACAAGCCCAAAAAGTCATAAACCTCCCCAATTCCCTCACCCTGATGTTTGGATAGATAATCATTTACCGTGACTAAGTGTACACCTCGACCAACGAGGGCGTTCAGGTAAATTGGCAACGCAGCCACGATAGTTTTACCTTCACCCGTTCGCATTTCTGCAATTTTGCCTTCATGCAAAACCAAACCACCAATGAGCTGAACATCAAAATGACGCTCACCCCAAACTCGTTTCATCGCTTCGCGCATGACAGCAAAAGCCTCAGGTAAAATCTCTTCTATGATTTCACCTTCTGGCTGCCTTCTGTCTTCTGGCTCATGACTGCCGCTCACTCGCTCATCGATTTTTTTACGAAAATCGGCTGTCTTTGCTTTGAGATCAGCGTCAGACAACAGAGAGACAGTCTTTTCCATTTCATTAATCTGATCGACCTTGCTTTGCAAGCTCGACAAGACTCGTTTACTCGGATTGTAGAAAAAATCTAAAATTGACATGTTGTTGTTTCCAAGGTACAAGTTACAATAATCAGTTAAATTCCAATCACCAAATCGCAATGACCACAATTTAAAACATCTAACATTTGTCATTCCCGCGAAGGCGGGAATCTATTAAACAATTTGTGGATTCCCGCCTTCGCGGGAATGACAGACTATTTAACTGTTTCTTGATTATCGGGTATTATTTTTTAATCTCTTCTTCTCTCTCTTTGATCGACGCTGCAAAATCTTCCATACTTGCATAAACGACGCCACCAACCGACACACTACCGTCATCATTTATTTTCAAGCTGTCAGACTTACTCAAGTCAATTTTTTTTGAACTTTCATCGCTCGGAATTTTATCAGACATAATACTCCTTGATTTATTTTTCGTCTTGATCTTCTTTTTTTGACCAACTACCAAAAGTCTCCCAAATTTTCCACGAACCACGCTTGCGAGTCTTCTCAACTTTTTTGTTATGGTCGCGCACCAACTGTCTCTCAATAGACTTATGGGCATATGCAAAAGCTCTCAACATTTTATCGTCCACCTCACGGACAAAGAGCTTTTCTTTGCCAAAGGTAACCGCAATTTCTACTGCCTGATCCACTCCCCCTTTTTCTAGACTGGTTTCATCTTTCAAATATATATCAACATTAACTGGTTCCCCTGGGACATATTTTTTCAGACCACGCAACTTTTTTTCGATCAAATCCTTTTGCTTCTTGCCAATGATGATATCCTTGATGTGAAAAGCAATCTTCATAATAGCACCTCCTCTATTTAATTTCGCTAAAGCCTGTGTATTTTATCAAAACCTCTGGCACTTTGATACTACCATCTTTCTGTTGATAATCTTCCAGTATTGCGATCAATGGTCGCTCTGAAAAAGCTGTACCATTTAATGTGTGCAAAGTTTCAATCTTGCCAGCTTTTGTTTTGTAACGAATATTTAGTCTTCTAGCCTGATAATCGGTGCAGTTTGAGCACGAATGAGTTTCACGATAATCATTCTCTCCCGGCATCCAAACCTCAATATCAAATTTTTTCGTCGCTGGCGCGCCCAAGTCCCCGGCGCAAATATTAACCACCTGATAATGAAGTCCTAGTCCTTGCATCAATTTCTCTTCCAGAGAAACGAGATAATCGTGCTCTTTAGCCGAGTCTTCTGGTTTCACAAAAGAGAACATCTCAACTTTGTTGAATTGATGGCCACGCAAGATACCGCGAACATCTTTGCCGTGACTGCCCGCTTCACGACGGAAACAGGTCGAGATACCAACATAACGCAGTGGTAATTTGGATTCATCCAATATCTCATCTGCATGATATCCAGCCAAAGACTGTTCTGAAGTACCAACCAGATATGTATCATCTTGTGTCTTGTAGATCTCATCCTCGCCGCCAGGAATATATCCAGCGCCCTCCATGATCCTTCGAGACAGCATCACTGGAGGAATGACAGGGATGAAGCCTTCGGCGACCAAAGTATCGATTGCGTAGCGAAATAGTGCCAACTCCAAGATGACCATCTCATTTTTCAAATAGAAAAATCTTGACCCAGAAACCTTGCCTGCTCGAGCGGTGTCAAATAGGTCGTGCTGCTCAGCCAGAGCTACATTATCTTTGATATCAAAGTCAAAAACTGGCTTCTCTCCCCAAGTACGATTAACAGTATTCTCCTTGTCCGAAGCGCCATCGATCACCTCTGGCGCGGGTGGGTTCGGAATACCATACATGACCGTTCGATATTCCTGATCAGTTTTTTCCATCTCCGGTCTCAACTGCTTGATCTTATCTGACAATGTACTAGCCGTATTGATCGCATCGATCTTCTGTTGGCCATGAAGCTGAGCAATTTCCTTTGACTTTACATTCAGCTCGCCTTGATACTGCTCAAGTTTCACAATTGCTTCACGACGAAGCTGATCGAGCCTGATCGCCTCATCAATCAATCCGGCACCTGCTCCTTTGCGAGCAACCGCCTTCTTCACTTCCGCAGTATTTTCTCTGATATATTTGATGTCTAGCATGGGCTCCTTCGTTACATAAATGGATAGCTAATATCCTAATGGCTAATTTACTAATATATGTTCGGGATTCTCTTTATCTTCACACCATCTTTTGTGAAACGAATTATTAATCCCAGCTTTAGGTTACTCGATTTTAAGTATTGGTACAATTGCCTACAAGCATCTCGATATTTTGTTGTCGAAACCTTCAACTCAAGCACAATTTTATTATCTATCAGAAAGTCGAAGAACTTCTTTTTAATCACCACACCTTCGATTTTCATCGGAGAATATACTTCTCTTGCGTATGAAATATTATTCTTCTTAAGCAATATTTCGAGCGCATCGGCATAATTCTTTTCACTGTGACCACTTCCCAACTTGTTATCAATGTCAAACGCCAACCCGCACAATGTATATGACAACTCCTTGTACAACAAGTCATCCATTCTTTTTGCCCTCACATTCGCTTATTCGCTATTAGGATATTCGCCATCCATTTCTGCTATTGCTTCTCTGGTCGCAATAGCGGAAACATTACTGCCTCGCGGGCTGACTTGTCTGCCAAAAAGGAAAATAATCGCTCGGAAAAACCAAAGCCGGAAGTTGGCGGCATCCCGTGCTCAAGTGCTTCAACGAAATCATAATCATGCATCTGAGCCTCGAGATCACCGTCTTCTCGCATCTTGGCTTGCTCCCGAAATCTTTCAGCCTGATCGATCGGATCGTTCAACTCGCTATATCCATTGCCCATCTCAGAACCAGCCAAAATAACTTGATATCTCTCCACCAATCTCGGATCGTCTGATTTTCTCTTGGCCAGCGGCGAAACTTCAACTGGATGATTAATCAAAAACACTGGTCCAGCAATTGTTTTCCTGATTTGTTTCCAAAGTGTATCGATCAATCGTCCACGCTTGTCATTAACATTGAACTTTACCTTAAGATTCATTAACTTTTTCTTAAGCTCGTCATCACTGGCAGATAAAACATCGATACCAATCTCGTCCTTGATCGTCGTGACATAATCAATTTTTGGCCATTGCTTATCGAGATCAACCTCAAATTGACCAATCTTGAACTTCAGCGTCCCGAAAGCTTCACGAGCAATATATTTATACATCTCTTCAACCAGCCTCATTGAGTCTTCGTAGTTGGCGTAAGCCCAATAAAATTCCATCTGGGTATAATCCTGCAAATGTTCTCGACTGATGCCTTCATTGCGGAACTGTCGCCCGATCTCAAAAGTTTTTTCAAAACCACCGACCATCAAACGCTTCTGCCAAAGTTCACCCATCGATATTCGCAGATAGACATCAATATCTAGAGCATCGTGATGAGTCACAAACGGGCTAGCGTCCGCTCCCCCTGCCGTAGTTTCCAAAGCTGGTGTTTCCACTTCCAAAAAACCTTTACCAATCAAAAAATTACGAGTGGCCTGCCAAAATTTGGCCTTTTTGGCGAACATCTCTCGCAACTCAGGACTAAGTGCCAGGTCAAGATATCTTTTACGGTATCGTGACTCTTCGTCTGTGATCCCCTTCCAAAGTTCAGGCAGAGGTCGAAGAGCTTTGGAAATCATCCGCGCCGACTTGGCTTCAACTGTAGTTTCACCAGCCTTCGTAATAAATACTTTGCCTGCCACCTCAACAAAATCTCCAACATCAAAACACGAGACGATTTCTATCGCCTCACCCAAGATGTCAACCTTAAACACGACCTGTATCTTGCCTTTTTCATCAACAATATCAGCAAAAATAAGTTTGCCATGACCTCTGACTGCCATCAATCGGCCAGCTACAGTCACAACTTCCTCGGAAGCAATCAACTTTTCCTGATCAGCCAAAACCTGCAAGGAGAGATGATCTCGATGTGACTTTGATGGGAAAGCCGGCAAACCCAAAGACTCAAGTTTCTTCAACTTTTTGTGTCTAAACTCGATAATATCCTTCTCTGATAAGCCCACATTTTCCATCTTGCCTCTTCCCTGCTCAATATTTTATATATACTCGCTCGAAATATAACCATATAGCTAATACTATATGTATA
>Ga0194063_10001873_pt1 | contig 13334 bp, 9 predicted proteins | sample SepL3720m_MetaG_FD_155459 | JGI IMG/M metagenome (GOLD analysis project Ga0194063, IMG submission 155459) | Anoxic zone freshwater microbial communities from boreal shield lake in IISD Experimental Lakes Area, Ontario, Canada - Sep2016-L373-20m | ecosystem: Environmental > Aquatic > Freshwater >... | reverse complement strand
CGTCTCCATTGCCGCGTTCGGTCTTGCCGGCAGCGGTCTGCTCGGCCTCAGCGACTACGGACCCGGTGACGCACCGCTTCCCGCGTCAGCGACCCACTCTCACTCGTCGACAGGCAGCGGCGTCCGACTCGATCCTTCGGCTGGTGCCGAGGCCGTCGCAGCGGCGGCAAAGATCAAGTCGTCTTGACCTGAAGGACCTTCTTGCCGGCCCCGTTGCCGTTGACTAGGCCCGGATCCCCATCGCCGCACTCCCCAGGTGACGTTGACCGGCACGGACCCATCTCGACGCCGTAGTAGTACGTGCCCTTGCGGCCGAACTCGGCCTTGATGGTGAAGCCACCGTCCTTGCGTACCGTGGTGCAGGCCCCTTCGAGCACCTGCCACGGCCAACTGCCGTCAGCTTCGGGCTTGGTCTTGAACCGGTCCAGGCAGACGATGTTGTCGCCCTTGGTCCACGACTTGAGGTTCTTCATCGCGGTCGTGCTCAACGTCCCGGTGAACGTCACGGTGTCGCCGGAGGGAACCGAAGTGTCGTTCGTGCCCAGGCACGCGTAGACCTTGCCGGTGGTGTCCTTGTCGCACAGCATCTTCACCGGAGTTGGTGCCGCCAGGGCCGGACCGGCCGTCAACGCGGTGATGGCGACGGCGATGGTGAACGACGCGACGAACGTGCGATGGCGTTTCATGCAGGCCCCCTGGATCAGGTCGGCCGATTCAGCCGACGCGTCCACGGTATGCCGCGTCATGCGGTGATGACGGGTCGAGCAGCGGCACGTTTACACTCTGGCCATGGCGGACCCTGTGACCACGTCACCGGTCATCGTCATCGGTGCGGGACCGGCCGGCCTCGCCGTTGGCGTCTGCCTGAAGCGCGCTGGCATCCGGAGCATTCTGCTGGAGCGGGCCGCTGATGTCGGGTCCTCCTGGCGCCACCACTACGAGCGGCTCCACCTGCACACCGATCGGCGCAACTCGGCCCTCCCCTTCATGTCCTTCCCGCCCGGAACGCCGAGGTACGCCTCCCGTGACCAGGTCGTCTCATACCTGGAGAACTACGCCGACCGGAGCGGGCTCGACATTCGGTTCGGGTGTTCGGTGAGCGAAGCCAGACGCACGGACGCCGGGTGGGAGGTCACTACGCGTGATGGCCGGTTCGAGTCGGACTACTTGGTGGTGGCGACGGGGAACGCGCGCATCCCTTACTCACCGACGTGGCCAGGCCGGGCGGCGTACGGCGGTCGGGTGCTGCACAGCTCGGAGTACCTGAACGGAGAGGGCTTCCGCGGCCAGCGCGTGCTCGTCGTCGGATTCGGCAACTCGGGCGGCGAGATCGCCATCGACCTCACCGAGAGCGGGGCGCAGGCGGCGTTGGCCGTCCGAAGCGCCGTCAACGTCATCCCCAAGGAGGTCCTGGGGATTCCGATCCTGTCGATCGCGATCGCGCAGAAGCGACTGCCGCCGGCCGTCGCGGACGCGGTGAACGGGCCCGTTCTGCGAGTGACCGTCGGGGACATCACGAAGTACGGCCTGGTGAAGCTGCCTTACGGCCCCGCGATGCAGATCAGCAAGGACAGGCAGATCCCGTTGATCGACATCGGGACGATGGCGCTCATCAAGCGCGGGACCGTGCGCGTGCATCCCGGCATTGCGTCGTTCACCCCGCACGGGGTCCGGTTCGTCGACGGGTCCGAGGCCGATTTCGATGCCGTGATCCTGGCCACCGGCTACCGGGCGCGGATCGATGAGTTCCTCGATGCTGCGGACGCCCTGGACGCCAACGGAGCACCCGTGAAGTCGGGGTACGAGGCGGGCATGCCCGGGCTGTACTTCTGCGGCTACCACGTGGCCGAGACCGGCATGCTGCGCGAGATGGGCATCGAGGCCAGGCGCATTGCCGAGTCGATCTCCGAACGCGTTCCTCGGTAGCGGCCCAACCGCGCCGGGTGTCTGACCCCGACTGGGCTGTTTAGGCATTAACCACCGATTTGCTATGGTTTGCGCGTGCTGTCGCAGGGTCCGTTCACGCGCCGTCGCATCGTCGACTTCATGCGGGTGTGCGCGGCCGCATGTCGACCCACGCCCTGACCGGGCCAGCTGCGCGGCCGCTGCCGTCCCTCACCCACCTTCGGTTTTCCCCCTCGGTTTTCCCCCTCGAAAGGAATCCTCATGTCTGTTCTCAACGAAGTCCTCGACGCCAATGACACGTACGCCGCCACCTTCGGTGACAAGTCCCAACTTGCGCTCCCGCCGGCCCGGCAGTTCGCCATCCTCACCTGCATGGATGCCCGCCTGGATCCGGCCAAGTACGCGGGCCTGTCCGAGGGCGACGCGCACGTCATCCGCAATGCCGGCGGCCGCGCCAGCGACGACGCGATCCGCTCCCTGGTGATCTCGTACAAGTTGCTCGGCACCAAGGAGTGGTTCGTCATTCACCACAGCAACTGCGGCATGGAGTTCTTCACCAACGACTTGATGGGCGACCTGCTGCACAGCAGCCTGGAGACGGCGCATCTGGGCGAGGACGGCTTCACCGACGTGGGCGAGGGCCCCGGGCACATCGAGGGCCGGTACATCGACTGGCTGACCATCGACGACAACGCGGCCAGTGTGGCTGCCGACGTCAGTCGCATCCGCAACCATCCGCTGGTGCCGGGCTCGATTCCGATCTACGGCTACATCTATGACGTGCTGAGCGGACGCCTTGTGGAGGTGCCGGCCGCCACGGAGGCCGGCCGGGCCCGGGTGAGCGAGAGCGCCAAGGCCTAGCGGGAACCAGCAGTGGGACGCTTCAACCAGATGGGCCCCGGGGATTGCCCCGGGGCCCATCTCGTTGCATGTGAGGACGGGGTCTAGAGGCCCCAAGGAATGCCGGCGACGTACCAGACCATGAAGAACGCCGTCCACACGACGGTGAGCGCGAGGAAGTAGGGGAGCATCAGTGCGATCACGGTGCCGATGCCGGACCGTTTGTCGTAGCGCGCCGCGTAGACGACGATCAGCGGGAAGTAGGCCATGATCGGCGTGACGATGTTGATCGGCGAGTCGCCCACGCGGTAGGCCGCGAGCACGGCTGCGGGATCGACGCCCAGGCGCATGAACACCGGGATGAAGATGGGTGCGAGCAGCGCCCACTTGGCGATCGCCTGCGGCAGGATCACGCCGACCACGATGGTGATCCCGATGGCCAGCATCAGCAACCAGCCCGCGCCGATGTCGACCCGTTCGATCAGGTCGCCGAGCTTCACGGCCGCGACCTGCGGCATCTTGGAGTAGTTGAAGTACGCGATGAACTGAGCGATGAGCAGGAACAGCAGGAGCAGCCCCGCCAGCCCCGCCCACGACTTCGTGATCGCGTCGATGGCCTCGGTGCTCGTTCGGATGGTGCCAGCCCCGCGGCCGTAGCCCATGCCGGCGGCGAAGAACAGGATCGTGATGATGACGATCAGACTGTTCATGAACGGCGACGTGCCGATGATCGAGCCCGTCTCCGGATCGCGCAGTGGCGCACCCGGGGGCAGAGTCAGCGCGAGGATCACGGCCAGCGCGCCGAGGGTGTAGAAGCCGGACAGGCGCAGGCCACGGCGGTCAGCGGCCTCGCTCACCTCGGGTCCCTCGTCGGCCTGCTGGATCTCGGCGCTGCTTGCCTCGGGCGCGACCGACGGGTCGTACTTGCCGAGTCGCTTCTCCACGATGCGAGCGGTGACGAAGCCGAGCAGGACGGTGAGCAGGATGGTCGAGCCGATCCCGAACCACAGGTTGGCGGTGAGGTCGACGGATCGGGCCGGATCGACGAGGTGGATGGACTCGTTAGTGATCTCGGTAAGCACCGCATCGGTGGGAGTGACGAGGACGTTCACCCCGAAGCCGCCGGCGACCCCAGCGAACGCTGCGGCCATGCCTGCCAACGGATTTCGGCCGACGCTGACGAACGCCGCGGCCCCCAATGGGATGAGCACGAGGTACCCGGCGTCGGACGCGATGCTGGAGACCACGCCGAGGAAGACGATGATGTAGGTGAGCGCTCCAGCGGGGGAGGACGCCACGAGCTTGCGGATCAGCGAGCCGATGAGACCGGATCGTTCGGCCACGCCGACGCCGATCATCACGATGAGGATGATCCCCATCGCGGTGAAGCCCATGAAGTTGGGCACGAACGACGTGAACAGGAAGCGGATGCCGTCCGCCGTCAGCAGTCCTTGGATCTTGACGGTCTCCGTGACGACGGCGTAATCCGACGCGGCGGGTGGCTGGCTGGGCAGCACCTCGCCGGGCATGATCGAGCCGGCCACGTCGAGGACGTCCACCGACTGGCCAGGCGGCTTCACCACCTCGTAGGTGGCGCCGACCCCGGCCCACGCCATCAGCTGGGACAGCACGATGACGCCGATGCACAGCGCCAGGAACATCAAGGCCGGGTGTGGCACCTTGTTGCCGACCCGCTCGATGACGCCGAGGCTGCGCGCGATGAAGCCGGACTCCTCGACCTCCGCCTGAGGAGACTCCGCGATGCTCATGACTCCTGCACTGAGGTGAGCCTGGCCAGTCGGCCCAGCAGATCTGCCTCGGCCAGTGTCGTCCGCGCGAACTCGTCGATGAGTACCCGTTCGTTGGGGCCGTGGATGTTGGAGTATCCGTCGGTGGCACCGACCAGCAGGATGTCGGCGTTCGGCGCCGCCTGCGAAAGTGCGGCCACCAGTGGGATCGATCCGCCCGCTCCGGCCAGCAGCGTCTCCGCGCCCCACGCTTGGGCCCAGGCCTCGCGAGCTGCCGTGTAGGCAGGGCTCGAGGTACGGGCGGCGAAGCCGCTGCCGGTCGCCTCCTCGCGCACCGTCAGCTCAATCCCGAAGGGCATGGCGTTGCGCAGGTGGGTCGCCACGGCCGCCTGGGCCTCGACCGGATCCTGCTCGGGGTGCACGCGGACGTTGAGCTTGGCGCGGGCGTAGGGCGAGACCGCGTTCAGCGCGCCGGCGACGGAAGGCACGTCGATACCGATGACCGTGATGGCCGGACCCGACCACACGCGCGAACCAAGGGTCCCGGTCCCCATCAAGGGAGCGCCGTCCAGCGCCTCGGCGAGTTGGCGGAACTCCGCTTCGTCGGGTCCTCCGCCGGTCCACTCGCTGCGGCGGAGTCCGGCCACTGCGACGTTGCCGTCGTCGTCGTGAAGGGAGGTCAGGGCGCGCATCAAGGCAAGGAGCGCGTCCGGAGCCGCCCCGCCGTACTGCCCGCTGTGTTTGGCCGATTCAAGCGTGCGGACCTCTACGATCACGTTGGCCATGCCACGCAGGCCGACGGTGAGGGTGGGGATCCCGGGGCGGACGTTGCCCAGGTCGCCGATGAGCATCACGTCGGCCGCGAACCGCGCCGGGTCCTGCGGCGGGTAGGTGGTGAAGGCGCCGCCGCCGACCTCCTCCTGGCCCTCGATGACGACCTTGATGCCGACCGGAGGCCTGCCGTCCCAGGCGCGCAGTGCGCCGATCAGGGCCATGATGTTGGACTTCGTGTCCGCCGAACCGCGACCGAAGATGGCCCCGTCGCGCTCGATCGGCTCGAAGGGCGGGGTGTTCCACAGGCTCTCGTCCCCTGCGGGCACGACGTCGTAGTGGCTGTACATCAGCACCGTGGGCGCACCGGGCGGCGCAGGGATCTCCGCGACGACGACGGGCGCGGTGTCGGGCAGCTCGATCGTCTCCACCGTCTGGCAGCCGGCTTCAAGGAGCAGCCGCGTGACCATCTCCTGGGCGCGGCGCAGATCCGCGTGCGTGGCCGGCGGGTAACCCGTCGCCGATACCGACGGGATGGCGATCAACTCCTTGAGGTCCGCGATGAGTGCGGGCATCAACGCCTGGACTCGATCGTCGAGGGAATTCTCGGTGCCGCCTGCCTCGTGGTTCATCGGGCCTCCTGTGCCTCGTCCGCAATTCAGGACGAACTATGGCAAAGGAAGCCCCCGTCCGCACCCGAGTGGCGGCGGCTGGCTCAGAAGTCGAGGCGGGCGGCGGGGTCGGAGTCATGGCCCACTCGGGTACGGGTCGTTCAGGTCCCCCCGGACACGAGGTCGACCTTCACCGATTGCCCGCCCTCGACCGTCGTCGCAGCGCTGCCGTTCCACCCGGCGATGCCCCTCAGTGTCGAACCGATTTACAGTGGCGTCTGTGTGGTCGACAGGCACGAGGCCCGGTCTCCATCACTGAAGCCCCGTCAAGCCAATTACAAGGGAGAGCCCGTGTTTGCGTTGCGTCGCCTTAACCCTCGGACGATGGCCGTATCCGTGACGTGCCTTGCGATCGCGATCACGCTCGCAACCGCTACTCCTTCCCACGCCGACACTGACCTCCCGAAGCTCGGACCCAACGCGAATTCGATCATCGGCGACCACGCTTACCTTCAGACGGCCGGCGCCCCCGACTACTGGCAGTACTCCCCCTTCGACAAGCCGCAGTTCACCTCCAGCGCCTGCAGCATCGCCAGCGTGACCATGGCGCTCAATGGCCTGCGCGGCCTGCCGCCTCTGGCGAGCCAGAAGGTCCTTACTCAGCAACGGGTTCTCAAAGGTGTCGGCATCCCGCGCTGGGCACGGGAGAGCGCCGAGGGCGGCGACGGCGTCACGTTTGCCGAGCTGCGCTCCTATACCCGCAAGTCCTTGGATCACTACGGCATGCACGCCGCGACCATGGACGTGTTCAAGCCGACCTCCGTCGACGACTCGTCCCTGGCACGCATCCGTTCGATGCTGACCACGAACGAGCAGTCGGCGAGCACCGTGGCCCTGATCTACTTCAACCAGGGCGTCCTCACCGGCGACTGGAACGGTCCGCATATCTCCGTCATCGGGGCATTTGACGCCGCCACCGATCGCGTGCTGGTGCTCGATGTCGATCAGGAGTGGTACATCCCCTACTGGTCACCGGTAGAAGCGCTCGCGCAGGCGTTCATCAAGCCAGCTCCGAAGGACCAGGGTGTCCTCGCAGGCCAAACCGGTGGCATAGTCCTGATCTCCCGCTGACTCCGCCGCCGCCGCGTCGACGACCCTCGCTCGCCATGCGGCGATCCCCGATGCACGAGTGGTCACGTGATGGGTGTGCACCTACTTCGTCTGATTCGGGCACGCCCGACGATCTCACTTCGCGTGGGTGACGCTGGCATACTGGCGCTGCCTGCCGTGGAGGCGGACGGACAGGCGCAGCCGGCTGCGCGATCCCGCACCGCGAACCCGGCCTCACCTCACCAGGGGAGTCAACGAGATGGCGAAGAAGCACAAGGCCAAGAAGAAGAACGCCGCGGACGTCGCCGCTCCCCCGACGCAGGTCGACGCCGAGGCAGCCCCCAAGTCGAAGTTGACCAACAAGGAATACGAGCGGCAGATGCGGGTCCTGCAGGGCGAGCTGGTAGCGATGCAGGAGTGGGTCAAGGCGACCGGCGCGAAGATCTGCGTCGTGTTCGAAGGCCTCGACTCAGCGGGCAAGGGCGGCACGATCCGGCGGATCACCGAGCGGACGAGCCCTCGGGTGTTCAAGCACATCGCGCTTCCCACGCCCACCGAGCGCGAGAAGTCGCAGATGTACATCCAGCGCTACATGGCCCACTTCCCCGCCGCCGGGGAGGTCGCCATCTTCGACCGCAGCTGGTACAACCGGGCCGGTGTCGAGCCCGTGATGGGCTACTGCACCGCGGAGCAGAGCGAGAGGTTCCTCGAGCAGGTCCCGTCGGTGGAGAAGGCGATGGTCGACAACGGGATCATCGTGATCAAGTACTGGCTCAATGTCAGCGTGGCGGAGCAGACCCGCCGGCTGGGGAACCGCATCGAGGACCCGCGCAAGATCTGGAAGCTGTCCCCAACGGACTTGAAGTCCTACAGCCGGCACTTTGAATACTGCAAGGCGCGGGACGTCATGCTGGCATCCACCGACACCGCGTGGGCGCCGTGGTGGGTGGTGGACAACGACGACAAGAAGCGCGGACGTCTCAACATCATCTCGCACCTGCTCAGCCAGGTTCCCTACACACCGCTCCCACCCCAGGAGACGAAGATGCCCCGGCCGCCGAGTCCGCGTGGATACGTGGAGCCGGACGCGCCTGTGCGTCGCGTCCCGACCCCGTTCTAGGCACGAAGAGGAAGAGGAACGGCGATGACCGAGAAGTGGTACGCGCTCTCGCCCGAGGAGGTCGCCGACACGCTGGCCGTGGATCCTACGAGCGGGCTGTCGGCGGCGAAGGCCGCCGAATTGCTGAAGGCGAACGGACCCAACGCTCTGCCGGCGGAGAAGTCCCCACCGGCATGGCATCAGTTCCTCGCCCAGTACAAGTCCTACATGCAGATCATCCTCGTCGCTGCGGCAATCGCATCGATCCTCATCGGCCAAATCACGACCGGCGTGGCGGTGCTGGCGATCACGGCGCTGAACGCGCTGGGTGGAATGCGGCAGCAGGGCAAGGCCGAGAGCGCCATGAACGCGCTGCAGTCCATGCTCAAGACCACGGCCCGGGTGCGTCGCGACGGCACCGAGGTGCAGGTCGATGCCGACCAGGTGGTCATCGGTGACGTCGTCCTGCTGGCGGCCGGTGATGACGTGTGCGCGGACGGACGCATCATCCAGGCGTCGTCCCTGCAAATCGACGAGTCGGCGCTGACGGGCGAGAGCGTTCCCGCCTCGAAGAGCGCAGAGATCATCACTGATGAGAACCCGGTCTTGGGAGACCAGGTGAACATGGCGTTCATGAACACCCCGGTCACGCACGGCAACGGCATCCTGATCATCACCGGGACCGGTGCCGACACCGCCGTCGGCAACATCTCGGGCATGCTGAAGTCGGCCCCCGCGCTGAAGACGCCCATGACCAAGCAACTGGACACGTTGACGCTGTGGATCGCCGCGGCAGCCGGCTTGACCATCGCGATCATGTTCGCCTTGGGAATCTCCCGCGGAGAGTCCACCCAGGTCATCTTCACGACCGCCATCGCGCTGGCGCTGGCCGCCGTCCCGATGGCCATGCCAACCGTCCTGCAGGTGATCCTGTCCGGCGGATCCCGGGACCTGGCTGCGCACGGCGCCGTCGTCAAGAGCCTTGACGCGGTGGAAACCCTCGGTTCGACATCCGCCATCAACTCGGACAAGACCGGAACGCTGACGATGAACCAGGTCACCGTCGTCGAGGTCATCGACCCCACGGATCACTTCACGGTGAGCGGGATGGGCTACGGCCTCGAGGGCGAGGTCCATCACGCGGCCGGCAACACCAACACCATCGAGGCGGCGATCCTGCCGTTCCTGATCACCAACGATGCCAAGCTCGTCGATGGGAAGGTCGTCGGCGACCCCACCGAGGGCGCGCTCCTGGTCCTGGGCCATAAGGCGAACCTCGACATCGAGGGCACCCAGGCGGCCTATCCGCGGCGCGCCACCTTGCCGTTCGATCCCACCTACAAGCTCATGGCCGCCTTCTGCGACGCCGTAGACGATCAGGGCAACGCCGTCGTCCGCATCTTCGTGAAGGGTGCCGCCCCGGCAGTGATTGGCCGGGCCACGTCCGCCCTGGCGAAGGGCCAGAGCGTCCCGTGGACCGCCGAGGCCGGTACTCGCACCGATGGCGAGATGGCTCGCCTCGGCGGCAAGGGACTGAGGATCATGGCCGCGGCTGTGAAGGATATGGACCCCAAAGACTTCACCCCTGACGGCGACCTGCTGTCGATGGTTCAGGGCCTGCAGATGACTGCCATCGTCGGGATGATGGATCCGCCACGGGCGGAGTCCCTCGACGCGGTTCGCGCGGCGCAGGATGCGAACATCCGGGTCCGGATGGTCACCGGAGACGACGTGATCACCGGAGCAGCGATCGCCCAGCAGCTGGGCATCCCCGGTGAGGCGATCCTGGGGACAGAGCTAGCGGCGATGTCCGACAAGGAGCGTCTGGACCGGATCGACAAGATCGGCGTCGTTGGCCGCGTCGCCCCCGAGCACAAGGTACTGATGGTCGAGACGCTGCGCACGGAGGGAGACGTCGTGGCCATGACGGGCGACGGCGTCAACGATGCGCCGGCCATCAAGGCCGCTGATATCGGTATCGCCATGGGCACTGGCACCCAGGTCGCCAAGAACGCCGGCAAGATGATCCTCACCGACGACAACTTCGCCACCATCGTGCGGGCGGTGTCGGTGGGCCGCAAGGTGTACGACAACATGTTGAAGTACATCCGCTTCATGCTCGTCGCGCTTGTCACCTATGTCGTGACGTTCCTGATGGCGAGCCTGTTCAACATCGCGGGGGGCCAGCCGTTCACGGCAGTGCAGATCCTGTGGATCAACTTCCTCATCACCGCACCGGTCGGCATCGCCTTGGGCTTGGATCAGGCGACGCCCGGACTCATGAAGCGCAAGCCCCGGCCCCGGTCCTCCAAGATCATGTCCCCCGCGGTCATGGTCACGGTGGGCCTTGCCGGAGTGTTCATGTCCGTGGCAATCAACTTGCTGATCATCCTCGGTGAGAATCGGTACGACAGTGTCGTGATCGGCAGCACCATGGGACTCGTGGCGTTCTCGCTCATGCTCGTGGTTGCCGCGTTCGAATCACGCGACGAGAAGGCGTCCGTCCTCACCACGAAGACCTTCGACAACAAGACCGTCAACCTCACCGCGATCGTCGAGGTCGTGCTGGCCATCCTGATCGCCGAGGGTACGTTCCTGCCCCCGCTGCTCGGAACGACCCAATTGACGGGCAACCAATGGCTGATCGGCGCCATGCCGGCCGTGGTCCTGCTCATCGGATGGGAGATCGGCAAGCTCATCGCGCGCCGCCGTGCTCCAGCCGTCAGGGTATGAGACGGAGTTCCCTCGCCCGTCGCACGACCGTACGTCGGTTGATGGCAGTGGAACGCCCCTCCGCCTAGCCCGCCGGTCCGCGCCGGCGGGTGCCATTGCCCGACCCCGGCGGCGGACAGGTCGGACAGGTCGGACAGCGACCCCCTGCAGGTGTCCCGGGTGTAGCTGCATGAGGTTTTCGGGCCCGAGCGTCGTCCAGGCGTACCGGTCGCGCGGGAACCCCGCGTTGAGCACCTGTCGGGTCAGGAGATCGACGGTGCGGCTGACCGGTCAGCGGATGGCGGTTGCGCCTACGCCTGCTCGGCCGCCGGTCGGGTGACCACCAGGAGGCGGTAGTCGATCAGGCCCCCGGTCAGGCAGCGCTGCAGCGCGTCGCCGCCGGTCAGCATCCGCCAGTACTCGCTCCGCGGTCGCAGCGGTCCCCGGGCCAGGGCGACGCCCACGGAGATCGCGCGGTCGCGTGGACGGCGCAGTTCGAGGTACGGCGTGAGGTCGGTGTCGGACTCCAGGACGAGGCCTGCGTCGGCGGCGTGCCGGACGACGTCCTCGAGGGTGACGAGCGACCCGACCCGCCACCCCTCGCGGAAGTCGTCCAGCCGGCGCCGAGCGTCTGCGGTCGGCAGCGCTCCTGCGGCGGTCAGGAGGTCGTCGCAGACGGCGAGCCGTCCGCCGGGCTTCAGCAGCCGGGCTGCGGAGCGGAAGTAGGCGGCCGGGTCGGGGCCGTGGACGAACGCCTCGATGGAGAAGACGAGGTCGGCCGTGCCCTCGAGGTCGGCGGGCGGGGAGAGGAAGTCGCCCTCGCGGCATCGGACCCGATCGGCCAGGCCCGCGGACGCGACGAGCTGCTCGGCATGCGTCGCCTGCGCGGGGCTGATCGTGACGCCCTCGGCACGCAGGTCGGGGCGGCGCTGGGCGAGGTGGAGGAGGCTGCCGCCGACGCCGCACCCCAGGTCGACCGCGAGCGGGTTCGGGCGATCGGGCAGGAGGGCGAGGAGACGGTCCTCGACGTGGTGGAAGGCCTGCTCGCGGGACGTGACGCCCTGGCCCCAGACCGCGCGGTGGATCGACACGCCGCCCTGCCCGAGCCGCACGAAGCGCGCGGTGTTGCGGTCGTAGGACTCGCGCACCTGCTCGACCTGTCCGGCGGCGTCATCGGGCACGTCTCAGCGTAGCCTCGAGCGGCCATGCGAGCGGGTGACGGGATCCGTCGTTCGTCTGTCGACGAACTCCTCCCGATTCCCGGCGAGTTTCCCGATCGCGCAGAAGGGGTCCCCTAGAACCTTGGGGGACCCCTTCAACGCGAGCGGGTGACGGGAATCGAACCCGCACTGTCAGCTTGGGAAGCTGATGTTCTGCCATTGAACTACACCCGCGGAACGTGGCGATTATGCCAGTGGCAGCCACTGGACGGACTCACCGGGCGCAGCGCCCCCGGGCGGGATCACGGCGTAGCCCGTCGACGCGGCCAGCCCGCGCAGCATGGCCGACCCCGCGTGCTCCGACCGCCGGAACCCGTCGTCGGCGATCACTCCGCCCACCATGCGGGTCTGGTCGTCGGGGGCATTGAGGTGCTCGGCGAGAGTGACCTGCTGGTTCGTGCGCGGGCGGCGGCCCAGCAGGCCGTCGATCAACGGGAAGGCCAGGGTGAGCAGGCCTGCGACGGCCGCCTGGGGGTTCCCGGGGAGTGCCACGAGCGGGACGCCGCCCACATCGGCCAGGACCATCGGATGACCGGGCCGCACCGCTACCCGGTCGACGATGAAGCGGCCGTGCACCTGGTTGATGGCCGCATGCACGAAGTCCAGCGGACCGGACGCGGTGCCCCCGGTGCTGATGATTAGGTCGACGTCGCCGTCGGTCAGGGCCTGCACCAGGTCACTGCGGGAGTCGTTCAGCCGTCGCCGGTCGACGACCTCGGCACCGACGCGATCAAGCCACGCCGGCAGTTGCGGCCCGAGCGCGTCACGCACGTGCCCCGGTCTCGGCAGTCCGGCGTCCTGCAGTTCATCGCCCATCAGCACAAGGCGCACGCGGGGACGTCGGACGACCTCGACGGTGTCGTGACCGGCGGCGCAGAGCAGCCCGATGAGCGCAGGCGTGAGGTCGACGCCGGCCTCGGCAAGCACGTCCTCGGCCCGGCACTCCTCGCCGCGAAGGCGGACGTCGTCGATCGAGGTCGGGCCGGACAGCGTTCCGTCGGCCGCACGGACGGCACTCTCGGTGCGGAGAATCCCGGTGGTCCCCGGTGGGACGGGAGCTCCGGTGGCGATGCGAATCGCTTGGTGCGGCTGGAGTTCTGCCGGTGCCCAGTCACCCGCGAGGAGCGCACCGGTCTGCGTCCACGGGCCGTCGTCGCACACCGCCCAGCCGTCCATCGCGGAGGAGTCGAACGTCGGCAGGTCGACGAGGGCAGTGACCGCAGCGGCGGTCACGCGATGGTCGGCCTGATCCATCGCGACGGACTCCGCTGGCAGGGCGACGGCTAGCGCCGCCGCCTGTTCGCGGGCCTTCGCCCAG
>Ga0194063_10001872_pt1 | contig 13344 bp, 10 predicted proteins | sample SepL3720m_MetaG_FD_155459 | JGI IMG/M metagenome (GOLD analysis project Ga0194063, IMG submission 155459) | Anoxic zone freshwater microbial communities from boreal shield lake in IISD Experimental Lakes Area, Ontario, Canada - Sep2016-L373-20m | ecosystem: Environmental > Aquatic > Freshwater... | reverse complement strand
ACCAAGCCCGTGCCGAACTGGCGCGACGCCCTAAACCGGTTCGCCATCGAGTTTGCCGACCGCATGCCAACCTCCCACTAACACCTAATCAGCGGATCTGAACTTACACAAAATTTTTGACACGCCCCGCACCGAGGTTCTTTATCTCTTAACATCTGTGTGCATCCTGTGGATCTGTGGTTGAAAAACTCTGAATTCCAGTTCTCTCTATCGTTTCCTAAGCACTTAGCCCAATCACTTTCCCACCATGTCCGAACGTAAGACTCTCGATGAACGCAACCAGATGACGGATCTGGAGCGCCTCCGCCATTCCTGTGCCCACGTGCTTGCCACCGCGATTTGCCGGATCTGGCCGGATGTCCAACTGGCCGCAGGGCCACCGGTGGAGAATGGCTTCTACTACGACATGGATCTCAAGCACCGCATCACGCCGGAAGACTTTCCGCGGATCGAGGAGGAGATGAAGCGGGTGGTGAAGGACAACGATTCATTCGAGCGCTCGACCGTTTCGCGGGCCGAGGCCTTGGCGTTCGCCAAGGCGGGCCGCTTAGGCGCGGTGGCCGATCGCGAGGTGGAAAGCACCTTCAAGGTCGATCTGCTCAACGACATTCCGGAAGACGAGGAGATCTCGATCTTCAAAAACGGCGACTTCTGGGATCTTTGCGCTGGCCCTCACGTCGGCCGCACGGGCAACTGCAAGGCATTCAAATTGATGAGCATCGCCAGCTCGTATTACAAGGGCGACAAGGATCGCCAATCGCTGCAACGGCTTTACGGCACCTGCTTCAAAAATTCGACCGAGCTGCAAGAGCACCTGACGCGTTTGGAAGAAGCGAAAAAGCGCGACCACCGCCGCCTCGGCAAGGAGCTGGGCTTATTCCACATCGACGAAGCAGTGGGACAGGGCTTGGTGTTGTGGAAACCCAAGGGCGCGCTCATCCGCCGCTCGCTGCAAGACTTCATCACCCAGGAGCTCGACAAGCAGGGCTACTCGCAGGTCTTCACGCCGCACATCGGCAAACTCGACCTCTACCGCACCTCGGGCCACTTCCCGTATTATCAGGAGAGCCAGTACCCCGCCATCGCCGAGCGCGACGTGCTGGAAAAACTCGCTGATGAGGATGCGACCTGCGGCGAATTGCTCAACGGCTTGGAGCGTGGCGACTACGAAGGCTACCTGCTCAAGCCGATGAACTGCCCGCACCACATCAAGATTTACGCGAGCGACCACCACTCGTACCGCGATCTACCGGTGCGCCTCGCGGAGTTCGGCACGGTTTACCGTTGGGAGCAGTCCGGCGAGCTCGGCGGGATGACCCGCGTCCGCGGCTTCACCCAGGACGACGCCCACCTGTTCTGCACGCCCGATCAAGTGGCGGCTGAAGTCACCGGCTGCCTCGATCTCGTCAAAAAGGTCCTCGGCACGCTCGGTATGGCCAACTACCGCGTGCGACTTTCCCTCCGCGACCCTGAGTCCGACAAATACGTCGGCTCGGCCGAAAACTGGGACAAGGCGGAAGCGGCCCTGCGCCAAGCGGTGCAAACGCTCGGTGTCGAATACACCGAAGAGCTCGGCGAAGCCGCGTTCTACGGCCCGAAAATCGACTTTGTCGTCAAGGACGTCATCGGTCGCGATTGGCAGCTCGGCACCGTGCAGGTCGATTACAACCTGCCCGTCCGCTTCGGCCTGACCTACGTCGGCGCTGACAATCAGCCGCACGTTCCCGTCATGATTCACCGCGCGCCGTTCGGTTCGCTCGAGCGTTTCACCGGTCTGCTGATCGAACACTTCGAAGGTAAATTCCCCGCCTGGCTCGCGCCCGAGCAAGTCCGCGTCATCCCGATTTCCGAAAAAACTCTGGAAGAGGCAGAAGCCGCCGCCGCCAAACTGGCCGATGCCGGAGTGCGCGTCGCCGTCGATCGCACCAATGAAAAAGTCGGCGCCAAGATCCGTCTCGCGCGCCTCGATCGGGTGCCTTACATGATCGTGCTCGGCGCCAAAGAAGTCGAAGATGGCACGGTTTCCGTCCGCCACCGCGACAACGAAGATCTGGTGACCCAGCCGCTTGAGGAATTCATCGCTCAAATCACCACCGAGATCGGCAACCGCAGTTTATAAGCGTGGCGAATTCTTCCGCAAAAAAAGACACTTGATTGATTTCGTTCGTTGAGCTATTCAATGCCTCAGACGCCGTCATCGGGTTGGAAGAAATCATTTCCGCCATCCCCGCGACGTGACGATCTACGGCACCCGCCGCCCCATGATTTTCCAGGAACGATCCACCATGAACTCCCAAACCGATCTGCTCGATCGGTTTCCCCCTGCTCTCTCCGATCCATGATTCGGCGTCTGATTCATCGTTCCGCATCCCTCTTCGCACTGGACCTGTGCGGCGGCTTTGTCCGTCCGTGCACCGGCGCGTCGCATCCACTCACTGGAGGACAAGACCATCGCTAAGCCACAAAGAGATCCAAATAGGGGTCGTTACCGCGATATGACGCGGATTAACGACCGCATTCGTGCCCCGAAAGTTCGCGTCGTACTCGCCAATGGCGATCAACTCGGCGTCATGAGCTCACGCGACGCACTTGCTAAAGCCCAATCGCTCGGACTCGATCTCGTTGAGATCGCCGGTCAGGTCGATCCGCCGGTCTGCAAGATCGTCGACTACGGCAAATACAAGTACGAGCAAGCCAAGCTCAAGAAGCAGAAGTCGAAAAGCGCGACCCGCATGAAGGAAGTCAAATTCCGCGTGGGCACCGGCCAGCACGACTACAACATCAAGCTTGGCCGTGCCGAAGGTTTCCTCGAAGCCAACCACAAGTGCCGTTTCGTCCTGCAGTTCCGCGGTCGCGAAAACGCCCACAAAGACCTCGGCTTCGTCGTCCTCAACCGGATCATCGAAGACCTCAAGACCATGGCGCAAGTCGACCAACCGCCGCGCCTCAACGGCCGTGCCGTGGCCATGATCCTCTCGCCGCTGCCTGCGCATCAGCGCAAGCGCAAGTTCCACCTGTTCCACGGTGAACTCATGGATGAAGACGACTTCGAAGAAGACGAAACCCAAGAAGAAGTCTTTGAGGATGATTTCGTGCCAGACGAAGTTCCTGAAGAACAGTCGGACGAGTTGCTGGTCGCAGAGGTCGCCCACGAGCCGACTCCGCTATAATTCGTCCACCCACGGTTCGATCCATTGCTCTACCTTTTCGACATCGACGGCACGCTGGTTGACACCGGCGGTGCTGGCATGGTCGCCTTGAAAGAGGTGACCCGCGAAGTCTTCGGCCATGATGGGCCGGCGCTCGACCTCGCGGGCAGCACGGATCTGGGCATCGTCGCCACCATCCATGCTCATTTCGAAATTGAGCCTACGCCGGAACGGATCCAGACTTACTTCGAAGTTTATTTGGGCCGACTGGATTGGAACCTCGCCCACGGCGGTTTTGCCGGCCGCGTGTTTGGCGGGGTCAGCGAACTTCTCAGCCAGTTGGCCGACCGCCCCGAGGCGACCGTCGGCCTGCTGACTGGCAATACCGCTGGTGGTGCCGCCTCCAAGATGCGCCACTTTGGGCTGGCTCATCACTTTGCCTTTGGTGCTTACGGTTGCGATCATGCCGACCGCAATCGGCTCGGCCCGATCGCCCTTGAGCGCGCAGCCGCTCATGCGGGCCAAACGTTCACGGCCGCCGAAACCTGGATCATCGGCGACACGCCCAAGGACATCGCCTGCGCCCACGCCATCGGCGCACGTTGCCTTGCCGTTGCCACCGGCCAGTTTTCAGCCGCGGCGCTGGAATCCCACGGCGCCGACCGCGTCGTCGAGACCTTGGACCTCGCGTTGGATTGCTTTTAGCCGCAAAAAGGCGAAAGAAGGACGCAAAATAAAAACCACGAAAGACACGAAATCCCACGAAAAATCAAAGCGTCGCAGGGGCGTTGGATCGCGGCCAACCGTGTTCCATGCTTCTCATTTTTAGTGCCTTTCGTGATTTTCGTGGTTCCTGTCTTTCGATTTAGAATTAGAACTCATCTTTTTTGCGTTTTCTTGCGCCTCCTTGCGGCTGAACTCCACCTCTGCCGCGTCAACGGGTCTGAACTTACACCGAATTTTTGACACTCCCCTCGAGACAGGCGCGTGCATCCTTGAGACGGACGCGTGCATCTTCGAGACGGACGCGCTGTGAATCTGGCGGAGCCTGAGGGTTGATAAAGTGGCTGGAGCGTCTCGCTCCAGACCGTTGTGGGAGGCGTCTCGCCTCCCGACAGATTCCTTTGGGCGGGACGCCCTAACAACGGTCTGGAGCGGGACGCTCCAGCTACTTGGCACCGCAAATACTATCGTCTGAGTGGCAGGAGGGTCACTCTTCTCCTGCGGGGGTCGATCGTGACTAATGCACCTAATTTCAGGTCTTCCGCAGTCTGCAAGATCGTCGTGCAAACACAGAGACCTATGGTGATCGGCCGCACATCTTCAGTGCGGAGCTGAATGACACTGGGTTTTTTGGCCGCCGTGAGGTGTAGGATTGTCCCGAAGTCGAGATCATGAGTGAAGACGACAAAGTCTTCTCGGGACGCCCACGCCATGATTTGGGTGTCGGGTGCATCCGCAGGGCCGATTCTACTCCAGTGCTTGGCGTGGATTTTATGTTCTCGAAGGTAATCCACCCACGCCGGGCTGAGATTCATGTCGACGAGAATTTTCATCGGTCACTGGACCAGCCATGGGATTTCCTGTTCTTCAGAGCGCCATGTCGCGTAACCCAGCGCGGCGCGAATATCTTCCGCCGCGAGGTAGGGGTAAAGTTGGAGGATTTCCTGAACGTCGGCACCTGAAGCGAGTAGTCCTGTAATCGTTCCTACGGTGACGCGGGTTCCGCGGATGCAGGGTTTTCCGCCCATGATCGCAGGATCCAGCACGATTCGCTCGATATCAGGAAAAGTAATCACACGAATAACTTGGCCTTTTACTGCAGATTGGCAAGGCGAAATCGGGCAACAAGGTACACACGTGTTGCGAATCTGGCGGAGCCTGAGGGTTGATAAAGTGGCTGGAGCGTCTCGCTCCAGACCGTTGTGGGAGGCGTCTCGCCTCCCGCCAGATTCCTTTGGGCGGGACGCCCAAACAACGGACTGGAGCGGGACGCTCCACCTACTTGCTTGATCTGCGTCCATCGGCGGTTGCATTTTCCGATTCGGGCTACTTCGCGACGGAGGCGTGCCTCCTCGGACTGAGCAGGGCATTCCTCCCAATTGCCCTGTCTGCATGAATCTAGATTATCAATAAACTTGTATTTCTCGGCTTTGCCAGCTATCCAGTTGTCGATGTCTGCCAGATTTTTACCACTGCTGATGTGTCCCGTCGCGCTCTGCGCAGAGACCCAGATTTTGGCGCCGCTGATGGTGACTGGCGACAAACTTGCCACGCATGCGGAGCAGGTGTCTGGCTCCGTGACCGTGTTGGGGCCGGAGCAGCTCGCTGCCTTGCCGCCGAGTGCGGGCACTTACCAAGATCTTTTTGCGCTCTGTGCCGGTGCCTACGCGGGCAATCCGGGTGTCGGGACTTTCAGTTTGCGGGGACTCAGTCAGGACAATGTGTTCGGTTATTTGGGGACGGGCTCCAATGCGCTGATCACCGTGATGCAAGACGGCGCGCCGCTTTCGCCCTCGACTCTGCGTTATCTGCCGCCATTGCTGTGGGATCTGAACGGCGCCGAAGTCCTGCGCGGCCCGCAGTCGTTGTCGTATGGTCCAAATTCCATGGGCGGCGCGCTGCTGCTGCACAACCGGCCGCCGGGCTTTGATTCGCACGGCGCGGCTATCACCGAAGCTTCGGAATACGGCGGATTGCGCGCAGGACTGGCGCAGGATTTCACGTTGCTGCCACAGGAGTTGGCGCTGCGCGTCTCTTATCTGCACCAGCAAAGTGATGGCCAAGAGACCAACACGTATTCCAACGACGACCAATTTGGCGCGACCCGCCGCGACGACGTGGAGGCGCGGCTGCGCTGGCATCCGGCAAAAAATCAGGACGCGACCTTCGATCTCGCCTTGGTTCAGGATCGCTTGCGCGGAAATCCCTTTGCCATGGTTATCCAGAAACCTGGCGGCAGCTTGTTCGATCGTCAGACTGCGGTGAACACCGACTCGTCTTATCCGGCGGATCGTCAGGCGGCCACTCTCAACGCGACCGTCGCCCTGCCGCAGGATCTTGAACTCAAGTCGACCACCTCGTTGCAACGGTTCGACGTCAACATGGCTTACGATCTCGATGCTTCGACGCTCCTGAATTGGTTTACCTTAGGATTTCGAAATGAAACGCACTTGAGCGAGGATCTGGTTTTGGCCAAGCGGGAAGGGCGGCGGCAGTGGCTCATCGGTGTCTATGCCGAACACAGCGAATATGAATTTGGCGCTTCAGGCGTCGGGTTTTTCCCCATCCCCAAAGGCAGCTCGTTTGACAACCAGGCGACCGAAACGGTCGACATCGCCGCACTCTATAGCCGCGGCGATTGGGAATTTGTCGATCACTTCCACCTAGTCGGTGGCCTACGGCTCAATCACGAGGACCGTCAATTCGATTATACCTCGGTCTTCGGTTTGCGTCCACCGTCGGCCTCCTCCAACCAGACGACGTCCACCGAATTGCTGCCCCAGCTGGGCCTGTCATGGCAGCCTGAGCGCGATCGCACGGTTGGAATCCAGGTGGCGCGGGGGTACCGCGGTGGCGGGACGAGTTACGCGCCGTCGCTGGGCCTGACTCAGGATTACGATCCCGAGTACTCATGGGAAGCCGAACTTTTTACCCGGCTCGCCGCCACCGAGACGATCCAGGTCAACGCCGCGCTGTTCCATGCGTGGATCGACGACCAACAAGTGCCCGTGAACGTCCCGCGTGGTTTGGCTCGCATCGATACGCTCGTTTACAACGCCGCCTCTGCCAGTCGCCAGGGAGCCGAGTTGGAAACCCGCTGGCAAGCCGCCGAGGGCCTGGCGGTCACCGGCACCCTCGCTTGGGTTCAGACCGAGTTTGATCAATTAATGCTCAATGGCGTCAATCGCTCCGGCCAGGCATTCTCAAACGCACCCGAGTGGATCGGCTCGCTGGGCATCGACTACCACCACGCCACCGGTTGGTTCGGCTCGGCGCTCTTTTCCTATGCCGACCGCACCTACAGCGAGGTTAGTAGCCCGCAAGTGACCGCATTGGAATCGCGCCAACTGTTGACCGCTCGCATCGGTTATGCTTGGCAGCATGCCAGCCTGTATGCCTTCGGATCGAATCTGTTTAATGACGACTACGCCTTGTTTCGTTCTGACAATACCAGCATCCGCCTTCCCGTGACGGGTAAGGTTGCGCCGCCGCGCTTGCTCGGCATCGGCGCGGAACTGCATTGGTAATTCCTGCTGTTGCATCGGAGGGCTTTGGATTTGTCGCTCGACTTGTCCAAGCCACTTTCATCAATTTGCGGCTGTCCGCACTGCATGCCGTCTTTATCTCTCGAACACCCTGTGGAAAATGCGTCGGCCTTCTCACCGTGGAAGGCCAGTCGGGTGACTCTCTCGCCTGACAGCCGCGCACCGCGCTCGAGCATCCGGGTTTTTTGGATTTTTCAAGCGATCTTCTGGGTCACCAGCACGCTTTCCCTGAAAGTTTTGGTCGAGACGTTCATGCCTGTTCAGGGAGCGGCACCGATCATCGTCGGGCGGATTGCTACGGGGCTGCTGATGACCTGCTTGCTGCATCTTATTTACCAAAGTCCGTGGATGCTGCGTGCCAAGGGATGGGTCAGGTGGCCATCCGTCCTATTACTCAACGTCGGAATGAGCCTCGTTGGCTCGGTCATCTGGATGGAGCTGATTCGTCACGGCGCGCCAGAGCTTCCCACCGCGAATTTTCACAGCATCACCGTGGCGCGTCTGTATTCGCTGGCGCTGTGGAATGCTGCTTATTTTGGCCTCAGCTTTATGCTCATCCATCAGGCGTTGAAATTGGAGGCCGCCGATGCCAGACTGGCCACCCGCTCAAGTGAGCTCAAACAGCTCCAGTCGCAGCTCAACCCGCACTTTCTCTTCAACGCACTCACCCTGGTGCAGAACAAGATCGACCCCGCGTCGCCGGCCCAGGAAGTCGTGCAGATGCTCTCAGAGTACTTGCGATTTTCGCTGGCCAAGTCGAAGTCGCTCGAACCGCTCAGTCGCGAACTCGATGCGCTTGAATCCTACCTCGAGCTCCAGCGCACCCGCTTTGTCGGCAATCTCGATTGCTCCATTGAGGCCAGCCCCGCGGCGTTGCAGGTTTTGGCACCGCCGATGTTGGTGCAGCCGCTGTTGGAAAACGCCTTCAAGTTCGGCCCGCGAACCAGCGCGATGCCGCAGCGCATCGAAGTGACCGCGGCCTTGGATCAGGGTCTGCTGCAGGTCGCCGTCGCCAATTCCGGGAGCTGGGTTCCCCCGGGCAGCAGCGACTCCTGTGGTAGCGGCCTCGCCAACCTGCGGCGCAGGCTTTTTCTGCTGTTTGGCGATGCCGCCACGCTCGAGGTCCTCGAAAAACCCCAAGCCGTGGCCGTGGTCATCCGAATTCCGATTCTTACGCAAGCGCAGGCAGACCTCCTTCACTCGGTTTAATCGATGAATTCGCCCCTAAAAACCCTCATCGTCGACGACGAGCCCGACGTCCGCCAGCGTCTGCGAGTCCTACTCCGCGCCCATCCCGAAATCCAGATCGTGGGGGAGGCCGCCAGCGTAGCCCAAGCCCGCGCGTTTTTGCAGGACCAGACTCCGGCTGTGGTGTTTCTGGACATGGAAATGCCGGGTGGCTCCGGGCTCGAGTTGCAGCCGCACCTGCCCAAAAAAACTCGCACGGTTTTTGTCACCGCCTACCCCGACTACGCGCACAATGCGTTTCACTTTGGTGCCCTCGATTACTTGCTCAAGCCAGTCGATCCCGACCGCTTGGCCGTCACCATCGAGCGACTCCTTGAAAGATACAGCGACGCCCCAGCGCCGGTGTCAGAGGTCATCGATTGCCCGGGAATCGCTGGCCAGATCGTCAGGATTCCACTCGCCGAAATCCTCTGGATTGAATCTCATCAGAACTACACGCTGGTTTACCGCAAGGATGACCCTCAGGCTAGTCTGTGTCGCCAAACCGTCGCAGGGTGGGAAAGCCTGCTGCCTGCTGACCGATTTGTGAAGGTGGGAAGATCGAAGATCATTCACCCCGCCAGCATCCGCATTGTGCGCTGGACCTCGAGGCTCAAAACCGTTGTCAGTTTTCTCGGCTCGGATCAGGAACTACAGCTTGGCCGGGCTGCCGCATTGCGTCTCAAAACCCACATGAAGGGTATCGATACGCGAGGTTCGGTTCCATAGCGGCGCGAGTCTGGCGGAGCCTGAGGGTTGATAATGTGGCTGGAGCGTCTCGCTCCAGACCGTTGTGGGAGGCGTCTCGCCTCCCGCCAGATTCCTTTGGGCGGGACGCCCAAACAACGGACTGGGGCCAGAGGACCCAGCTACTCGCAGCGGACTTCTCTTGATTTGCCCGCCGCAATCGGGCTATCCTGCATCGTGGAAAACTCCGATGACAGCCTGATGCCCGCGGGTTTCCCCAACGACGCGTTTTTCAAGGAGATGTTTTCCGATCGGTCGCGGGCGATCGAGTTTTTCCAAAGCCACCTCCCACCCGCCATCGTGGCGAAGGTCGATTGGCCATCGCTCAAGGTGCTGCCGAGTTCGTTCATCAAGTCGGGTCTCCAGCAAGTGTCTGCGGATCTGCTGTTTAACGTGAAAATCGGCGGAGTTGACGCGTTGTTGTATCTGCTCTTCGAACACCAAAGCACGGTCGATCCGACGATGCCGCTGCGGATGCTCGGCTACGTCGCCGAGATTCTCTTCAAGCACCACAAAGAGCACGGATTGCCGCTGCCGCCAGTCCTCCCTTTTGTGTTCCACCAAGGCCCCGACCGCTGGAACGTCTCGACCGCCTTCGAAGATTTGTTCGAGTTGCCAGAGGATCTCGCCGCCGTACTGCTGCCGTTTTTGCCGAAGTTTCACCACGCATTGCTCGACCTCAGCCGCTACGACCCGGAGCAGGACGAGGACCGTCACGATTTGCAGACCATCCTGCAGTTGATGAAGTTCGCACGGATGAAGCAGGTGCTGCCCTATTTCGAATGGCAGGCCGCCAGAAAGAACGTGAAAATCAACAAGGTCCTGATCGGCCGCCTCCTCATTTACGCGCTCCATGTCGACAGCGACCTTGACGTGGAGCAGATCTACCATAGTCTGACCTCGAATCCTGAACTGAGAAAATCCACCATGTCCGTCGCCGAAAAACTACTCGCCAAGGGCCGTTCCGAAGGGCTTGAGAAAGGCCTTGAGAAAGGCCTTGAGAGAGGGCTTGAAAAAGGCCTCGAGAGAGGTCTCGAAAAAGGCTATTGGCTCGGGCGGATCCAGTCGCTGGAAGAGTTTTTGAAGGAAACCAAGAGCCCACGGGAAACCCTCGAGTCCATGTCCACCGCGGAGCTGGAGGCCCGCCACCAGCAGTTGCACGGCGAATACCAGCGGCGTTTCAAATAAGGGCAACGCATTTCTGCCGTTTCTTCCTCTTCTCTGCGGATCAAGACGGGACAGGATTGTCCCGACTCCTTTGCTTTGGGCGAGACGCCCAAACAACCTACTGGAGCGGGACGCTCCAGCTACTCACTTGATCGGCGTCCATCGGCGCTTGCCTGTTATTTTCACCCCAAAATGTACGATTCGTCACTCATTCGGCCCGATTCGTCACAGATCGCTTGCGCAGGGGGGAGATTTTTATTGTTAGGAGCCATGCATATTCGGCATCTGCGTCTTTTGTTCGCGCTCCGCACGGCGGCCCTATGGCGTTGCGGGATCGCTCTGCTGCTGGTCTCAGGCATCGCGGCAGCCTTCCCACCGGCGCCGTATTACACGCTGTACGGGATGGTCCGCGACCAGGTCGGCCAGACGGTCACGGCGGAAGGGGCGGAGATCATCCTGCTCAAGGGCGGAGTGGAAGTCGGGCGCACGCCGATCACTTCTTCCCAGATCGACCAAAGCTACGAGCTGAAGATCCGCATCGACCAAGCCCGCAGCGGCACGGCCTATTACACCGACAAGGCGATCGCCGCCGGCGGCTTATTCAGTCTAGTGGTCAAGATTAACGGCGAGCTGTTCTACCCGATCGAAGTCTCGGGCAATCTGACGGCAGGAAAGGGCGCCGAGCGGGTCAAGCTCGACCTGACGCTGGGTGAGGACAAGGACAAGGACGGCCTGCCCGACGCGTGGGAGGCCTGGCAACTTTATCAGGCCGGTCGCTATCCCGATGATAATGGCAACTGGGATCTGACCTTGATCGATCAAAATGGTGACTTCGACAAGGACGGCCAGAGCAACCTGTTAGAATACATCGCCGGCACTTTCGCGGGCGACGCCACCGAGCGCTTCGGCCTCGCGATCAAGCAGAAGCTCAAAGACAGCGTGCGCTTCGAGTTTTACGCCATTACCGGCAAGGTCTACACCATCGAGAGTTCGCTCGACATGCAGACGTGGACGCGGGTGCCCTTCGCCATCGGCGCGCTGGGGACGGGTAGCCAAGCTTACCAAGCCACCGATGTGGCGATTCTTTCCGCCTTTGCCGCCCCACGTGCCACCACCCAAGAATTTTACCGCCTCACCGTCCGATGAAACTAAGGAGCAACGACCTTACTGTCGTTTCTTCCGCCACATACAGAAGGGGACAATAAGGTCCCCACTCCTCATTTACCGCCACACCGTCCGATGAAACTAAGGAGCAACGACCTTACTGTCGTTTCTTCCGCCTCATACAGAAGGGGACAATAAGGTCCCCACTCCTCACCTTCCGATGAAAAAACTTCTTTTAGCTCTTAGCTCGCTGCTTCTGTGTGCCACCGCCCACGCGCAGTGGAAAACGACGACCTACACGCTCAAGGGCGGCTGGAACGCGATTTACCTGCCGGGCGATGCGACCTACGACACGATTAACAACCTGTTCCCGAACTCCGGCACCACTGCCAACATCACTGAGATCTGGCGCTGGCAGCCCAATCCCAACGGCGTTCAGTTCACTACCTCGCCCTTGACCCCGACGGATGGCACGGCGGAGTGGGCGACATGGAAGCGCGACGGCTCGGTGCTGTCGCTTTCCAGCCTCGTCGGCCAGAGCGCGTATCTGGTCAAATGCGCTGGCACGTCCGCGAGCACCTACACCGTCACGCTCAAGCAGTCCATGCAGTTGCCCGCCAACAGTTGGGTGCGCAACGGGGCCAACCTGCTCGGCTTTCCCACGTATAAAAACGGCAGCACTTATCCGACGATGTCGACTTACTTCGCGACCTTCCCGGCGGCGATTGCGGCCAATTCCAAGGTTTACAAGTACGTCGGCGGCGACCTCGGTCCGGGCAATCCGCTGCAAGTCTTCTCCACCAATTCGGAGCGACTCGATGCGACCCAAGCCTACTGGTTCTCGGCCGAGGTGACGGACAATTTCTGCGCGCCACTGGAAATCAGCCCCAGCAACAGCGGCGGCCTGGTGTTCGGTCGCGATGGGTCGACTGTCAAAGTGCTGGTTCGCAACCGCAGTGCGGCGGTCGTCAACATCACCCTGACGCCCGTGGCCAGCGAGTCCGCGCCCAGCGGCCAGACCGCCGTATCGGTGCCGCTGACCAAGCGCACTTACAATGCCAGCACCCTGCTGTGGGTGGAAACCCCGATCACGTCCGCCTACACCGTGCCGATCAGCCCCAATACCACCGTCGAGCTGAATTTTGGGATCAACCGCGGCGATGTGACAATGACTTCGGCCGCCTCCAACGCGTCGTTTGCCTCGCTGTTGCGGATCACCGACAGCACGCTGATGGATGTTTACCTGCCAGTCACCGCCCAGAAACCCTCGCGGGCGGGGCTTTGGATCGGCGATGTTACGCTGACCAATGTCAGCAACAAAGTCTCCAACGGTGCGCAGGCGACGGCCACCATCACCGACGGCGTGGTCACGGGCGTTAACGTGGTCGGTTCAGGCGGCTTTGGTTACACCGATACTCCCGTGGTGGTGATCCCCCCGCCGAGCGCCAATGGTAACCTCAATGCCACCGCCACCTCGGCGATTGCGGTAAACGGCACGGTGACCTCGGTCACGCCGGTCGTCGTCGGTAGCGGCTACAGCAGCCCGCCCAACGTCAGCTTTTCCGCGCCGCCCGCCAGCGTCAACGCCACGGCGTCGATCAGCGTCGGCAGTAATAGCATCCTTTCTGGGTTAACTCTCGGAGTCGCGGGTAACAATTATGCCGTTGCACCCACCGTCACGA
>Ga0194063_10001871_pt1 | contig 13347 bp, 10 predicted proteins | sample SepL3720m_MetaG_FD_155459 | JGI IMG/M metagenome (GOLD analysis project Ga0194063, IMG submission 155459) | Anoxic zone freshwater microbial communities from boreal shield lake in IISD Experimental Lakes Area, Ontario, Canada - Sep2016-L373-20m | ecosystem: Environmental > Aquatic > Freshwater... | reverse complement strand
CGCACTTTCTTTTTTCAAAAAATTGCAACGCATGCAAAGTGAGCTGGTTACGCGTTTTTCGCGTTTCAAATGTAGCCATACATATGAAAGAATATATATTGACGCGCAGTATTAAAGATGCACTATCGTGGCCATCACTTTGAAAACGCGTCCCTGCCACCTCGAAATTCAAACCCATCGCAGAGCCCCCGTCGGCATTATCCGCTCCTCTTTCCGCGAGAACGGAAAAGTGAAACACTCCACCCACGGGCGACTCACCGGACTCGGCCTCCCTCAACTCAAGCTTCTTCAAGCCGCCTTCCGTGGCGACGTCGTTCCCAAAGGCTCCCCAGAGGACATGAAGACCCTGGCAAACAAGGAATACGGCGCGAGCTTTTGCTTTTTGGAACTGGCTAAGGAACTCGGGCTGGATCGGGCCATCTATTCACGCAAGGAACCTTGGGTACAGGATTGTTTGGCGATGATCGTTGGGCGCATCGTCTATGCTGGCAGCAAGCTCTCGCTCTCCAACCAAGCCAAGAACACGGCCCTGTGGGAACTCTGCGGCGTGCCGGGGGAAGTGGATGTCGAGAAGCATTGTTACGAGGCGATGGACCGCTTGCTGGATCGCCAGAAAGCCATCCAACGAACATTAGCCTCCCGGCATCTTCAGTCCGGCCATCTCGTGCTCTACGACATCACGAGCAGTTATTTTGAGGGGGCCTACGAGCAAAGCGACATCGTGACGTTCGGCTACAACCGCGATGGCAAGCGCGGACACGAGCAGATGGTCATCGGGCTGCTTTGCAGCAAGGAAGGGTGTCCGGTCGGAGTGGAAGTGTTTGCCGGCAACACCAAGGATGCCTCGACGGTTCCCGAGAAAATCGCGGAACTTCAGCGGGAGTATGGCCTCAAGGACGTCATTTTCGTGGGCGACCGGGGGATGGTCACCCGCAGCGTGGCAGAGAAAATCAAAGGAGTGGAGGGCCTGCACACGATTTCGGCTTTGACCCATCCGGAAATCTTCGCACTCGTGGAACGCAAGGTGGTCAGCGCTGATCTCTTCGATGAGAAAGAAATCGTGGAAGTGTTGGATCCCGACAACCTGGCCCACCGCTATTGCTTGTGCCGCAATCCGAAAAGTGCCGCGAGGGAAACCGCCACCCGCTTGCGCTTGCTCCAATGCACACGCGAGGGGTTGGATAAAATCGCAAACTCCAAACTCCGTGCCAAAGAGGGGAAAATTGGGGCGCGCGTCGGTCGGGTTCTCCAGCAATACAAGATGGGCAAGTTCGTGCGCTGGGAAGTGAGCGAGGGGCGGTTGTCCTGGAGTTTTGATGAGGAGAAAATCGCCGCCGAAGCTCTCTTTGATGGCTGCTACATCATCCACTCGGAGGTGACAAAAGAAATGATGCCGACCGCCGAAGTGGTCTCCTCTTACAAAAGCCTTGAACTCGTTGAACGGGCGTTCCGCAATCTCAAGACGGTACAACTGGAAGTGCGCCCGGTTTATCACAAAACCGATGATCGCATCCGCAGTCATGTGTTCCTCTGCACCTTGGCCTATTACCTCCAGTGGCACGCCAATGTGCGTCTGCAGAGCTTCTTTGCCGCCGACGGAACCTACAAAAACCGCCAGTGGACGATGCGCAACGTGATCGAACGGCTATGCACAATCCGCCGCGAACGCATTTTGATGGCCGGGGTGGAGTTTGAGAAAATCACAACTCCTCAGGACGACCAACAAAGAATCCTTGATGCGCTCGGAGTACGGATGTAGCCATCTTCATGAAATAGAAAGTCCGGCTTTCCTCCTGATTTGGAGTCACTTGCTATTTTTTGAAAAAAGAAAGTGCGATTAAGCAGCCGGGCTCACCGATCTTCCACTCCTTGAGTCACTTAATCAGGGGGAAGATTTCGATCCTTCGGAATCGCTGCCGTTTGGAAACAAGAAGGAGAACGAAGCCGCCACCTCCGAGGAGGACCGGGGGGACATTTTGCCCAAAAGCCAGCCATTTCGTGCGGCCACGCATGGGAAGTAAAAACTTGTCAACCACTTTAATCTAGGCGACGATACGCTAAACAACAAGGAGCAGGGGAATCCATGAAAACTTCAGCACACAAATCAAAATCCGGTAAATTCTTATTCGTCGTCCTTACTGCGATCGTGGTTTCATTAGGGGCAGCCTTCGCTTCCCAGCAAGAAGACCAAATTGCGATCCAGCTCGGCGGACTCAAGCTCAAAGTGGATGTCAATAGCGCGAAAGCCAGCGACGCAGACATCGCACGCGCACTCGTGCAGGGACGGGCGATGATGGAGTCCACTGCCTCAAAGGCCCAGACAAGTGTCGCGAACCAATCTTTTGCCGCCAATCAGGTCCAGACGGAAGAAACCCGTGCTCTGGTTCTGGAAGCTACCAAGAAAGCGCTCTCCACACCCGTTACCAGGACGATCTCGCGTCAGGAAGTCGCCCTGGCGAATGGGAAAAATGTTTCGGTCGCAGCCATCCTTGATCCTCAAAAAACATCAGCTAGCGCCATCGCGGCCCTCGCGCTCAGGCGGATTCCGAATGCCTCCCCTGAGATCACAAAAAGCGCGGTAGCCGCCGCGCTGAAGCTTGTCAACGGGGCTCCGCAATTTCGTGCTGGTGGCAACACTCCGGAAAAAACTCATGAAGCACAGCTTCAGGACGCTTCGAAGGCTGCCGGATTTGCGCTGGACAGTTTACAAAGATCGAATCCGCCGGATCTTTCCCAAGCTACCGCCGCGATCGCCAAGGGCGCGCTAAACGGCATCGGTTCCGGAGACCAAAGAGAAGCGGACGCGATGGTTCTTGTCCAGTCGATGGTCGAAAACGTTCTCTACAATTTCCAATATGCGCCCGCGCAGCAATTGCTGGGACTTTCGAATTTCGCCCAAAATTCTGCTCCCGGGAAAACCGGATTTGTTGATCCGAATCTGAACGAAGCGGCCCGCTCGGCTTTTGACGGGATTGTGAAAGGAGCGATCGACTTCGCGAACAGTGTCCAGAAATCGAATTCTCAAGCGCTTTCACAGAATACAGGTGACGCGAATGTTGCCGTTGAAAAAAGTGAAACTGCCGATTCCGGGCCGGTGGCTACCATTGTGCTGCGGGCCAACGCTGGAGGAGGCTTGGGGAGCATGTCTCTCGTTCAGATGGTTGCAAGGGCTGTAAGCCAGGGGGTGGTTGCTTCTTATCTCTCCGCTTGCAGGGCAGCAGGAACCCCGCCAATGACTTACGCTCAGGTCATGCAGGCTTGTCGGGAGTCAATTATCGCTGCCTACACCGCGCTCGGCGTCACCGTCCCAGTCGAAACATTTGTCAGCCAGGTCATTCAGCAAATGATGCTGCAGAGCGCACCGTTCCGCCAATTGGTTCAGCAGAACACCGCAGCTAACGAAGGCGCGCTGAACGGTGCAGGAAATCCAAATCTGAGCGGAGTCGGGCAAAATGTCGGAATCGCAAGTCCAGTCACGAACACAACTGGCAAATAAAACAACAACCTCTCATCGTGAATAAAGTTCATTTGATCATACCGCTCGCGCTTCTGGCGTACAACAGCTCAACAGTTTTGGCTCAGAATACCGCGCAGGATACCGGTTCTTCCGCAGTCCAATCGGCAGAGAGGCCCGGATTCAAAGTGGACTCCGGATCCTTGTCGCTTGTCCCTAGCTCCTCATCGGGAGACTCGGCCGTGAACGCCGGCCTGAAAGAAAAAACCGGATTGTTTGGAAATTTGCCTGTCGACATCACCGGGACTCTTCGTACCGGTTACGACTCGAACGTTTATTACTCGACCACGAACCAGACCAAGAGCATCTACACGTCGGTTGGAGGGAGCATGGCCCACTCGTTTACGAGCTCGAGGCTGCAAATCAAGACCCTGCTCGGCGGCGGCGCTTCGATTTACTACAACGAGCCCGGAAATAAAATCCTCTACAACGGGAACTTTAATACCGAATTGGAATACAAGCTCGCGCCGAAGCTTCTGCTCAAGTTTTCCGACACGACCCAATACCTCCCTCAGCCGGCGTTTCAGCTGGCCGGGGGGAGCACGACGTATAACCAGGGCTACATCTATGAAGATGCCAAGATCGAGCTGGCCGCGCAGGTGGCCCCGAAATTCTCTGCCGTCACATCCTATGATTTGATGGGCTTTTATTACATGCAAAGCGAGGCCAACAAAACTCAAGGCTACATCACGCAGACGCTTTCCGAATCGCTCCAGCACCTCCTGCTGCCGAAAACGACTCTGGTTCTGGAGGCGCGAGTGGCTCCCACAACCTACTACGTCAGCGGCCAATACAGCGTGGCAAGCTACCTGGTGGCCGGAGTGAACCAAACGATTAATCCTCGCTTGAGATTCACCGCACGTGCCGGTGGGGAGTACGTCACAAACAAAAACGCCGCGAGCGGGAGCTCAAGCTCGGCGATGCCGTTTTGGGAGTCGAAGCTCAGTTATAATTTTGGCCCGGCCTCAACGCTGGCGTGGGATGTCCATTACGGCACAGAATCGGCGGGTCTGGTAAACGTGAACATGTCGCAGACTTTCCGGACGGGGCTTTCCGCCATGCATGCCCTGACCCCTCGCGTTGCCCTCAACCTCTCGATCTACTATATCAACAACCAGTACGACCAGCCCGCTCCCGCATCAAACTACTCAAAAAATACTGGCCAGATTAACTTTGATGTTTCGTACCAAGTTAACCGCTATTTGAGCATGCAGGTCGGCTACAGCTATTCAGACGTCGTCTCTTGGGACCAATCCGGATTAGATTATAACCGGCAGGTTGTCTACGTCGGTGGCGCTGTGGCCCTATGATTCAATCCGGTCTTCAATAATGGAGCGTTTTGGTTGGGGATTTGTTATTTTCTCATAGGGTGCATGCAAAAGACTGCATGTCCATTCGCTGAACCGACGCCATGACACCAATTTTAAAAACCTCGCAATCTTCGGATTCCGACGATCTGACGCTCCACTTCTTCGATTACTGGCGCGTCATCAGCGTACGGTGGCCGTTGTTCCTTCTGGTTTTCATGCTTGTTGTGATTACAGCAGGCATTGTGACCTACCTGATGCCCCGGCAATACGCGGCAATGGTTTCCATGGAGGTTCGGGAGGACGACAGCGCGATTACCGTCTTCAACAGTGGCAGCGGACAGAGGTTTAACCCGCGGTTTCTGACAACCCAGTTTCAAATTATTCAGCACAAGGAAGTTCTTTATCCTGTCATCAAAAGCCTGGAACTGGAGAAGTTATGGAACCTCGGGTCGCTCGAGCTCACCTACCAGAAGCTTCGTGAAATGATCGATGTGCGGGAGGTGCGCAATTCAGATCTGATCCAAATCCTTGTATATGATGGCGATGCCAAGCAGGCCGCGCTCATCGCCAACCGAATTGCCGAGGAATACCAGCGCAAGCGCATTGAGGAGCCGACGCTCGCTGTGAGCCGTTCCCTTAAGCAGCTTGATGACGAAGTTGCGAAGCAGCGGGCGACCGTCGAAGGGCTCCAGAAAGAAATGGTGAAGCTTCGGATTGAAAACGGCATTCAGGACCTCAATCCGGACAGCGCAGAAAATCCGATGCACGCGGAATCGGCGGTCCTCATGACCGTCGAGGAGATGGTGAGCAACGAGAGGCTGAAAAATAGCCAGCTGCGAGCACGTGCAGGACAAATTGATCAGATGACCGACGACCAGATCATGCGGTCGGTTAGCACGCTGGAGATCAAGGATACGACTATCGATCAGGTGTTGCCCATGTACCAGCAAGCGGCTGCCGAAGAGGCCCGCATGCTCAACTCCGGCCTCGGGATCAATCACCCTCTCGTCAAGTCACTCCGAGCAAAGAAGGATGTGATGCAAAAGCAGCTTTCCGAACAAATTATCGTCCTGCGCCGGGGCATTCAGGGAAATCTCAGGATATCTGATGAATCGCTCAAAAGCTTGGAAGCCCGTCTTGTGGAGTCTCGGGAAAACCAACAGGCCACCAAAACGCGGGCGGCATCCTATTTCGATGCAAAGAATGCCTATCTTCAATCCCGCAAGGTTCTAGAAGGCATGGAGCTGAAGCTGAGCACAGAGAAGGTGCAGCACACGATGCCGAGATCGCCCACAACCATCTGGGAGAAAGCCGAGCCATCGCAGTACCCTGCACGGCCCCGCGTTATCCTCAACATGTCATTAGCCGTCGTTGCCGGGCTCGTGCTCGCAGTTGGACTTTGCTTCTTCATCGAATATCTTGATACCAGCGTGAAAACGATGGCCGATATCGAGAACACGCTTCAAGTTCCGGTCCTGGCCGTTATTCCAAAGGAAATTACGATTCTCATGAACGAGGGCGATGACAATCCAGATGCCGAGGCCTACCGGATCATGCGCACGAACATCGAGTTTAATCGCAAAAACAACCACGAAAATACGATCACCGTTATCAGCGGTGGCCCGGGAGAGGGAAAGACAACGACCCTTAGCAACCTAGCCTACACTTTTGCCAAAGGAGGGTACAGCACCCTGGTCGTGGATGCCGACCTTCGCCGTCCCTCCATGCATCGATTGTTCGGCGTGAGCAACAACCAGGGACTCAGCGACTATCTGACGACGGCCGCTGAGCTCGACGATCTGGTTCAAGTCACCAAGGTCGAGAACCTCTTTTTTCTCCCATCCGGAAAGCTCCCCCGCGATTCGGTTGGCGTGCTGAATTCCAGTCGCATGATGGAGTTTATCGAAGAGGTCAAAAGCCGGTACGATCTGGTTTTCTTTGACTCGCCACCGATTTTGGGAGTCAGCGATGCCTCCATTCTTGCAAGCAGCCTGGACTTCACGATCATGGTCGTCCAGCACAGGAGATTTCCTCGATCGATGTCGCTGCGGACCAAGCAGGCCATCGTTAACGTCGGCGGCAATATTCTCGGCGTCGTTCTTAACAACGTGGATACCCGCCATGACCAGTATTACGAATACTCGACAAGCTATTACAACTACCACTCGAAGGATGTTCGTGAAGCCGCGAGAGCGGCCAAGCTTGGAAAGACAAGGGGCGGCAACGCCGAGGCCGCTGTGCGCTCAAAAGATTCGGAAAATGAGAAACTTGATGATTACTAGGTATTTGAAAGCATGGGATCTCGGATGTGGAATCGCGATCGGGGAGAGTTCCAATGTGCGGAGAGAGATTCGCGGAACGGCTTTTTTAGGCTTGTTTTCCTTGGTGCGGTTCGCGGCCATCGCGGTTTTCTGGATTTTCGGATTTGCCGGACCAGCCAGTGCCCAAGACGCGCGATTGAGGGAGGGCGACCAGTTGGAGATTCGGCTCGGCGGGGTTCCTGCAGAAGAAATCATGCAGGTCACCGGGACATACACCATCGACGGCCAAGGGTATGTAAACATGCCTCATATTGGTAAGGTCAAGGCTTCAGGCACGTCGCAATCCGAGTTGCAGTCAGCGATCGAAAACTCCTACCGAAGCCAGCAAATTTATACCAACCCTTCAATTACCGTTACCGTTCCCAACATGGCACGGTTTGTAAACGTGGGGGGATCGGTCAGAAGTCCGATGCGGGTGCCATTCACTGCCGACCTGACCGTTTTGGGAGCGATCACTGCGGCCGGTGGATTTACTGATTATGCTGACCAAGGGAAAGTGAAGCTCCTTCGCGATGGTGCGGTCACAATCGTCAACATCAAGGAAGTCCGAAAAAATCCCGACAAGGATTTGAAAGTCAAGCCAGGCGACAAAATCGAGGTTCCGCAGAGCTTCTTCTAATCGGGAAAGCCATCAGTCTGTCTCGATGAGCTTTATGTTTTTTGTCAGGTAAGCCAATCCGGAATAGACGGTCAAAATCACAGTGAGCGGGACAAGGAAATCCTGGCCAGCGTTCCAGAGGACCCTCAGCCAAGGGGCGTCTGTCATCTCGGAGAGGGACAGCAGCGCAAGAAAGTAAATAATTGTGATCATCTGCCAGGCGGTCTTGTGCTTTCCGATGCGCTCGGCAGGAAGGACGATTCCTTTGGAGGAGGCAAGAGAACGAAGGCCAGTGATCAGAAACTCTCGGCTGATAATTGCGATGACGGCCCACTCGGGAAATGTGCGCAACCCTCCGATGGCTGTTCCGGCGAGATAGATAAACGCCGATGCTGTGAGGATTTTATCCGCCAGAGGATCCATCAGCTTTCCAAAGTCTGTGATCAGCCCATGCTTTCGGGCAAGAACCCCGTCAAGATAATCGGTCCCCGCAGCAAACAGAAAGGTTACAAACCCCGCCGTATAGCGGAAGGGAACCGGGACTGAAAAGCACACCACAAAAACTCCCGCGAGGCCGAGGCGTGAAACTGTGAGCTTGTTTGGAAGATTCATGCAAGATGGATGTCGGCGCGGCTCCTCACGGAATGCAGGAGCCAGCCGCTCCCGCGCAAGCCATTCTGCAAAAAGGCGGGCAACCAATTCCCATGGCACGTATCAACTTCCAACGGGAATACCTTAAATAATCTTGGGCGCTTGAACTTTTCTTAGTCGAGTGCCCGGATGAGAAGCGTGGCATTGTGGCCGCCGAAGCCGAACGAATTGCTGAGAACTGTTTTGACCTTTTTTTCGCGCGCTGTATTCGGCACGCAATCCAGATCGCATTCGGGATCCGGGTTCTCGAGGTTGATCGTCGGGGGGATGACTCCGTTTTTGATTGCGAGCGCGCAGGCCGCAAGCTCGACCCCGCCGGCTGCCCCGAGGAGATGGCCGGTCATGGACTTGGTCGCACTAACCGCCGTCTTCTTTGCATGCTCGCCAAGAGCGAGCTTAATCGCCTTGGTTTCGCAGATATCTCCAAGCCCGGTCGATGTTGCGTGGGCGTTGATATAGTCGATTTCGGAGGGGTTTACTTTTCCGTGGCCCATGGCGATCGTCATCGCGCGGGCGGCCCCTTCGCCTTCAGGCATTGGGGCGGTCATGTGGTAGGCATCTGCGGTGCAGCCATAGCCGATAATTTCGCAGTAGATGTGTGCGCCCCGGCGCTTGGCGTGCTCGTATTCCTCAAGGATCATGATCCCCGCACCTTCGCTCATGACAAACCCGTCACGGTCGCGGTCGAATGGGCGACAGGCCTTTTCTGGCTCATCGTTGCGAAGGCTCAGCGCCTTCATAGAAGTAAATCCTGCGATGCCAAGCGGGGTGATCGTCGCCTCGCAGCCGCCGGCCAAAAAGATGTCGGCGTCGCCGAACTTGATGATGCGCCAGGCTTCCCCGAGCGAATTGTTGGCGGTTGCGCAGGCGGTAACGATGCACATGTTTGGGCCGCGCAGGTCGTATTCCATCGAAACGATTCCGCTGGCCATATTGGAAATCATCATGGCGATCGTGAAGGGCGACACGCGCGAAGGGCCCCGTGTCACCAGGCGCTCGCACTCTTCCTCCATGCTTTGCAGCCCGCCGATCCCGCTGCCGATGATCACACCGAACCGGTTGTGATCGACCGCATTGAGATCGATCCCGGAGTCAGCAAGCGCCATCTTCGAGGCGGCCATTGCAAACTGCGTGAAGCGGTCGGTCCGCTTGACCGATTTCGGGTTTTTAAAATATTTTCCTGCTTCAAAAGCCTGGACTTCGCCGGCGATCTTGCAGTCAAATTTTGTGGTATCGAACGCTTCAAAGCGGCGGATGCCGCTGCGTCCCTCGGTAAGGGATTGCCAAAATGTTGGGATATCGTTGCCAATCGGCGTTACTACGCCCATGCCGGTTACAACTACTCGTTTTTCACTCATGTAACACGCACCATACCCAGAGGAATAAAATGCCGGCAAGAAAAACAACAGGAAAAGTCACGCCTGCCGTGATTATTACGAAACGGACGGATTCTTCACCAGGAGGCTGAGGGCTTCGCCGGCGAGAAAGAGAGAGCCTGCAATGAGGATGCGGTGAGGTCCAGCCATGGCAAGGGCGAGCGCGGCCGGGAGGTTATCGCAGCATCGGTTGGGTGCCGGGCAGAGCGGGGGAAAAGACGCGGGGTCTGCTCCGCGCGGGCTGGAGACCGGCACAAAAAGGAACTCCCGAGCGATCGGTTGGAATGCCGCAACCATGGCGGCGTAGTCCTTGTCGGCCAGTGCCCCGAAGACAATCGTTGCCTTCTCCGTCCCGAATACCTCCAGCCAAGTCGCAACGAGGGCGGCGGCCGCATGGGGGTTATGGCCGCCGTCGAGAACGATCCGGTCCCCAATCCGTTGGAACCTTGCCGGCCAAGCGACTTTGGCAAGCGCCTGGGTGATGGTTTCTTCGGAAACGTTTGCCCCGCACTTGCGGACGGCCTCGACCGCGAGCGCGGCATTCCAGCACTGGTGCGCTCCAGGCAGGGCGACCGCGCCAAGCCAAGGCTTGTCAACAAAGGTGATCGGAGATCCTGCTTTGGCCGCTTTATCGCGCAGTACAGCAGCCGCATCCGGTTTTTGCGGGGCAGAGACAACCGGCACTCCCGCCTTGATGATCCCTGCCTTCTCTTCGGCAATCAGCGCGAGCTGATCGCCAAGCCACTCCGAGTGGTCCATCGCGAGCGGAGTGATTGCCGAAACAACCGGCATCACGGCATTCGTTGCGTCCAGGCGCCCTCCCATGCCTGTTTCCAGGACGACGTAGTCGCAGGCAGATGCGGCAAAATGCGTGAGGGCAAGGACAGTGGATAGTTCAAAAAACGTGGGCGAGTGTTCCCATTCCGTGCAGGAGCCGTGCAGCTTGGTGAGTCCCGTGGCCGTGTCCTCCTTCGGTATCATGTTCCCATCGACGCGGATACGTTCCCGGAAGTCGACCAGATGAGGGGAGGTGTAGAGTCCGACGCGGAGTCCTGCGGCGCGGAGAATGGCCTCGGCCATCGCGCAGGTCGAGCCCTTGCCATTCGTTCCCGCAACATGGATGATTTTCAGCTCCCGCTCGGGATGTCCGGCGGCCTCCAGCAGCCGGAAAGTGTTTTCAAGCCCGAGCTTGATGCCAAACTGCTGCGAGGCGTAGAGCCAGTCGAGCGACTCTTCAAGCCTCACTTGTTTGCAAAGAACCCGAGGAGGCTTGCCAGCGTGTCGCGCATTTTATGGCGAGGAACGATGAGGTCGATCAGCCCCCGCTTTTCTAAAAACTCGGCGGTCTGGAAGTCTGGAGGCAGCGTCTGGTGGGTTGTTTCGCGGATGACCCTTGGCCCGGCAAAGCCGATCATGCTTCCGGGCTCAGCGATGATGATGTCGCCGAGAGAAGCGTAGCTGGCCATGACCCCTGCGGTCGTGGGGTTGGTCAGGATGGCGATATAGGGCAGCTTGGCCTGGGCGTGGAGGGCGAGCGCCCCGCTGGTCTTGGCCATCTGCATCAGGCTGAGCATCCCCTCATACATGCGCGCGCCGCCAGAGGCGCAGACCAGGACGACCGGCAGCTTCCGGCGTGTCGATAGCTCGATGATCCGAGTCACCTTCTCCCCGACGACCGAGCCCATCGTGGCCGCAAGAAAATTGAAATCCATCACGCCGAGGCCGAGCGGATGGCCGTGGATTTTTGCGGTGCCAGTGGCGATCGCATCGATCAGGCCAGTTTTTTCCTTATAGTTTTTGAGGCGGTCGGCATAGGTGGCGACGCCTTTGAACTCGAGCGAGTCGATCGAGTCGAGCGAGGCGTCGATTTCTTCGAATGTTTCCAGATCGACGAGGCTGTCAATCCGCTCGCGCGAGCCGAGCGTGAAGTAATGCGCGCACTTCGGGCAAACTTGCAGGTTGGCTTCCAGCGCCAGGTTGTGGGTGACTTCTCCGCAGGTCGGACATTTTGTCCAGAGACCCTCGGGCATCTCGCGTTTCGTGGAGCTCCGCGAACGGAGAATCGGTTTTTTGAAAATAGCCATGTCCTTAATTCCTTTCTAGCCGCGCGCCACGGTGAGGGCGCGCACGGAGCAGGCGCCGGCCTCCAGGAGGACAGCAGCGCAGGCATCCAAAGTTGATCCGGTGGTCAATACGTCGTCGACCAGAAGAAGGTTGTTGTCAGTCACGTCAGCATTCTTGCGCAAAATAAAGGCGTCCCGCAAGTTTTGCCTTCGCCCTTTGCGATCAAGCCGGGTTTGGGTTGTCGTGTAGCGGCTGCGGGCAAGAGGCTCGATGACTGGAATTCCCGACGCGCGGGAGAGCTCTCCGGCCAGCAGGGCGGCCTGATTGAACTCGCGTTCGCGCAGCCGCCGGGGGTGCAGGGGAACCGGCACGATGCCATCAAACGCCATCCCTTCCAGGCGCTCGTCGCGCAGCCCTCGTACGATCAGCCCGCCCAGCACGCGGGCAAGCCACATCTCATGGGCGTATTTGAGGCGGTGGACGATGTCGCGCACGGGGCCGCGGCTGAGAACCACAGCAACAGCGCAATCGAAAGCAAACGCTTCGCCACGGCAGTTCGGGCAGGTGAATTCCGACGTCTCTCCGCTGTAGGGTTGGGAACAGACTTCGCATCGGGGAGCCCGGACAAATTCGATGGAAGCCTCGCATTCGGGGCAGAAGACTTTACTTTCGCCTACGGCGCGCCCGCAACCGGCGCAGTGGGCGGGAAAAAACAGCGACCGCAGGGGCTCAAGAAGTCGGGCGATCGGCATACCGGAAATAGAGAGCGGTCGCGCCAGCCGTCGCCAAAAGGACGAGGGCCGGAACAACTCCCGTTGGCACGGCTCCGCTCACGACATTCTGTCCAACCCATGGGAGAAGGGCAGCCGGGGGCTTGACGTGATATTTGGCAATAAGCTGCAGCCCCTGCTGGCCAAGAATCCACCCGGCATGCAGGCCGATCGCCAAGAAGAGCGACCGCGTCCTCAGGGTCGCAAAGGCCAGAATCAGCCCGGCAATGACAAGGGAAAGAAAGCCCCAGCCAAGCAGCGGCCACGGTGGCGCGCTCGAGAATGCCAGCGGCAGCTGCCCAAACCCGCTCAGCCAATCCACGGGAGCCGCCACCGCCGGCTTTGCAACACGCAGGAAATGGACAATTCCAAAAATGAGCGAGGAAACGATAGCGGCCGGAAAAGGCCCGATCGCCCGCATGCAGATCCCGAGCAGGACCCCGCGAAATAAAAATTCCTCAAGGATCGCGACGGCCGGCGCCGTTGCGAGAACCTTCAGGGCTCCCGCTGCGGCGACTCCTTTTTTCAGGCTGTAAACATCAAATCCGATATAGGCAGCCGCCAGAAGGGCGATCGGCACAAAACCAACAAAGAGCCCGGCGCACAGATCACGTTTCCACACGGGATTGCGCTCGATCCCCAGAGCGGCAAACTGACGGATCCCCGCTGCCCGAAAAGCTGGGAACAGCAGAACAAGGGCGGAAATTTGCAGGCACCGGCTGAAATACCTGTGAAACGGAAAC